>Ga0208413_1001782_pt1 | contig 13233 bp, 18 predicted proteins | sample AntAceMetag02UKD_FD_184761 | JGI IMG/M metagenome (GOLD analysis project Ga0208413, IMG submission 184761) | Saline lake microbial communities from Ace Lake, Antarctica - Antarctic Ace Lake Metagenome 02UKD (SPAdes) (version 2) | ecosystem: Environmental > Aquatic > Non-marine Saline and... | reverse complement strand
ATTTGATAGACTTACTTTAGCTGTTGCTAAACAATACTGGTAATCTCTGGGGGAATCAGATTTTTTTATATCCATTTTTTATAATTGATATTTATCTAATGTGCAATTGAGTGATCTATCCAGATCCCTGTACTATCCAAGTTTCTACGTTTTACTTTATAAGTATTAGTAACTTTGAATTCGTCCAAGAATGGTTTCTATGGCAGTCTCAGTTTTAGTTAGCGCTCCTGATAAAGCGACTTCTATAGATGCTGCATTGTTAGTTATTGCAATTGGCTTTCGGCCTTTAAGTCTAGCTTCAAGCATGCAGGACAATTCATTTAATCCTTCTTCATTTTTGTTTTCATCCTTTAAATGAACTTCAATTCTGGTAATGTGAGTTTCGTGCCTTTTTAATGCTTCCTCAATTTCAGAAGTAAAGTATTCTTGCATTTTACTGTCTCCATTTAAAGTTTTGTCTGTATTTATTTGAATAATCATATTTTCTATTGATTTTGAATTAATTGTTGTTTTGCTTCCACTATTGCAGGTCCAACGGCCAACAATAGAGCCGTTTTTTTAGTAGGATTGCAATTAGCCTCTGTGCAATCAGTTTACCTTTGAATTCAGGATGATTTTAATTACACAAACCAAGTTTATATTAAGCTTTGCTTGATTATTTGTTGGCTTTATCGTGCGAGTCAATAGTTTATGGTTCGGATTTTGACTAACAATTTGAGCTAGAAGTTTTCAGTATTCTTTTGAATAAGTAGCTAACAAGTCGTTCAAGGAATCTAAATATTCTTCTAAATCGTTGGTATTTATTCCTTCATGATCGTTAGTTGAATGTTGCTCTGGAATCTCGTTTAAATATTTGATCAATTCTGGAAATTTTTTTTGAATTTTTATGGTTGTTATTGCGATCTCTTTATTGATATCATTTTGACTTTTCATTATCTGAGAATTTTAGGAGATAATCGCAGTCACCTTCTTTTAAAAAGATGTTTAAAATATAGTTACTACTGAATTATCAAATTATTGAAAGATGTTTAAAATCTTGTTTTGTGCTTTCTTAGCAAGCCTAACATGATTAAATGCTAAAAGAGTCCTTTGTGTTGCTCTATGGTGGTTTCCCAATTCATGTTGCTCAGCTGCTTTAAGATGGCTCCTTGCGGCAGCTTTTAAATGAGTAGCTACTTTTTTATGAAATTCAATTCCTTTTTGATTTTTTGTTTTAGGAACTATTGCTAATTCGTTTGTGCAATTTAAATTTTCCATAATACTAGAGTTCAAATTAGGATGTTAATAAATTACTGCAAGTTCATTCTCAACTAAACCCACGCCTTTTGCTTTCCAAGCTAATCGGTCTGCTTCTTCTTTTTGATATAGAGAGTGCACTAATCCAGTTAATTTTACCGTGTCGCCTTTAACTTCAACTTTAACAATTTTATCATCTATGCTGCAGTGGCGAGTCAATGCACTTTCTACTTTTGACCGTTCCAAAAAATCAGTGGATTCCGCTTTTACTTTTATTACATTGGTTATTTTTTTTATTCCTGCAATATTTTTTATGCTTTCTTCATAAGCATCTTTCCGTAATTTCCAATCCACTTGACCGTCTAAATGGACATTGCCATTTTCTACTATTATTTTCAAATTATCATTAAGAACTTCATCGAAGTATTGATAAGCCTTTACTATGCTGTTGGCGATTTTAGAATCGTCTTTTGCATCTATGTTACCTAAATCTACAATAATGTCTTCCGCAATAGCTTTTACACCTCTTACTTTTTTCACGGCATCTTCGGCACTTATTTTTTTTGAATAACTAGATACATTTCCGGATAAAGTCACAACTCCATCTTTTGCCGTTACTCCAATTTCTGCAGCGTGTAAAGTGGGTTCCCATTTAATAGCGTTTAGAACATCTTTCTGTAATTCTGAATTGTTTTTCATCGTACATGTATTGTGCAATAAATGAATCTTTATTGCCTTACAAAGGTGCATTGCCAATTATATAATCGCTTACACAATTGTGTATTACACTTACACGATTAGGAAAGTAGAAAAACGTTATAAATCCTCTAAGGGAATACGTTTCTTGTTTTTTATATTTTTAAAAAATGTAGGAGTAAGACCTGTGACTTTTTTAAATTGATTGGACAAATGAGCAACGCTGCTATAATGTAATTTGTAGGATATTTCAGTAAGACTCAATTCATCATACATGATAAGCTCTTTTGCTTTTTCAATTTTATGAAGAATAATAAATTGCTCAATGGTAATTCCTTTTGTTCTAGAAAACAAGGTGGATAAAGTGTGATAGTCTTTGTTTAATTGATTTGTCAAGAATACTGAAAAATTCACTTTATGTATTTCCTCGGATTGTTGAATCATGTTTACAATTATGGTAACTATCTTTTCTACCAAGATTGCTTTTTTGTTTTTCATTAGCTCAAGTCCATATTTACGAAGTACTTTTTTTAGATGTTTTCTTTGCTCCTTTGTAATGGATTCTGTTAAATGTACTTCACCTAATTCAATACTTGTATACTGCAAATTCATTTTATTGATTTCTTCAATAACCGTCATTTTACAGCAGAGGCAAACCATATTCTGAATATAAAGTTTCATTTTTGAAAGGTATTAACTTTCATCTTCTTGTTTGCTTTCTTGTTTGCATGCTTGTTGTTTATGGTTTAATATTTCTTAAAGGATGCTTTTTTTGCGTGCATTATAACTTTTGTTCGTGTAAACAATTCACCCAAACATAGTCGTGTTGGTCATTAGGGGTAGATTATGTTAATTATTACACTTATTTCGGCAATAGTTTTTTGCTGGTACTTACTATACATTTGTCCAGTAAATCCAGATAGAAAAATCGTTTTGATGAAGAATCCTCAATTAGCTAGTGAATATAATAGGTAGAATAGATAAAGCTGATTTTCCAGAATTATCCTTAGAAAACATCGCAATCAAAATTGATACGGGTGCATATACTTCATCAATTCACAGCCACGAGATTGCTGAATTAACTGAGAAAAATGAGAGAATTCTAGAATTTGAAATTTTAGATCCAGCTCATGAGCATTACCATGTCAAAAAATTTAGAACTAAAAAGTATAGGGTTAAGGCCGTGAAAAGCTCGAATGGAGAGGTCGAAAAACGCTTTTTTGTAAAAACCAACATTGTTCTTTTTGGCAAAGAATATCCGATCGAATTGTCCCTAACCGATCGCAGTGAAATGAAATACCCCATATTGATGGGTAGGCGATTTTTGAGTAAAAAGGTATGGGTTGATACCGCTCTTAAAAACGTATCCTTTGATTTAAAACAAGCTGAACAAGATGATTCTGGCTTAATATAGAAATTTATGAAAATTGCAATTTTATCCCGAAACGCTAATTTATATTCAACCAGTAGACTTGTGGAGGCCGCGAAACAACGTAAGCATGTAGTGGTTGTGCTGGATCATTTAAAATGCGTTATTGAGCTAGAAAAGAAAAAACCGCGCATTTTTTACAATGGTATTTACATTGATGATATTGACGCTATCATTCCGCGAATTGGTGCTTCGGTTACTTTCTATGGAACTGCAGTAGTGCGTCAATTTGAAATGATGGGTGTATTCTCTTCAGTGAAATCGCAATCCTTGGTAAACTCAAGAGACAAACTAAGAAGCCTACAGATAATGGCAAGAGCGGGAGTAGGTTTACCCAAAACAGTTTTTACTAATTACACTAAGGATGTAAATCATATTATTGATTCAGTTGGTGGTGCACCTTTGATTATTAAACTTTTGGAAGGCACCCAAGGTTTGGGCGTAGTATTAGCAGAAACTCAAAATGCAGCCAGTTCTGTAATTGAGGCATTTAATGGCCTGAAAGCAAGGGTAATTGCACAAGAATTTGTCAAGGAAGCAGGTGGTGCTGATATTCGAGTTTTTATCGTTGACGGACAGGTAGTCGGTGCAATGAAACGACAAGGTAAGGAGGGCGAATTTCGTTCAAACTTGCACAGAGGTGGAAGCGCTGAAGTTATTGAACTGAGTGATGAAGAAGAACTAACGGCGATAAAAGCAGCTAAGGCTATTGGTCTTGGTGTTGCTGGTGTTGATATGTTGCAGTCTTCTAAAGGTCCATTGGTGTTGGAAGTAAATTCTTCTCCAGGACTCGAGGGGATTGAAAATGCGACTAAAAAAGACATTGCAAAACAGATTATAAAATATATAGAACGCAATGTCTAGTCAAACGCTAAACATTCTTGGTCGAGAAATAAAACAGGGTGAAAGCGTAAGTCTTGAAATGGAGGTGGCAAAACTGCATACTCGAAACAGTTTGCGGATTCCTGTTATCATTGAACGAGCTAACATAGATGGTCCTGTTTTGTTATGCATGGGCGGCGTTCACGGAGATGAAATGAATGGTGTGGCTATTGTTCGCGACATTATTAGAAAAAAATATAATAAGCCGATCAAAGGAACCATCATTTGTATTCCTGTTTTTAATGTATTTGGTTATTTGAATCAACAGCGAGAATTTCCTGATGGGCGAGATTTGAATCGAATGTTTCCCGGATCAAAAGACGGCTCATTGGCAAGTCAATTTGCACATGCGTTTACCAAAGAAATTGCTCCTAAAGTAGATTATGTTTTAGATTTTCATACCGGTGGAGCAGAGCGGTCAAATTACCCTAATGCACGCTGCGCACTTAACGATCCTAAGTTATTGAACTTAGCCAAAGTGTTTGGTGCGCCTTTCATCGTAAACGCTACTTATATTCCAAAATCTATTCGTGAGTTGTTTCACAAAATGGGTAAAACTATTCTGTTGTTTGAGGGTGGGAAGTCTCTAGAATTGGATGATGAAGTTGTCGAATGTGGAGTAGCAGGCGCATTCAATGTAATGAAGCATTTAGGTATGCATGAAGGTGAGCCAATTATAGAGCACGAACCGGTTATTATTAAAAAAAGTAAGTGGATGCGCGCGCAGCATTCTGGGATTTTTGAAACACGTATCAAAAATGGTAGGTGGGTTAAGAAAAGAACCGAAATCGCAAGAATCTCAGATCCTTTTGGCGATTTTGAACGCAAAGTATTAGCACCGGCAGATTGTTACATTTTTGGATTAAATACCACTTCGATAGTGAATAAAGGCGATGCAATTTTTCATTTGAGTGTTGAAACCGAAGAAGAGTAGATTAGTTAACTAATGCTGTTCTTTCGCAGGATTTAACCGGGCTAAAGTTTTATGTTTGAATAGACTCATGTTTAGCAGGAATGGCGGCAGTAGTATTCCTGGACCAGAGCACCAGAAGTCGTTTTATCAGTTTGCCCCTTGACTTCCTTGGTTGAAGGTTTCGTAAAAAGCATCTGAACTCATTCCAAACCCAATTGAAGTGATCATTTGAGTTCTTACCGCTGTACCTTCTTGCTGACCGGGAATCCAAGTCACGTCTTTTACCAATCGTATTGCCTCTTGAGTGCAACCGCCGTTCATTGCTTTTCGGACCTCTATATTACTTATTTGACCACTTGGTTCAATAACGAAGGCAATTAGAACAGTTCCTTTTAAATTTAGTTTTTGGGCTGTTTCTGGATAGCGCATTTTTCGAGAAATGTAATGGTTGAAACTATTGTATTCCCCATCTTCAAACACGGGTATGGGTTTAGTTTTTACCGCTTTAATAAAGTAGATTTTTTCGCTTGTATCGATTGGTGTAACTGGATAATCAATGTATTGATAGCCTCTTTTGTTATATAGCTTTACCCATTTTTTAAGACTAAATTCTACTATAAATTCTACTATAAATTCATCTCTAAATGTCATATGTATCGGGCGGTACTCCGATTTGGTCCATTGTATTTTTTTGAATAATCGTGTAGCTTCTTTGGCCATTTCGGGAGTGGTACTCGAAACAACCTTCAAATCAGTCACAGCTCCTTTACGATTCAATTGAAACGAAAGTCGAACTTCACCGTCTAGTCCTTGTTGTACCGTTTTTATTGGATATTGAAACTCTTTAGAAACCATTAGTTGAACATCCTTGATTCCACCTACAGATTCATTGTAAGCTTTACTGTAAGGCCTGTAATAGATTTTTTGAGCTAGGCCTTGGGCTAATGTGCAAATGAATATAATGGCAATTAACAACTTAGTCATAACAAGTGATTTTTTATTTGATGGGTTAAAACTACTGCAAAGCTAACTTTGTAAAAAGTATTATAAAACTTATGATTACACGGAATTTGTATTTTTTACTTTCAGTATTCATGACTCTAGTGTTATTGAATGCTTGCAAAGGAGATAGCTCTGGAGAAACTACTTCAACGAATCAATCAACCAAGCAACCCAATCCAACCCAGGAAGAATTGTTTAAGATGAATAAGCACTTAATGAATGAAGAGCGCAGCAGAATAAACCATTTCATTAAACGAAATCGTTGGCCGGTTTCATCTACCGGAACTGGATTGAAATATTGGGTGTATGAAACTACGGAAGGAGATTCAATAAAAGAACGAGATATAGTGAAAGTACGCTATAATATTCTTTTGCTTACCGGTGACACCTGCTATAAACGTTGGGATCAACCTGAGCAGTTTACCGTGGATTTTGATCAAGTTGAGAGTGGGTTACATGAGGGAATCAAGTACATGAAAAAAGGGGAGAAGGCAAGGATGATTCTTCCACCACATTTGGCACATGGACTTATTGGGGATATGAACAAAATACCAATGAATGCCACGTTAATCTATGATATTCAAGTTATTGACGAATGAAAACAAGACTTCTAATAATACTGTTTTCAATTGTTTTGGTTTCCTGTGATTCCAAGTTAATGGACGGGTTTTCAAAACTGGAAGAGGATGTGTATTTCAAAATTCACTCGCTTGGAGATGGAAATGAAAAAGCAAAATCAGGCGATAAAATCTATTCTCAACTTGATATTTATGGGTCTTCCGGAAAGTTAATTTACAGCAACAGTCTTAAATCAGGAGCCATACATCGATTTGATGTATCAGCAACTAAAAGCATTTGGAATAAGATGTTTAGTGTTATGCACGAAGGAGATTCAGCTACGTTTTCTCTAGTTGGGGATAAGTTGAATCTTGATAAGCTTACACAAGGTAAAATCAAAGATTACCCAGGAGAAATAATGCTCTCCATAAAATTATGGAAACTGATCTCTGATCAAGAACAAAATGCAAATAAGATGCAGGTAGTGGAAGATGATTTGGAGTTGCAAGAGCTAAGAGATTTAAACGACTACTTTGTGGAAAATGAACTAGCATCAACTCGTTTGTTAGTTGATGGGATTTATTTTGAAAAAGTAAGATCGGGAAAAGGTAAAAGAGCACAATCTGGCGATGCTGTTTGGATAAATTACAAAGGCTATTTCTTGAATGGAAAAGAGTTTGATAATACTTATAAACGAGGGCAAATGCTCGATTTTCAATTGGGAAAATCCGATCAGGTTATCCGAGGTTTCGAGATTGCGTTGAGTAAGATGAATGAAGGAGATAAGGTGAAGTTGTATTTACCTTCTTCATTTGCTTTTGGCGAAACGGGCTCTTCAAGTGGTCAGGTTCCGGCTTTTACTTCTGTTATTTATGAGTTGGAGCTGTATCAGATAAATTAACTGGCTTGAAGCTTCTGAAAAACCCTAACGTAATTCGCGTGTAGACGGGAATTTATAATTGATTGGAAAGAGGCTCAATTGAGTTGGAAATGACGTTGGAAAACTAATCTGCTAATTCTTTAATTGCTTTCAAATAATTGTCAAAAATTAAACAAGTCAAACCCCCTTCCTAATCTACTTTTGCAAGTAGGCGCATCGCCTTAATTTCAATCCTAATTGTCATCTTTACTATGAACGCAAGAGCCCAAAAAACGAAAATAATTTACGTTGGAGACCCATTATGCAGCTGGTGTTATGGTTTCGCTCCTGAGATTGCAAAGGTAAAAGAACATTTCGATTCGCTTCACTTTCAGGTGGTTATAGGTGGGCTTAGGCCATATAATACAGAGACAATGGCGGATATTGGCGATTTATTGAAAGAACATTGGGAGGCGGTAGAAAAACGATGTGATCAGCCATTTAACTACAGTATCATCGGAGATAAAACATTTGTCTACGACACCGAACCACCGTCGCGTGCAGTGATAGTGATGAGAGAGCTGAATAAAGATGCCGAATTTGAGTTTTTTAAAGAAGTTCAGCATCTGTTTTACGAGCAGAACAAAAACACAAATGATGTAAAGGTTTACCTTCCTTTATTAGAGAAATATGAAGTAGATCCTGAAGAATTTGAAAACACATTTGAAAGTCAATGGGCAAAAATGGAAGTAAAAAAAGACTTTCAGTTAGCCACCCAGATGAGTGTTTCTGGTTTCCCTGCTTTATTACTCGACCATGAAGGTAAGTTTTATGTGGTTTGTAAAGGTTACGCTAAAGCGGGGCCAATTATCGGTGCTATTGAGAAGGTTATTGGAGTAGAGAAGGATTAACGCTACCCCTTCAATCTATGCATATTAAAGGTAGTGGGTTCAAAACCTAACCTTTCCCAGAAACGAATTCCATCTTCGTTTTTAACGGAAACTTTTAGTGCGCTCGCATCACAGTTGTTTTCATCAAACCAAGCCTGAGCAGTCTTTACCAGTTGAGTTCCAATTCCATTGCTACGAGCCGATTTTAAAACAACGGTTTCAGCAATGTATCCTGTCTTTTTAATGGCTATGAAGGGTGAGGTATCATTGATTCTGCAAAATATACAGCCAATAATCATGTCAGATTCGACTGCTACAAAACAGCGCTCTTCCTTTGCTTTTATTCTATTCGCCAGTGATTCTTTAAGCTCGTTATCATACTTTTCATCGTAATCGAACATTGGGCCTTGACCAGTATGATGTTTCATTATTTCCATCCAAAGTCCATGAATAGATACTAAATCCTTTTTTTGAGCCAATCTAATGTTGAAACTCATAGTTTTTTAGGATGTCATTAATAACATTAGCCAATTCATAATCTTTCGATGTAACCGTATTGCCCGCGTCATGAGTAGTTAAGGTAATTTCAACGGTATTGTATACGTTGGACCAATTCGGATGGTGTTTCAAGTTTTCGGCAGCAATTGCAGCCTCATTCATAAACGCCCAAGCATTCTTAAAGTTTTTGAATTTTAGGGACAGATTTAGCTCTGTAGCGGTTTCTTTCCAGTTATTCATAGTTAAAGTGCTCCTGTAATTTTAATAGTATCTATCCACCAATTATTTTTCCCTTGATTGCAAAAATGAATCATGAACTGAGGGCTAGTAGAGCCTAGATTATTAGGTGTTACTATTTGTGTTTGGAATTTCCTCCATACACCATCGCCTACCATTTTAGGAATAGCGAATTCAATTCTAAAATCATTGTTTTTTAGCCTTACATTTCCCGAACCTCCATTGAAATCGGACTTGTAATAAAAGCTGACATCATAAGTGGTATTGGTCTGTATTTCTGAAAGTGGAATATATTGATCAATCCATTGCTCATAACAACCCGTTGTATCTTCATGATGAAACTTTAAACTATTTTTTCCATCTTGAGCATCTACATTATCTATTTCAATTGAATTCAGAGGGTTTCCAAATGAGTTGTCTACTACATTCCAATTTGCTAGTTTATTATTCACTATGCTTTCGAAATTAGGATTTAGTATTGAAATTTTTGCTGGCACTTTAAGGCTAACAATGTTGCTTCCGCCAGAGTTTACCGTCCCAGCTTGAACATATATTCTATAGAAATATTCAGATCCGGTATTGATAGTTTTATCTTGGAATGTAAGTTCATTAACATTCGTAGCTACGTGAATTAGTTGTCCTGTTGTGAGATTTATTCCAGAACTAGTATGTCTGTATAGACTATAAGAGTTAAAAGAACTGGAAGGACTTTGCGACCATGATAAATTAACTCTACTGCTATCGTAAATAGCTGTATCTAGCTTGACATCGGCCACAGTTGAATTTACTGCTGGAATCTTAGGAGTTACAATTGGAGTGCTTTTTTTACAAGAGAGGAATATAGTTATCGCGAAAAAGAGAAAAAATTGTCTTGGCATTGATTTAAAGTTAAGTTCAAATCAAAGTTATTTAATTTATTAGTTTCCGCCTAATTCGTCCTTTTTTATAACCGCAATAGTCAGTCTAGATTTGCAAACTAGCTTATCTCTATCTGAACGAATCTCAATATCCCAAACATGGTTTTTTCGTCCTAAGTGTATCGGAGTCGCCTTTCCTGTTACCAATCCAGATCGCACGGGGCGGAGGTGGTTGGCATTGATATCGAGTCCAACAGCAATGTACTTTTCTGAATCTACTACATAATGACTCGCAATTGAGCCTAATGATTCAGCTAAAACGATTGAAGCACCGCCGTGAAGAATACCATAGGGTTGAACAGTGCGCTCATCTACAGGCATTGTTGCCTTTACATAATTATCGCCGATTTCGGTAACAACAATACCTAATGCATCGTGAATTGTGCCTTGGGCAAGTTTTGCGGTATCAGCGATGTCAGGATTTCCGAACCAGATACTCATTTTTTCTCAACTAGTTTTTGCCATTCGTTGTTTTGAATGTACAATGAGTCAATAAGTTGCTCCAGTTCAATAAGTCCTGCTGGAGCATCCATAATGTTTGTAACCAGTTTACCCTCTATCCTGGTCATGATTGAAGGAAGATCGGTTACACCTGGATCGTATTTATCTTGATACTCTTTGAATTTGATCTTCTTAGCTTTTTTCAGAATTACTTTCAAATCATCAGGACTACAAGTAAGACACAAATATTTCCCTGAATCTAAAGGCATATTATTCCTGACAGTTAAGTAGGAAGAACCTACTGGAAAGACTTCCAGCATAAATTCGGGACAGGTTCCAAAGCAAGCTGTTTTTTCAAAAACTACAGCAGGAGGAGTAAACATATTAATGTTCTTCCCAACAATGCACCCACCAAAAACAATAACGGTAAGTATACTTAGCAGTAATTTCATTAATTATTTCTTAGACAGGTTAACACCTTTATCCTTCGCCATTTTTTCTAAACGAGCCGTAAACTTACTTTTCTTAACGGGTTTCTTTTTGTTTTCCTGAACCATAGCATGCACTTCGTCATCATTGACCAAGAACTTTCTAAATGCCCAGTTTTGACCTATAGAAGTAAGGTTAGCACACAGATAGTAGTAACTCAAACCTGCAGAGTAGTTGTTAAACCAAACCAACAACATTACCGGCATGAAGTACATCATGATTTTCATTTGTTGCGCTTGCATTTCGCCACCGCCACCCATGGTGCCGCTGCTCATATTACTTCTAGTGTAAAAGAACATAGAAAATGCCATGAAAATCGTGAATAAACTAATATGGTCGCCATATAAAGGAATGGTAAATGGAAGTTCGTAAATACTGTCGTAAGTTGACAAATCTTCAGCCCAAAGGAAGCTTTCACCTCTTAATTTGATTGATGCAGGAAAGAGCATGAACATCGCATACAAAATTGGCATTTGTAATACCATTGGCAAGCAACCTGCCATTGGATTGGCGCCTGCTTTTTTATACAAAGCCATAGTTTCTTGCTGCTTTTTCATTGGGTCAGCATCCTTAAGCTTTTTGTTTAGTTCTTCGATCTCAGGCTTTAAAACTCTCATTTTCGCCCCAGATAAATAACTTTTATAGGTTAGTGGAGATAGGATAAGCTTAATCATAAAGGTCAATAACAAAATAATGATACCGTAGGAAACATCCATTTTGGCCAGTAGATTAAACAATGGCATTACAAACCATTTACTAACCCAACCAAAAATTCCCCAACCTAAATCGAGGATTCCATCCATTTGTTTTGCAAGTAGAACTTCATATTCATTAGGTCCAAAGAAAAACTGCATACCGATTGAATTGGTGGTTGCATTAATTGGCACACCAACATTCATGATCATGTTTTTCGTGTAACTGCCGTTTTCTATACCTTTTTGAGTTTCTAGGTAACCATTTGTATATGTAAACGGCTGATCGGCTAGTATAGCTGCAGAAAAATATTGTTGTTTAAATGCGATCCATTCAATGTTATTTTCTAAATCAACTCGCTCTGGACTCGCTTCAGAAATGTAGTCTCTGTTTTCATCAACTGGCTTAAAGAAAATTGAACTTCGTCTATCTTCATTTTCAAACCCTTTTTCGTGAGCCGGCGCATACAATTGCCAGTACAATTGAATACCATCTCTATTGTCTGCAACTAAGTCGTTAAGTCCAACAAAGTTCACATCGTAATCTACATCATAAGAATTACCAGATATGGAATATACAAACTCAATATATTGATTGTCTGAAGCCATTAATTTTAGGCTTACTTCACCAGAGTTTTCGTCTCCTTTGGCAACTACATTGTTTTTATCTGCTTGAAAAAATAAGTCGGCAGTACTTAGCTTTCTGTTTTGACTTAAGAATTCAAAAGCAAATGCACTAGAATCCTCAGTAAACAAATACAAATCAGATCCATTGTAATTTGTGTGTTCTTTAAGTCTAACTGAAACTGGACGTCCACCCATAGTAGAGAGCGTTAGAACCATTTTCTCATTTTCCAGTGTTATGTACTCATTTGTACCCGTTGCAGCAGCTGCAAACTGTCCGTACTTTTCATTTATTGCAGTACCAGCTAAAGAATCATTTATTGCGGTAGCTGTAGAGTCATTTGCAAGTGCTTCAAACTTTGCGTTTTGAGCTTCAATCGCATTTTTATCTTCTTTTTTATTGGTGTTAGCTTCTACGGCAGCAATACTATCTTGCTGCATTTGCATTTGCTGTACCTCAATTTCTGAAGGAGAAGAGTAGTATGTCCAGGCAATAAGTATTGCTCCAATAAGTCCAAAGCCAATAAGGCTATTTTTATCCATGTTGTAAGCTTTTAAGTGTCTTAAGAATTGTGTTTTTTGAGTGCTGCTCCTATAAATGAAACAAACAATGGATGAGGATTATCAACCGTGCTCTTGTATTCTGGGTGAAATTGAGTTCCTACAAACCAAGGATGTTCCGGAATCTCAATAATTTCTACTAATCCAGTTTCAGGATTTTTCCCACTGGCTATCATGCCATTTTTTTCAAATTCGTTTAAATAAGTATTATTAAATTCAAAACGATGTCTATGTCGCTCTGTAATGTTATTTGAGCTATAAATAGAAGCAGCTAATGTGTTCTTTTTAACCTCACAAGCATAAGTTCCT
>Ga0208413_1001776_pt1 | contig 13267 bp, 11 predicted proteins | sample AntAceMetag02UKD_FD_184761 | JGI IMG/M metagenome (GOLD analysis project Ga0208413, IMG submission 184761) | Saline lake microbial communities from Ace Lake, Antarctica - Antarctic Ace Lake Metagenome 02UKD (SPAdes) (version 2) | ecosystem: Environmental > Aquatic > Non-marine Saline and... | reverse complement strand
CTCAAAGGAACTGTGCGAAGCTAATCAGTCACAACTTAGCTATAGAAAGACCGAAGGAGGTAAGAGTTGCTTCAGCATCCATTTCAGCCACCCCGAGCGCAGTGTCGCTTGAGCCAAAGTAGACCTTAAACCCATGACAGATCGCGTACTCATTGTCGACGATGAACCCGATATTCGAGAACTTCTAGAAATCACATTGGGACGGATGTCTCTACAAACCTCGAGTGCCGAAAACTTAGCTAGCGCTAAGCATCTCTTAGCTACTGAAAAATTTAACCTTTGTTTGACTGACATGAAACTTCCTGATGGCGATGGGATTGAGTTAGTTGAACATATTTCAAATAACTTCAACCAATTACCGGTCGCCATGATCACAGCGCATGGCAACACCGAAACGGCGATAAAGGCATTAAAAGCTGGCGCATTCGATTTCGTCTCCAAGCCAGTTGATCTACAGAAGCTAAGAGACTTGGTAAAGTCAGCGTTGAGTCTTTCTCAAAAAGACGGCCCTACAGAGAATCTGAGCAGCGAGGTTAAGAATAGTTCAGGACCTGCGATTACCGGCAGATCGCCACGGACCAACAAACTACGAGAACAAATTTCCAAACTCTCGCGAAGTCAGGCACCGATTTTTATCAGTGGCGAATCAGGTAGCGGAAAAGAATTAGCCGCAAGGGCCATACATGAGAATAGCGCCCGCAGTACCGGGCCATTTGTTGCCGTCAACTGCGGGGCTATCCCTCATGAACTGATGGAAAGTGAATTGTTCGGACACATGAAAGGAAGTTTTACCGGAGCAGATCAAGACAAGGAAGGTTTGTTTCAAGCGGCGCAAAAAGGTACGCTTTTCCTTGATGAAGTCGCCGACCTTCCCTTGCATACTCAGGTGAAGCTTTTAAGGGTTATTCAGGAGAAATCAATAAGGCCTGTAGGGGCACAAAAAGAGTTCTCCATCGATGTTAGAATCCTCAGCGCCACTCATAAAAATCTCAATATTGAGGTCGAGCAAGGAAGACTTAGACAAGATCTCTATTTTAGAATAAACGTGATCGAATTAGCTGTGCCGCCTTTACGTGAACGTCAGCAAGATATCCCCGACCTTGGCGAGGTGTTGCTCAGCAAAATTGCCCGCGAAAATGATGCCCCGCTTTGCCAACTCGATAGCGCAGCGCTAGCTGCACTTCACAACTATAGTTTCCCCGGCAATATTCGAGAGCTTGAGAATATACTTCAGCGTGCGGCAACGCTCTGTGAAGGTAATATTATCCAAGAATCGAACTTAGAATTTATTATCGCACCCGGGGCATCCGTCATAATGGATGCACCGCCAGTAGAAATCGCAGCGCCAGCTATAGAAAATTCAAGCGTGGATTTAGACGCGGACTTCTCCCTAGAAAAACACCTTGAGGCGATAGAAATTAAAGCCATTGAAAAAGCGCTTGTAGAAACCCGGTGGAACAAAACAGCCGCAGCAAAAAAATTAGGCATGTCGTTCAGGGCACTGCGATATCGACTAAAAAAACTTGGGTTAGATTAAGCCTGAATTACCCTTACCCCAGCCAGCAAGCCATAAGGCACACGGCCGCTCGTTATTATGTCACCCCCCTCAATTAGACGCGTCACCGCCGACATTAGCCATTTCTGTGCTGACCCGCATTTACGATTAAATCGTCAACGCGCGGCAGCAACTACTTAAAAAGTCATCTTGTTCTCACCCAACATAATGTCGCCTGTCGAACCATTCAGGTTCAACCGCGACGATATTGCACCTGCCCCCTCAAAAGAAAGTCTCTATACCTGATGCTACGCTATCATTAATTGAAACAACATCACCGCTGCCGGCTCAAGCTTTTACTAGCGACAGGCCGTTAACTCCTGCGCCATAAATGTATAACTCGCTCTTTTTCCTGATTCTTTAGTCATTATAGATTTTTGGGCTATTCTAGTTTTAGTAGTAATTGTTAGCATATCCGATAGGAGATAATTAAATGCGGTCAGCCAATGCCTTTACGCTAGTAGAATTGCTGATAACACTGTTGATTATGTCCATCTTGCTAGCAGTCGGGCTGCCAAGCTTTAGCTCATTTATTGAAACTAACAAATCAAACGACACCATCACGAGAGTTAAACAAGCGGTGGAGATCGCTAAGGTAAGCGCAATAGTAAACAGCCAAATTGTCACTCTTTGTAAGTCATTAGATGGGGAGAAGTGCGGCGGTTCGTGGGAGAACGGTATTATTGCTTTTACCGATAACAACGCCGACAGAACCATAAACCAAGATGACAGGCTGATTCGCTATTTCACCTTTCCAGAAGCGCAGGGCAGCATTCACTGGCGGGCATTCCAAAACAGGCAGTACCTGCAAATAACAAGCCAGGGGTTTACTCGGTTTCAAAATGGCAATTTCACTTATTGCCCGTTCAATAAAAAAAAATACTTAGCTAGGCAGCTGGTGATAAATAGAACTGCACGGGTAAGGTATGCAATGGATTCGAACGGAGATGGTATCTATGAAGACAGCAGCGGCAAAGCCATCCGCTGCTAAATCAGACTAGTATGGAAAATTACTGCCAACACGCATCGCTGGTTAATCCAGTTGCACCACGAAGGCCGGTGCTCGTGAGGGTAAACGTTGTGCAGTCATCAACTGCCTGCTCGTTTTGAGCTGTCGCAGTTGCTATGAAGCAGATCGCAATTGTACCGCCAGAACAAGCAGCCACGTCTATGGCATACCAGGCATTAGTGGTTGTTCTTTGTCTAGCGGCAACAACAGGGGTATTCAGCGGTGTTGCATCTGTTGAATAGCTATTGCTGCTTGAGAAAAATCGTTCCTGCTCAGATGCAACTTGGACCAATTCGCTTTTAGCTTCAGCTCGGTTAGAGCGCCGTATTGATTCTGTATAGGCTGGTATAGCGATGCTGACCAGAATCCCCATGATAGCCACAACTACCATCAGCTCTATTAAACTAAAGCCACCTTCTTTATCGAAGTCACTGGCAAGGTTCTGATCTCTTGAATTCTTCATATTTACCACAGCATCTAATCTTTTGTTAGCAGGCAGACCCTGTCAGAACCATTTCCTTCAAGGCCTTTTAAATTGGTTTAATTGTAGCGCGATTAATGCTCAAAAAACGCTCGAATTTTATCGTTAGGCCCAAGCAGTTCCATTTGAACAACTACTTGGTCAGCGTTAACCATATAACGAACAACCATCCCTTCATCTAGTATGATCGAATCAACCGACTCACCATCGTAGTAAACCGCTAGCGACTCATCGTCATAGCCATAACGCCGTCCTGAAATAACCATTACGCCAGCACCCTGATTAAGCGTCTGTATAGTGCCTACCTGAGCAGTGCCTCGTGCGATAACCGCATTTTGTTGCGCCGATAAAATACCGGATAACAATGAAGCGATAAAGAACAAACTAATACGTGTCAAATTCATAATGTGACTTCCTTACTCTTGTTACTAAGATCAGAGTTCTCTGTTAATCTTCTCTTCTCTTCACTATTCTAACTGTCGCCAAGACTGTCTGCCATAAGCCCTGCTTCCTGCACTGAGCTGAATAACCTCAATGTCTCCACTGGCCCCACTGCCGAAGGCCACATCTTGTGCGCCATTCGCTAGGATACTCACTCTCGGCATAATGCCCACTTCTGAGGCTCGACCCGAGGCGTCGGTATCATCAGCATCGTATTCCCCATCACCATTGAGATCAAAGGCAGGGAACTCTAATGCACTTCCGTCTCTGAAATCCAGTTCCATCAAAAAGCTGGTGCCGCCAAATTCACAATCGACCGCGGATGGAATGAGGGTAGTAAAAATTACTCTGCCGTTACGTACAACCGCGTTACTGACCTGCCTCTCGCCGAAGTTGGCGGTATTCGCGGTATTTTCAATTTTCTCTGGCTGCAGATCAAATGCCCAGCCAAGATGAACATCCCAATTAATCAAATTATCGGATACGTCGCGCAGGGTCAGCTCTTTATCATTAGAGCCGTCGTTATCGGTATCAAATGACTGTGTGAATTGATTAGTTATCGATTGGCTTAACAATGAACTGGCGGCAATCGTTGTAAAACTGCTTACATTCTTGTCCCAAACACCATAGAAAGCCTGTGTGGCCTGACCGGAAGCATCGTTATCATTTAACTCTAAGTATTTGCCGGTGCCAACAAATATCATGAAACCCTCAAGATTGTCAGGATGGAATGTTGCCTGAGGCTGAGTGGTGATAGCTTGATTGGCATCGGTTGTAAACAGCGGCCTGGGCGTGGCTCCACCTGCAACCGCCCACTGACTTGGATTGAGATCTGTGACATCAAACTTCCACAAGTCGCCTTTTAGATCACCAGCATAGATATAATCAACGACCGAATCACCATTGCTGTCAACTAATAATGGCGTCGCAAGACCATTCGGGGTGCCGACAGACCCCGAATTGGTGTCGATCTTTTGAAGTGTCTCTCCTGTTTCAACATCGACAATAAAAAGCACGCCATGGCCGGTTGAACTGGCATTACCGTCGGCCTCAGTGCTGTTGTAGCCGTTGCCAAAAATGGCGGCCCAAGTTCCATCGGCCATTTTTGCTATTTGCGGCTTTCCGTAGGTGTAGCCGAGATCAGCATCATCGCTATCGTCGAATTCCCACAGCACAATATCATCAGCTCGCGCTTCATCAAAAGTAGAAGGCTCAGTAACATCTAGAGCGTAAATTTGCTGTCCGCCACCGTTCAAACCACCGGCAAGGACAGTTCGCCAAACGCCATTGCCACCGGCAGGATCGGGGGTGTCATCTAAAAACACATCGATGACATTGGGACCACCATCGACAAAATAAGAGTGTCCATAATCCGGAGAGGCCAGATCGTCAAGGTTTCGATAAACAGCACTCGGGATGTAGGCAATCAATTCTGCACCCGTGTCACCATCAAACCCGTGTAACATTCCGTCGTTGGCGCCCACGTAGACCACGCCTTGCCGAGCGGCATTGCCAGTAACAAAAGTATTATAGGATTTTGCCTCTAAATCATCTGGATAACGGCCGTCAGGGACATCTACAAAATATGGATCCGAATTAACAATATCCCCCAATATGCTATTTCGATTTCTAAAACCCCGCCCGAACTCTTCATTAGTATCATCACCACGTAAATAGTTGACTATATCAACTCCAAAGGCCTGGTTTTCGGCGATTTCAGATATCACTGCTGTATTCGAGGCATTAGGCGCATTTGTTAGCAAATGTCCGATCTGGCCTGAATTCATCTCAGCAGTTGTACTCGGGGAGTTGTAATTTGCCGGGAATCTAAAAGGAATACCACCCCCCTCTACAACGCCACCCGCTGGATTATCAATACTGGGGTTGTAGGTAATAATCTCTCTGCCAGTATCATAATTTGTTGCATTCAAAAGCGATCCAGCTTCCCACTCTGGAAAACCGTCTATCGAGCCATCCAGATTAATTTGAAAGGCCAATAGCTGGCCTTTCCAATCCGCGCTATCAAAGCGAGCTTGAAACAGCTGACTGCCAGCGTTCAGTGAGCCAATAGTGGTTACCACCGATGTCGCAGAACCGACGCGGTCAGCGATTTCTAATAGCGCTCTAGATATAGCCTGAGCAACCCCATCTGTTGATTGGGCTGAAATAAAATAACCTTTACTGTTAAATGCTGCGTGCCAAACATCATCTATTTTCTCAGCGTTGTCGAAGTTATCGCTATTTGAATCGCCACTGTGCCAGCCGCTGCTTTCCGTGACCTGTGAGCCGAGCGTCCCGGTATAGTCAGTATCAGGTATTCGATTGCCGTCTTCATCTTTGAGGTTTCCTTCTACACCAAAGGCAACGGTAAACGTGACCATGTGCTGCGCTTCATTCTGATCAGTTGTGCTGGTGGGGACATCATTGGGAAGGCTACTCAAATCTGTATCGTAATAATATTTGGCCACATCAGCGACACTGTATTTGGAGCCATCGCCATCCTGATCTATATTCTCAATAGCACTTGTCTGCAGACTATCATTTCCTGACCAATACCCGTCAGTAAATAGAACACCGTAGTTTTGCTGACAGGCTGAAATTATAGGGTCTGTTTTTCCGTTCAGTTGATTAGAATAATACCTTCCTACCCGTTCAAGCCCCGAACGCAATGGGGTGCCACTGGCAGTCCATTCAAATTCAAACATCTCGTCAAGCAAATCTTGGTTGTGGATTTCATAATCTTGAACTAACTCGCCTGGCACTTCCACGAATACTGCATCGTCTCTATTGAGCAAGCTAATACCAAAACGGAAACTTGTATTTGAAGAAATAACAGTCGAAATAGCTGACTTTGCCACGAAGGAGCGGCGGCGGTGGAATTCATACCAATTCGCTATATTCTGCTTTATCTCGCCAACGGTTCGACCAAAAGGATCCGTGCCAGCGCCGCTGACATTGCCAGTGGCGCGAGATGTACCAAAACAATCGCTATACTGAGGAGTTTGATCCTCGTCACCGAAATTACAATCTGAATTACCGTTAACACTGGCATATGTTGTGGTTAGATATTCGATATCAATAGTGCCCGAGCCATCGACGGTATATGTGGTGTGACTGTCCCATAGATCAAGCTCTCCATTCGGCCCATTTTGAACCGTATTGGGACCGTTAACTGTATTGTCTCTGCCTAAATTGTCTATCCAAACGTCATACTTAAAATCGTCGTTACCCAGATTTCGAACTTGGCCATAGCCATCGGCACCCACTGCAGGGTTGCTGCGCACTGCGCTAAACGTAGCATTAGAGAAACCGGTCCACGGCAGATAAGTGGCCGATGGGTTGTAGTACATAATGTTCATATCGGCGGAACGAATGCGCCAATCCACCTCTCCCCATTCTGCATTATTTTCTAACTCAGCGCGGCGACAGCCGCGATATTTACTATCACTGCTATCGAACACATAGTGCAAATTCCGCCGGCGATTACCGCAGTAGCCGTCATTAGCGGTGACCATAATCAAACCATCATCACGAGTGCCACGCAGGGTCGCATCGCCCCAGTAGTCGCGGAAATAAACATGGTCTATCGACAAAATCTCCCAGTCCATGGAGCCAGAATCATCCAACATGAAGAAAATATTGGGATCAATTTGAGTTCCTAAAAAAAGCGGTTGAGAAGCCAAATCCAATTCAGCAGCCTGTGACGTGGTGAGTGAACCCGCAAGCAGGGACACCGAAAACATCCACGCAAAAAACAATCTAAACTGTAATTTGAAACTCATAGCTGCCTCCAATGGGTCGTGCTCCTAGGTATGTCGATTTGACTGTTATCTAATTGATTAGTCATAGGTTTGGACAAAGGTGGTTTGAACACTAACCGATGTTGTAGCGTTAATGCCGACACCGCGCGCCGTCAAACGATGGAAAACTCTTGGCTCCGTCGATCCACCGCTTCCAATAGAAATTGACTGCCCGCTATCTACAGACCTGTATTCCTCGATAATGTAACGAGGCTGATCTGACACTTCAGCGACGCCTGTTATGGCGACGCCGTTATTCATCCACCACGCCCAATCTGTATTAGCATGCTCCCACCAATACTTGCCGTCATCAGCTGCCGCATCCATAGAATTTTCAGTCCACACAGTGGTCGAGCCATCGCCACTGACAAGGGGTAAATTTCCCTGCACCACCAGCCAAGCTTCAGCTGCTTTTATGGCAGACTCGGCGGACTGAAAAGCCACAGTATAATCCCGCATATTTCCAGACATGCGCTCTTCCAGAGTCGAAGACTCCATACTAGAAACACCCATCATGGTCAGGACTGTCAGAAAAATCAGACAGAAAATCAGAATCGCGCCTTTTTGTCGTTTATGCTTAGTAAAGCTGGGCTGTGGACGCATATTTCTCATAGGTAGTAAGTTACTTTCTCGGGAAATTCAATTCTGTGATCGACGTCTAAACTCTTGCTAAGGGATGAAAGAATGGCGCTGAGCTTTCTACTTGCCTAAACTGCCTTAACTACCTAAACACCTAAAGCCCGATTGCGCAGGCTCACCGTAGTCGTAAAGATCCTTCGTACTCTTCGGTCTGCCGGCAGGCCGCCGGCAACTCCATCGTAAACGACCCCGTTAAAAGTATAAGCTTGCGGCTGTGGTACCGTACCATCATCGATGGACTGCATTAATAAGGTGATTCTAACGCTAATAACGTCTTGCCACTGAGTAACCAAATCAGCCGTCAGATAAGTGTCAGCCGTGCTTCTTATGTCTTCATCAACGTTAACGCCATACAAAATTTGCACAGATTCGACGCCTTCAATTAGCTCTTCGGCCGCTGCAAGTGTTCCATTATTTGCCAATTGTGCTCGGAAAAGAGCTGGCGGATTTGAGGCTACTCCTCCTCGTTTGCCAACATAAAAAATCGTACCTTGAAGCCTGATGACTTCGGCTAATGCACCGGCATTGGTCACCGACGTGATCGTAGCACCGTCGATGTTACCTGGAGCACATCCTGGCGACAGAGTTATCACGCTGGTTGTCGCTGGCGCGGCATTGGCAGCAACGACACAGGCTTGAGCTATATCGACTTGCTCGCAGTCACTAATTAACAAAAAGTCGTTGACAGAAATCCCAGCGTTAGTCTCTACCGTAATTGAGGGCGGAGCCCCCTGATTAATTACCGAGACTGTGCCGGCATTTCCCGCCCCTCCCCAAACGCGAACAATATCTGAATTCGGCACGGCATTAAAAGCGGGCATTACAATATTAGCATCACCTGTCGTCCATTCACCTGAACCGGTGCCTGTTTCGGCCAAATTAAGAGTGCTATTGCTAGTCACACCAGGGCCGGTTCCACCTGCCTCCCAGCCTTGGATACCCCATCCGGGTTGAAAATGATTTGGCGGGGCATCAAGTATGTTGTTCGCGCTAGTGCCTTCAATTGAGCTTAAACAGCCGAGATAGCCCGCCATACGGATTTCTCGAGACAGGAAATTGATTCCGAATCGACCGCCTTCTTGCATCCGCAGCCTCGCTTCTTGGCTGCGCTCGGTGGTGAGTGAGCCGACATAAATCTGGATAACGCCAGCGGCTAACGTCATTCCTAGCACTAAGGCAATAAGAAGTTCTATGAGGCTCATACCGGCCTGAACCTTCAAACTGCGGCGCTTTGTTTTTTGATTGACCATCTGTATCTACCAGGGTTGTGTGGTGATTACATACCGTTGATTTGCCGTTCCATCACGATTGGAATCCCACCAAATTTTTATCGCAACAACACGGCCGAGACCGTCACAATTTTCCGTGCCTGGCGTGCCATCGTTGCCGGTGGAGTCTACACAAACCACTGAAGCTCCTCCGGGCAGCGCCGTAGCAACCTGGGCGCCCCAATCTAAGATGTCCTGACCGGCCATCTGCGCGGCATTGCAACCTACTACGGTGAAGCAGCTTGCGGTGGCTCCACCGGCCACATCGTCATAATTGCCTCCCTGCACTCCAGCAATATTCGCACGCAGGCGTTCTACCATATCTAAAGAAAGCGCTGTGGCTTGAGTTCGAAAATAGGCAGATTGGTTATTTTTCAGACTAACCGTTTGCACACTTGCCATACCAAGCATCCCTCCGGATAACACTAATAGAGACACCAGCACTTCCATTAAAGTTGTTCCGCGCTGTCGCCTAATTCTTTGCCAGCGACTCATCCTCACTAAACCTAGCATCCCAAACCATCCTCCACTCGACGACCCCGACCCGATGGGCCAATCACTACAGATCGCGCATTAGCTGCATTTGCGCTAACAGGACAAATTAGTAAGGTCTGTGTGCCACCGGTCCCGCTAAAACCTAAGTTATTGTACTCAAACAGGTCAACGGTGAACGTCGTTACGTTAGTAGAACCCACAGAATCGAACACTCGTATTAAAGTATCGTTGGCATCCATCGACCCGTTAAGGCCGTTGGCGTCGCTATTGGCATCAAAAAAAACAATCCAGCCCTCCCCCCACGAGTCTTCATCGCAGTCGGCGCCATCATCACTTGCGCAAATAACTACGCTGCCGCCCCGCTTAATAGCTTCACTGCGGGCAAGATTTAAAGTAGTGAGAAAGAGTTTGGCCTGACTGTTAGTGCTGCTGCTTTCAATCATGTCCCTAAAATTAGGCAAAGAAACAGCGAGCAGGATCGACAAAATAGCCATGACCACAAGCAACTCTATTAACGAGAAACCCCTATCAATTTGCCTATTTTTAATTGATCTATGTGCAAAACGTAGACTGTTCATAACAATGCCGCTAGTTTATCCAACTGATTCTATTTAACATATACAAGCAAGAAAAATTGGTGCTGTCTAATTATCCGCATAAGCCCTTAATAGCTCGCAATCAATGCATTATGCGTGCGCATTAAATAAGCTCAATAAATAACCATTTCCCATGTTACTACCCTGTATTCTGAAGATTGCTGCGAGAAAGGCTGTGAAACAGCTAATAGATTCTGTACGTGCTGAGGCCCTGCTGGCAATGCTGTTACAGAGATAACACTAATCGCGGGCCTAGGATAACTGAATTTAGGCCTAGCCATCAAAATACTAGCACTCATTTAGCAAGCCCAATGCTTGGAATTTTAAGTTAACCGCATACCAATGGCCACAAAGTCCGCTGAACCTAGGAATATTGATATGGATATTAACCTCACCGCGATCCTATTGCTCAGCACGGCAGGTTTTTTTGCAGGCATTATCAACACCTTGGCCGGAGGTGGCTCAAATCTCACACTGCCTGCTCTGATGGTGCTGGGCCTGCCTGCTGACATTGCCAACGGCACCAATCGAGTTGCGGTTGTTCTGCAATGCATCGTTGGCGTAAAAGGCTTTGATAAGCATGACGCATTAGATCGTCCCGCAGTTGGACCTATCCTTGTACCTACAATCATAGGTGGATTGCTAGGCGCACTCGGCGCTGTTGTTATTCCTATCGCCCATCTAAAACCCATACTGCTACTAACGATCCTCGCCATGTCGACAATAATACTGATTCGACCCTCAACATTAGCTCCCCCAGAGGGAACCCCAGTCCTCTCACCCAACAATAGCTCGACAAGCTGGTGGAGCCTATTTGCTGCTGGTATTTATGGGGGCTTCGTCCAAGCGGGCGTCGGTTTTATTCTCTTGGCCGCATTAGCGGGTGTGCTGCGATATGATTTAAAAAAAGCCAATGCACTAAAGATGGCCTGCACGCTAGCCTTCACTGGTGTCGCACTGATAGTTTTTGCGTTGTTTGACCAGGTAGCGTGGATTCCTGGCTTGATTATGGCGGCAGGATCTATGATTGGCGCTAATCTAGCCGTGAAGTTTGCAGTGAAATCCTCCCAGAATACAATTAAATGGTTTCTATTTCTAATGACCTTAGTGGCAGTCGTCGCGGGCTTTTTAGCTTAGCTTAAGCTCTGCCTTTCTAGTTGGTGAAGCCATTTGAGGCCCGAACCTTAAGGTGATTTTTGCGCCGCCAAGATCATGACTCCTACTAACGAGCATCTCGCCGTTGTAACTTTTGACGATGTCCATAACCACAGCCAAGCCGATGCCTTGACCCTGTTTTAGTGTGTCTATTCGAGCACCTCTTTGCAAGACAAATTCTTGCTGATCGTCTGCGATTCCGTCGCCATCATCCTCAACAATAATTTCAACACCTTTAGCTTCACCCTCACGCCTTCGCACGCTCAGTAAAACAAGACTTTTCCCGTACTTAAAAGAGTTGTCTAAAACATTGCCTAGCACTTCCATGAGGTCTCGCTCGTCGCCTGAAAACACCGCCTGCGGGTCGAGTAAAAGTTGAGTATCTGAGCCTTTGTCTGAGTATACTTTTTTAAGCGCTCGAATAATTTTAGAAGCGACTTCTGCCACGTTAATCTGCTTAGCAAGGGCGCTGGAATTATGAGATTGCACTGCTCGCTGGAGCTGGTAGCTGACTATCTGATCCATACGCTCAGCCTGCTCGCTGACACTTGCTAGTTGACTTGAAATTTTCTTAGGACAATCCGATGCAAAGCTATCAACGATTCCTACTACAACCGCCAGCGGGGTCTTCAAACTATGAGCCAAATCCGCCAAAGTGGTTCTATACCTTTCTTGTTGTTTGCGCTCAGTTTCAATTAAAAGATTAAGGTTAGTTGTAACCCCTGCGAGTTCGATCGGGAATTCGCCTACCAGTTGATCGGCCTCACCTTCTTCTATCCTTTTCAGGTTTCTCTCCATTCGCTTGAGCGGAGACAAGCCCCAGCGCAGAAGAAAAAATTGAATACATAAAAGAAGCACCGCAACTCCTCCTAGCCAGCCCCAAAGACTGGCTTGAAAATTTGAAATCTCTGAATAGTAAGGGGTCACATCTTCCACTACTGAAAATTTATACTCGCTGAGACCATCGTCCCAAAGAATGCCGTAGCTTAGAACAAAAAATTCCTTACCTTGTTCTGCACGATCTCCTCTTTGCCCAATACCTACACCGCCTTGAACTGTGCTAAACGCGGTGTTGCCTACCTCAACTTTTTGATTGAAAAACTCCATATTACCTAGCTGCAGTGTTGTAGCAGAATCACTTCGCCACAGCTCACCACGCGCCGCGCTGATAAAACCATAAAGCCCAGAGTTAAGCTGACCGAAGCGAGGCTCCTGCAGATCTTCCAAAAAATAGAATTCACCGTCCTGCTCTTCTGCCGCAGCTAACAACAAGTAAATCTGCCCTTGAAGCCGGTCAGCAGCACCCGCTTCGATACTGCTCTGAAAAGCAGAGTCTAGAACCAGGCCAGTTAATCCTAAGAAAATAAAGAGTAAAATACTGAACGAATAAAGGAGCCGGTTTTGAAGTGAGTAGCTGGGAGCAGAGCCGACTTTTTCCATAGTAGTTATCGCACAGGGCCCCTCAGGACTCTCCAAGCACGAATCTATAACCCTGGCCTCTAACCGTTTCTATCGGTTTCAGCGTTTCATCAGGGTCTAGTTTTTGCCTTAATCGGCGAACGAAAACCTCGAGCACATTACTATCTCGATCGTAGTCTTGCGCATAGAGATGCTCCGTGAGCTCGGTCTTTGAAACAACCTTGCCGGGGTTCATCATTAAATATTCGAGCATTTTATATTCGTAGGCGGTGAGATCCACTTTCTCGCCAGAGACATTTAGTCGCTTGGAGGCAATGTCTAAACTGATGGAGTCAAATTTAAGAACTGAAGTAGCGAATCCTGCGGCTCTTCGAAGCAACGCATTTAGCCGCGCCAAAATCTCTTCTAA
>Ga0208413_1001766_pt1 | contig 13332 bp, 9 predicted proteins | sample AntAceMetag02UKD_FD_184761 | JGI IMG/M metagenome (GOLD analysis project Ga0208413, IMG submission 184761) | Saline lake microbial communities from Ace Lake, Antarctica - Antarctic Ace Lake Metagenome 02UKD (SPAdes) (version 2) | ecosystem: Environmental > Aquatic > Non-marine Saline and Alkaline... | reverse complement strand
CTTTGCAATTTGTTTGCGACGATACCGGAATGTGTTACCACGTAATTTTCAATGTTGAGCGAAAGAGACAGAGAGGGCCAAACAAAGGAGCTATCCTCCCGGGAAAACAGTTTTGGATCAAGAGAGGACGTAAGTTTTTTCGCTTCTGGCACTATACATGCGCTCTGCCAATTCCAGCTAGAGGCTTAACGTCGTTCCATGATTGCATGGGAAAACTAAAATCAATTCGTTTCCAAGCAGAAACAGAAGATGGTAAAAAGCTTCTTAAAGATACTTTGAGGCCAATGTCCAATTTAGCACCTCATAAGTCTCCGACAACTTCCCGACAACTTCCTGATAAAAACCTGATAAAAACCTGATAACTTACCCTGATAACTTACCCTGATAAGGATATTGTTCAAAGCCCTACGGAACCTAGTCAAGAGAGTATTTCAACTACGTGTCCAAATAAGTGCGTAATAAGTAAACAAGTAAGTGAGTATACAAGTAATCCTATTAGCCCTATAGACGATACTAAGAGAGTACAGGGCCAAACCAATGAAGAATGGTTAGCTGAATATGAAGAAGAATGGGAAAAGGAATGTAATGCCTGCCAACCAGTCCAGTATGAGCAACCTCTGTATCAACAACATTGCCAGCACCCTGCCTTCTAAGGTATGTTATACCCTTATGGAGTGTTTGGTTTTCCTGCACTAATTTTTGCTCTTATGGTATTTAAAAAATGGAAATTATTGGTAGAAAACTAAAGTCCCTTAGGAAAGACCGCGAGATGACCCAGAAAGAATTGGCCGCTAATGCTGGACTCACGGCGGGTATGATTTCAATGATGGAAGCGGATAAAGTAAGCCCATCAGTTGCAACTCTCATGAAAGTACTCAGCGTTCTAAATATTTCGCCAATGGAGTTTTTTCAGCAAGATAACCCAGTCCACAAACGAGTTTTTTTTGATGAAGCCCAATTGGTCGATATTGGCTCAGGTGACGTCGTTCTAAAGTTAGTAGGAGGCAAAAGTGCGGGATGTGAAATCGGGCTTCTTAAAGAAACTTACCCACCTGGTGCAGATACCGGATCTAAAATGATTTCTTTCGAGGGTGAAGAAGGTGGATTTGTCATCAAAGGGCAAATCGAAGTGACTATTGGAGATCAAACCAAGGTCTTAAAATCTGGTCAAGCATACTACTTTGATACCAAAATTCCACATCGCTTCCGCAATACAAGCAAACGTGTGTGCCAGATCGTCAGCGCCAGCACCTACCATGAGTAAAAAGTAAGAATAGAATCCAAAAAATTACCGAGGCGCCAATGTATTATAGGGCCCCGGAAAAATCTCTTTCACACTCAAACGTCTTTAGAATTCATACCTGATGTCAGCGCCAATAGTTCTCTCTTTATTGGGCGAAAAAGCAATTGGGAACGAGCCATCACCAAAGAAGTCATAACTAGATGAAAAGTACTTTTCATCAAATGCATTCTCGATGTAAACCGTAAATGTCCAGCTTTCCGATTCGATACCACCTCTAAAATTGACCTCAGTATAACTTGGTAGTTCCAAGACAGCTGCGTTATTAAGGTCGCTGAACCATTCGCTTTCATGGATTACTTCTGAGGTAATAAATACGTCTAGCACTCCAACGGGCATGCGGCCGGTTATCGAAGCATTAAGCGACCATTCAGGTTGAAACGGAAGTCTATTGCCACTGCAGCTAGTGCCATCCAGCTCAGCACATGCATCGAAGCTCGCACTTACTACTTCAGAGTCTCCCCAAGCAACACCAAAATTCATATCCAGGTATTTGTTTGGGCGTGCAAGAAGTTGTGCTTCAATGCCAGAGCCCTTCGCTTCAGCAACATTGTCGACTGCTAATAAAGCCCCCTCAAAACTCGCCAATTGAAGATCTTCATACTCATAACTATACCCGGCTATTGAAATCCTGGCTTTATCACCCCAGATACTAGCCTTCAGACCCACCTCGTAGGAGATAACAGATTCCGGATCGAAAGCATTCAAGGTCGTAGACGGCACAACCACAAAATCAATGGGATCTAGACCGGACACTGCGAAACTATCATACCCACCAGCTTTATATCCTTCCGTGACCGATCCATAAATTATGAGGTCATCATGTGGTACATAACGAAGAACAAGTCTTGGTGACACATCATCCCAATCCTTATTACTGGTCATCGGGGATGGTGTAGTGAAGCCAAAGAGGAGAACTGGCGAGAGCGCACTATCAGAAAGCGGTGCATGAAAGCTAAATTCTTTTTCATCGTAGCTATATCTCAAACCGACAGAGATATCTAAAGTGTCATTAAGCTGAAACTTCATCTCCCCATAAACAGCATAGCCCCAATAGTCACCGCTAACAGCAGCTGATTCAGTTAATTGACCATTTGGTGTTGCTCCTGGCCACGGCGCAAAATAATCTGCAGGGTAAATCGCTTCGCACTCCCCAAAAAAGAAGAAGTCACAAATAGTTTCTTCATCGGCGCTTCCAGCATATGAAACTTCTAGATCTTCCCAATATGCACTTGCACCTAAGAACCAAGACATATTCCCACTATCGTTTGAGACAAGACGAAACTCTTGACTATAATAGTCGCCCTCTTGCTCTTGGAAATAATCGTTAATTCGGTCAGAAGTCCCATCTGAGTCTTCAGTGTACTCATATGAATGCCCTTTATAGCCTGTTATTGAGGTGATCGTTGCGAAATCGGCGTCCCACTCTACATTAAGGGTCAAACTTTTTACCTCACTTCTATCGAAGTCACCATCGATTAGATCCGAGTCTATAACCCATTCATTGCCAGTTAATGGCCGTTTCCCCGATGCATCTAATGCGCTATATAATGTGCCAGATGACTCTCGATCCTCATATTCACCAGTTAAGGTTGCCGCTATCTGGTCGCCCTCATATCGGATAGATGCACGCAAACCTTCTCGATTATAACCTCCTCGGTCACCTCCTCCCTGCAAGTTTTTGACCCAACCATCTTCTTCGTTATGATAGCCGGCAAATCGAGCGGCTAGCTTGTCCGATATCGGAACATTGACAGCCCCTTCTATCTGATTACTTTTTCTTGAACCAGCACCCGCCTGTACGTACCCACCGAATGCATCTGTCTGAGGTTTCGCGGTTATTGCGTGAATAACCCCTGCAGCAGCATTGCGTCCAAATAAAAGCCCCTGTGGTCCATTCAGAACCTCCACCCTTTCGGTGTCATACAACTGGCCCAATGAAGAACCTGTCCGCCCTTGATAAACGTTGTCCTGATAGATCGCGATTGATGGATCGCCCCCGAATCCTAGGTCAGTTGTTGAAATGCCACGCATAGAAAATGTGTCAAAAAAGCTAGTCTGAGAGCTTCCTGATAAACCAGGTGTAATCTTGGCGATATCACGTGCATCACTTATTTTGCTTGCTGCCAGCATCCTGCCATCAAAGGCTGACAACGATATTGGCACCGATTGTGAGTCTTGTTGGCGGTTTTGTGCTGTAACCACTATTTCTTCTAATCCTGATCTTTCAGACAATTCCTGCGCGCCTACACTAGATGACATCGCGGGGACAGTTAGTAGCGATACCATACCGACCCACAAGATTTTCTTTGATTTGTAGAATGGTAAATTGAAACGACCTATCGTAGATTCTTTGATTAATATACTATTTTTACTCATCATTTTTACTCTCCTATTTTTCTTGAATTATTAATTCGTACTTTTGTCTCGACGCTGGGAATAGATATTGCCTGGCCATCTACAGAGAATTTTTTCTGCAATCTGTTTGCATGAAAAAATATCGTTAATGACAGTGGGGTAAGCACAGCGATTAAGGTGAATAATCCAGAATAACTACTTACCTGAATTATGTATGCAGATAGGGTTGGGGCAATAATTTGACCAACTACCAGCATCCCATTGCCAGCTGCCGCCCACCGGCCCAAAGAATCTAATGAAGCCGCCATACCCAGTAAATAGGGATACGCAAAATACAAACATAAACTCCACCCAGCCTGGCTATATTTGTAGACCTCTGGAGACGTTGGGAAGATGCAAAAATAGCTAAAGACAACCTGAAACATGATGGCAATTACGATTGGCGTAATTCTCCCAAACATAGTTGAGAGGAAAGCGGCAAGTACAGATCCAAGTAAACCTAATAAGGTGCCGAGACTTAAAATATAGCCAATAGAGTCGTCAGCAATCCCAGTATTTCTCCCCAGTCGTTCAATATTTGCCCACATGGAGAACTCCATGATCGAAATAAACAGAAGGCCCAAGATAAAGAGGATCCCAGTCAAATTATCAACCGAATTAACTCGCTTATTTGATATTTTTGCCAAGCCCGCAGACTCATCAGGTTTTTTGGGTACACAATATAGTGCAGGCGCTAAAATAATAGAAATAACGGCTAAAGAAATGAAAAGCCCTCTGGCATCAAATTCTCTGATGGCAGAAGGCACAAACGCCAACATCATAGACGCAATAAGGCCGGTAATAATAAATGCTAATGCATATGCCCGATCGGGATCTATCAGCCTCGCCAGTATGGCGACTCCTACAGCAGATAATATACCTTCGCCGAACCCCGCCAATGCACGGTAAAGTAGCATTGTTTCGTGTATCGGCGCCTCCCCCGACGCAGCATGTCCAACTACTGCTAGCAAAACCCCAATAACAGCAAGGTGCCAAATAGCAATACGCGCTAGGGATGCCGCGGTAATTAAAGACCCAATCGCCATACTCAGCATTTCAATGGAAATGAGAAAGCCTGCATCGATTTCGGAAAAACCAAGGATCTCTATGAGTGTTCCCGTGACCAATGGCATCGTCCAAGACCCAAGACTTGCTATAGTCAGCGCAGCTGCGCCAGCAAGGAAGTAATGTTTGCCACGCTCAATACCTATCGTCTTTCCAATCTCTGCTAGCATTAACATCTACCTTTAAACGTTTGTATTCGCACAAGTCCGGCTTAGGGCACTCTTGCTAGTAATGGCAGTTACACTCGCTGAATAGAATCCCTTATGAGCGGACAAGTAGAGCACCTTATTCCACCGCCATTTAAGTGGACTTTATCAAAGGGGATAGTAATCACCTCAATGTGATGATGATCCAGTCGTTTGCGGGTCACTGCAGATAAGCCCTCTGGCATCACAACTTTTCCCGGCTCTAGCACGAGGCTATTTAGCACCCATGGATCATCATCCTTCGTAATTGGGATGAGGGTTATATGTCTTTTTTGCAGCTCTTCCAGAAAAACAAAAGGAAGTTTGTCTTTGTCGACCATGGCAACTCCATGGTTCAACATCCCAAATACTCCATCAATGTGTATGTCAAAGAATGAGAGGTCAGCCCTGAGGACTTCGATGCCCTGGGGATTGAGAATCTCTTCGAGCTGAACAACAGCCTCTTCATTAACACAGTTTGATCTGCCGACAATAACTGTTTGAGAGTCTAGCCATGTGAAACTTCCGCCTTCCAGCATGCCCTTCCCTGTGATTGTTCTAATAATAGGCATTCCAAGCTGCGCAATGCTTTTTGTAGCCCATACCTCTTCCCCGCGACGGGTATAGGGTCGTAGCCTGCAGATTATGGCGCCGCCCTTAACTGCAATTGCTGAGTCACGCGTGTAGTGTGAAAAGCGACCACCCGTGACTGATTGCATTCTAATAATTTCGACTTCGTGAGCCTCTAAGACAGAAAGGAGGCCATCCCATTGCTCGCGCATTTCATCAATAGGCAGCTGGGTGCGAGGCATACATTCGTCACCATCCCAATACCAACCCTGATCGCGCTCATCTGTTGTCTCATTACTTGCAACTAATCTCTTTCCAGGGTCCCTGAGAATATCCTCTGCTGGAGGATGCATCAGGACCGATTTCAATTTGCCTACATCACTATCACAACCCCAATTGCGTCCCCAGATATCTACTAGCTCTGAATTCGTTTCAAATGGAGGTTCAGACACATTCGGAATCTTTATATATTCTTCACGTTCATTGGCCATAATGCGTATTAGTCCTTTTAGTAATGCGAATCCAAACAATGTTGCTAGTGGTGCACTTATGCGTACGCCATTAAGTCACTAGACAACATCACGAAAAAGATGACTGGGAAGCCTAAGTAGAATCTCATCGAAATTCCATGTACTTTCAAGTCTGGCCCCCGCCTAAACAGACAAAAATGGTATCACAAAATTTTTGGAAGTTAAATATATTAATTATATTTTCACATACGCTTCAAGATAAACACAGAAATATACAACAAATATGGCCTGCTGTTACTGTAACATACTGTTTAAACAGGATTATTCTTACATATAAGGAAATTAAATAGTAATTTGCAATATTTAGTATATGATGACTTTTAGATTTTTGGCTGATTTCGGCCGTAGAAGTTTAACCGTTGCCCAGTTGACCGGCACCGCTTGTGAGGGATCAAACAGATGAAAGTTACAGAATATTTAGCACCTAAAAAGGGTTTTACGGAATATCGCATGCCCGCGGAGTGGGAACCGCATGAATGCTGCTGGATGGGCTGGCCACATGACCAAACATATTGGCAAAGTGAGCTTATTGAGACACAGAAATGCTATTCAGGAGTGGCCAATGCTATTGCAGAATTTGAGGAGGTAAGAATGCTCGTGCATCCAGACCACGTTTCTGATGCACAAACCATTTTGGGTAATGCCGTCACCATAATTGAGATGGAAACAGATCAACCTTGGTTGCGGGACACCGGACCAAATTTCTTACTAAATGAAACTGGCGTACTAGCTGGGTCAACATGGCAATTTAATGGCTGGGGCTATGAATACCGTAAGTTCGCAAATGACGCCCTTATTGGTGACAGAATTCTAAAAATGCAGGGCGCACGAAATATCACGTCCCCAATATATGCGGAAGGAGGAAGTGTTACCGTCGATGGCGAAGGCACAATTATCACTACCGAACAATGTCTTCTGAATAAGAATAGGAATAGCCTTTTTAGTCGAGAAGAGGTTGAAAACGAGCTTTTACGTACTTTAGGATGCCAAAAAGTTATTTGGCTACCGGGTGATTCCGACGACGACGAAACAGATGGCCATATAGATGGTATTTGCGCCTTTGTCAGCGCAGCGCACGTTGTCATCGTTCAGGCCACGGACCCTAGTGATCCTCGTCGTAAAATCCATGATGCAAATATCGAGGCGTTAAAGGGTCAAACAGACGCTAAAGGTCGCCCAATAAAAATAACCATTATACCAGAAGCATCTGATGCAGATCTTTTATCAGATGCTTACTGCACGGCATATGTGAACTCATATATTGCCAATGAGGCGATTATAATGCCCAAATATAATCTATCCTCGGACCAGGTTGCCGCCGAAATATATGCCTCACTTTACCCCGATCGCAAAATCATCCAAGTCAATATTGATGCGATTGCTATAGGTGGAGGAGGCATACACTGCATTACACAGCAGCAACCAGTGTCGATAAAAATATAGATTGTTTTTCGAACACTTAGTTTCAGTAAGGACACTGCACTAATATAGTCTAGCCAATTCGATATGGATTACATGACAAACTTAACTATAAGTAGTATCAGAAGAAGGAACAAAATATGCGCAGCATAATGATTGCAACTACCCAGATGTCATGCTCCTGGGATAGAGATGAGAATGTAGAAAAAGCCTGCCACTTGGTGCGAGAAGCAGCAGATCAAGGAGCGCAGCTTGTCGTTCTGCAAGAGTTATTTGAAACCCCCTATTTCTGCATAAGTATTGACAATAAACACTTCAAGCAAGCCAGGCCATTCAAGAACAATGAAACAATTAGACGAGTCGCAGAGGTAGCCAAGGAGAAAGGAGTCGTCGTTCCGGTCTCATTCTACGAAGTGGATGGAGAATCTTATTATAATTCCCTTGCCATGATAGATGCAGATGGTGAGATTTTGGGCCTCTATCGAAAAAGTCACATTCCCGATTTTCCAGGATATGAAGAAGCCCACTACTTTTCGCAGGGCAATACAGGTTTTAAGGTTTTCAAAACAAAGTTTGGAAATATTGGAACGGGGATATGCTGGGATCAGTGGTTTCCAGAAGCCGCTAGAGCCATGGCGATGCTCGGTGCGGAAATTATTATTTATCCCACCGCGATTGGCAGCGAACCAGCTTATCCCGACACAGACTCAAAATCCCATTGGCAACAGACAATGCAGGGCCATGCCGCCGCGAATCTCGTTCCTATAGTAGCAGCAAATCGAATTGGCAAAGAATCTGACGGAAAAGATGAAATCAATTTCTATGGTGGCTCATTCATAGCCAATCATCATGGAGAAAAGGTGGCTGAGACATCATCAGACCAACAGGAAATCAAGTTATCTAGTTTTAATCTAGATAAAATCGCTAATGAACGTCTAACTTGGGGGGTATTCCGTACCCGACGGGAAGATCTATACGGCTCTCTGGCAGAGCCTGCACCGACCTCACTGCTGACAAAAATATAAGCTCGTGAAATCGTCTAGGTGGGTCAGTTTTAAACTGGCGTTTTAAGCCCAAAGTGGGTCAGTTTTAAGTTGGCGTTGACACTTTTAGATATGATGATTCTATTCATGATGAAAACACTGATATTCCCACTGCTTTTTATGTATTTATTAACCAAGGGGTTCAAGCTCATATGGGGCATTGATGTTAGAACATTGATAAAACGCGAACAAAAAATATAGTTTTGAGCAAGATGCTAGAGAAGTTTCTGATGCTTATAAATAAAGGAGGTTTTCGGACACATTAACGCGCGCGTAGGTCGAGGTTACCACTAGATCGAGGCTCTTAACTGAACAACCTTCTCACCTGCTTGATAGGCGTAGTTAGCATATCGCTGCATCATCAATCTGCGCTTATCAATCAAAGCCCCTCGCTGATAAGCAGCTACTGATAGGTCTCTGAGCTTATAGGATGAAGCGTACTCTATAATACTTCCATCCAACCCTGTTTTCTCAGCAATATAATCACGTAAGGTAGAACGGCATCGATGGACAGTTATCGGCTAGTCTCTCATTATTTTATAGCGACGCTATTGCTTGATTTTTCCCCCAGCGATTTATCTAGCATTTGAACCAACTCGTCGCGGCTATAACGATGCGGCCCCCACTGGTTCAACTCAATCAGCTGGCGAATCTTAATGCCAATCGTAAGCGCCTGTGACTGCTGATCAGGCGTCACAACGTAGCGTCGTAAAGGGTTTGTGTCGAATAGCGCGTGCATGAAGGCCGCAGACACATCATCTGGTTTTTTAAGTGACAACTCATAAGCGGCAGTCTGTTGGTACTGTTTCTCCATCTCATCAGTAACAACGCCCCCGGCGGCTTTTATCTTCGCAAACGAACGTAGCAAACTGCTGCGCCGAATATACGACTGATAGTTGGCCGGTTCAATGACACTCACCGAAACACCCGAGGATGACATTTCATCTGCCAAGCCATCAGTAAAAGCTTCAATCCAGTGCTTACTGCCGCTGTACGCGTTTAATCGACTATTCGTTATCGTTCCAGCAACCGATCCAGTAGTGGTGATCCGCCCTTTTGATTCAATAATTAAAGGTCCAAAGGCTTTAGTAACACGGTAAACACCCTCAACATTAACTTGGTAAACCTCAGTCTGATCTTCCACTGGCGTTTGTAGCACGGGACCACCGCCGCCAATGCCTGCATTATTGACCAGGGCATAAAGACCTGTGTCTGCGCTCTTAATCAATGCTAACGCCGCATCAATCTGGTCTTGTTTGGTAACATCCAGACGCACCGCAGTCACGTTTTTCAAGGCATTTAGCTCTTCCATTTCTTTATCGGTTCTTGCTCCGGCATAGACATGATGGCCGTTATTGGCAAGCACCTCTGTCAAATGTCGACCAATACCTGTCGTTGCACCAGTAACTAAAATTGACTTAACTTCAGACGATTGCTCCAGCGTTGCGCTAGCGTGAGGAGACAACACCCATAAAGCGGCGAAGAACATCACTATCAGAATCTGCAATCGAAACATTTTAATATCCTTAATTTATTTAGCCTACTCGGCTATCCAATATTGTATACAGCATCTTCAGTATTTTTCAAGTAGTAAACCTTTCTAGTCAAATCAGGAATAGGTTGAGGATCTTAACTGAACAACTTTCTCGCCTGTTTGATAGGCGTAATTCAAGTCGTCCAGTAGCGATGGTCCTTATTATCTACATACTTTTATCCGCGGAATCTGGACGAATCGCGCGAAAATATGCTTGAAAAAACGTTGGCATATAAATAACCAAGAGCCCCACTAAGATGCCAATCATGCCTTCATAGAGAGCACCCTGCCACCCGAGAAATCGCCATATCAGTGCCGAGGCTAAGCCGCAGCAGACCGCGGTCACTGCAAGTCTTTGCGAGGGCCTGGCACCAAGACACTGAGCCAAAAGCAAGGGCGCAAAACCACTTGCTAACGCCGACCATGACATGATCACCATGTTGAATACGCTTTGCGTATTCAACAGCGCCCAGCAAAGTGCGATCAGTGTAATGACGACCGTGGCAAGTTTGATTAGCCACGTTTTTTCTATAGCGTGAGGGATTAAATCGTGAGTTATTGCCGCCGAACAGCTGAGCACAAGCGAGTCTGCCGTGGACATAGTTGCGGCAAAAATCCCCGCCAGCATCAATCCTGCCAAGTACGGAGGCAATAGCTCCTGCGCCATGGTGGGTAGAGCCAGTTCGGCATCGAAACTTCCGGTATCAATAATATAAATCCGAGCAAGCATACCCACCGCTATAGCCATCGCATAAAAAATGATGAACCACAGGTAATACCATAGACGTGCCCGGTTCATTTTTTTATTGCTTCCCAAGGTCATGAACCGCACCATTATATGCGGCTGACCAATCACTGAAAAACCTGCAAACATCCAGCTCACGGCAAACACAACGACACCGAAGAAACCGGGAAATAAAACATCTTTTGGCGTCCAGCTTAAAAAGCCTTCAATTTCTCCCATACTGCTTACTACGCTGCCGACACCTCCCTGCGCCAACACTGCAACGATCATCAATACTGCCATCGCAACAATCATGACTACAGATTGCGCTGCATCGGTCCAAATAGAGGCGCGAATTCCGCCTGCGAGGCAATAGACTGCAACCAAAACTGCACCAATAATCGCACCAGAATATGACGGCCACCCCAACAAAACATGAAGCGCCTTGCCACCCGCAACCAATTGGGCACCGGCATAGGCCAACAAAAACACCAATGAAATGATTGCAATCAAACGCGCTAAGTGCGTGTTATTACCGCCGTACCAATTACTTAAGACGCCCGCATAACTCACTGCACCCGTTCGTTGAGTGGCCTCGCGTAATCGCGAATGCACATAGATCGACGCAACGTAGTCGCCCAAAATCCAGCCGAACATCAACCAGATAGATGATAGCCCAGCAACATAGGTATAGCCGATAACCCCAATAAACATATAACCGCTATTATTCGTGGCCACGGCTGAGAGACCTACTAAAAGCGGATTGATTGAACTGCTGGCAAGATAGTAATCTTGTTTCGTCCCTCTGCTCTTAAAGACTGAACTCACGCCCACCGCAACAAACAACGCTAAGCAAACCAAAAAACTGACGACCATGACTGGAACCCTTATTAAGGTAAATTATTAATGTGTGGATCATCCCAACAAGCATGAACAATGCGAAAACCATCGATTTCTAGCCATAATGGCAAACTATCAAAAATTAAGTACCTTCGACTGTCCCTCTGAGTCCACTGGAAATTCGCGAAGGAAGGCTTGATGCTGCTTATTGTTCTTTACAGTATGAGACCTTAAGAAAAGACCCTGCCGCAACCACCTTCCGTAATGTGGATAACTTTATACTCACTAAACATATGAATTCCCATTGCTGGTTCAATATCTAGTTTACTATAAGATCCAAAGTCTCGACCAAAATTTGTTCTGGCACCAAACTCGCTCTTTTTGGTTTATAGGGTTTGGGGTCTGCAGCTAAGCGGGCTAGCGCGCGCATTATTTTGCCGATACTCGGCACTTTTATAATCTTATATAAAATATAGGCAATTTGTTTTATTGACTAGTATGTCTACTGTATTGGTTACATTAAAGTCTTTGAATACGTCATAGCTTCCCACGGCACCTAGACGTGACCATAGGGGTATCCCCTATTTATAGGGTTCTCCGACTTTTCGCGGTTAAGAATACCGGTCACTGGTTAATGTTTAATCGCTAATAAAACAGGATAAAATTGATCCAAATATGTCTTAACCGCAAAGTACTTATAACCATAATGACTAATCTTTTTATATGCAACGATCATTTATGTATATACACTCCATTTATGTAGATATAATCTAGTCAAGTATTTAGCCGGTAACAGTAGCGAAGCGCTAGCGACATAGTTTTCGAGAGGAGTTAGGATATTAATTATCAAATAGAACACCTAGAACACGATACCTATGCAGTCACCAATACCTACGGCAGGTGCTTTGAAGGTACGCTTCTTCATTGCGAGCAATACGTTAAAGCTGTAACCAAGGCAGCGCTAATGCAGACAAGCTGGAACCTTGATGAAAAAAATTGATAAGGATTAAAACATTTCAAAAGATCTACCCAAAAATAGTACCTTGATCCATTTTATAATAGCCAATGGCTACTTAGCTTTCGCCTCAGGGATGATGGTTAAAATAGAGCTGTGTTGGCGTCTGTTTAGAGGGTCAAAAGTAACCCGTAATTAGTGCTTTAAAGTCTCAAGCCTAGCCAATGTTTTACCTTGTTTTTCGCCAATTGTTGTACTTAGTATGTACGCCTCTAGTAAAAACCGATGAATATTCCTCTAGTAAATCAACGCCGTAAAGTATGGCCACAATTACAATAGATAATTTGATAGCAACAACTGAATCAACCACAGCAATACATACCCCGATCGCTGCCAAAGACCAGATGGTAGAGGCCGAAGTGACGCCAACCACAACTCCTTCTCTTGCCAGCATGACGCCAGCACCCAGAAATCCGATCCCTGTCACCACTTGGCCGATAATCCTTGATGGATCAGAATTATCCGTTGCTGCAATCATTGATACCGCGACAAAAACATAGGTGCCAAGAACAATTAAGGCTGACGTCCTTATTCCGACTGGCTTGCCACGCAACTGTCTCTCGAGCCCTACAATGGCGCCGCAAAGGATCGAAGCACCAATGGCCCCCCAACTAAAGGGTGCTATGGCTAAAAGGGTTTCTATATTCATCGTTAATCTCTGAAATGTGATTATGGTTAATGTGCTGTTATTCAGGCTGTCAGTTAGCCTA
>Ga0208413_1001764_pt1 | contig 13338 bp, 11 predicted proteins | sample AntAceMetag02UKD_FD_184761 | JGI IMG/M metagenome (GOLD analysis project Ga0208413, IMG submission 184761) | Saline lake microbial communities from Ace Lake, Antarctica - Antarctic Ace Lake Metagenome 02UKD (SPAdes) (version 2) | ecosystem: Environmental > Aquatic > Non-marine Saline and... | reverse complement strand
TCAAAAAGTTGCCGCTGCCACAGGCAGGCTCAAGGAACCGCGAGTCGATGCGGTCGGCTTCACCTTTGACAAGGTCGAGCATTGCGTCGACGAGCCAGCCTGGGGTGAATACTTCCCCATGATCGGCAACGCGCTTCTTGGACTTGATCAGGCTCATACAAATTTCATGACAGATTTGTTCCGTGTGGTAAATGCGCCCTTGGCTGCGCGCGCAGGGCAATTGCGTCGTATGCTTGCTGTCGCGAACTTCATGCTGCTGGGGCTGCCTTTTCAAGTGATAGAAGCTGATGGGCTATTCCTCCGTACGAAAAAAGGAACTTTACTGGCCCTAGCTCACCAGATGGGCAGAGTCATCCCAAGCCCAATAGGAGACGCTCATAATCTCACCTGTATCCAACGTCTTGACATAATCGACGTTGCTCCCATCCTAGTGATACGCAAAATGCGCGTCTGGCACTGGGATCGGCACTACATCCGGCCAGAACGCCGCGATACAGTTGCCGCCCGCAAAGCGCGCGCTTGGCCCGGTGATCCTGTTCGACCCAGCAGCACGCCGTTCGGCGCCGAAAGCCTACGTGGCAGCATAGGCATCCGGGACCAGCAGGTTATCCATTCCGTTGACATGGTCAAAGGCGGCGTCGATCGACCCGATCAACTCACAGAACTGTGAGGTCCAACCGGGTGCTTCGGAGGTGGCCAGCATGGTTTTGGTGTGGTGGTGGATGGTTTCGGCGATTGCCACCTCGGTGCTGTCGCCTGTGTGATAAAGCCCGACCGACCCATCGGTGAACCGCCCTTGCCGCAGGAGTGAGATATCCCTCAGCCAAGCGCCTCGCGCAACGATGTTGCGACGGCGTCAGCTGCGCTCCTGACCGGATCTGCAGCGAGGTGGGCATAGCGCGCGGTTGTCTGCACCTGCGTGTGGCCCAGCAGTTTGCCGATCATGGGCAGTCCTTGACCTGAGGCTACGGCCGTCGACGCAAAAGTGTGACGCAGGTCGTGGATCCGGACATCCTTTACCCCGGCGCGGGCGCGGACACGCTGCCAGAAGGGCTGCAGGTCGCTGAGCGGCTTGCCGGGCAGGGTGCCGGTAATGACCCAAGGGTTGCCATCAATGCGCTGGGCGTCCCGCAGGTATTCAACGGCCGGTGTGCCGAGATGGACGACCTTCTTGCCGGTTTTGGAGTCTGGCAGGCGCAAGGCGCGCTCTTCGAAGTCGATGTAATCCCATTTCAGCGTCATGATTTCGCCAAGACGGCAGCCGGTCAGGATCAGCAGCCGAGCTGCCAGAATGGCGGACGACAACTCCACACGCTCGCTTTCCATTTCACGCAGCACTTCGCCGATCCTGCGCAATTCGGCGGCGCTGAGAAACCGCTCACGCTTTTCTTCGGGGTATTTCCGGATGTGCTTGCGCGGGTTCGATCCGTCGGGTCGCAGCCCCCACATTTCGGCCAAGACAAACATTTTGGAGACCACCTCGAGGCATCGGTTTGCCTGATAGGGGATGTGCCGCAGATCATGGTGGAACTTCGCCACGTCGGCGCGGGTGATTTCCGGGACGGCTAATCGGCCCAGAGCAGGCAGAATGAAGCGCCTGAGGTTGCCGCGATATTCCTTCGCCGTGCTTGCCTTTAGGCGCACGGCGATGTGTTCCTTATCGAAACGTTCCGCCAGATCGCCGACGGTGGCCGCGTTGCGCTTGGCAGCCCGATCAGCGGCGGGGTCTTCGCCGTTCTTGACGGCGGCGATGATAGTCATCGCTCGGGTGCGCGCCTGATCGCAGGTCAGTACCGTGCTGGGGCCGAGGCTCATCCGCCGGGGTCGTCGCCCTGCACGATACTGCACCACGAAGCTCTTGCGTCCGCTGGGCATCACACGGACACCGAAGCCGGGAATGCTCTCATCCCAGATGAAGAACTCAGTCGCCTGCGGTTCAATAGCATCGACAGTGCGTTTGGTCAGTTTTGGCATGGTTCATCCTGCGCAATAATCATGGCTGGCCCTACAGTGGTGATCATCTGCGCACAGTCAACGAACACATTGAAATTGCGTAATAAAAAGAAAAACTGCGTAGCAGCAGGACCGATCAGCGTCTCTTTTTCTGACGCGAGACTGGTCCTGGTGTCGAATCAGTGACGGTATTTCGCTTGTCCTTGACCGCTGCTAAGGTGCGATTTAGCTAAAGATGGATTCCCAATGGCATCGAAGACGACCCTGAACGCAAAGAACCTCGAGACGCTGGGCGCTGTTCGTCTGGCCAACCTGCTGATCGAGATCAGCACCGGCTCGGCCGTGGCCAAACGACGGCTGCGGCTGGAACTGGCGGGGGCGCAAAGCCCGAAAGAGGCAGGGCGCGAGGTGGCCAAACGGCTGACCAGCATCGCGCGAGCGCGCAGTTTTGTGAACTGGCAAAACCGCAAGCCACTTGTCACCGATCTGCAAAGCCAGCTTCGGGCGATCAAGGAGCAAATAGCTCCTGGCGACCCGACCGAGGCGCTTTCGCTGGCCTGGCGCTTCATGCAGGTGGCAACGCCGCTGTTCGAGCGGTGCGATGACAGCAGCGGCATCGTTATCGGGGTGTTTCACGATGCCTGCGCGTTGCTGGGCGAGATAGCACTTGCCGCCGGGCCGCCGCTGGAAGCGCTGGTTGATGCCGCGATTGATGCGCTGCACGACAACGGCTACGGCCAGTACGACGGATTGATCGCCATCCTGACACCCGCGCTTGGGGAAGATGGGCTGGAGCTTCTCAAGCAGCGGATTGAGGCACTTGCCGCGACGCTGGTTCTCGTGCCCGCGAAAAGCGAATGGGAGGCGGTGGGCTATGGCAGCGGCGGTGCCATTTATGCGCATCAGATGGAAGAGCGCTCCCGGCAAAGTATGGTGAAGATGGCGCTGAAGGACATCGCCGATGCGATGGGCGACGTGGATGCCTTCATCGCCCAATACGATCCGAAAACGCGAAAGGTGCCGAAGATCGTAGCCGAAATCGCGGCGCGTCTGCTGGCCGCTGGCAGAGCAGAGGATGCGCTTGGCTTCATCGAACGCGCTGATGTCGGCAAGGACAGCTGGGTGCCCCGCGAGTGGCAGGACACCCGCCTGGCGGTGCTGGAAGCGCTTGATCGCAAAGACGAGGCGCAGGCTTTCCGCTGGACCTGTTTCGAGAGCACACTCGAGTCTGAATACCTGCGCGACTTTCTGAAGCGGCTTCTCGATTTCGAAGACATCGATGCCGAGGATCGGGCCATGGACTTCGCAGCGGCGCGTCCGCGCGTGACGCCGGCCTTGGGCTTCTTCCTGGACTGGCCTTCGCCCGAGCGCGCCGCCCGGCTTTTGATCGACCGTCATGCCGAAATCAATGGCGACCACTACGAGTTTCTCGTGCCCGCGGCTGAGGCCTTGTCAGAGCGGTATCCGCTTGCGGCCATGCTGGCGCTGCGCGCGATGATCGACTTCACGCTGTCGCAGGCCAGGTCAAAGCGCTACAGCTATGCAGCTCAGCACTTGGCGGAATGTGCCGCGCTGGCCGAAAGAATTGAGGATTACGGGACGTGTGAGCCGCACGCCACCTACGTTGCTCGGCTGAAGCTGGAGCATGGCCGGAAATACGGGTTTTGGGGGTTGGTGAAGTGATAGGTTTGCGATGGTCGGTCTTTAGGACGCGGCTTTCGGCGCAAGAATTCGAATTTTGAGGTGTAATATGATGAAGAAGCAAAAAAATAAATCTTCGTTCAGCCTACCGTCAGCAAAGGCATTGCTTGTGAAGTATGCCTGCCCAATCCCCTATCACCAGGTCAGAGCCCGGTTCATGGGAAATATTGCGTCACCGGACATGACGGTATCACCAGTGCAGGAAATCCAGCGCATCTGGGAAAACGAGCTGCCGACATTTGAAAGTAATTCTGATGCCGAAGAGTTCTTCGGTATTCTGATGCAAGGTCTGTGGAACGACTTGAGCGCGCACCAAAAGCGCACAGACCCGTTCAAGCTTGCCCGGATCGCTATGGCCCCGGCAAGCCTTGAGTTTCTATTCAAATTTGCCAGGGTTCGTCGTCTGGAGATTGAAGGCTTTGTCGATGGATTGTTTGCTGGGCAGGGCGAAATTGACCTTGCGGAAAGTGCCCACAAGGCTGTCGACATTCTTGGGGAGATGCGCGCTATCTTTGAGGCTACTGAGCAACTCGCTGCCCAGCCCGCGAGTGTCGCGAGCATCACCGAGACCATAAAGCACTTTCAGCAGATGAGCCGGATTGCAGAGCACGAAATCAACGTCGTCATCCAATCTTGCAAGAAGGCGCGTGCGCAGGCATTGGAGACATTGTCCATGGGCCGACCGCCTGTTTTTCACTGATAGTCCTGTTGTCGGGGTGCCGCCGGTTTGGCGAACTGCAAGGCCCTGTAGAAATCCCAGTTGTCAGCTCTCCATGTTCACTATACGTTCCGATCTTAAGCATATTTTCCGAACGAGCTTCTCATGTCCGATCAGATCGTCATTACCGAGAAAACCAGCCAGGCAAAAGACGTTCGCGCCGCCATCGGGTCTCGCTATGGCATGGTTCTGCCCGCCGAGGGGCACTTGTTCGATTTGCTCGAACCAGAAGATGTGGTGCCGGAATGGAAGCGCTGGTCCCCGGTCCTGCTGCGCCCCGAGGAGCTTTACGGCACGCGACCGGCAAAGGGCGGTAACAAGGCGGCCAAGCTCAAAGCCATTCGTGAGGCGCTGCGCTCGGCCAAGCGGGTCTGGCTTGCCACCGATTGTGATCGAGAAGGGCAGCTCATTGGCCAGGAGATCCTCGAACATTACAAGTATCGCGGCGAGGTTATGCGTGTGCTGTTTACCGCCCAAGACGCTCAGACCATCCGTCAGTCGTTTGATCGGGCAAAACCCAATTCAGAATACGCCCGGCTGTACGCCGCGGCCGTTGCACGCCGCCAGGCCGATCAGATCTACAATCTCTCCCTGACCCGCACCGCCACCGTTATCCTTGGCAAGGGCGCGCGGGGCGTCATAGGTGTGGGACGTGTAAAAACTCCGACGCTGGCAATCGTCTGCAAGCGCGAATTGGAGATCCGCGATTTTGTTCCCACGAGCTATTTTGAGATTGTCGCCACCGCCGCGGTCGGGGGCGGTGAATTCAAGATGCGACATGCACCACGGGATCGAATTCTCAAACGTGAAGTTGCAGAGGCCGTGGTCGCGGCTGCCCGTGACTTCGAGGGGCCGCTCGATGTGCGTGTCGAGGACAAGCGCCAAGGACCGCCAAAGCTGCACGATCTGCCGTCTCTCCAGAAGCTCTGCGCCTCGCGTTTCGGCTGGGCCGCAGCGAAGACTCTGGAGGTCGCTCAGGAGCTTTATGACGGCCAAGGCAAGAAGATCATCACTTATCCGCGTGCCGAAGTGCGCTACTTGCCGGAAAACCTGATTGCGGATGTGCCGCAGGTCGTCGCTGGACTGCAAGTCGGGAAATCGTTCAGCGCCATCCCCGTGCCAGCGGAGCCGATTATCCGTAAAGGAAAGAGTGGTAGTTTCTATGACAAAGGACTGGAGGGGGCCAGTCACCATGCGGTCATCCCCAACGTCAACACGATCAAGAACTTGCCAGAGGTCTGGCCGCGCCTTTCGACCGAAGAGAAGAAACTGTTTGACGTGATCGCGCGGGCGTATCTGGCCGCCGTCATGCCAGATTTCCGCTATCGCCAGACAACCGCAACGCTAGATGTGGGCAGCTTTCCTTTCAAGGCTACAGGACGCCAACACATTGATCTTGGTTGGCGCGCGGCATTTCCGGAATGGCAACCCGCAGACGAAAAGGGTGACGACGCGCAGTTGCTTCCACTGATGCGAAACGGCGAGACCGCGCGGCTACGGAATCCTGCCATCGAGGACAAGGAAACCCGGCCGCCGCCGCGCTACAACGAAGGTACTTTGATCGAAGCGATGCAGCAGGCCTGGCGCTTTGTCGATGACGAAATTTTGCGCGACAGGCTGAAGGAAGCCAAGGGCATCGGTACGCCTGCGACCCGCGCCGAGATCATCGGAGGATTGAAACGGCAGGGGTTTTTGGTTGTTCAGGGCAAGAACATTGTGCCCACCGAAACCGGATTGAGTTTGTTTGCTGTTCTCCAACAGGCTGATCCGGCCTTGGTTGACCCGGGCGTGACGGCACAACTCGAATGCCTGCTTGACGATGTCGTCGTCGGTAAACAGGAGATGGTTGGTGCCATCGATGCTGTTTGCGATGTTGCCCAGCGTATCATCGGTAAGCTCGTGGAAGGTCCGCCGGGCGGTATATTGCCTTTGGTCGGTTTTACAGCGGATGGCGCGGACGGTGGACGGCCCCCAACGGCCGCGATGAAGCGTTTCGCCGACAGTATCGCACTTCAGAAGAGCATAAAGCCTCCAGCTGGCTATACCAAATCGGGATCGGTCTGCCGCGCGTTCCTCGAGCAACACGCCCCCAAGAAAACTGTAGGCGCCGGAGAGAATACAGGAGATGGCCTTGGAGCAAGACCCCCAAGTCCGGCACAATTGTCATTCGCCGAGAGCATATCGCGGGAACAAGGCGTTGCGATAACCGACGAAGCTAAAGCCAACTCTGCCGCTATGTCCGCCTGGATCGACAAGAACCAAGGGTCAAATTCTGGCAAGGGCCGTCGCAAGACGATTGCGAAGAATTCTAAACCAGCAGCAACAAAATCCACAAAGCCGACGAAGCGGCATCGAAAGCCCAAGGACAGTGTGGCTTTGGTGGATGCGACGTGCTCGCCGGTGGCAGAGCAGGGCGATACCTTTGCCAACACGCCACTGCGCATTCCCTACGGCAACAAGGAAGCCGCACAAAAGCTCGGTGCAAGATACGCTGCAGGCGGATGGTATGCACCGCCTGGCGTCGATCTGACCGAGTTCAAGTCCAATGGATGGCTTTGATGGTGGCTTCGGATATTTCCACCGACGCTCGTCGGCCACATGAAGGGCGGGAAGTGTGAATTCGCTGCGCTATGCATGGAGGTCGCCTGTGCGGACAAAACCGCCGTTCAGTTTCTTGCCTTCGCTGACGCAGTATTTTTTGCGCGTGCAGCAGCGATCTTTTGGCAGTGCAGCCTATTTCACCAAAGCGGCCCTTCAGAGGATCTTAGACTAGCAATGGAATAGCAAATGTGGCGTTTTTAGTTCGTTTTCATCAACGCTGATATTCCTACTTAAGAATCCCAATCCGTACGGGTGACGCTTAGCGTTTTGATCCTTGAATAGACCGTCGTGGGCGGAACGTCCAAAAGGCGCGCCGCTCCTGTGGCGCCGGACACCTTCCCCTGAGAGCGACGCAGGCATCTGATCAGGTTATCACGTTCGAGACGCCTAAGGTCAGAGATAGATAAGATGTCGGTCCCATCTTCTGCATTTTCTACCCTATGGGATTGAAATTCAAAGCGCAACTTTCCGCCCTGAGATAAAATTGCAGCCCGTTCAATGACGTTTTCCAATTCGCGCACATTCCCGGGCCACCCGTACTTGAGGAGGGCTTCGATGTTTGCTTTGGTCAACCGCGACTGTGGCAGACGTAATCTGCAGGATGCTCGGTCCAAAAAGTGTTGTGCTAGAAACGGGATATCTTCGGAGCGGTCTTTTAAAGCGTCGCAATGGATTGGCATTACACTGAGTTCGAAATACAGGTCTTGGCGAAACCGTTCGGCGCGCACTTCTGCGGCAAGATCACGAGCCGTTGTAGCTATAATCCGAAGCGACACAGGCGTGTCATGACCGTCCCCGATGCGCCGAAAGGCCCCGTCTTGGATGACTGTAATTAACTTTGCCTGAAACGCTTTCGGCAAATCTGATACCTCGTCGAGGTACAACGTGCCGTTGTTTGCTAACGCCAGCTTGCCGGTCGTGTCACGCACAGCTCCGCGCATCGCCCCGCGACGATAGCCAAACATTTCCGCCTCAAGACTTCGGGTGGGAATATCCGAACAATTTATCCGTACCAAAGGCCGTTTGCTCCGATCGCTTGCCTCGTGGATCGCACTGACGGTCATGCTTTTGCCCGTTCCGGATGCGCCAGAAATCAGGACATTCGTTTGTTTGTCGGCCACCAGATCAATCTGCGTGTTGAGGTTTCGGATAGACGCGGATTGCCCGATGATACCTGCATGCGATCTGACATTGCGGATTTCGGTTTGCAAATAGTCGTTCTCTTGCTCCAACTCAAACCTCAATTTCTCGACTTCTTCCAATGCGTTGCGCAATTTTTTCTCGTTTTCCTTGCGCTCGGTCACGTCGCGAAAGATGACAACTGCGCCGGCCAACACGCCGTGGTCGTAAATTGGGGTAGATACGTATTCGACCAGTATTGGCTTACCATCCTTACGCCAGAACGCGTCGTCGTCGACACGCACGGTTTTGTCGCGCCTAAATGAATCATAGATCGGGCAATCATATGCGTGGAAACGATCCCCGTTCAGGTGGTGGTGGTGGATGATCTGGTGCAAATCCCGTCCGATCAGGTCATCCGCGTTCCAGCCTAGCATTTCTTGGGCGGCGCGGTTAATGAAGGTGGCTTTGCCATCCGCGTTGATCCCGTAAATGCCCTCACCTGCGGCCTCGAGGATCAGATGGTTTTGGGCCTCCATCTCGCGGAAAAATCCATGGATGTTCTGCCACTGCATGAGGCCAGCGCGGTGGTGGGCCTCTTGCTGGGCAATCTGATTGTGCCTTTCTAGTGCATCAAGGTCCAAAAAACTGAGAAGAACCTGCGTGTCCGAAACTCGGGTTCCAAATGTCTGCAAGCGCAGATGTCGCCCCCCAAGAGAGTCAAACGCAAGCATGAAGGTGCAGTAGCGCCCAAAGTGCAGCACAGCCTCGAGGAAAACAGCCATATCGGCGGGTGGCGATTGCAAGACTGTGCTCAAAGGCTGTGCGGTCAGGTCAGTGCCGAACACATGCGCAGCTTCGCAGTTTTGGGATATGATGTCGCCACTGTGCGCCCCGATCAGAAGGGTCGCGAGGGGATGATGCTCAAGTGTCAGGGATGTGTCAGAATCAAAGGCCATCTGTTGATTTGACCCCCATGAGGGCCGCCTATGCATCTACGAGACTTCGTAAATTACGATAACTCGTAGGACATGCATATAATTTAATCATTAATTTCAGCGTTTTGCTGAATTCGGTCGCTTTGCGAAGTCTACTTAAGGGCGACGCGGCCTCATGTCACCATGTCTTCAAATCAAACCATGGGGGTCATTATGACAGTCAAAAGTTTAGGAAATCCGTTTTCGAAAGATACGGACCTGCGTCACGGGCAAAGCTGTCCTTGTGACAGTTGCAAAGCCACCACGACGTCTGCACAGGCTCACATGTCCAGCGAAGAGATGTTGGAACAAGCTGTAGAAAGCGCGATTGTCCGTTCCGTCTTTGGTCACAGTGACATAGGGCGGCGCTCATTCATGGGAATGGTTGGTGGCACGACCGCTGCCGCCGCCCTTGCGTCTGTGTTCCCAATGAACGAAGCGAAGGCTGCGATCCTCGATAATCTCGGAACACCCGAAAAAACGGACCTGAACATTGGCTTTGTGCCAATTACTTGCGCCACCCCGATCATTATGGCCGAGCCATTGGGATTTTATTCACGCTACGGCTTAAACGCCAAGGTCATCAAAACCGCAGGATGGGCCGTGGCGCGCGATAAATCTCTGTCCGGTGAATATGACGCATCCCACATGTTGTCACCGATGCCGTTGGCCATGACGATGGGCGCGGGATCGATCGCCGAACCCTACATCATGCCCGCGATTGAAAACATCAACGGGCAGGCAATTGTTCTGGCGAATCAGCACCTCGACAAGCGTGATCCGAAACAGTGGAAGGGCTTCACCTTTGGTGTGCCGTTTGAATATTCCATGCATAATTTCTTGTTGCGATACTACGTTGCTGAATTCGGACTGGACCCGGATGTCGATATCCAGATCCGCGTTGTTCCCCCGCCTGAAATGGTGGCAAACCTGCGCGCCGGTAACCTTGATGGTTATCTGTCACCTGATCCATTCAACCAGCGTGCAGTCTACGAAGGCATCGGGTTTATCCATATTCTGACGAAAGAAATCTGGGAAGGCCACCCGTGCTGTGCTTTCGCTGCACCCTTGTCGTTCGCGACTGAGCTTCCAAATACCTACGGCGCATTGCTCAAGTCGATTATCGACGCCACGCAGTATGCCTCGAAAGCTGAAAATCGCGTTGAGATATCCGAGGCGATTGCCCCGACCAACTACCTCAACCAGCCGGTCACGGTTATCCAGCAGGTCCTGACAGGCACCTACGCGGATGGTCTGGGCGAGGTTCAGCGCGTGCCGGATCGTATCGATTTTGACCCATTCCCGTGGCAGTCCATGGGGGTGTGGATCCTGACCCAGATGAAACGCTGGGGATATGTAGAAGGTGATATCGATTACAAAGGCATCGCAGAACAGGTCTACCTTGCGTCCGATGCGCGCAGGGTCATGACGGACCTTGGCTATGACGCACCCGCTGAAAACTACAAATCACACATGATTATGGGCAAAACGTTCGATTATAACGAACCCGAAGCTTACATCGACAGCTTTGCGATCAAAGCTAACTGATGGATCGTCTATCAGAAAATAAACGTGCCGCGATTTGGTCATTCGCTTTGCTTTTGGTTGGCCTGCTGGTGTGGGAACTTTCAATTCCCACCCAACAGGTCGCCACAGGCGAGCTGACCGAATACGAAATACTCACGGGGGCGGGCACAGCCAAAGCAGGCGTGCCTCCCCCAAGTGAGGTCATCGCCAAAGCTTGGGAGGAACTGTCCAATCCGTTTTACGATGCAGGCCCCAACGACAAGGGGATCGGAATCCAGATCGGCTATTCGATCTACCGCGTTTTGACGGGCTATTTTCTGGCCGCACTCATCGCCATCCCCCTCGGGTTTCTAATCGGGATGTCATCTGTGGCATACAAAGCGCTGAACCCGTTCATTCAGGTTTTGCGCCCTATTTCCCCGCTCGCATGGATGCCTTTGGCGCTGTTCATTATTCAAGACTCTGAGCTTTCGGCCATCTTTGTTATCTTTATCTGCTCGATTTGGCCGATGTTGCTGAACACAGCTTTTGGTGTAGCTGGCGTACGCGAAGACTGGGTAAACGTCGCGCGCACACATGAACTATCCGCACTGAAAACGGCCTTTACCGTGGTCTTACCCGCCGCTGCACCCACCATCGTGACAGGCATGCGGATCTCGATCGGTATCGCCTGGTTGGTGATTGTCGCGGCTGAAATGCTCGTTGGGGGCACAGGCATTGGATATTACGTCTGGAACGAGTGGAATAACCTCGACCTGACCTCAGTCATCTTTTCAATTCTCATGATCGGCGTTGTCGGCATGTTGCTGGACGCGGCCTTTGGGCTGCTGCAGCGACGCGTCGCCTACGTTGAATAAGTCAGGTCCATGGCAAACGCATTTCTCAGCATTGAACGGCTCACCCAAAAATACCCCGACGGAAAGGGTGGTGAATTCACTGTATTTGAAAACGCCAGCTTCGGGATCGAGAAGGGCGAGTTCGTCTGCATACTTGGTCACTCCGGCTGCGGCAAATCGACGATCATGAATATCCTCGCGGGGTTGTCAGAGCCAACAACGGGCGTCGTGAAAATGGATGGTTTGGAGGTCTCTGGTCCCAGTCTGGACCGCGGCGTTGTGTTTCAGAATTACTCGCTGCTGCCATGGCTGACCGCGCTGAAAAACGTGACTTTCGGGGTGGCCGCCCGTTTTCCCGACTGGACCAAGCAACAAGTTGAAGATCATTCCATCGCCTTTCTGGACAAGGTCGGACTGTCCGGCGACGCCATTCACCGAAAGCCCAGCCAGTTGTCCGGCGGCATGCGTCAGCGTGTGTCGATTGCGCGAGCTTTCGCGAACGAACCAAAGCTTTTGTTGCTGGACGAGCCATTTGGCGCGTTAGATGCCTTGACACGTGGGACGATCCAAGAAGAACTGCTCAAGGTGTGGAGCGGGACTGACCAAACGGTATTCATGATCACCCATGACATCGACGAGGCAATCCTATTGGCGGATCGCATTTTGCTGATGACAAACGGTCCATTGGCGCGGGTTGCCGAAAGCGTTGAGATCACGATTCCGAGGCCGCGTGTTCGCACCGAGATCGTGGAAAACCCCAATTATTACGCGATCCGCAATCATCTGGTGCAATTCCTTGGAAAACGCTCGGCTGAGCTGGCGGGACAACCAAGCGTTGCGGCCGAGACACATTCACCGGAAACCATTCGCATCGATAAAACGGTCGGTGTGGCAGAAAATCAACCCTTTTTGCAGGCCGTCAAGACATGACGCGCCATCCCGTTCCGCCTTTCAGTTACGACGATGCGGTTCAAAAGGTGCGTATGGCTGAAAACGCGTGGAATGGCCGAGATCCTGCCAAGGTCGCCTTGGCCTATGCACCCAATACGATCTGGCGCAATCGCTCCGAATTCCTGAAAGGGCGTGCAGAGGTTGAGGCCTTCCTGACCAAGAAGTGGGCCATCGAAAATGGCTATCGGTTGATCAAGGAAATCTGGGCCCATGGCGACGCCGAAATCGCCGTGCGCTTTTGTTATGAATACCATGACGATTTGGGCCAATGGTTTCGTGCTTATGGCAACGAAAACTGGGCCTTTGATGCGAGCGGCTACATGGCACAGCGCCATGCCTCGATCAACGATGTGCCTATTTCAGACGCAGAGCGCTTGTTTCACTGGGACGCCCCTGGACCTCGCCCGGATGACCACCCTGGCCTGACCGCACTCGGCCTTTAATAGATAACCAAATAAGAAGGACACCACACAAATGAGCGACATGATGACCAAAGAAGACGTCACCGCGATGATCCTTTCGGCCAAGAAAACAGCCGGACTGACATGGGAAGGCATTGCTGAAAAAATTGGCATGTCGCCGGTCTGGACCCACTCTGCGGCAATGGGCATGAATGCGTTCCCACCCGAAAAGGCGGCACTTATGGTGACGACAATGGGTTTGCCGCAAGAGGCCGAAAGCCTGCTGGTCGAAAGCCCGACCAAGATTTGGGAACAAGCAGTTCCGACCGATCCATGTATCTACCGCTTTTACGAGATTGTGGGTGTCTACGGGCCGACCCTCAAGGCGCTGATCCAAGAAAAATTTGGCGACGGCATCATGTCCGCGATTGATTTTGAAATGTCCGTTACACGAATTGAAAACCCAAAAGGGGATCGCGTCAAAGTAGAAATGTCAGGGAAATATCTTGGATACAATAGCTGGTAAGGCAGGCGCAATACAAACGAAGAGTCCA
>Ga0208413_1001763_pt1 | contig 13344 bp, 7 predicted proteins | sample AntAceMetag02UKD_FD_184761 | JGI IMG/M metagenome (GOLD analysis project Ga0208413, IMG submission 184761) | Saline lake microbial communities from Ace Lake, Antarctica - Antarctic Ace Lake Metagenome 02UKD (SPAdes) (version 2) | ecosystem: Environmental > Aquatic > Non-marine Saline and Alkaline... | reverse complement strand
GCATGCGCAGTAGTTATGTCAATTTCTCAAATAAAGGCCAGTTTTATGAGACACTCACAGTTTTCTGACACGAGCACTGTCATGAACCGCAAAAAGTTTGGAAACCAATGCGATGTATCGGCAGCTATGCTTAATGGCTGCGTTTTGATGAATGCGTTTGTGGTGTCGAGCGCTCACGCGTTGAGACAAATTCTTACCCAGTCAGGTCTTCGAAGCGGAACTGCCGTAACGCCAATTGCACTACCAGGTGATCCAAGCCTCCGCAGTGCTTTCGTGCAAAAATGGCTGCAGGAAAACCAGAAAAAAATTGCTGCGGGCGTCCTTGGCAGCACACTGCTGCTCCCCATGTTCGCACAGGCTGAAGGTGAAGAGGGCTTCGTTTTGGCTTCGTCGATCGACGGCGTGGTTTCAGTCGAACTGCTGCCGGATGGCAAAGTCAAACTTGTCCTTGCTAATGATAGCGTTGTCACGGTCCCAGCTTCATCTGTAAGCCTCGGTGCAGCTGGTGAAATCCTCATTAGCTCGACTGCTGCTGATACTGTGGCCTTGCAGGCTGACCTTGACGTAACCTTTGGCAACGAAGGCATGGCGGTAGCGCTAGCCTCAGGAGCCGTCGCGGTTTTGGCTGGACTTGCAGGAGGCAGTAGCTCAAACGCCTCTACCGGTGTTATTGGTGAAGAAGACGAGACAGTAATTGGTTATGTCATTGATGGCTATCTTTCCGGTGCTTCGGTCTACCGTGACGTGATCCCGAATGGCGTGCGCGACACAGAAGAAGCCGTGACCATGACTGGTACAGACGGAAGCTTTAGTTTTAGTGATATAACCGCAGGAGAGGGTGCTATCGTCGCCTTCGGTGGCACAGACATAAAGACTGGGCAATCGTTTACTGGTTTGCTGACTGCACCCTCAGGATCGTCAGTTGTTACGCCCCTCACGACGCTCGTCCAAGCGCTGATAGATGGCGGTGCGACCGCGGAAAATGCAGAGAAAGCAATCAAAACGTCGCTGGGACTATCCGGCAACATAGATCTGTTAAACACCGATTTCCAAGCCCTTGCCAGCAGCGGCGATAGTGACGGTCTTGTGGCTCTTAAGGCGGCTGCGCAAGTTGCAAGCGTGATCAGCCTCGTTTCGGCGGGTGCAAATGATGCAGATCTGTTTTCAATCAGCAAGCAACTTGCTGAAGGGCTTTCGGCGGACCTAAGTTCTTTGTCAGATGCGACTAAGCTCGAGGAAGTGCTTAAAACTGCCATTGCTGACATTGCCGCAGAAACAGGCAATGCGGCGCTATTTGACCCTGTTCGCATAACCGAGTTGAGTAACGCGCTTGCAAAATTGAACGATGCAATCGCAGATCCCACGACCACTATCGAAGAGTTGCAGAGCGGCGAGGACAGCATACAAGGGAAAGTGCAGGGACAACTCTCGGCTCAAGTTGTGTCGGGCAACGCACTCAATGATGTTACCGTGACACCACCGGTTCTTGCTCTTGAAAACGACACAGCTGTAGTGGATGACCGTATCACAAGCGATGACACTGTGCTGGTCTCTGGCCTTGAAGCCCGCGCAAGCTGGGAATACAGCACGAGCGGCCTAGACAATTTTGTTGCAGGTGAAGGCAACACTATTGAGTTGAGTGGTGATGGTGTGTATTCTGTGCTTGTAAGACAGACAGACCTGTTGGGCAATGTATCTGCCACGTCCGAGCTTATCGTTACCCTCGACACAGTCGCGCCTGACGCACCGACGCTTTCCGAGCAGGGTTCGACCAACCTGTCCGATGATCTGCTCAACACCGCCGAGGCTGCGACGACGACCTTCCGGGCCAGCTTGCCGACCACCAGCTCGACGGCTGTGGCTGGTGACAAAATCGAGCTGCTGCTTGACGGCAATGCCTTTGATACACAGAAGGTGGTCATCCTTGGCGCTGAAGACATCACAAACGGCTATGTAGACTTCACGGTGCTCAAGTCTGACCTTGGCGCCGATGGAGCCAAGGCGCTGACAGCTGTTGTGACCGACATTGCTGGAAACCAGGGCACTGCCAGCGATGCTGTCAGCTTTACGCTCGACACGACAGCACCGGTTGCACTAACCCTTTCCGAGCAGGGTTCGACCAACCTGTCCGATGATCTGCTCAACACCGCCGAGGCTGCGACGACGACCTTCCGGGCCAGCTTGCCGACCACCATGTCTTCGGCTGTGGCTGGTGACAAAATCGAGCTGCTGCTTGATGGCATTGCCTTTGATACACAGAAGGTGGTCATCCTTGGCGCTGAAGACATCACAAACGGCTATGTAGACTTCACGGTGCTCAAGTCTGACCTTGGCGCCGATGGAACCAAGGCGCTGACAGCTGTTGTGACCGACATTGCTGGAAACCAGGGCACTGCCAGCGATGCTGTCAGCTTTACGCTCGACACAGTCGCGCCTGAAGCACCAAGCGTTACTCCATTCAACGGTGACACACTTACGGGAGGCGGCACCGAGTTTAGCGTTGCGGGTACGGCAAGCGTTGGTGCAGTCGTGTCCGTCAGTCTTCAGGCTGCGGGCGCAGACACTGTTACAAAAAGTGCCATTGCAGATAGTGGTGCCTGGAGCATCATATTCGACGGCATCACGTCCTCGGCAAGCGCAGCAGAAGCAGTGACGATTACTGCGGTAACAAGTGATGTTGCGGGTAACACCGCGGAGGACACTTATCAGTTTGATGTAACATTCCAAGTCGTGAATGAAACTCAACAAATAGATTATGCCTCTCTTTCAGAGGCCCTCGCAGCAGCAAAAGACGATGATGTTCTTATGCTGCAGGCTGGCGAGTATAACGAAGATATAACCATCGATAAACCGTTGACGTTAAAGGGCGTAAACGCTGGCGTCAGCCCCTTTTCGCAAGCTGACGGAATCGAACTCTTCCGGGATGGATCAGAAAGCTGGATCAGTGGAAAGCTTACGATTGCGTCATCCAACGTCTCGATTGATGGCTTGCGCCTTCATTCTAAAGACGGTCCGTTGGCTTGGGATTTGGATGCGCTCGAGGACGAGGATGGCCTTGACGGATTTTCGCTCGTTAACAGCATTCTGACCGGCTACGCGGCCGCGAACGCACCCAAGTTTATGGGAGGTGACTACAATGGTGAGTCCGTCGCAAGTGGGTGGATGATCTCCGGTAACCTGATTGGTGGTGTGGATACATCTGAAAGCAACGGGGGCTCTCTTTACCTCGGTGGTCTCGCCGACTCCACAATTTCGGACAACATGTTTTGGCGTCCAGGTGCCGCACATCTTTATCTCTCTTCGCTGACGAATACCGCGGTTGAAGGAAACTTTTTCTACCATGGGCTCCACGCAGGAGGGGCTGTATTTGATGGTATCAATGGAAGCACGGGCGAAGGTTACGGCTATGGCGAAGGTTACGGCTATGGGTCGGGTTACGGTACTGAAACTGGGTATGGTTCGGGTTATGGCACTGAAACCGGGTATGGCTCGGGTTACGGCACTGAAACCGGGTATGGCTCGGGTTACGGCACTGAAACCGGGTATGGAGATGACGAAGGCCAAAGTGCGATGTTTTTCGGTCGAAACTATTGGCTTGAGCTAAAAGGCACCAACGATGGCGTCTTCATCAGTGGTAATGACGGACAATATAACAGCGGTGGCATACAACTCTTCGGTGAAAGTGGTTCCGGATACAGTTTCAACGATATCGAGATTTCAGGGAACACGTTCCGCGACTTTATAAATGCCGATCCAAATCAACTTCTTGGTGAGGGTCGCGCACAGTCCGGTTTCATGGGGGCTGTGGTTATATCGATTGCAAACGGTGACTCTGGCACGAAAATATTGATCAAGAACAATGACATCATCGCCGCGACTGACCAAGTTTATTCCGATAAAGACATGACATCACTGATATATGTCCAGGGGCACATCGAAGGTGTTACCATCGAAGGGAATGGTGTGACTTGGGGAGCATCTTCTCACGCGATCCTCGCAGCGCTTTCTGATTTGGGAGCTCCAGACTCGAAGTATTCTTTAGGCACAGACGGGTTAATTGGAATCGATGTGTCGGCTGGACTTACTGGTGAAGTGAATATCTCGAACAACACCTTAACAAGCGACGGTGAAGCCCTTTCAGCCGGCATCACAGTAGGTTGGGTTCGTGAAGGCTTCGGCAATTTTCTTCCTGATATCTTCAATGTCACAGGTAATGTTCTCAGTGGTTGGACCTATGAATTTGTATTAGATGGTCTGGCGCCAATTGAATTGGATCATGAGACGTTCAACTTCACCAACATCGAGACATATGTGCTTGTGCAAGAGGATGAGGCCGGGAATGAACCAATTCTTCTTCCCTTTGTGTTGGGAACCGCCGCAGCTGAAACAATAACACTGCCCAAGTCGGAAACCGGAATTGGTTTCACGGTTGCACTGCGTGGGGGCAATGATGAAATCTCGTTAAGCGAAGGCAGTATCGACGTTGTAATTTTTTCTGCTGATCCTGCTGATAACGGATTTGATACCATCACTAACTTTAAAACAGGAACAGCAGAGGATGGGGCTGATGTATTTATGATATCTGGCCTATCTCTCTCTGATCTCCGTGGTTCGGGTACGGAATTCGGGAGTCTTGCTGCCAATAACTCAATTGGAGCTGACACCGGCTTGACTGTGTTTACGACAGCTATTGCGATAAGCAAAGATGCTACTGAGGCTGATGTTAATGCCGTGATGGCGGAAGCGGCCAAGTCGCTACAGGGCCTTGATGTAGGCGACGTGTTCTACATGCTGGCCGGGACAGCATCCGGTACTGACGAAAACGCAGCACTCGCTCGAATTTCGGTTGGAGCCGAAGATGAGGTTACGGCTGAAGCCTTAGCCAAGTTCATCGGATTTGATATGGCTAACCTTAACCCTCATCAGTTCGGCTTAGACCTGCAGGCGCCTCTTGTAGAGGTCTGACATGCACTTTTTCGAATATCGTCTTAGGAGAATATCGCGCCTGTTACTCTTTAGTTTGCAGGCGTCCTATCAAGGGTCTTCAAAATGATTGATTCCAAGTACAAAGCGGCCTGTCGATGTATCCACGAAAAGGTTTCATTGTTGGGGGTTGTGTTTCTTGCCTCAACCGGGACTGCATCCGCTGAATTGCTTATGACCGAAGATAGATCCGAAGACGCCTATATCGCTTATCTCGCTAGTTTGACAGCGTCACCAACGTCCCAACCCGCTGATTTTCCACGGCAGCCACGAGCTTCCACGATTGGTATAATCGGGGCTTTTGGTCTCCCCCATGGATCTGGCTTCATAGGGGGAGCTGGAACCGATGTTCGAGAACGAACGCAAGGTGGAAGTGCAGACGGATCAATCGCCTTCGGGGTTGGTTTCGGAGATGCTAATGAAAGTATCGGCGCTCAAGTAGTCGTTGGGCTAACCAGTGTGACACCTGCTTGGGGTGATTTCGGCGCAGAAGGCAATCTGAACGTACAGTTGTTTCGAAACTTGCCAAACATGTTTTCCGGAGCAAGCAGTGCAATTTCTTTTGGTATTGGGAACGCCGTAGCCTGGGGCGGCGCTTCCGACATCAAACCAAATGTTTTCGTCAGCGGCAGCACTGTTTTTCCACTCAAAATTAGTACTAAATTAACTGTTCCAGTAAATTTAACAGCAGGCCTTGGATCAGCGATCTCTGAACTTGAACGCAGCCCAGGGACTTTTTTTGGCGTTGGCATAGGTTTGTCGTCATACGCATCTATAGGCGCTAGCTGGGTCGGTGATGAATTCATCGCAGGAGTAAATTTCTTTCCTACTGACCGCATTCAAATAGGAGTGAGTTACGGCGATGTGACACATCGAATATCTGATGGCCGTGTAATTCTGTCGGTCGGCATTTCGTTCAGCGACCTTTACTGAACTAAGATTGGATGGGGAAACCAACTATGCGATATAAGATATATTCAAGCGTTGCTTACCTTCTAGGGGCGATCGCGTGTCTGCTAGCAGCCCACGACGCTGTGGCTGGTCAAGTCTCGGTATCTCCGCCTCTTGCATTACGCCCCTCCCCGCCGACACCTTTACCGACTCCAACATTGACGCCGATAACACCAACGGTGACGTCCCCTGTGCCAACCCCTCAACCTATGCCAGCCCCTCAACCTGTCACAAGCCCGACAATCGTTGCACCTCCCACAACAGGATCGATCGACACAGTTCTGACACCGCAGGTAAGCGCAGCCGGGCGCGTCACAATACCCCAAACTTCTCAACTATTGATAGTCGATCCGCCGATATTAACGACCCGAGCAGGCGTATCATCTGCCCGCGATACGCTGTCCGCGTTTCCTGTTGAAAACATGTCTGACACAACCCTTACGCTGGCGCTGGACCTGCTATCCACTGCCATTGCCGCAGGAGGGGTTTCGAAGCAGGCGACTAAATTGTTGCAGGCTGAGGCGTCTCGTATTCAAACCACTCTTGCAGCACGGCAATGACGAGCCACGAAAATAATCAGTTTTCTGCAGGAAACACCGTGATGACCAAAATAATCTCATCGGGCATTGTCTCTGTCAGTCGTCAAAGACATCACGGAAAAAGATGGCAAAGATTCCATTCCTACTTTTTCGCGGAATCGCACAGCACTGTCCCGCTTGTTTTAGCGGAAGTCGAGCGTGCCGCAGCTTCGTTGCCTTTTTCATTTGGTGTTGATGGAAACGACATAGAACCGGTTGCCCTGCTCAAAGTAACGGACGGCAAAGAATCCGCTGTTGTTTCTGCTGACGGGCGTTGGCGCGCCGCATACGTTCCGAGCCATCTTCGAACTTACCCCTTCTCGACGCGCTTTGCCGGGCAAGGCAAAATTGAACTTCTTGTCGATGAGAGCAGCGGACTTATCAACGAGGATGCTACTGGGGAGTTGTTTTTCGACGATACGGGAAATCCATCACGTTCAATAGAACAGATTCTCAAGTTTTTTAGCGAACGTGAAGCGGACCGAAGCAAGACACTCGGGGCTTGTGCGGAGATTGCCAGACAAGGACTCTTTATGCCGTTCGAAATGGCGGGCGTAAGACCCAACATCCGCGAGAGCGGGATCTTGATGATCAACCGTGACAAATTTCGTAATATTGATGCCGATACTATAGCAGCACTTCATGCAGCAGGGGCACTGCCAATGATATATGCGCATTTTGTATCCCTTGCACATTTGCCAACCATGGCCAGAATTGAGCAGGCTGAAGTGCCTGAGAGTTTGCGCACTGCGCTGGCCGTTTCAAATGGTTTGAATCTGCAAAACGACCCAGCATTCAATGACTTTGTCGCTGCAATTTCGGCTTCCTGGGCGCAGGAAGCTTTATGACAAAAAAATCTTACAAGTATACTTCGTCTGCCATCGATTACTTATCAGATTTAACTCTCAGAACGGAAGAAGCGACAAGCGTGTCAATGCACCCGCATAGCTGGTGCAGTATATCGATGTCATGCCTTGCACTATTTCTTCTGATCGCGGGATGCCAAAAAATCACTGTCGAAAATGCCAATCAAGCGGCACCAACTCTAGAAACGAAAGCGGTGCAGGAACTCGTCTCAGTCCGCAAACTACCAAATCTGAGGGGAACAGGCTTTGGTGACAGGATCGCAACGGCGGTTCAGACTAACCCACGCCTTGCTGCGGGTGATGCGCGCGTACTTGCAGCAACTGCCAACCTTAAACGGCTCGACGGAGCTTATCGTCCTACAGTTTCATTGGGAGCAAGCCTTGCTGCCGGACAGACGGGTGGCGACAGCTTTACAAGCAGCACGCCGCTCGTGTCAGTCAAGCAGCTCATCTACGATGGCGGCTCCATCTCGAAGCAACGTGAAGGGGGCTACTCGCGCGTTGAGCAAACTCGCGCCGAAATGGTCGCGGAAGTTGCTGCACTGACCTATACCGCGATCGAGGTCTACTACGACCAGGCCAAGCGGCAGAGCCTACTGGAAATAGCCCAAAGCAATCTTGTTCTTCATCAAAGATTTCTGGAAGAGGTGCAAGCGCTGGTTGAAGCGGGCTCGGGCGTGGAAATCGATCTTGCAGTTGCTGAAAGCAGGCTCGCAGACGCCACAGCTCGGGTGGCCATTGCAGAAGCTGGACTGACGCGGTCACATGCAAAGTATCGGGAAGTATTTGGCACTGAACCCGGCCATCTCCCTGATCCGGTCGACGCACCATTACTTTCTCGCATCGATAATGATCAGATCATATCCCAGAGCCCGCGGTGGCGTAGCCTTGCAGCCGGCCTCACGGCAGCAAAAGCTGATGTTGGAACTGCACGTGCGGCTCGGCTGCCCAACGTGTTCGCAGAGGTAACTGGGCGCAATGATGCGTTTGACAACCCTGACTTATCATTCGGGATATCCTTGCAATACGACCTAGCAACCGGTGGACGCCGCGAGGCTGCAATCCTCGCCGCCGAAGCAAGAGTTGTAGAGTTGGAGGCCTCACTGGACGACCTAAGGCGCGAAATCACCCGAGGCATCGCCTTTGTCGCCTCCGATCGTGTGGCTGGCGCGGCAAAAATTGCCGCAGCACGCGTAGCAGTCGACGCAAATGTGGCTGTCGTCGAAGCTTCAGCAGAACAATTCACGATTGGCAGACGCAGTATAAGAGATGTTCTAGATGCTCAAAAGGACGCACTAGCCGCACGCGAGGTACTTATCGAGGCCGAGGTTGAATTGGCGCTATCCGGGTATGCCGCGTTGGCACTAACCGGCGACATTCTCAACGTCTTTGGAATAGACGCAGAGGGCGATCAAAGCGATGGATGATGATCGAGTAGTCTCAATCTCGACGCATGTAATGCACGACGGCACTCTATCAGAAGGCGCAGCACGGCCACAAAGCGAACTTGAAGCTTGCTTGCGACACATATGTTCAGAGCATGATCGACCGCTTACACAAGGTGATGTCGAGTCCATTGCATCCCTCGATGAAGATACTCTCTCCATCAAAGGCGTCCTGAAGATCGCAGATCGCAAAGGGCTACAGTCAGCTTTTGGAAAGCGGTCCCTCAAGTCACTGGACGCCAGCCTTTTGCCGGCGATTCTTTTACTCGCGTCGGATCGGGCAGTCGTTCTGCATCGAAGGACCGCAGACGGTGCTATGGTCGTTTATGATCCTGCGCTCGGCGAACACCTCGTTGAAATTGCTAGCAAAAGTATTGAGGACGTGTACTCCGGTTACGCCTTGATCTTCAGACCTATCGAGACCACCACCCAGGAAATGACAGGCGGTTCGCAGCGCAAACATTGGTTCTGGTCCGCATTATCACAGAACCGGTGGACATACTTTCAGGTCATCCTGGCCGCAATCGTCGCTAACGTGCTCGGGCTATCAACTTCACTCTTCATAATGGTGGTCTACGACCGGGTTCTGCCAAACGAGGCTATCGAGTCTCTAATTGCTCTCACCATCGGCGTCGGCATCGCACTTATGTTTGACTTCATGATCAAGGGACTCAGGGCGGGTTTTATCGATCGTGCGGGCCAGAAGGCCGATCAGATTATGGGTAAAAAGATATTCGACCAACTTTTGGACATGCGTCTGCGCGCGAAGAAGGGCTCAACCGGCGCTATGGCCAGTACGTTGCGCGAGTTTGAGACCCTGCGCGACTTTTTTACCTCTGCGACCCTCGTAGCAGTGGTGGATCTACCTTTCATCATGCTGTTTGTACTTGTAATTTGGCTGGTCGGTGGCCCACTCGCGCTCATACCAGCAATCGCGGTGCCTATCGTTCTGCTTGTAGGTCTCGCCGTTCAGCCGTTCCTTGCACGTCTTGCCGAAAAAAGCTTTGTTACCGGTCAGAGTAAACAAAGTGTTCTTGTAGAGACCGTCTCGGGACTCGAGACGATCAAGGTTGTGGGTGCTGCAGCACAGATGCGTAGCCGTTGGGAGCAGGCTATTGAGAGCCAATCCGATCACGGAACGAAAAGTCGCGCAATCAGCCAGTTCGCCTTGAACGCCACTGCCTTCACTCAGCAAGTAGCGCAGGTCATGATTGTTTTCTACGGTGTTTTCTTGATCTCTGCTGGCACCGTCAGCATGGGCGCCTTGATCGCGTCCGTTATATTGACTGGCAGAGCACTTGCTCCTCTTGCTCAACTCGCACAGACCTTGACGCGGCTTAATCAAGCACGCAGCTCATACCGGTCAATCAATGCGCTGATGTGTGCAGAAAACGAACATCCCGAGGGGAAGCGATGGCTATCACGCTCTAGGCTCGATGGAAAGATTGTGTTTGATAACGTCAGCTTTTCCTACCCAGGGCAGGCTATGGAAGCACTGAAAGGCGTGTCCTTCAGCATCGAACACGGCGAAAGGGTTGCAATACTAGGGAAGATTGGTTCGGGAAAGAGTACTGTCGCTCGTCTTATCCTCGGACTTTATGAACCTGCAGCCGGAACCATTCTCGTCGACGGAACTGACATCCGCCAGATCGATCCTGCTGACCTGCGTCGGAATGTTGGGGCAGTACTGCAGGACGTATGGCTTTTTTCCGGCAGCGTACGAGAAAACATAGCGATCGGGGCAGTTAGGGCGAGCGACGCATCGGTCCTCGCGGCGGCTCGTATTGCTGGCGTTGATGACTTCGTTGCTAAGCACCCTCACGGCTACGAGATGATGCTGGCGGAGCGTGGAGAGGGACTGTCTGGCGGTCAAAAACAGGCGATAACTCTAGCACGTGCCCTCGTCGGCGAACCGCCAGTGCTTCTCCTTGACGAGCCCACAAGCGCTATGGACGTTCAGAATGAGGCCAAGGTTATCGCTTCGCTTAAGGCTGAAGAACACGGCAGGACGCTTATAGTTATCACACATCGCACCAGCCTCCTTGACCTCGTCGATCGTGTGATTGTTATCGACGACGGCAAGGTAGTGCTAGATGGTCCGAAAGCCATGTTGGCGCGGAAAACAGCCGGAATGCAGAAAGCGTCTCATGTCACAGGCGCATGATTTTCGTAGATTGGAGAGAGAACTGCGCGGCGGATCCTCTTTTCGCGCATCCGCACTCTTGATTCTTGTCATCGCCTTCATCGGCACTGCGGTCATCTGGGCCCATCAGACAGAAATAGATGATGTCACTCGTGGCGATGGACGAATAGTCCCTTCAAGCCAGATCCAGATTATCCAGGCGGCGGAAAGCGGTATACTGAAAGCTCTGCACGTCCAAGAGGGCGACTTGGTCGAAATCGACACGCTACTGATGGAACTAGACAGAACGATGCTCGCAAGTCAGCTGGACCAGGAGCGGGCAAGGACAGATGCTCTCAGGATAAGGATCGCTCGCCTAAAAAGCGAAATTGACAGAACACCCTTTAATATTCCTGAGAATCTTGTGATCCTCAACTCTTCGGTGGTACTTTCGGAAACCGCCCTCGTTCAGGCAAGGCACGCAGAATTCACAGCGGAAAACCGCGTACTTGAAAGCCAGCGTCTTCAGCGGACACGCGAATACGAGGAAGGTCTCGTAGCACACACAACCGCAGGAGAAACCCTTGCCCTTATAGAGGAGGAGATAGCAATGATGGCTCCACTTGTGGAGCGGAAGTTAGAACCAGAAACTACCATGCTGACATTACGACGCTCGCGATCTGAATTGGAAGGACGAGAGACCAGCACAGCAGCAGCTCTCAAGCGGCTTGATGCTGCTCTGGTTGAGATTGACGAAAGGATCGCAGCGCTTCATACAAAATTTGTGTCTGCGGCCCTGTCGGAACTCTCTATTGCGACCGCAGAGCTTGCGGAACTTGAGACGCGTCTTCCAGCACTTGAGCAACGCGTAACCCGGTCAGAAATACGGAGCCCAGTGCGAGGGATCGTAAACCGCACGCTGCTAACTACCATCGGAGGCGTGGCGCAGGCAGGACAGGAACTCGTGGAAATCGTTCCGACTGATGATACCCTACTCGTCGAGGCATACCTTCGCCCCTCCGATATTGCTTTTCTCTATCCAGACCAGAAGGTGAGCGTGAAAATCACCGCGTATGACTATTCGCGTTATGGTGGCCTCGACGGATTGATCACTCGTATTGGTGCTGATGCAATCCAGCATCCGGAACGCGATGAGCAGGTGTTCACCGTCCACGTGCGTACCGAGAGCAACATTCTGGACGCAGACGGGCTGGCTCTTGAGATAGTTCCTGGCATGGTTGCTCAGATAGATATTCTGTCCGGGCGCAAAACCGTCCTCGACTATTTAACGCAACCAGTGGTTAGGGTGAGAGATCGAGCCTTCCGCGACTGAGTGATAGACTCGGCTTACATAGTGTGCGGAATTATTGTTTGGTTGCCCCCCCCTGTTTAACTTTAGATAATATGTCTCGCAGTCCCAGGATAAAAGTTATCTAAAGACTCGGCTGAAGAGGCTTTTTTGGATATCGAAGCCGCGTCATTCCTGATAGAAAATAAAAAATATTACAGAATACGCTTAGAGTTATTTTTTGGCGCTTTCTTTAAGTAGCAGGACGATGTGTCAGTGTATGAGCAAAGCACCTCGAGCGGGTTTAAAATACTTCGGAAATTGACAGTTGCCTTTCTCGCCTTCGCCTTCCTTGAAGCTTGTGCGGAGGGGGTTACGAGCTTTCCTGTAACGGCAGAAAAGCAGACATCATTGCCACAAAACATTGTTGTGACGCGACTTGACGCATCAAACGTGCATCATTTATCGCCACCTTCGCGCAACGGGGCCTCACAGAATGTTCCGGACACGCAGGTATGGAATTACCGGATAGGTGTTGGCGATATATTGAGTATCGATGTATTTGATCATCCCGAACTGACCCTGCCAGCCGGTCCGATGCGAAGTGCCGTGGAGGCCGGCTTTCGAGTGGCGTCAGAAGGGTCGTTTTTCTATCCTTTTGTCGGACATGTGCAGGCCGCTGGACGCGTCCCTGAAGATATCCGCATTGAACTTCAGGAGCGTCTGTCGACGTTTATCCCGAGCCCGCAGATTCAATTGCGCGTCGCTGCGTTCAACTCTCAAGCCATTGTCGTTGCAGGCGCTGTCGAGGAACCGAACCGGCAGGCGCTGAGCACCATTCCCTTGACCCTGCTGGAAGCTGTGAATGCTGCAGGCGGTCTGCGTCCTGATGCCGATCCTGCGCGCGTTACACTTCAAAGACGAGGCAAGATCTATAATATCAATTTCGCGAACTTCCTGGGCGGGGGACAGTTACGAAACAATCCGCGGATTCAACTCACCAGTGCAACAGGTTGGTCGGTGTCTAAGAATAGTTGATTTGGCGTCTTGAAGCCAAGGCATTTTCTAGGCCGCTTGTTAATCTTCTTGATGATCTCAGCAACGTCTTCAT
>Ga0208413_1001753_pt1 | contig 13374 bp, 10 predicted proteins | sample AntAceMetag02UKD_FD_184761 | JGI IMG/M metagenome (GOLD analysis project Ga0208413, IMG submission 184761) | Saline lake microbial communities from Ace Lake, Antarctica - Antarctic Ace Lake Metagenome 02UKD (SPAdes) (version 2) | ecosystem: Environmental > Aquatic > Non-marine Saline and... | reverse complement strand
GGTCCCTAGAATATATGGGTCTGGAACCGGGCACACCCCTGAACCAGATCAAGATCGACACGGTGTTTATCGGGTCCTGCACCAATGGCCGGATCGAGGATCTGCGCGCCGCCGCTGCCATCCTGAAAGGCAAGAAGATCAAGGACGGGATGCGGGCTATGGTCGTACCCGGTTCGGGCCTTGTGCGCGCGCAAGCCGAGGAAGAAGGGCTGGCGCAGATCTTTATTGATGCAGGCTTTGAATGGCGTCTGGCCGGTTGTTCAATGTGTCTGGCGATGAACCCGGATCAGCTTTCGCCGGGCGAGCGTTGCGCCGCAACCAGTAACCGGAATTTTGAAGGCCGTCAGGGTCGTGGGGGACGCACCCATCTGATGAGCCCCGCCATGGCTGCAGCAGCTGCCGTAACCGGGCACCTGACCGATGTGCGCGAAATGATGTGATTTTGGCAGCGCTCGCTCTGCCCTTGCGGGCGTCCTCACGCGGACGGCCAAAAGTCGGACCCAGCGCCCAGTAGACAGGATAACGACGATGGACAAATTTGATAAACTCAGCGGCATTGCCGCGCCACTGCCCCAAATCAATGTCGATACCGACATGATTATTCCCAAACAGTTCCTCAAGACGATCAAGCGGTCGGGCCTTGGCGTGAACCTGTTTGACGAGATGCGCTATGATGACGATCGTAACGAGATCCCAGGTTTTGTGCTGAACAAGCCGCAGTATCGCAATGCCGAGATCCTTGTCGCAGGCGACAATTTCGGCTGCGGTTCGTCGCGCGAACATGCGCCTTGGGCCCTTCTGGACTTCGGCATCCGCTGCGTGATCGCGCCAAGCTATGCCGACATCTTCTTCAGCAACTGTTTCAAGAACGGCATCCTGCCGATCGTGCTGCCGCAAGAACAGGTCAACATCCTGATGAAAGATGCCGAGAAAGGCTCCAATGCACGGATCGAAGTTGATCTGGAAGCGCAAACCATCACCTCTTCGGATGGTGAGGTTTTCTCCTTCGACGTTGATCCTTTCAAGAAGCATTGTCTGTTGAATGGCCTCGACGATATCGGCCTGACGCTTGAGAAGAAAACCTCGATCACATCCTATGAGACAAAATTGGCTGCCGAACGGCCTTGGGTCTGAGGACATCTCGAGAGATTTATCAGTCTAGACAAACGCAAAGGCCACCCCCACTGGGTGGCCTTTGTCATTGGTGTGCGCGCAGGTTGCAGACACAAGATGTTGTAAATGCCTGAATATCATCCAGAATTTGTCACTGTGTTGGTACATTTCCGCACCAGTCCCACCATCAAATAGCCCAAAAATTGAGGTTAACTTTAATGGTTAGTTGAGGCCTACCAGAAAAGAAGGCAAAACTTGGGCAATAATGAGGCAAACCGCCTTTATCGGCGGATTCAAGTTGGAAACAGAACGCGGCATTGTATCGCGGTCGGCCAGTTTGGAAGGGGCAAAAAGTGATCGGACAACTGACAGGCGCAGCCCTGCGGGCCATGCTTGTGGCACTGCTGATCGCAATGCCATCCTTGCTGATTTCCGGCGTTGGAATCGACGGGTCTCAATTCGTCATGCTGCTGGCACTGCTGTCCGCCGGACTTGTGATGGTGGAATATAATTCGGCCTATCCCAGCCTGATCACCTTTCGCCATGCTCCTCCCTATAACCGCTTGCGCTTCGGTATGGTCTTTGTTGCCGTTATGATCCTGACACTGGTGTTTCGCGGCTATCGCGACCCGGGAACGACAACGCAGATCATGTCCTCAATTGGTGTCATACTCGGCAACACGACCGATTTCCCCTTTTCGCCGGTCCGCCTCGCGGTTCTGATGCTGCCAGCAGAGACGTCCGACAGTCTGGTCGATGCCGTGCGTATGGCTGCTGGAGTGTGCTATTCGCTGTCTGTGCTGATGGTGCTGGCTTTCATCGCATTGGTACAGCTCTATGGATGGCCCTCCCGCAACGGCGCTTTCAACGTCTGGATCAACCTGCCAATGTTTGACGCTACATCAGGCGGCGATGTGGTCTCGCGGTTGAAAAGGCATGCACGCATTAACCTGGTTTTAGGATTTTTGCTGCCATTCTTGATTCCAGCAATGGTGTCCGCCGCATCCGAAACGCTTGATATCGGGGCCTTGGCCACACCACAAATTTTGATCTGGATGATGTGCCTATGGGCCTTTTTTCCTGCCAGTCTGATGATGCGCGGCATTGCCATGGTCCGCATCGCCAGCATGATCGAAAACAAACGCCGCCGCACTTATGCGGCCGCCGAAGGCTTGCAAGCGATCTGAACCGGTCACGCCGTAATCGGAACACGCCTGCAAGTCATTCGCTGTCTGGCTTTATTCTGGCGCTCTGGGCTTTGCTGGTGTTTGCAATTTCACCTCAACAAGGAGCTGCTGAACCCCTAACTATCGCAGTGTATCACACAAGCCTTGCACGATCCGGTCCCGGTCTTCTGTTTCGCGACATTCAGGGCGGCAAAGACCCGCAGGTGCTGGCCGTGACGCAGGTGATAGCCAAGGCGACCCCTGATATCCTGCTGTTGCTGGATGTCGATTATGACTACGATCTGGTCACGCTTAAGAGACTGCGTGATCAGGTGGCGGATGCAGGAATGGCCTATCCGTATGTGTTTGCGCTGCCGCCCAATACCGGACGGGCTACGGGCTTTGATATTGACGGGGACGGGCGACTTGGCGGACCAAGGGACGCGCAAGGATATGGGCAGTTTTCGGGTCAGGGCGGGATGGCCCTTCTATCGCGTTACCCCATACGCAGCGAAGGTGTACAGGATTTCAGCGCCTTTCTCTGGCGTGATTTGCCGGATGCTCTGCTGATGCTTCCGGACAACAAGCCACTACTGGAACCTAATGTGCTGGCTGTGCAGCGCCTGTCCAACACGGCGCATTGGGTCGTTCCGGTCGCTGTGTCCGGTTATGACATCTGGCTGCTGGCCTTTCACGCGACACCGCCTGTCTTTAGCGGACCCACAGACCGCAATGCTCGGCGTAACCATGATGAAGCACGGTTCTGGACCGCTTTCCTTGACGGGGTGATTGCCCCACCGCCAAAAGAACGCTTCGTGATCATCGGCGGTGCCAACATGGATATCGAGGACAGCGATGGCCGCCCGCAAGCGATGCACGACCTGCTGTTTGATCTGCGGCTGTCCGACCCGCGCCCGCAGGGCGGTGGCGGGCAAGATCCAACGGCTGGGCAAAGGGGCGATCCGGCGCTTGATACCGCCCGTTGGCCAACACCGGGACCGGGCAATCTGCGGGCAGAATACATTCTTCCTTCGGCAGATTTGAGGATAAAGAAATCACAGGTCTATTGGCCTGATGACGATGATCCGATGGCCGAAACCGTGACACAGGCAAGCCGCCACAATCTGGTCAGCGTTGCGGTGGACTGGCCCTGACAACGACCTTCAGGCTGGCCAAAAGATGTCAGCGGGTGAAACGCCGCGTCGCAAATCTGACGGCAACAGACCCTGAATAAGGTCGTCCATCAATATGTGCTGGAAATCAGGCAAAAGGCGGCTGAACTTTGTCTCGCTCAACCTGTGTGGCGTGTCCCACAGATATCGCATCTCTCGCAACTCCCGCGCCAATTCCCAAAAAGGCGCTGCAATTGTCATCAGCCACCAAGGAAAGCCCACGATCCGCAATGGTTAACTCTGATAGGCTGTGAGTCGGGTCCGAAGCTCGTCTATGCTGAAATTATGGCCCGGAAAGGGAATATCCTCGAAAGAGGACAAACCAACCCGCATCCGCGCCAACTGTTCCGCCGCGCGTGCCCAGTCAGGTACGTAGCACCACGCTTGCGTCACATCCGGTGCACCGCCGCTGGTGATCTTTCCTTTTGCAATATCGCGCAGGATAAACAAACGCATTATATCGTCCTGCCCCTCGGGGTCGACAAAGTTCCCTGCTCGCAGAATGATGGTCTGCACACCTGAGGATCGGTAACCCTTCTCCATATCCATACGGATGTGACCCTTGCGACTGACCGGTCGCTGCGGCGTTATTTCGTACCAGACCCCGCCTTCTGTACCATGTTTGTAGACATTACCCGGCAAGATCACCGTGGCGCCGCTGGCCTTTGCCGCCGCGACAACCTGCTCTATCGCGAGGCTGATATCGCCCTGCGTATGTATCGCAGCACGCAACTGGATATCGTCACCCGGCATCTGGGCGACCTGAGGCTGGGCGTCTTTGCCGCGCGCGCCTATCTGGAGCGTCGCGGCGCACCCCGAAGTATCGACGATTTGTTGCAACATGATCTGATCGGATATGATCGAACTTGAGCTTGGCCTTGACCTCCCGCACCTTCCCCGTTGGCTGGCAGCGCCGCAAGCCATACGGTCCACGCTGCGGATCAGGCGGATCTGGGACCTGCTGGCAGTGGCGTTGACCCCCTGTTTAATCCCGATCTGAGGCGCTTTGCCTTGTGCTTTCTTGACCCTGCGTCCGGCAATCGCTAGGCCAGTGGCGAACAAATGTCACAAGGGACAGACCGCAATGACCAACCCCTCGCTTCTTATCCTCGCCGGTGACGGCATTGGCCCCGAAGTCATGGCCGAAGTACGCAAGATCATCGACTGGTACGGTACCAAACGCGGTGTGACCTTTGACGTGTCCGAGGATCTGGTCGGCGGCTGCGCCTATGACAAGCACGGCACGCCGCTACATGACGATACGATGGCCAAGGCGCAGGAAGTGGACGCCGTTCTGCTGGGTGCCGTTGGTGGACCGAAATATGACAACCTTGATTTCAGCATCAAGCCAGAACGGGGTCTGCTGCGTCTGCGCAAGGAAATGGACCTTTATGCCAACCTGCGGCCGGCGCAGTGTTTTGATGCGCTGGCAGATTTCTCGTCGCTGAAAAAGGATGTTGTGGCAGGTCTGGACATCATGATTGTCCGCGAACTGACGTCAGGCGTCTATTTCGGCGAACCGCGCGGCATCTTCAAAGAAGGCAACGAGCGGGTTGGCATCAACACCCAGCGCTATACAGAATCCGAGATCGAACGTGTGGCGCGGTCGGCATTTGAACTGGCCCGCAAGCGTGGCAACAAACTGTGCTCGATGGAAAAGGCCAATGTGATGGAATCCGGCGTGCTCTGGCGCGAGGTGGCGCAGCGCATCGGTGATACAGAGTATCCCGATGTCGAGCTGAGCCATATGTATGCCGACGCAGGCGCCATGCAGTTGACCCGCTGGCCCAAGCAGTTCGACGTGATCGTCACCGACAACCTGTTCGGTGATCTGTTGTCCGATCTGGCCGCGATGCTGACCGGATCGCTGGGCATGCTGCCCTCGGCCAGCCTTGGCGCGCCAATGGCAAATGGCCGGCCCAAAGCGCTTTATGAACCGGTGCATGGCTCTGCCCCAGACATCGCAGGTCAGGGAAAGGCGAATCCGATCGCTTGCGTGCTCAGTTTCGCGATGGCGCTGCGCTATAGCTTCGACATGGGCACCGAGGCGGATCGGCTGGAGAAAGCCGTCGAAAAGGTACTGGCAGATGGTCTGCGCACGGCTGATCTGATGGGTCCGGACGGTGGTGCACATGTCACAACTGGTCAGATGGGTGATGCCATCGTTGCAGCACTGGACGCGTCGCTCTGATATCTCAAAACTCCGGCCCTGGTACGTCCGGGGCCGGCGATCTATCCGGTACCATCGACTGACCGCTGTAGAACGCGATCCGGGATGCATGATCGGCGACGCGATGCAGCCACCGCATGGCATCTGTCCGGTCGAACATCTCGGCCACAGTGATCATACCAACATGCTCGCGCAAAAGAGTGGCACGCCTGTGCCGCCGTGTCCGCCCCGCGATCCGGTCCGAGAGTCGCGCCAGCCGCTTTGCTTCCAACCCCGCCACTGATGGATCGACAGCGCGCCTCAAGGTAGCCCCCAAGGCGCGCGCCGGACGCGACAACTCGGGATCGGACAGCAACACATCAATCATGGCGCGACGTTCCAGCCGTTTGATCAACCGTCCAAGATGATCGATTTGATGCAGAAGTGCGGCATACCTGTCCCGCTCGGCAGGTTTGCCTGACGGAAGGTTGATGCGGCTGATGTACCCCTCGACCTCTTTCAGGGCTGGCGTTGCAACACCTTCAAGCGTGGAGAGGCCGCGCATATCCGACGCGGGCGCAAGCGCAGTCCCGATGGCCGCAAATACATGCCGCGCGACCTCTTCCAGCGCGCTATGTGCCACGTCCATTGCAGCGCCTTCGTCCTGCAACAAGGCAGGATCCAATGTTGCAATCAAACGGCTTGATCTGGCATGCCCGGGATGCTCGGACACAAGTGTTTCGATCCACCGGGCAAAAGGAGAGGTGAACGGCAAAAACAACAAGGCCCCTGCCAGATTGAAACCTGTATGAAACAGCACAAGCGCCGTCGTCTCGCCAACGGCTATCGCGGCATGCATCAGTAGCGGCGCTGACAGGATCAACAAAGGATAGGCCAGCAGCGCGGTTCCAAGGTTGAAGAAAAGATTGGCCAAAGCGGTTTGGCGCATGGCAACCGAGCCGCCCAAACTTGCCAGAATAGCTGTCAGGGTCGTGCCAAGGTTCATCCCGATCACCATGGCTGCGGCCTGTTCGAAACTGATCCCACCGCCGCCAAGAAAAACAAGGGCAATAGCCATCGCAGCACTGGATGATTGCATCACCACAGTCAGCAGCAGCCCCAGAAAGACAAGCTGCAGATCACCCCAAAGACCGCCCTGCGGAAGGGTGTCCGGGGTCAAGCGGTCACCGAATCCGGCGGCGCCCGTTTGCATCATGTCGAGACCGATAAAAAGCAGACACAGCCCTGCCGCGATCCGCCCGATTCGTGCCCATCCGCCTTGACCCAGCAAAGCCAGAAGGCTGGCACCAAACAGGGCGGGTAACGCCACTGTGCCCAATTGTAGTTTGAACCCCAGCAGTGTCACCATCCATCCGGTGACTGTGGTGCCGATATTGGCCCCATAGATCACACCCAAAGCCTGCGGAAAGCTGAGCAGTCCGGCGCCCACGAAACCGATCGTCATCACAGTCGTGGCACTGGAGGATTGCACGATGGCCGTGGCCGCGGCACCCGTAGCGACACCGGTCAAAGGCGTCGTTGTGAAGCGCGCCAGCAAGTTGCGCAAACCGCTGCCCGCTGCCTCGCGCAGGGCGTCGGTCATGATCTTCATGCCGAACAGAAACATTCCGATCCCACCAAGAATTACTGCAAGGCTGCTTGTCATATCTGCACTGCCCACAACCGATCATTCCTGTTCAGCATGGGACCTCACCCTGGTGGGAGCAAGCCCTGACCTATGGGACAATTGGCATTGAAGTCGACCCTTGCAAATATATGGGGACGGGTTTAATCGCCTGTCACACGGTCGGGCTGTAGCGCAGCCTGGTAGCGCACCTGCTTCGGGAGCAGGGGGTCGGAGGTTCGAATCCTCTCAGCCCGACCAGTGTAAATCTCCCTTTTCCTTGATATATTTTCTTGGCTGTTCGCATGAAATTGGCGGCTCTGCAAAATGCAAGTCGGGCTTTGTGCAACCAGTCCAAGGTGATAGATAGCAAAGATGTAAAGAGTTTAGCCGGTGGCATAGTGTGACAGTTCAAGGAAAAGCCCCTTCTATCCTGGTGCTGGGAAGTAACGGTCGGCTTGGATCAATTCTTCAGCACCACTGGGCCAAGCGGCGTGATGTCATCTGGCACAGTCGGCGTTCGTCCAAAGACCGGCATCCGGATTTCCTCGACGCTGGCTTGCCCGGTGACATGCCTCAGGACATGCCGCCTGTCACAGCGGTTGTGGCCCTTTGGGGGGTCGTCCCCGGAAGCGGACAGAATTTTCAGAACAATACGATGCTGGCCCTGCACGCCATGCAGATTGCCGCCAAACTGGGCGCGGATCGCGTGCTCCACTGTTCCAGCGCAGCGGTGTATCAGCCCGGACCGTTGCCGCTGACCGAGGACATGACCCCTTGCCCGCAAAGCGCCTATGGTCAGGCCAAACTGGCAATGGAACAGGCTGTACAGCTATGGCACGACAGCCATGGCGCAACGCCAGCCAGTTGCCTGATGCGGATTGGAAATGTGATCGGTGCAGATAGCCTGTCAGTCTCCATGACCGAAGCTACCAGAACAGGGAGGCAGGTCAGGCTGGACAGGTTTGCTGACGGTCAGGCCCCATATCGCAGCTTTTTGTCGGGTGCTGATCTGGCTCGGTGCCTGCGTGTTCTGACGGATTGCCCGCTCAAGGATTTGCCGGGGATCGTGAATCTGGCTGCGCCACGTGCCACCTCTATGGAAGACTTGCTTCACCATGCAGGTCTAAGGATTGCGTGGCAAAGTGCCCCGCCGCAAGCGACGCCATTTGTCGCGCTGGAGACTGGGCGTTTAGGTCGCCTGCTGGATCTTGGACCCGAAAGTGCAACAGCGGCGCATCTGTTGGCTGATTGGCCTTGGCATGCGGCATTGGAACCACATGGATCAATTCTGAAGGAGTCGCAGGAATGACACCTTCAAAACGGGCTATGGATGTCTTGATCGCGTCATGCCTTTTGCTTTTGTTCGCACCTTTGATCGCAGTGATCGCGGCAATGATCCTGATCCGCGACGGGCGGCCAGTCCTCTACCGATCCGAGCGCATGAAGACGCCAGATCGTGCATTTCTGTTATGGAAATTCCGCACCATGCGGCCCGATATTCTGGATGCCGGTGTATCTGGCGGTGACAAAAATGACCGGATCAGCCCAATGGGTCGCATCCTGCGCCGTAGCAGGTTCGACGAATTACCGCAGCTTTACAACGTCTTGCGTGGCGACATCAGCATGGTCGGGCCACGCCCACCGCTACGACGCTATGTCGAACTTTTCCCCGATCTCTACGCACAGGTCTTGGCGCAACGTCCCGGACTGACCGGCCTTGCCACGATTGTCTTTCATAGAAACGAGACAAAGTTGCTCGCGAAATGCGCAACGGCCCAGCAAACCGAAGAGGTTTATACGCGCCGCTGCATTTCCCGCAAAGCGCGGCTTGATCTGATCTATGCTGCAAACCGGACCTTGTGGCTCGACATCCGCTTGATCGCGGCGACGGCCATCAAAGTGTTGTCCCGCTGACTGCGCTGGCCGTGTCGATCAAATCCAAGCCAAAGGCCCCAGTTCCGCCATAGTGTCGCAAGGTGGCATTAACCCGTTAGCCAGCATCCTGATCGAGGTGAGTAAACGGCCGGGGGGCCGGGGGAATCGGGATGGGAAACTACCGGATCGCGTTCAGCGGCGTGCTGGGCGGTGGGATACAGTCATATGTTGCGGGTATCACGGACCTTGCGGTTCTGACGGGGCAGGATGGCCCGACGCTGGTGTCCACAACACGGGCTGGCGGCGGCGTGGCAGTGTTCAACGCCACGACGGGGGCGCTGTTGCAGACCAAGGCGCTGTCAGCGGATCTGACACAACTGACCCCGCCAGAATTGGTGTTTCTGCAAAGCGGGGGGCAATCCCATCTGGCGACCCTCGGACTGCGCGATGCGGCGCTGCAGGCAGCACCTATTCTGCCTGCAGGCACCCTTGGCGCAACTGGTCAGCTTATAGCGCCAGGTCAGGATCTGGGCCTGTTGACCGGGCTTGTCAGCGTCCAGGCGGGCGACAGCCTGTTTCATTATGGCAGTATCAGGGGCGTTGGTCTGCTGCGGCTTGAGCAGTTAAGCGATACGACATTCGCGGCACCCCATCTTGCCCTGTCAGGGCATGGTGCGCGTCACATGGTCAGCGATATCCTGACTATGGGTTTGGGCGGGCACAACTATATCGTCACAAGCTTTGCCACGGCGGACTCCCTATCCGTGTTTCGCGTCAACGCAAACGGTGCCCTGCAAAGAATGTCTGACCATGGCGCAGCCCAAGGTCTTGGGATTGACGCGCCCACCGCACTGACTTCGGCCGTGATCGGCCATACGCAATATATTATTGCAGCTTCGACACTCAGCAGCTCTCTCAGCGTGTTCGAATTGAGGGCGGGGGGCATCCTGATCCCTGTCGATCACGTTATTGACGATCTGAACACAAGGTTCCAACGCGTCACAGCATTGGACTCGGTTACAATTGGTGATCGCGTTTTTGTTGTCGCAGGGGGCGGTGACGACGGGGTGTCCCTGTTCCTGCTTCTGCCGGGCGGGCGGCTGGTGCATATGGACAGCTTCGCCGATACGATGGCAGCAACGCTGGCAAATGTCTCAGCTTTGGCCAGCGTGCAGATCGGCCAGAGCCTGAATATCTTTGCCACCAGCGAACGCGAGCCGGGCATTACGCAGCTATCCGTTAACCTTGCCACAATGGGGCAAACCCTGATTGCAAATGATGACAACACAGCCATCACTGGAAGTGGTCTTGACGACATCCTGATCGGAAATGGCGGGAACAATACGCTTTCCGGTGGAGCGGGAAACGACATTCTGCTCGACGGGCCCGGAAGCGACCGTATGACTGGCGGGGCCGGGGCGGATCTGTTCGTTCTTGCGGCGGATGGACAGATTGATGTTATCACCGACTTCCAAACCGGTCTGGATCGTCTGGATCTAAGCGCATGGGTCGGCCTGACCAATGCGTCACAGCTGGCAATCGTGACCCGCAGTTGGGGCGCAGACATCAGTTTTCGTGGGGAAATGTTGGAACTGCATAGCGCGACGGGGACCGGACTCAGTCGGGCCGAAGTTCTGTGGGCTCCAGTTCTGAACCTGAGCCGTCTTCCCACAGGATCACTTCCCTTGGCGCCGAATGACGACCCTGATCCAACTGTCCCACCGGGGATGGCTTTGACCGGTGGCGCCGGGCATGAAACGCTGAGGGGAGGTTACGGGCCTGATACAATCTTTGGCGGTGCGGGGCACGACCTGTTGATCGGAGATTCAGGCGATGACTGGTTATCCGGTGCGGCGGGTAACGATACACTCTTTGGCGGGGATGGGGATGACTCGCTGATCGGCTGGCTGGGGGCCGATGTCATGGATGGTGGGGAGGGATCTGACCTTTACATGGTCGATGCGCTGGACCTGATCAATGACAGCGGGCTGGCAGGCTATGACCGCGCGCAGATCTATCAGACGACAGGTGTGGCGCTTGATCTGTCCCGATGGAGCGGGGTCGAAAGGGTAAATGGATACATGGGCAATGACACGCTCGATGCCAGCGGCTTGGACGACCCTGTCTTTCTGTTCGGGGAACGCGGTGACGATGTGCTGATTGGCGGCATAGGCGACGATACGCTTTTGGGTGGTCCGGGGGATGACATCCTGTTCGGCGGGGACGGCCACGACTGGCTGTCAGGGGTGGATGGAGACGACACCCTGTTCGGCGGAAATGGAGACGACACGCTGATCGGCTGGCTGGGGGCAGATGTCATGGATGGCGGGAAAAGTTCAGACCTTTACATGGTCGATGAGCTGGACCGGATCACCGATAGCGGGATCGAAGGCTATGACCGCGCGCAGATCTATCAGACCTCGGGTGTAAATCTCGACCTGGCTGGGTGGCGCGGGATTGAACAGGTCAACGGCTATCTGGGCAATGACACGATTGATGCAAGCGCGCTGACTAATCCCGTTTTTCTGTTCGGCGAACGCGGCCACGATGTCCTGATCGGCGGGTCAGGTCGGGATACACTTCTTGGCGGGCCGGGAGATGACAGTCTTGACGGGGGCGCGGGCAACGACTTTTTGATCGGAGGAACAGGGGCAGATCATTTCGTCTTCCGTCCCGGTTTCGGTCGCGATGTGATTGCAGACTTTGAAAAGGGGGTCGACCGGATCAACCTGAGTGCACTTGAGACTGCGAGTCAATTCACTGACTTGAACATTACCCAGTATAACGCTGACACCCTGATCCGCACAGGATCAGGCAACACCGATCTGCTGATTCTGGCCGAGTTCGAGGCGTTGCAACTTACGGCGGATGACTTTGTCTTCTGACAAGGCAAACAGCCAAATCGTCAAGATTCCCTGAATAGGGTGATCGACGGACATACCCACTATTTACATCGGTACAGGCATTAATGCGGACGTGATCTACCGCCCCTTCTCACCGGGTTCCGGCGGGCGAGCAGTCGCCTTTTGCCGGACAAGACAACAAGGACACCAAAGATGCCCGACACGTCGCCTATTCTGGCCCTGCCTTATATATTGCCTTCGCAGGCGCAGAAACATGTCACCCATAATGAGGCGCTCCAGCTTCTGGATGCGATTGTCCAGCTTGTTGTAATCTCGGCGGACCAGACCGAACCACCGGTCAATCCCGTGACTGGAAGCCGCTATATCGTGGCAAGCGGGGGAACAGGCTCATGGTCGGGCCGGGATGGCATGATCACCGTAGCGAGCGCTTCGGGCTGGCTATTCTACGGGGCCCAGACCGGCTGGCGGGCCGACGATCTGTCAACCGGTGGGCAGATCAGGTTCAACGGCACAGGCTGGGATGCTGTAGCGCCTGTTCTGGAGGGGCTTGAGCAACTCGGTGTCGGGACCTCGGCTGACGCAACAAACCGTCTTGCGGTGTCCGGTCCGGCCACGTTGCTGACCCATGAGGGGGCGGACCACCAGCTCAAGATCAACAAAGCCCAGACAACGGATACAGCCAGTCTGCTGTTTCAGACCGGATGGTCGGGTCGCGCCGAAATGGGCATCACGGGGTCCGACGACTTCGGGATAAAAGTGTCAGCCGATGGCGTGGACTTCAAACAAGCACTCGTACTGGATCGAGACAGTGGCGCGGTTAAGGCACCCGGCAACCCTGCTTTCACTGCCTTTACATCAGGAAGTTGGCTGAACATAAGCACTCCGCACACAGATCTTGTTTTTAACACACCGGTATTGAACCGTGGCGGGCATTATGACCCGGCGACCTCGCAGTTCACGGCCCCCGTGGACGGGTTTTACTGCTTCTTGCTCAATGGTTTTTTGGGCAGCACCACAAACGGCCGGGTCTGCTTTGCGATCAACGGAGAGACGCAACTGCTTCAGATGCAGGTGCTAAGCGGTGCAGGCTCGCTATCCTATTCGGCAGTCCTGAACCTGTCGGCAGGGCAATATGTGACCTGCAGGACAGGCAACGTGAATACGGCACTGAACTATTCCCAGACACATACTGCGTTTTCGGGTTGGCTGATCTCGTGACGGGCGCAAACCACACAGGTCGCAGCTATGCAGCAGAGCCGATGCGGCAACGTTGACCGTTCCGGCATTTCAGCGCACAAGACCGCATTCGGTATATTAAGCGGCAAAGGGTTTCTTATGAAAATAGCGATGATTGGAACGGGCTATGTTGGTCTAGTTTCTGGAGTTTGCTTTTCCGATTTCGGGCATG
>Ga0208413_1001748_pt1 | contig 13385 bp, 8 predicted proteins | sample AntAceMetag02UKD_FD_184761 | JGI IMG/M metagenome (GOLD analysis project Ga0208413, IMG submission 184761) | Saline lake microbial communities from Ace Lake, Antarctica - Antarctic Ace Lake Metagenome 02UKD (SPAdes) (version 2) | ecosystem: Environmental > Aquatic > Non-marine Saline and Alkaline... | reverse complement strand
CTTTAAAAAAATCCTCCCGTCGTCGATCTGAACCTGAACTGATCTTTGGCGATCTGTGGGAGTTTGATCCCGCGCCTGAGTCGGCCGACCCCAAGCTGCTTGATCGCTATCAGCTCTTCATTGGCGGTAAGTTCGTCGCGCCCCAAAGCGGTAAGACCTTCACCTCGATCAATCCCGGCACGGGTAAACCGCTGGCCGAAATCGCCCTCGCTTCACCGGCCGATGTCGATGCCGCCTACATCGCGGCCGCCAAGGCGTTTCCCGCTTGGTCCAAACTGCCCGGTGCCGAACGCGGCAAATACCTCTACCGCCTAGCCCGCATTCTTCAAGACCGGGCCCGTGAATTCTCGGTCGCTGAGACCCTCGACGGCGGCAAGCCCATTAAGGAGTCTCGTGACTTCGACGTGCCGATGGCGGCGGCCCATTTCTTCTATCACGCGGGCTGGGCCGACAAGTTGGCTTACGCGTTTCCGGGTGCTACGCCGCAACCGCATGGCGTGGTGGGTCAGGTGATCCCGTGGAACTTCCCGCTGCTGATGCTCGCGTGGAAAATCGCGCCCGCGCTTGCCACGGGCAACACGGTCGTGCTGAAACCCGCCGAGACGACGTCGATCACGGCGCTTAAATTTGCGGAGGTGGTGCAAGAAGCCGGACTGCCGCCGGGCGTGGTCAACATCGTGACCGGCGCGGGTGCCACCGGGGCCGCGGTCGTGAACCATCCGACTGCTGCCAAAGTGGCGTTCACCGGGTCCACTGATGTGGGCAAACTCATCATGCGTTCCACGGCGGGCACGGGCAAAAAGCTTACGCTCGAGCTGGGCGGCAAGGCAGCCAATATCGTCTTCGAAGACGCGCCGCTGGACCAGGCCGTTGAAGGCATTGTGAATGGCATCTTCTTCAACCAAGGCCACGTCTGTTGTGCCGGTTCGCGTTTGCTGGTGCAGGAGAGTATCGCCGAGGCCGTGCTCAAACGCTTGCGCAACCGCGTGAGTGTCCTGCGGGTTGGCGATCCGATGGATAAAAATACCGACATCGGGGCGATCAACTCAAAGGAGCAGTTGGACAAGATCACGGATCTCGTGAAGGTGGGCGTCGCGGAAGGCGCCGAGATGTTCCAGCCGAAATGCACGCTCCCACGCCACGGATACTATTTCCGCCCAACGTTATTCAGTGGGGTGGAGCAGAGTCACCGCATCGCGCGCGAAGAGATCTTCGGACCGGTGCTATCGATCCTCACGTTCCGCACGCAAAGCGAGGCGGTGGAAATGGCCAACAACACGCCCTATGGTCTGAGTGCCGGCGTGTGGACCGAGAAGGGGTCACGCATCCTGCAGATGAGCACCGCGCTAAAGGCCGGCGTGATCTGGGCCAACACGTTTAACAAATTCGACCCCACGTCGCCGTTTGGTGGATACAAAGAATCCGGCTTCGGCCGCGAAGGCGGCAAACAAGGCCTCGCCGACTACGTCAAACTCAGCTGATCCCCTCCGCCGCCCAGCCCTCCGGGGTTAAAACAAATTTCATCATGCCCAGACTCCCTATTTCCAAGACCCCCAAGTGTTATGTCGGGGGTAAGTTTATCCGCTCCGAGAGTGCGCGCACCTTTCCATTGAACGATGCCGCCGGGACCTTCTTTGCCCACGTGCCGCAGTGCACCCGCAAGGATGTGCGCAACGCCGTTGAGGTCGCCGCCAAGGCCGGCAGCGGTTGGGCAGGGCGCTCCGCTTATAACCGTGGTCAGATCCTGTACCGCCTCGCCGAGATGCTCGAGCCCCGCGCGGCCGAACTCGTTGACGCGTTGAAACTCGGCGGCGCTACGACGACTGCCGCCAAGGCCGAAGTTGCCACGACCATCGATCGCATCGTGCACTATGCCGGCTGGACCGACAAATATGAGCAGATCCTGGGCAACGTGAATCCGGTGGCCTCCCCGCATTTCAATTTCACCGTGACCGAGCCCATGGGCGTGGTCGGTATCGTCGCGCCGGATGAATCGCCGTTGCTCGGACTGCTCACCTGCATCCTGCCTGCCATCACGGCTGGCAACAGCGTCGTGGTCATTACTTCCGAGACCGCGCCGTATCCGGCCATCGCGTTGGGTGAAATGTTGGCGACGAGTGATCTGCCCGGAGGTGTCGTCAATTTACTCACCGGTTTTCGGCAAGAAATGGTGCCGACCTTTGCGACCCACGAACACATCCGCGCGATCGGTGGGGTGGTGAACGCCGCTGACCGGAAAGCTCTCGAAATCGGCGCGGCGGAAAGCGTGAAGCGGGTCAAAGTTCTTGATGCGGCCGACCCCATTGATTGGTCGACCGGCGACGGCCCCAAGGCCTCCCTCTATGCGATTCAGGACTTTCTCGAATACAAGACCACGTGGCATCCCGTGGGCGCGTAGTGATAGGGGGAGACGTTTCAGCGTCAGGCGTAGGGAGTTGGGCCAACCGCCCGCCCACGCCGCTGATTTCATCGCTTCGCCGTGGGTCGGGATTTACGCCCGACAACGCATCCCTGGATCCATTTGAACTGCGCCCGAAGTAGCTGACGGTTTTCTCGTCGCAACCCGTGAAATCTGGCCTGCGCGAGTCAGAGCGCTTGGGCGGGTTCGACTCAACCCACGCGTCGGGCCGCTCGCTCGCTAGAGGGATGCACATCAAGGGCGCGTTTCATTTTACCTAAATCCGAAGGCGCCGGGAAAAGCAGAACTTCATGAGAGTGTCCTATCCCAAAACGTGGCTCTCGGTATCCGACCAGCTCCAGAAGCTGACAGATCGTGGTCTGGTGATCGCCGACTCGGTTAGGGCGACCGACTTCCTGAGCCACATCAACTACTACTGATTCACTGGCTACGGATTGGCACTCGAACAGCCTCGGCACCCCTACTTGCCGGGAACTACATTTGACCAGGGGCGCCAAGTGGATGAGTTCGATCGGGCCTTGCGCGATCTTTTCACCGAATCCTTGGAGCTCATCGAGCTCGATCTGCGCACGGTAATCGCCTACCCCTTTGGGGAAACCTACGGTCCATTTGGTCACACTCACCCGAGTCATTTCTATATCCGAACCGAATACCCCGATTGGTTGGTCAAGCTCAGAGGGGAAGCTAAGCGCTCGAGGGAATTGTTCATCGATCACGATAAGGTGACTTATCAGGAATTTCCTGACCTCCCGATTTGGGTAGCGACAGAAGTCATGTCGTTTGGCGCGCTTTCTCGCCTGCTCCCAGCCATGGCGAAATCAGACCGAAAAAGGATTGCTTCGCGCTATCGCCTCCAGCCTTTGACTCTAGCCTCTGGCGTTCACCATTTAGTCTACGTTCGTAATCTCTGCGCTCATCACTCCCGGCTGTGAAACCGGGCCTGGGCGATCAAGCCGGACTGGCCGGCGGGAAAGCGCTGGAGCCCGCCACTGCTACCGGACAACACCCAATTGTTTGCCAGCCTGCTGCTGCAATCGACTCTACTCCGGCAGATTCCAGCTGAACAAAATTTTGCTCGAGACTGGCGGCAACGGATGCATGTGCTCATCGAAACCCACAGTCCATCGTGTCCGGAGCCCCACCGTAAAATGGGTCTGCCGGAAAAGTGGCACCTACACCCACTCTGGTGGGGCATGCCGATGATTAAAACCTCCTCGTCTCCCAAGCCGACCGCCGCCGAATCCTCACTTGGGGCCTCGGCCACTGCCGTGAAATTGGGCAGGTGTCATCGGACGGGGTCAGGCAATCTGAGTGGGTAGGCGGCTACTCGTTAATTCGCTAATTTGGATGAGACATTGAGAAGACATTGAAAAAGGGAGAGAGCTCCAAATCCCTCTACAACCAATCCCAATTCATGCTCGCGGTATGGGACAGCCGTTCGCCGTTTACCGAAAATGTATCGGAGCCAATAATCTCTTTGGCATAACGCCGCGCCGCTTCCAGCGCGCCTTCAATCAGGCCGCCGTTCGTAAACGAGCTTTCGCTTGAAATGAATTTTAACCGCCCGAGCCACTGCTCCCCTAAATTAGGGTTTAATCCATACTGCGGATGATGCATCTGCGGTTCTTGGTCCCGTGGCCCCGCCGTGAAGGACTCGGTCGACCAATCCTTGATGAACGCCTCCCGATAGCCGCGGGCCTGTTCTCCGTAGATGCTCACGAGTTGCTCGGTTGCCATGTTGATCAATTTCGCTTCGCCGAGTTGAGCTCTGGTCTCCGCCGCTAAACCGACAAACCCAAATAGGCTATAGCCGCCCCCGGTATCAAGAGGTGAAGCGTCATGAATCTCAGCCAACGGTCCGTGCCGACTCATCGCAGTGCCGCAGAAGCCCTGCTCTCGCCAGAACGGTTTATCGTAGAGCCCAAAGAATTTCGCATGCCCCGCCATCCAGGTCGGGGTCTCCGCCAAAAGCTGTTGGGTTTCGTGAGGCAGCTTTGGAGTATAGGCCAAGGTGCCGGCCAAGCGCGGAGGAATCGCGAGGGCGACCTGCTTGGCCGAAATCTCCAGCGCACCCTCAGGACCCTGCACCATGGCGCGCACCCCGTCCGCTTGAAGCTGCAGACCCTGCAAGGCATGTCCCAGTAGCAGATTTTCTGCTGAAATCTCAGTCGCGATGCGTTGGGTAAGTGTGCCGATGCCTCCCTGAATGCGCAGTGCTCCCGCCATGGGGGAAGCGAGGGGATATTCCTCCACGTGACCCTGCGCATCCTGCCAGAGCACCTTGCCTTTCGAAAACTGCTCAAAAACAGGAATTCCGAATTTATCGAGCAAACTCGCGATCAAGGGCTGCCCGGGCCAAAACCAAGAAGGTCCCATATCACAAGAGGCTTTCCCTTGGGTTAAAATCCGCCCCCCCACGCGATCCCGCGCCTCAACCAGGCAGACCTTGAGCCCCGCATTCTGCAACTGCCAGGTGGCGGTGAGCCCACTGATTCCGCCACCGACGATTAAGAGGTCTGTTTCCATAGTGATTGAGTTTGTAGGGGGATACTCCGCTGCGGTTTTTTTTACCACGGATGAACACAGATCCATTTTCACTGGAGCCACCCCACCAAAATTTTTTAACCACGAAATGCACGAAAGACACGAAAAGTTAGGAAGCGACTCATTGCTCGATCTGACCGGAGCAGGGTTTGGGGTCTTCGTGGTCTTTGCGACTTTGGTGTAAAAACTACGGTTGGAGCGGTTTCGTCTCTTTGGTGTTTTTCGTAGTCAATCCGGCTTTGGAGTGGTTCTGGGCTTATCGATGGGGGAGGGCTCGTCATTGCGGGATGCTTTTTGACTCAGGGAGGTTTTCGCACCCTTGGTTTCCGGTGGATTCTATTACTCAAGCGGCCCTCGGTGCTGCGGTCGGCTACGCTTGCTGGTCAAAGCCGTTGGGTCGGAAGGCGCTGCCGCTCGGGCTCGCCTTGGGCACGTTGCCGGATCTGGACATCGTGGTCTATCCGCTGCTCGACGAGGTGCAGCAGCTTTACTGGCATCGCGGGGAATCGCATTCGGTGTGGTTTTTGATCCTGGGCTCTTGGCTCACGGCGTGGCTGTTGCGGCGACTACCGTTGACCCGTGAGCTCTCCGCGCGTCGAGCGTGGTGGGGCGTTTTGGCGATCTACACAACACATGTGCTGATCGATGTGTTCACCGTTTATGGCACCCAACTATTGGCTCCGTTCTCACGGCACGGTTTTGGCACGAATAACCTGTTTATCATCGATCCCCTTTTCACCGTCCCGCTGCTGGGGGGGATTCTTGGCGCGACCATGCTGTGGTCTGAGCGACTCCGCGTGGGCATCAACACGATGGGGCTTGCGCTCACGACGGCCTACTTGGGGTGGTCGTTTGTCTCGCAGGCGGTGGCGGGTCGGGCGTTTGAGCAGGCGTTACAGGAGCAAGGCATCGAGGCCCAGCGATCGCTCACGTCGGCGTCGGCGTTTAACACGATTCTGTGGCGTCATCTGGTCGAAACAGAGGAAGGGGTTTTGATTGGCTACTGGTCGTGGTTCGATGCTGGGGATGCTCCCATCACTTTTCGTTTGGTGCCGCGAAATGCGGCAGCGGTGCAGGCGGTGGCGGAGTCGCGGTCGTTTGCCGTGGTGGACTGGTTCTCCCAAGGTTGGTGGGCGGTGGTGAATACTGAGCCCGGCAAGGCCACGGTGATCGACTTGCGGTTTGGTGAGATTCCGACGGTGCCGGGTCAACGGTTGCAGGATCTCGCGTGGCCGTTTGCGTGGGATTTCGATCTCGCGGCGGGTGAGGAAGCGCCGTTGGTCCAGCGCTCGCCCGAGATCGATAGTTTCGACGCAACTTTGGATCTGCTCTGGCAGCGGATCCGGGGGGAGTCGCCCAGCTGGTAGTTGGCCGCAAACGGGGAGGGCGGGATGACTGCCCCTTGACTGTTTTTTAACCACGTCGATGAGCGCAGCGAATGGTATAACATAGACCCGAATGGCTCCGCTACCGCTACGCCCTAAATCGCTGATTTTGATGCTACTCCACTGCTGTTTTTTAGCCACGAAATGCCCTAAAATTTAAGAATGGATTTAGGGCTCAATCTGACTGTAGTGGCGCGTCAGCCCTTGGCGTGCTTTGCGACCTTGGGGTGGAATTTATCGGTGGAGTGGTTTCGTGCATTGAGGTCAGTCTCGGCGCTGGGGTGGGCTATCTGTCGCTGAGGAGCGGTTCGAAATCTGATTCGGATCGGGCGCGGGGTAAACCGGGATTGATTGATCATTAGGCCCGTTGCACGTTACGGCATATGAAACCTCGGATGACATTGGCAGAGGCTTGCACCGCTGAAGGGCGGCGGTTGGTTCTCAGTGAACAGGACGGGGCATTTGCGATCAGCCTCAACGGGCAGGAGCTTATGCATTCACGGGCGCATGCGTCCGAGGTGTTGTTGGGGGAACTGGGCGTGGCGTTGTTGGGCTCTACCACGGCGGCGCGGGTGATGGTGGGCGGTCTTGGCCTCGGGTATACGTTGGCGCAGGTCTTGGCGGGATTGAAGTCGGATGCCGTCGTCGATGTCGCAGAATTATTGCCAGCGGTGGTGGAGTGGAACCGCACGTTTTTGCAGGGGCTCAATGGCACTGCTTTGGCGGATCCGCGGGTGCAGTTGCACGTCGGGGATGCGGCGCAGCTGATTCAACAGGCCAAGCCCCAAACCTACGATGCCGTGATGCTCGACCTCGATAATGGTCCCGTTGCGATGGTCGCCTCGAACAATCGAAACATTTACGCGACGGCCGGTCTTCGCGCCGTGAAGCGGGCGCTCAAATCAGGCGGGCGGGCGATTTTTTGGTCAGCGTCAGCGGATGTAGCGTTCGAATCGCGCTTGAAGAATGCCGGTTTCAGCGTCGAGGTCGTGCCCGCCAAAGTGCACGCTAGCGCGAAGCGATTCAGTTACCTGTTGTATGTGGCGGGGACCTGAAAGCAGTCGCTCAAAAGGTGAGCGCTGGGAGCCCGGTGGGCTTTAACCATGGATGGACCCGGAGGCTGGGAGGCACCGTTGGTTCTTCACACCAAGATCGCAAAGAAGGGGGGGCAGAATCCCATGATTGATGTTTTAATGCGTCAGCCTTTGGTGCTCTTTGCGACCTGGGGGTAAATACCAGCGGAGGCGTGGCGTCGGGTTCAGTCGGATTATTCGCAAGAGTCGCGTGGCGATTGCAGCTGATCAGGCGGGCGGGTCGAGGTCTCCGAATTGCAGGGCGCTTAGTCGGCGGTAGAGCCCCGCGGGGCGAGCGGAGAGTTCGTCGTGAGTGCCGGTTTCGACCACGCGGCCTCTGTCGATTACGGCGATGCGGTTTACGTCGCGGATGGTGGCCAGACGATGGGCCACCACGAAAGTCGTGCGGCCTTCCATGAGGTAATCGAGAGCGTCCTGCACGAGCCTTTCGCTTTCGCTATCGAGGGAGCTGGTCGCTTCGTCCAAGATGAGGATGGCCGGGTTTTTGAGTAAGGCGCGCGCGATGGCGATCCGTTGACGTTGGCCGCCAGAGAGTTTGATGCCGCGATCACCGACGAGCGTGTCGTAGCCTTCGGGGAATGCCGTGATAAAGTCGTGCGCATTGGCCTGACGCGCGGCCGCCTCGATGGCCGCGACATCCGCGCCGGGCTTACCGTAAGCGATGTTCTCCAAGATCGATCCGCCAAAGAGTAACACGTCCTGCGGCACGAGCGCCATCTGGTTGCGCAGCCAATGCAGCGGGTAGGAGCGGGCATCGCGGCCGTCGATCAACAGGGTGCCCGCATCGGGTTCGTAGAAGCGGAGCAATAGCGCGGTGATGGTGGATTTGCCCGCCCCGCTGGGACCGACTAGGGCGATCCGTTCCCCGGGACGCGCCACCAGATTCACGTCGTGCAATACGGGTGAGTCGGGGCGGGACGGATACCGGAAACTCACGTGATCAAACGCGACCTCGCCGCGCAGTCGGTCAATGGCCGGAGCGGGCGCGGGGTCGTCCGTGGTAGCCGATTCGGCCTCTACGGGTTCGCGGAGGATTTCGCGCACCCGTTGCGTCGCGCCCACGGTTTTCTGGATCTGACTAAAGAGTTCGGCGGATTGCGCCATAGCGCCTCCGACGAAGGTCGTGTAAAGCACGAAACGCGTGAGTTCACCGCCGGTGAGCACCCCGGCTTGCAGTTGCAACGCGCCGTACCACAGGACGATAAGAATACCGCCAAAAAGGGCCGCGATGAAGAACGCGACGAAGACGGCGCGCCACCGCGCGGCCCGCAAGGCAGCTGCTAGGGTGGCTTCATTGGCGGTGGCATAACGACTGCGTTCGAATCCCTCGTTGGCGAAGGATTTGACGCTGGCGATGGCCTGCAAGGTCTCTGCCACGATGGTCTGGCTATCCCCGAGGCAGTCTTGGGTTTCGCGCGAGAAGCGCCGGAGGCGACGGCCGAAAAACACCGCGACCGCGATGAGCAGCGGGAGGGAGCCCAACATCACCGCCGTGAGGGGCAAGGAGGTGACCGCGATCAGCACCAGCCCACCCATCAGGAATATGGACTGGCGGCACAATTGCGGCAGCGAGCCGATGAGCGCTTCTTCGATCTGCGCGATATCGGTGGAGACGCGACTGGCGAGTTCGCCGACGCGGCGCTTACCGAAGAACGTCATCGGTAGCGCGAGCAAACGCCCGTAGGCGTTGGCGCGCAGATCGGCGAGGGCACTTTGGCCGACCCGGTGAAATGAGAGGGCGCTGTTGAAGGACGTCGCTGCCTGCAGAAAAACGGAAACCGCCAACGTGAGCGCGATCTGGTTTAGCGTGAGGGAGCCCAGCACTGGCAGGGTGGCTCGCCCCTCGTTCATGGCCGCGTCGATCAAACCGCCAGCTAACAACGGGAACAGCAGACCGAAAGAGGCGCTGCAGAAAAGCGACGCGAGGCCGAAAAAGAAACGTCGCCGGTAGGGCCGCACGTAGGTCGCCAGCGCCCACGTTTCGCGCAGGCCATCTCGGTCGAGAGTGGATTCAGGGAGACGATTCAGGTCATCGTCGGAGTCGGTGGAATTGGAACGGGCCATGGCAGCAGTCGAGCGAGCTAGCGAAAGTAGGAAGAAGCGGCGATGGGATCGCAACTCGGGGACCCGCATCAATACGTCCGAGTCGTTCTTCGGCGGGCCCGACCCACCGCACCGAGTGACAGTTAACTCCGCCGCGATGCCCTCGCGGCCCAAACGATCACCGTGCCGCCTTGAATCTAGCGGCGTCGATGATGGACCAGAGGTGGATGATCCAGCCTATGAAAATAAACCACAAGGCGGCAGCCAAAACGAAGTGGATAATCGCCATGAGGAGGCGACCTTGGACGAGCTGACCGAGCCCGGGAATGAAAAGACTGCAAATGGCGGCGATCACGTTGCCGCTGGAACCTTGTCCGGATGGCATAGCTGAAGGATAGGGTGAGGGGAGACGTTAGGTGAGGGCGGAAGACGGTTAGCGGGCGATCAGCAGAAAAGAGCCGATGGAGCTGCGGTCAAGGTTCCGTTGGGAGGGTCACCGGCGCGGCGGCGGCCTCGGCGCGTTGCTTGGCCTTGGCGTCATATACATACCAGAGCACAGAAGTGACCCCCGCCAAAAATATGACGAACAGCACGATGATTTCGGTCGGGATACGTTTCATTTACTAGGCGGGTTGGCCTAGGTTTACCGGCAGGGACACTTCGGATTGAGTCAAATACGATTCCATAAAAATGACGATTCGAGCACAGATCGGTGGCGGACGTTCTGGTCTCGCCAAGGGGTGGTCCACGGGTTGGGTTGGTGACGCCTACCTTTCATCGTCTGGCGGCGGTGGGTTTTGGGGTAGGAACTCTTAATTAATTACAGTCAATCCCATGTCGGCCCCGCCCTCAGATATGCCAACTCCCCCAGTGCCCTCCCTGCCCTCGGGTGGCTCGGGCGCGCGAACATGGGCGGAGAGGCAGGCCAAGCGAGATACGAATCAGTTGAAGCTCTTGATGGTGTTTCACTGGGTTTGGGCCGGCCTCATGGTGATTGGGATCGGGATGATTTTCCTGCATCAAAAGCTCATGGACATGATGATGAGCAACCCGGAGATGTGGGAGCAGTCAGAGAGTGGACCTCCCCCCGATGAGCTCCTCGCGGTCTTCCGCTATGTGTATCTCGTGATGGGCTTCACGATGGTCCTCTCCGGGATCATGAATGCGTTGTCGGCCCGCTTCGTTCGGATTCGTAGCAACCGACTTTTTTCTCTCATCGTCGCCGGCCTGAACTGCTTGATGTTCCCCTTCGGCACCGCCCTCGGCGTCTTCGCCATCATCATCCTCCTGCGCGATTCCGTGGTCGAACGCTACGAGACAGCCGCAGAGAGCTGAAGTGGGAATGCAGAATGACGAGCCGAAAAGCCGTTTACCTCTGAGTCCCGCCCCCGGCCTCCCGCCCCCGGCCTCCCGCGATGGTCTGCCCCGCCCCTGATCTGAAATTTCATCCGCTTTGGGTTGAATAATTTGGGATTTTTATTCGCGGGCGGGCAAGGGCTTGGGCATGGTCTGCCGGTAATGGGTTTTGTGTCTACTCCGTAATGGCTGCGCCGTTTTCGCTTTCTCCTCGGTCGCTCATTGCGACCACCCAACTCAGCGGCGTTGCCGTCTGCGTGATCCCACCCCGGGGCGAAGCGGTCAGTGCATTCACCACGGCGGTGTGTGCGCGACTTGGCGAACTCGGGGCGGAGGCGCGGGTGGAACCGCTTACGGATCGGCAATCGCTTCGCGATTTCTCCGAGCCAGTGGTGATGTGGGGCAACCTCGCCAACAGCAACGCGGTGCGGGAGCTCTATTTCAAATGCCTCGTGATGACCGATCTGCGCTACCCGGGTCCGGGTGGGCATGAGTTGCGCACCTTGATCGATCCCTACGGGCAGGGCGCGAATATCATTTATCTAGGTTACTCGGATGACGCGGGACTCAAAACCGGTGGCGACCTGCTCCTCTCCCAGCTCGCCGCGACGGCGCCGTGGCTCAACGATATTCATGCGACCGGCTTGCCGATCACCGACTTTCAGGTGGAGCTGATTCGGGATTCTCCCTTGCCGCCGCTCGATTGGATGATCACCGCCGATCCGCATATCACCCATAAAGGTTACCTCGGGGTTCTGACGGGCGACAAGGCGGTGTTAGCGCAGGCCGGCGAGGTGTGGGAGCGGATCGTGGCTTACGGCGTGCCGAAGGGAGATCACAACATCAAGGACCTGCACCTGCGCACGTCCATGTTGGTCAGCGTGTTTCGCCTGCAAGAAACTGCCGGTCTCGTGCCGGAGGAGCTACGCGGTCCGATCCTGAACTTTTTCTTTGAATGGGTTTACAGCGACCAAGGCATCGCCCGGATGGATGTACCAGAGAACACGACCCCGGGGGTGCAGCGTCAGAATCACGGCACCATCCCGGCCCTCGCGCTCGCTTACCTGGGTTCTTACCTGCGCGATTTTTATCCCGAACGCTCCGAGCCCGATGGGTGGGACCCGTTGATCGATCGTATCTTTGCCCCGTATGCCAACGGTAGTTGGAAACCGGCGTCTGAAGGCATCTGTCACGGGTGGTGGTGGGAGCAACCGGTGTTGCTCGAATACGGCCTACTGGATCCGGCCCACCGTTATTTTGAAAATGATGGCGCGCGCCGCGCGGCGGACTGTGCCCTCGCCGTAACTAACAACTTTGGTTGGCTGCCGTCCTCGGGCGACGTGAACCTGACCCGGTCGTTTGCCGGCGTGTCATTGCGCACGGCGGCAGCATGGTATCGAGATCCTCGATACACGTTCGCTCACCAGTTGGCGCCCGACTATCACGCGTTGCGCATGCATCAGTTTTTGTCGCGCACGTTTGACATCGGTCTGCCCGCGGTGGCGCCCGAGGCCGGACTCACGCTGGTGCCGCTGGACCCGATCGTGCACCACGGCGCAACCCACTCGCGGGGCATCGCGCCGTGGATGTTTGAGACCGCGCCGAGCGCCACGGTTGATCGGTGTTTTGACAAGGTCGCCTTCCGCAGTGGTTGGACGCCCGACGATGCGTATCTGTTGATCGATGGGATCGGGGGAGGTTCTCACGCCTACGCCGATGCGTTGGATCTGATCGAGTATAGCCGATTGGGCTTCACGTTTCTCGTGTCCGAGACGGGCCCGAAATTTCCCGAGACCGATCACCACGCGGTCGTCACGGTCGCGCGCAATGGCTTGAGTGACGCGATTCCGTGTTTCGCCGAGTGGGAGGAGGCGACTTGGGATGGCGCGACCCGTACGGGTTACGCGCGGCTGGTCCTGCGCGAGAACAACGGGGCGACGTGGACGCGGGAGTTGTTTTTCCTCAACGGGAGTGGGCTCGTTATCCACGATCACGTGCGCGCTGAGTCCGATGGCGATTACACGATCCAATCCAATCTGCGAACTCCCGGCCACGTGAAGTTTGAGGAAGGCCGCACCGTCGCGCGTCGCCAGCCGGCGGATGGCCCGGAGGTGGTCTTCGCCTTGCAACCTATCGGCCCGGCGGTCGCGCGACCTTACGTGGTGGAACGGGACCACTCCGTGCAAATCCGCCAGCGTCATGACGTCGAGCACGTGGTGCCGGAAGACGACAATGTCGCGGCCTGGGAACGTCGCTATGGGATCAAGGAAACGGTGATCAGCATCACCCGCATGCGCGTGCACACGCGGCTCAAAAAAGGGAAAGGCGTGTCGTTTCTGCACTACGCGCAAGCCCGCCACGCCGACGATCCGGATCCGGTTATGACGGTCGGTGATGCGGGCACGATCAGGCTGCAAGGACTGCCGGAACCGGTGGAGTTAAAGACGCGATTGCCCATTGAATTGAAGCTCGACTCGATCGCCGTTTTCAGGACCGGTGCGCCGTTTCCCAAGACGGTGGAAGGGTATGCCCCGACCGGGCAGG
>Ga0208413_1001742_pt1 | contig 13404 bp, 12 predicted proteins | sample AntAceMetag02UKD_FD_184761 | JGI IMG/M metagenome (GOLD analysis project Ga0208413, IMG submission 184761) | Saline lake microbial communities from Ace Lake, Antarctica - Antarctic Ace Lake Metagenome 02UKD (SPAdes) (version 2) | ecosystem: Environmental > Aquatic > Non-marine Saline and... | reverse complement strand
GAAGTGTACGCGGGATAGCTATTATCTGTGAAATTGATATTATTTATATCCTTTATCTATTTTATGAATATGGGAGGCAGGCGCAGTGAAATTTACCCTTAAGCAGATGCAGGTGTTCCTAGCGATTGCCGCTCATGAGAATGTAAGCCATGCAGCCAATGAGCTGGCGATGTCTCAGTCCGCAGCCAGTACTGCCCTCAAGCAGCTCGAACATCGCTTTGAAGTAAGCCTGTTCGATCGTATTGGCAAGCGCCTGCAACTCAATGAGCAAGGCCAGCTTATTCGCCCAAAGGTTGCCGCATTGATCTCCAGAGCCGTAGAATTGGAAAATGCCCTCTCTCTGGATGCCGAGGTTGGAGATTTGAAAGTTGGCGCTACGCTGACAATTGGCAATTATCTAGCGATAGGCATCATGGCCAAATTCATGCGAGAACATGCGGATGCGAAAATTGAGCTCACCGTGGAGAACACCGCTGCCATTGTTCAAAAAGTTAAGAAGTTTGAATTGGATATAGGACTGATAGAGGGTGAACCACAGGAACCAGATCTGGAAGTCTCCTATTGGCGCGAGGACGAGCTGGCGCTTTTCTGCGCTCCAAATCACCCCTATGCGAGTAAAAATGAGCTTAGCGACAAAGATTTAACAGATGCCCAGTGGATTGTCCGTGAGCAGGGCTCTGGTACCCGTCAGGCGTTTGATCGAGCGATGACAGGCATCCTATCCAATCTGGACCTACGCCTAGAGCTGCAGCACACAGAGGGCATCAAGCGTTCAGTTGAAGCCGGCTTAGGAATAGGCTGTTTATCAGAAATAACCTTAGTGGATGCCTTCAAACGCGGAAGCTTGGTGCCACTAAATGCACCTGCGCGTAACTGGACACGTAAGTTTTACTTTATACTGCACCGGCAAAAGTTTCTTAGCAGCGGCGTTCAGAGTTGGATGAACTACTGCAGGGAAGCGTGAGTTAGTCCGCCTGCGCTCTCGATAGAATTTAACCGATAAAATTTAACCGATAGAATTTAACCTTTTTAGGAATAAACCAATTCAATGAGCTCTCCTCTCAGTAAGACTCTTTCGGAAATCACAGTAAGCTATCGCCGCATGTTCAGCCTATTCGCTGCCCTGCTTACCGTACTGCTAGCAAGCGGTATATTCGGCTTAAGCTTCAACACTTCATTTAGCGCCCTGCTTTCCACAAGTGATCCTTATCTTGAAGAGTTCAATGAGTTGGACCTTGAGTTTCCTAACCAGCTTACCGTCACCTATGTGTTTCTGGCCGATGAAGGCTCTACTGTTTTTAGTCGCCCAATTCTAAATGCTATGCAGTCACTAAAAACCCGCTATGAAGACATACCAATGGCACAGCGAGTGACCACTTTAGTCGATTTTTATTCTCCCGAAACGCAGCTGCGTCTGTTTACCAGAACCCTTGATCGATACAGCGACGATGAATTGGCTGCTATCGCCGAGATAGCGATTAATGACAGGCTGTTAACAAACAATCTGCTATCAAGAGATGCATCCATTAGCTTTGCACCTATAACTTTAGATGCGCGCGAGGCCACATCCCAGCAACGAGGCGAGATCGCGAATGCGGCTATCGTCCTGCGTGATCAGCTGCGCAGTGATAACCCAGGCCTCACTATTTTAGTTAACAGCGATGTACTGCTAGAGCAGTCTAGTCAGCAGGCAATGGTTGATGATCTCACTACCCTTTTACCAATCGTTATTCTGATTTGCGTTCTCACCATTTGTTATTGCTTTAGGTCCGTGGTTCTCGGACTTTGCATCTTGACACACACGCTTTTTACACTGATTTGCACCATCGGCATATTGGGTTTGTTGGGCTATGCGTTCAATAGCATTTCAATCATAGCCCCACTGGTTGTGGTGATAATAGCGGTAGCAAATTCTGTCCATATCATCTCTATCTACCAGCAGGCGCTGAGCCAAGGTCACGGCAAAGAAAAGGCAATGGAGATTAGCCTCAACCATAATTTCAAACCGGTTAGCCTTGCAGCGCTAACCACTGCAATTGGCTTTTCGTCACTGAATATGTGCTCTTCGCCGGCGATCCAAGACTTTGGCCAGATCGTTGCCTTCGGTATTGTCTTCGCCTATTTGCTTACCTTTTTACTGGTTCCAGCCTTGTTGATTAGGTTTACTAGTGCAGATGCCTTGATTAAAACAGGCAAGTCGTTCCTGCAAGGCCCCCTCAAAAAAATTAGCTTATTTACTCAACGCAATGACAAAGGAATTTTTTGGTCATGCACGGCGTTGGCGGTGGTGACGCTTTTTCTTTTACCACTCAATGAAACAGATTTTAATCGCATCGATTTCATCGCCGGCGACACCGACCTTCGAGATTACTACGATGTGATCGACGAGCGAATGAACCGGGGCCCGGGACTTACCTACGGCATAAAAACCGGAGCCCGTGACAGCGCAATTCATCCTGAGCTTCTGCGTAGAATCGATACTTTTAGTAAGTGGTTATCCGAACAGACCGAAGTGGAATCAGCCACTAGCATCGTCGACGTCATTAAAACTATCAATCGCTACTTGAGACAAGACAAGCCTGAGGAATACGTAATCCCCGACTCCATTAACACCATTGGGAATCACTTGGCAGGTTATCAGCTGGTTCAAAGCGAAGACTTTCCGCTGCTGGGCTTTATTAACGAAGATTACTCTTTGATCAATCTTTTCATCAATGTAGTGCCATCCAGTAATCAGCAGCTGCTAGATTTGGACGAGAAAATTACCAAAAAGTTTGCCCAAGATTTCCCAGAGCTAACACTGCTTCACGGCAGCTCAATACTTCTGTTTTCGCGGATGGATGAACTGGTCACCATTGAGTTGCTGCAAGGCTACTCAGTTAGCCTTTTGCTTATTACTCTTAGTCTGATCGTAGGTCTGCGTAGTATCTACTTTGGTATCTTAAGCGTACTGCCTAATCTTCTTCCCGCCACCATAGTGTTTGGTATTTGGGCGGTTTTGGTGGGGCAACTAGATCCTTTTGTGATGATGCTTTTTAGCATTAGCATCGGCTTAGTGGTTGATGACACCGTGCACCTGCTTAGTCACTATTTAGACAGAAGGCGAGAAGGTGCCGATAAAGTTCAGTCCATCGACCATGCAATACTGACAGCGGGCCCTGCATTAACCATCACCACGCTAGTCCTTGCGCTGGGCACAACTATTCTTATTGGTGCTAATACTATATATTTTCAACAAGCGGCAAAACTGCTGGTACCGATTGTGGTTCTAGCTTTAGTGCTGGATCTTCTGTACCTACCGACTATTCTAAAACGCTTTGACAACAAAGTGATGAAACTTCCTGCTGAGAACTAACACGATTTTTGGCAAGTCTTCTGGGTCAACAATTGGCCATCCAAGCCCAAACCATAGCTTGCCTTAGCTTGAAATATCGAGCTGATTTCACAGCATAGCTCTTTACGTTTAGACTAGCTCAGCGCCTGATTCCGACTCACCGCAAAAAATAGTAGGTGCAAACTATGATTTTGGGACAAGATAAATCTGCGGCACTGCCATTTGACAACCATCTCTGAGCTCTTATTGAGACACAAGTTTAATGAATACCTTGTACGACTCAATCGCTCTGAACCATGCAGACCTTCGCAAGCCCGACCCTCAGATAGCTCAAACAATTGAGTCAGCTCTAGGGGACGCGGAAACAGTGTTGAATGTTGGGGCCGGAGCGGGCTCATACGAGCCAGCCAATAGACAGATCACCGCCATCGACCCTTCAACTAAGATGATAAAACAGCGTCCAGCTTCCAATGCCATAGTTGTTCAGGGCTGCGCCAAAAGCATTCCCTACAACGAAAATACTTTTGACGCATCAATGGCCGTTCTAACTATTCACCGCTGGTCTGACCAAGAAAGAGGCGTTGCGCAGATGCGCCGAGTTACCCGAGACAAAGTAGTTTTCTTATCCTATGATTCTGCGTTTCGTGGCTTCTGGCTTGCTGATTATTTTCCGACTCTTGTAACTTTAGATGAGAGTCAAATGCCTCAAATCGCATGCTATGAAAAGTGGCTGGGGCCAGTCGAAGTCTCACTTGTGCCAATACCGCACGACTGCTCAGATGGCTTTTTGGCAGGCTATTGGCGCAGGCCCCACTGCCTATCTAGACGAAAGAGTCAGAGCCGCTATGTCATCGTTCTGGAAGTTAGGCGATATTTCTCAGGGGTTAGAAAAGCTGGAAGCAGATTTGAATAGCGGTGAATGGGACCGGCGTTACTCTGATTTACTTAATCTAAAGGAATTGGACTGTGGTTATAGATTAATTGAAACCAAATAGAGTATCGCAAAGCCTCAATTTGAGGTTTGCTTCTAGCACTTAATCCTCCTGCCGCCGCCCCAATCTGGTGCATTTAAGTAATAAGCCATAAAACAACATGTCCACTTAGGCAGCCGGGGACATATATGGACACTTCAGCGCTTGTTTGTTGAAACTCAAGCTTGTCACATTGTGATGCCCAATGCTGTAGTGTCCATCTCATCAATAATAGTTTAATAACCTAGTGAAGTATCGGATTTCGCATACCAAGACTGTTGTGCTGTTAGTGTCCCGACGGTCGTTTTTTGCAACCGCTCACTCAGCTCTTTTGCGATCTTTTTCAGCTGTATTAGTTAGCGTCAGTAAGATACATTTCACTTTTAGCGATGGCTAAAACATCGCCTAAGCAACCGCTTAGAGCAAGCGTTGGGGGCGAAGTATAAATAGCGAACGGAGCCGCTTTGTTAAGGGCACTTAGCCCGAGAATATTTCTTGTCGCGCCAGGAATAACAGCCACTTCTAAAGGGCCAATTCGGCAGTTTTCGCCGAGCACTAACTGCTCGACACTGTAAACATTTATTGCCTTAGTTCGCCCGTCTGCCATTCGTGCAGCCTTACGAGATACAGGTTTGTTCCCCGCCATAACCGCTATACGTTTAAAAGCGGGCTCCGATAGAATGACCAAACCAGAACCGGTATCTACCAAAAAATCTGTACTTTCCTCATTACCGAACCGGCCTTTGACGTAAAAATTACCTGAGTCCGCTTGGGACATCGCGATTTTAGAATCGAAGTCTGCAGCTTGAACAGCGGCTGGTGCGGCAAGCACTGATAGCGATATTACTACAGCACCGATCTGGCTTTTTAGGACATCTGCAAAGTTAAAATACTGAGAGGCTAGATTTGGCATGATGAGATGTTCCGATAGATGCGTACCCTCTTCATGCAATTACCGCGCCATCCCCGTGCATATCGCATATTTCGGCTTTTTTGGCCTCTACTGTCGGGAATACCGCATTATAATAGTGCGCACTAAGCCCTATAGTAGGGCCTAAGACATAAAGTCAACGTAAGTAACGGAGGTAAAAAGATGAAAATACTAAGCATAGTTATTGGTGGTTTTGCCACTTTAGTTGCTGGAGCAGCGTTTGCTGATGCCCCTTGCAAAACGGACTGTGTCACTAAAATCACTACCGACTTCAGTGGCCGCCCGCCGTTTAAGCGCACCGTTGAAGTCTTGTCAGCGGTCGACGTAGCTCAGCTAGAATTAGAGAAAACCGTCGCTGCAAAGGAAATTGAAGGCGAATGGGTCAACGTAACTACAGTTGATTACAGTGGCCGTCCACCGTTTAAGAGACGCACAGAGCTTCTGTTTGTCGCTGACGTGGCACAAGCTGAGCTAGTTGAGGAAGAGCCGAAGTCTAATAAGCGCCACCGCGCGCCGACTGGCAACTCTGCTCAAAAACGTCATTAGTCATTGAACCCTAGTACTTAAGCAAGGCACATTATACCAATGCGCCTTGCTCTTTTTAATCCCCAGCTTAAAAATTTATCTAAATTGAAAATCAGCCTTCTTATTGTTTAGCTCAACTCCTCATAGAATCCATTCTCACATTTTGAATACCACAAATCGGTACCTAGTATCTTTAAATACCCCAGTCACAAGCCATATTGGCACCCCAAATGGCCATTGTCTAAATCTGATATACTAAGCAAATGGATACTAATATTTATGTAAAAGTAATTATTCTGATGATGGCCGTCGGAGTATGTTTCGCCATTTTAAGCTGGTTCGTTTCATACCTATCTCACTTTAAATCGGTTCGCTCTTATATGGGGCGACGCCAGCACTATAAGCTATGGGTGAAAGCCTTGGGCGGCAAACTCAAGAAAAAGCGAAAGAAACAACACTAGCAAATGTCTACCCCCTGGCACTGGCTACCCATAGTTAAAGCCTGCCCATAATCAAAGCCCACTCGTAATCGAAATTCAGGCAAAAAAAAGCCCAGCTAAGCCGGGCTTTTTTAAACAGCGAGTTTAGTCTTCGCCGCCTTGTTCAGTGTATTTCCAGTTAACAGCACCGAAGAACATTTCGTCCCAGCTTTGCTGTCCCCATGGAACTTCACGGTCTGGATCCGGATTCGCAGGGTTTTGGCTTGAGTTGTCGAATGCACCAACCGCGCGGATCTTAGTCCCAGCTGGTACGAATCTTGGCTCTGCTAATGTGTAAGCACGCTGCCAAGCGTAATCGTACTGCGCGATGTTAATCAGTTCTTCGCTCGAACCATCAGGGAAGTCTGCGTAAAAACGCATGTACTTGCCACGAAAATGCATGTGCGGGGTAAAGCTCATGATATTCGCATCTTTGTTAATCGTAATAGAAGCTTGCTGCTCGAAATCTGGATCGTTAGGAGGGATCGACGTCCAGTTCGGTGGGAAGATGCATGCACACGCGCCAGACATGCGCTCTTCTGGCACTTCACCTTCTGGATAGAACCACAGACCAATCTTGCCGTCATCAATAGTTTCGCGGCCAGTAGTTGTGTAATGCAGATTCAAATTAAGAACAGAACCGGCTTTTAGTAATCCACCTGTATTATCAGGATTCCATACTGGATCAGCACCTGGAATATAAGGAGTGATACTTGCCTTATCAGGATTGCCGCTTCCTAAGAAACCGCCTCGGCCGCTGTCTTCAGGAAAATCTAATCGGTTAATTGTATGGTGAAGTACAGTTGGGTCGCCTGCCAAATACTGGCTGCCACGTAACCAACGGTCCTCATCAATTTCAATCTTTATCGCAACATCTCTGTAATCTAATATACCTGTTGCTGGAACTTGCTGAGTTGGAATTTCGATGATGTAGTCTGGCTCGCCGAACGCCCACTTAGATTCAGGCCAAGTAAGCTGTGTTAGTGGATCTTCGTCTCCGTCTTTAGGAGCACCGGCTTCAGCCCATGCAATCACGTTGCGGATTTGCTGATCATCTAAAACCATGCCGTTTAGGAACTCACCTATGTGACCGTCAATCTGGCCGGGAGGCATACGCTTGGTCATTAATACTTCGCGAATCATTGGCGACCAGCCTTGAACCATTGCATGACTATCCATGGCAAATGGTGCAATACCGCCTTCACGGTGACAGCTTGAACAGTTTTCAGCCAACACAGGCGCGATGTCCTGAGCGTAAGAGATCGAATCGCTGTTTGCGTAAGTAATAGCTTCGCCTGTGGCTGCAACCATCGCAGTGCTAACCGCGTCTCCTGCCACAATTTCAGCAAGAGCCGCTTGGGCACCAGCTACAGAACCTTTGTATTCAACAGTGAACTTGCTCGGGTTGAAAACAACCACTTCGCCAGTTTGAGCAATACCAAGTGCCTCAGATATTAGGCGAGCATCGTCCATCAGTACGGGCATCTCGATGCCGTATTCAGCCACCGTAGACTTCACTTCAGCCCGGTTGTTGTTACCCATTGGGTTAATCATGAAGAACTCGATGCCTTTGGCATCATATTCAGCTCTTAATGCGTCGAAAGCCGGTACAGCGGCTTCGGTAGCGGCGCTGCCGTTAGCTTGCACCAGCAGTGCGACGGCTCTGTGGTCGTCAAGCCAGCTCATGCTGTGGCTATAGCCGTCTTGGTCTAGCAAAGTAAAGTCGCCCACTCTGTCTGCAGCACCGCTTATTGCAGGTGCTAAAGCCAGCGAAAAAGCGGCCGTTTTTAACATAGTCATTGTTTTCACTGTCATCTCCTAGAAAATATCACTGTGACTGTTTTTTATTGCTTCGCCTATCTATCCTATCCGCGCGAACCTAAGTTCGCAGCGCGATAACACGAAGCAGCGCTTTGCAAGGCCCGTGGATTGGGGCTTTCAAAGAAAACTCTAGCGGATTGATCAAAAATCAATAGAATGCTGCCACAAAACACCTACATTCTATTATTTTCGACGCTTTTGGTCAAACAATGGACCTTCGTTTGGTCGCTTCTTTAAGTCTTTCAGACTGCTTGCAACCACCCATAATCCCTAGGTTCTATAAGGTATTAGTTGCTGTAATCAACACTTTGAAGAAGGGCAAGTAACTTAGGATAAAGGGCTGGGTTGGCCACCAAAATATCATCAGCGTAAAACTGCGGGTCGACACCGCCTGGAACCTCGCTGAAATGCCCCCACTGCGCACCCGCCTCCTTAGCCACGAGCTGTGCCGCAGCAAAGTCCCAGATACTTAGACTCTCGTAATAGCCATCCAATCTGCCAGTTGCTAACCAGCAAATATCAAGCGCGGCGGACCCCAGACGGCGAATATCGGCGCATTCTCTCAGCATTGCCGATACTCGCTTCAAAATCGGCTCGATAGTGGCTTTGTCATAGGGAAACCCAGTTGCAATAATACTGCGGCGTAAATCGCTTTCCTGCGCAACTGAAATAGCCTTGCCGTTAAGAAACGCACCCCCGCCAAGCTGCGCCGAAAACATCTCATCCGTGAAGGGGTTGAACACTACGCCATGTTGAATATTTCCCGCTTCAACATAGGCAATGGATACAGCGGATTGGATATGGCCGTGGGCATAATTTACCGTTCCATCAATCGGGTCGATAATCCATAATGGCGCATCAAGATCGCCAATTGAAATAGCCTCAGGGGAAGACTCCTCGGATAGAATATGATGGCTTGGGTAGCTGGCTTTTATGCTCTCGATAATGAGCTTGTCAGCTAACAAATCAGCATTAGTTACTAACTCCTGTCCATTTTTGTATTGATGAGTGAGCTGCGCATTGTTTCGTTGATCAACTATTAACTCGCCTGCCTCGCGGGCAAGCTCTAGGGTGAACTCAAAAACTGTCATAGGATTTTCCCGTTGGAATTGTAATGGCTAATAAACAAACTAATGAACTGACTAATAAACACACTGATGAAAAGGGGATTGGAAAGACTAGTCTAAAGGTTAATCGCAAGGGTGACACCCTAGCCACTGATCTGACACCATGGGAACTAAAAAGAGCTGTAGTATACCCGCCGAACGTGGCAGCATAATAGGCAATTCAACATACGCAATTCAATACAGCCAATACGGTTTTGAGACTAATCTGCCAGTGACCCAGCCATGACAGCTTTAAACACTGCGCTGGCGTATTGCCTCTTTGCAAGCATTGCCACGGCAGTGAATTTGCTCACTCAAGAGGCCGTAATCTCTCTTATTGATGTGACTTATAGTTTAGAAATAGCAATAGTCGCCGGCACTGCCTCTGGCCTGGTCAGTAAATACATTTTGGACAAACACTTCATTTTTAAAAATAAATCCACAACAGCCCGCGACTCATTAGCAAAATTTAGCGCCTACAGCCTAACGGGCGTGTTCACCACATTGCTATTCTGGGGATTCGAATTTGGCTTTGACAGTTATTTTGGGACCAAATTCGCTCGCTATAGCGGTGCCATCATCGGACTCGCGATCGGATATGGTATAAAATATCGTCTCGATAAACGCTTCGTTTTTAATTCTTAAGGATAAAAATGATCCTTGACAGCTGGGGACGCTATCCACAAACCATAGCAACCGTGTTGGAGCCACTTGATGGCCCTGCACTTGAGCGCCTGCTTCAAGCCCATGCAAAGGAAGGTGAGCTGATCGCTCGTGGCGCCGGCCGAAGCTATGGCGATAGTGCCTTGGCGGAGCGTGTGATGAGCAGCCGTTTTCTAGATAGCTTTTTGTCACTGGACTGCGAAACTGGCTTTGTACATTGCGGTGCGGGCGTAAATCTCAGCACGCTTCTGAAGGTTGCCATTCCAAATAAATTGTTTGTACCGGTTCTGCCCGGCAGCAAGTTTGTCACAGTAGGTGGCGCTATAGCAGCGGACGTTCATGGCAAAAACCATCACCTCGACGGCTCTTTCTGTGACCATGTTGTTGGCTTCAATTTACTGCTAGCCTCAGGAGAATGCGTCTACTGCAGCGAGACAGAAAACACAGAGCTTTTTCATGCCAGCTGCGCAGGCATGGGGTTGACAGGAATCATACTCGACGCAAAGTTAAAATTGAAAGATGTTGCCGGTGTTTTTATCAACAGACAATCCATTGTTAGTGAAAATCTGGCATCTACTTTTCAAATACTCGAAGAGAATCATGCCAGCACTTATTCTGTCGCATGGTTGGATTGTTTAGCTCGGGGTAAGTCGCTTGGTCGATCACTTGTTTTCCTTGGCGATCATGCCAGCAGCCATAAATTTGAAGCTAAAACTAGAAAGGGGATCAATGTCCCCGTAACAACCCCTAGCTTCCTTCTCAATAAATATTCGATGAGCCTATTTAACAGCAGCTATTTTCATTTGAAAAAGCTCCTGCCCAAATCAGATACCGTAAACTATGATTCCTATTTTTTTCCACTGGACAACATTGGTAATTGGAATAGGCTCTATGGCCGCAATGGGTTTTTGCAATACCAGTTTGTGGTGCCAACCGAGTCAGCTTTTGCGTCGATCACACAAGTATTAGAGAAAGTCTCAGCTGCCGGCAAAGGCTCTTTCCTATCGGTACTGAAAAAATTTGGTAAGGCCAACAAAAACTGGCTTTCATTTCCATTAGAGGGATACACCCTGACATTGGATTTTAAACGAGAACAATCCCTGTTTCCTCTATTGGATGAACTAGATCAAATTGTGCTTAAGCATGGTGGTCGACTGTATCTCGCCAAGGATGCAAGAATGGCCGAGAATACTTTTAAACAGAGCTATCCGAATTGGGAAAAATTCCTGACGCTTAAGAAATCCATCGACCCTGAAAACCTTTTTGGCTCGTTGCAATCTAACAGAATAGGATTGACTATTGAAAAGCTTAAAAAAGACAAAAAGGACACAAGGCGAGCATGAAGATTCTAGTTATCGGTGCCACTTCAGCAATAGCCAAAGCTACCGCCAGACTCTATGCAGAAGCTGGTGCAGAACTTTTCTTAATTGCAAGAAATGAAGAACGTCTAAGCGAGCTTGCTAATGATCTTGATGTTCGTGGCGCCAAGATCAGCGGTCACCTAGCACTAGATCTCAGCAAAAAAGCAGGGCATAAAAAGGCGCTTGAAATAGCATTGCAGTCTCTTGATCAAATAGATCTCGCGCTAATTTGTCATGGTGATTTGCCGGATCAAACAGCATGTGAAACGAGTTTTAAATTAGCTCAAAAAGCCATTAACGTTAACGGACTCAGCACTATTTCATTACTGACAATTTTGGCTGGCACCTTCAAGTCACAGGGCTTTGGCAGTATCGCTGTAATCACCTCTGTCGCAGGCGACAGAGGCAGACAGCCAAACTTTGTCTACGGTGCATCAAAAGCCCTGGTGTCCACATACCTGCAAGGACTGCGAGGAGCTCTACTGCCGCATGGAGTTCATGTGCTCGACATAAAACCCGGCTTAGTTGACTCGCCAATGACTGCGCTGCTTGAAAAAGGCCCGCTGTGGTCGTCGCCCGAGGTCGTTGCAGCAAGCATAGTAAAAGGCATTCGCAAAAATCGCCTAGTCATCTACACCCCTGGCTACTGGCGTTTGATTATGATGGTGGTCGTCTCGATTCCTGAATTTATTTTCCAGCGTTTGAAATTTTAAAACATGGCCATAGCTAATCATCAGTTGCCGTTGTTTGTAGATCTTGATGGCACACTCATTAAATCTGACTGGATGTTAGAGGCCATTCTAGCAATGGTGAGAGACAACCCTTTCTCCATTTTCAAAATACTAATTTGGCTTGCAAAAGGCCGCAGCAGTTTAAAACGGCATTTGGCCGAAGCTGTCGTAATCGACATTGCTTTGCTTCCGATCAATCTTGAATTTTTAGAATTTTTGAAGAAAGAAAAGCACAACCACAGAGAACTAATTTTAATTTCAGCATCCGATCAAAAGGCCGTCACTGCTGCGAGTGATCACTACGGTTTATTCGATGCGGCCATAGGCAGCGATGGCACAACCAATCTAAAATCCGAAGCAAAACTCGCTCGAATTAGAGAGTATATTGAAGGCGGAAGTTTTTCCTATGCAGGTAATGGCGCCGCCGATTTGGCCGTATGGCAGGCGGCAGATGAAATCGTTGTGGTGAATGCGGAACGCTCTATTGCGATAAGAGCAAAATCTTCGAACACGCAGCAGCGGCCTCTGCTAGAATTTGATACGCCACGCTCTCTTCTTCCTCGCATGTTTAAAGCCATGCGTCCCCACCAGTGGCTAAAGAACTTTTTAATTTTCTTACCACTGATTCTGTCACACCGACTCGGCGAGACAGATTTGCTTATGCTAACAGGGCTCGCGTTTATCAGCTTTAGTTTGTGCGCATCAAGTGTTTATTTTGTTAACGATATGCTCGATATGGAGAGCGACCGCCAACATAAAAGCAAATCCAAACGTCCTTTTGCAGCTGGCACTGTGCCATTAGCATACGGCGTGTTTGGCGCGCCCCTGCTATTTCTGTTATCACTGGTATTTGCAAGCTTAGTAGGCACAGAATTTTTTGCTGTCCTCATTGGCTATTGGCTTATTACTTGTCTATACAGCCTTTATTTAAAACGTTTGTATCTAATTGATGTGGTCACTCTGTCGCTACTCTATACGCTTCGTATCATCGCAGGATCCGCAGCGATAGCGATCACTACCACCGATTGGTTAATCGCATTTTCTGGGTTTTTATTTTTGGGGCTGGCCTTGCTTAAACGCACAACTGAGCTGCGTAATTTAGTGGTAGATGGCCAAGTCTGCACCCAAGGGCGCGACTACAGCACCGACCGACTTCTAATTGTGACTGTTTTAGGAGTGATGTCCAGCGCCGCTTCAATACTCGTGTTTATGGTTTACATCAACGCCGCCAACATAACCTTCCTCTACGATTCTCCCGAACTTTTGTGGGCTATCTGCCCCCTACTGATCGCAATGCTGGCAAGAGTTTGGCTGAAAGCACACGCCGGAACGCTCGATGAAGACCCAGTATTATTCGCGAGCCACGACCGCTTAAGCCAAATTATGCTGGTACTAAGCGGCACCATCCTTTGGCTGGCCATTTAGTTGAGCTTAAGCGCCTATTTATATGCCTATTTATATGCCAAGGTGCTGCGCGTGAAA
>Ga0208413_1001736_pt1 | contig 13454 bp, 28 predicted proteins | sample AntAceMetag02UKD_FD_184761 | JGI IMG/M metagenome (GOLD analysis project Ga0208413, IMG submission 184761) | Saline lake microbial communities from Ace Lake, Antarctica - Antarctic Ace Lake Metagenome 02UKD (SPAdes) (version 2) | ecosystem: Environmental > Aquatic > Non-marine Saline and... | reverse complement strand
CGATGCTTGCGTCTATGGCAATGCTCAGGTCTTTGACAATGCTTGGGTCTATGGCGATGCTCGGGTCTTTGGCAATGCTCAGGTCTTTGACAATGCTCAGGTCTATGGCAAGGCTTGCGTCAAACGAGGGCAATACACTAGCACCCCTACATCAATTAGTAGAAGCGATAGTTATACATTTACTTTGCAGTCGGATGGGTCAGTTGTGGCAGGTTGCAGAGACTTCACACCTGAGCAAGCAGATGCTCATTGGGGGGAACCAAGCCATTACATGCACGATGAAAGTTGGGCTATTATACAGGCATTGAGGTCGGTATCAGCGGCGAGAGCTAAAGTTATGGAAGGGGCAAACAAAACACATTGAAGTTGTCTACCGAATGATATATCTGGCGGGGAGAAATCTTCCGCCATTTTTTTGTTGACAAGCAACTCGAATCGGTATACATTGAAATAGTAGAGAAAAGGAAATGAAAATGGATGATTTTGTAGGTTTGGATATTGTTTCGCTTCGTAAAATACTGTGCCAAACCATCATCGAATCTTGCGGTTGGGTCTGCGCTTGGGTGGTTGCAGAGTGCATACTCTTATGCGAGTATTGACGGAGATCGTGACTATGTAATTGCCCAAATTGTCGAGTATCGTGCTCGGAAAGATACCAAAAGTCAATTTTGATGAATACCCAAACGTAGTTGATAGTATTCAAAAAGGATATCGTATATGGAAAAATCAGAACTAGAAAACATGGTAGAACCATTGGCGCGATTGATGGCTGCCGAAACAATGGGATTGGTCAAAGATCCGCGGGGGCTTCGACTACCCAGTGATTTGTGGCAACAAAAGATACCAGCTGCAAGGGAATGGTTGGGCATCTAGTTGATGGGTTGACATTTTTCCAAAATCGGTATACATTGGTCATATAAAGACGTAAAGGAAACAATAATGAACTATAAATTCCCACAAATTCGTACCATCGACGACGTGCTTCCGCATATTGAAGGCCGATCTGAATTCATTGTTGCTGAGCGTGAGTTTGGAACCGTTATTAACTATGTTGTTTCTATGGCAACTACTTTTGATATGACCGGGCCAGATGATCTCGGTGGTGCAATCAGGCGCGAATGTCGTGGCATCAAGTTTGGGCTGGATGTCCATATCATTGCTCGTCCTTTTCACAAATTCTTCAATATAGGTGAACGTGAAGAGACGCTGCCTAACAACCTCGATTTTTCTGCTGATCATACAGTTTTTACAAAGCTTGATGGTTCAATGTCGCACCCTGTGTTGGTTAAAGACAAAATCCGGTGGTGCACCAAAATGGGTTTCACCGAAATTGCTGCTTACATGGATGATTTTGCTGCTCGTAACCCAAAGTACAATGACTTTGCTCGTGAATGTATTGCTGATGATTACACCCCATTGTTTGAATATGTCGGCCCGCATAACAAGGTAGTTCTAGACTACGCTGAAGAAAACATGGTACTGCTCGCAGTTCGTCATATGGTTACTGGCGAGTATTTGGAGATGTAATATGGCCTACATGGCTTTCTACAGAAGAAAAGACGATCCTTCTTTTACCTTCTATGCAAGATTCATTGGGAGGGGTTTCTCATGTACTAGAGAAGAATTGCCACGGGAGATTGCAACTCATTGTCGGGCAATTCCATCCACACTTGAATATACATATGCAGAAGCTTCTGCCAAAAATGTACTGCTTGCTGATGCGGTGTCCCGTGGATTTAAAGTGGAATCACGTGATACATAACGATTGACAAATGCCCCGAATCAGCATAGTATCATAATATAACTAATAGGAACTAAATATGAATATCCTTTCTAAAATTTCTGAATATGATATCCCTGTAGTACAGTCCCATGCGCGTTTTACTTCTGCTGATGCGCTTCTCGAATTTACACGCCCGTTGATCGGAGTTGAAGGTTTCATCGTGGATTTTGGTGGACATAAAGTAAAGGTAAAAGCAGATCAGTATGTGCGCATTCACAAAGTAAAAGATAAAATTCGTACTGAGCGAAACATCCTTGAAATCATCATCAACGAAGAACTTGACGATGTGCTTCCAATTCTTGATGCAGCTGACTATGAAACTGTAAAGGCTTACGAGCGCCGCTTTGATGAGGGGCTTGAAACTGTTCTTGGTCGCATTGAAGGTCTTGTAATGCTTGGCCGCGTTCTGCATGGCGGCGATAAAAAGGAAGTTGCACTAAACTTTGTTCCAAACTTGATCCACAAAGAAGATGCTAGCTTTATCTTTCGTGTGCTTGACGGCAAAGAACTGCGCCCTCTTGTACTCGAACATATTCGCAAAGGTGCGGGCAATACTGCACGTTATGAAGCACTAGAAAAATGGATGGAGATGTGATATGGTAGAATTTGTTGATGTATCTATCCTTGATTTAGTAAAGTCTACTGAGTTTCTGCACCATATCAGGCCCTCTTTTAGAGATAAGCTTGTCTATGGTATTAGGAAACCAGCTGACACTGACAGAAGTATTGTATTCTATCTAATGTCTCGTAATTCCGAAGAAAAAAGAACTGAGGCAGATGTCGAAACATTCATCTTGTCATCAGAATATATTTTGGAACATCCATTTTGGAACAAAGGAGAACCAGCATGATTGAAGCACTTGAATACCAGAAAAAGCGTTCTATCCTAGAGGACTATGACTATGAAGAAAAAGTTCGTTTGTTGTCTTTGAACAAACGCATTGAATGGTTCATTGACAACAAACCTGATATGAGCCAAAATGATAAGTGGGATGCGTTCTATCATATCTGCGATGATTTTGAAGGTTATACCGAACAGCGCTTGATGCAAATGATCAATAACTCAATTCGCCGCAAAGGGCTGAGTGTATCTATCTAAATACGATACTAATATAGAAATGGTATAAAAATGAACACTGTTGAAAAACTAAAAGCAACAACACTTCAACTACGTAAAGATAGGCATAGCCTAGGACCTACAATGCAGTTTCATTTGAGTGAACTTGCGAATATTGGTAAGGCAAAGAACCGTCAGACAACCGAAGATGAAGCAATTCAATATCTAAAAAAAGCAGTGCAGAAATTGAAAGAAGACAAGCATTCTAATTTGCAAGAAGCTGATATTCTTGAACACCTGTTGCCTCAAATGGCGTCTGCTGACGAAGTTCGTGCTCACATCTTTATGCTAGAGGCAGAGCAAGGTCTTGACATCTCTAACAAGGGTGCTGTTATGAAAGCAGTGAAGGCAAAGTTTGGTGCCCTTGTTGACATGAAAATGGTTCAGGGTATGCTATAAAGAATAAATAACCGTAAACCAATGGAGAAGGTTTATGGAAAAGTTCACCGGATATATCAAGAGAATCGGTATATCCATTTCGGTTCTTTTTAATGTTTTACTCGGCGGAGAAAGCAACCAAACATTTAGTGCTAGAAATTACGGTTGGAAGAAAGAAGGAAAGCTAAATTTGGTTTGGCTAATTAATTTTATCGCTAGATATGTATTCAATGATTCAGATCACTGCTTGAACTCGTGGGTTTATTGGCACACCAGAAAAAATAAAGGAGTTTCTATATGATTACTATTTACGGTAAAGAAAACTGCCCGTGGTGTGTAAAGGCAAAGAACCTTGCTGAACAATACTCACTAAAATATGAATATCTTGATATTGGCGCTAACCCAGATCTACGAACTAAACTTTTCGAACGATTCCCAGCTACTAAAACAGTACCTCAAATCTGGTGGGACAATCGACACCTAGGTGGGTACGAAGCTCTTGCTACAGAGATTCAGGATACTATCGGAGGTTTCGGTGACCAACAATTTTGATCCTCAGAGCATACTTGACCTAGTAGTACCTAATCCGCGTACAGCAAATGCGGATATCAGTAAATATGATCGACATATTATAAGTATCATGATATCAGAAAAGTGCCTAATGTCAGAAGCAATGGCGCTTGACTTTGATATGAATATGGTAGATAAGAATAGTGTATTTGACATGGTAGACTACCTTGAAGAAGTGCTACCTGACATGAAAAAAATATCAGTCTATATGAGCATTTATACTGGGGCACTCTCGGATTTCTATCTTAACAAAAACTAGGCTATGCAATGAAAAAGACAAAAAGAAAATCTCTACTCGAAGCAGAGCAGCAAATGGAACTATTACTGAAACGAGTAGGCTACACTGGTAAATATTCTGGTAAAATCGTTAACGAAATACCAAACTATAAGGTAGAAAATCCTATCCCAACCTCCGATATTGTACCTGGCGCAATGAAGCCTAAGGATAGACTTGTTTATGATGGTTCTGAACTTTTAGGTATTACTCTTAATCACAAATCCGGTTATGAGCCAGTCCGCAAGGATAATAGGCAAGCGGCAATTGATTCGTCACAGATGCGGAGAAATTAAATAAATAGTACCAAAAGGGGTACTATTTTGATTATTGCTGGTGTGGACTACTCAATGACTTCGCCCTCGATTTGCATCCATAAAGGAACAGTCTGGGACTTTAAAAACTGCACATTCTTCTATTTGGCAAAGAAGGATAAGCATATTGTTGTCACCGACCAGCTCAAAGGTTCTTTGTACCCTGAGTGGAAGGTTGATCCAGAACGATATGACAATTTGTCTAGATGGGCCCACGGTATTATCCATGACTACTCAGTAGATAAAGTATTCATTGAAGGCTACGCATTTGGGGCAACTGGCCGGGTTTTTCAAATTGCGGAAAATACTGGAGCACTTAAATACCAGTTATGGAAAGAAGGTCTATCCTATGGTGTATATCCCCCAAGCATGATTAAAAAGTTTGCTACTGAAAAAGGCAATGCGAATAAAGAAAAAATGTGGGAAGCATTCAAAGAAGAAACACAATACAATCTTTTCAACATTCTTGGGCAAGAAGAAGGTAAACACTGGAATCCAATTTCCGATATCGTTGATGCATACTACATAACGAAACTAGGCTTTACTAATCAACTAAATAGTTGACATTACAGGGTTTATGATTTATATTATTTTTAGAAACTATAACTTAATTGAGGTGAGCATATGCAAATTAAACGAAAAAGCGTCATTTCGGGAATCGTGCGCGAATTAAACATTCCCGTAAACCCAGATGATTATGCTGCTTGGCAAGCGGGTCATGGTAATATCCAAGATATGATGCCGTATCTCAATGAAAGAGACCGCGAATTTATTCTTAGCGGAATTACAAAAGATGAGTGGAATAGCGCGTTCCAAGAACTACATGATGATGAGGCTGCAATTTGATATTTTTATTTAATGGACCTCCCAGCTCTGGCAAAGACGAGGCCTGCACATTTTTCAAAGAGAAAAAGGGGTTTACCCATATTTCGTTTAAAAAACAGCTTTTCATTGAAACTTGTAAACTTTTTGATGTGCCAATTGATTGGTTTATGGGCAATTATGAAAATACAAAGGAAAACAAGGTAGAAGAGCTTGGAGGTATTTCCCGCCGACAGGCTCTTATATACACATCAGAAACTCATATCAAACCTGTCTATGGTTTGGATTACTTCGGCAGAAAAGCGGCTGACGAAATAGAAATTGGTGTTGACTATTGCTTCAGCGATTGCGGCTTTAATGATGAAATCATTCCTATTATAAATAAAGTTGGAGCTGCAGCTATGATAATAGTTCAGCTCACACGACAAGGTTGTGATTTTTCATCTGATTCGCGAAGATATATCAATGGGACCTTGGTTCAAGAATTTGTTCTTGAGGCTGAAACTCCAATAATTGCACCACATATTTTGCCAGATAAATTTCCAATTAAAACCTATCGTGTACATAATAACGGAAGAGTAGAATCATTTCATACTATTCTAGAGCAAATTCACGAAAAGGAATTCAATGCCAGAAAAATCAATCAAGAAAAGGGCAAAAGCAGCTAGAGTATTTTGCGAAAACCCATATGAGTTAGAAACTATATTCGAATCACTCAGTATAGCAAGTAACGGTGATAAAGAATTGTTGTATTTCGACAGACTCATTGCAGAAATCCGATCAAACCCATCGGGTGATCTTACTAATATAAATTTTAAAATTTTAACAGAACTTGAATTAATCAAATCCCCAATATAAACTAGGAGAACTATATCATGGCTAACAAAAGCAGCGGAACAAAATATACATCGCAGGGAAAGCACAGCAATGTATCTAAGTCAACCCTTCGAGGGATGCGTGCTATGAAAAGCGAAGCAGATAAGATGCTTGACAAACAGCGGGCATGGATGAAGGGTCATAACCCATGGGTAACTATTAGCAACCCAAATAAAACCGAAACAGACAAGCTGTTCATCCGAGTTCGTTATAACGATATTATGCGCGGGTCCTATCGCGATCTTCGCAAAAAGTCAATCATCACAAAATAAAAGGCATTACATTATGAATGATATTGTATTTGATCTTGAGGTACTAAAAAAAGAACTCAAGGAAAAACTACAAAACGAGATCTGTGAAATTACTTTTACTAAAGTTGATGGTTCTAGGCGAGTCATGAACTGCACACTTAGGGCAGATAAAATCCCAGATACTCTCTCAGAAGAAAAGTCTGGGCGGACCAAAGCCGAAAATCCAGATGTTCAAGCAGTATATGATGTTGACGCTGCAGGCTGGCGGTCATTCCGCTGGTCTTCTTTCATATCTGTTAGAGAAGATAAGGTATAAACTATTGAGTTGCATTTACAAAGGTTCTGTGATAGAAACAGCTCTGTCACAGAACTCAAGAGGCGGTACTGAGCAAATGCGCAACCGACTGCTTAAACACGCCGATAACCAATTGCTTGGTAAAGTGGCAATACATTTCTCAAGGCCGAGGCAGCTATACCAAGATGTGCCCAATATTCTTTACTGTCATGATTTAGCTACAGATAATGAAAATAGTATACTTGAAAATAAAGGTTGGGAACAATTCAAACACTTTGTGTTTGTTTCTGCATGGCAACGAGATCAATATATTTCCAAATTCGGTATGCCATATTCACTATGTTCGGTAATACCTAATGCCGTCGAGCTAGAATACTCATACCCGAAAAAACAACAAGAAAAAGTTAGATTTATCTATCACACTACACCTCACAGAGGACTTCAGCTAGTGTATCCAATTATAGATGCACTATCTAAAGAATTTGATAACATTCATCTAGATGTTTACTCGTCATTTAGTATCTACGGATGGGAACAAAGAGATAAGCCATATAAGCATCTCTTTGATAAGATTGACAACCATTCGCATATGACGTATCATGGTGCAAAACCAAATTCTGAAGTGTTAACGGCACTTAAACAATCTCATATTTTTATCTATCCCTCAATATGGCAGGAAACATCCTGTATTGCAATGATCGAGGCAATAAAATCTGGTTGTCTATGCATCCATCCAAACTACGGTGCATTGCCAGAGACCGCTTCTGGGCTTACTGCGATGTATAATTACACGGAAGATATGCAACAACACGCAAATAGATGTTATGCAATGACTAAACTCATCCTAGAGAATCACACCGAGGCAGCCAATCTATTTGACGTGATTTCGAAAAACACTGGCTTCGAGCTTGCAGAAAATACAATCGAGCATTATAAAAATTTATGGGATACCCTACTAAAAGGACTTACAAGTGACAGATAATATAGTAAAATTCCCTGCCAAAGTAGAGCATATAGAGCAAGAAGATAATGAAAAACTCTACGACATCGCAATAGACTTTGCAAATGTCGCGGTAGAAGAACTACATCATATGATGCATGATGAAACTGATGATTGTATCTTCACTGATGAAGAATATCACCCATTGAACTTCATGTTTGCTGAGGTAGTATCGGCGATGTATCTTATGTCCCAGGGAGTCGATCATCCTATGCAAGAGATTGCGGAAACTCTGTTTGGAGATGTTGACATTACAGATGAGTCGGATTATAATGAAACCAACGAAAATGATAATGAGGAATAACTGAGTGCCAATTTTAATGGACTATAACCAGGTTATCCTAGCAACACTGTTTGCAAATATAGGAAACCACACAAATGCAGAGATTGACGAAAATGTGATACGTCACATGTTCTTAAACTCACTTCGCTCGAACCGTAAAAAGTTTACCGAAGAATACGGCGAAATGATTGTTTGCGCCGACGGTAAAAATTCGTGGCGCCGTGAAGCATTCCCTTACTACAAGGCAGGGCGCAAAAAAGGCCGCGACGAATCGGAACTTGACTGGGGTGAGTTGTTCCGGATTATCAACTTGCTACGGGCAGAACTTATTGAATACTTTCCGTATAAGGTACTCCATTTTGATCGGCTTGAAGCAGATGACATCATCGGTGTGCTTGCTCATAAATTAGGTACTGAGCTGAATATGGGTTCTGAAAAAGTACTTGTGCTATCGGGAGATAAGGATTATATTCAATTGCAGACATATGCAAATGTAGATCAATATAACCCAGTCTTGAAGAAATGGGTCAGAGATCCTAATCCTGATAAATATCTATTAGAACATATCATCAAAGGTGATAAAGGAGATGGGGTGCCTAATATTTTATCAGCAGATAATGCAATTGTTATTGGCGAGCGCCAAAAAACAATGACTGCTAAGCGACTTGCTGCTCTTCTTGATGGCCCTGATACTATGGATGAACTTACTAAGACTAGATATTTCCGGAATAAGCTAATGATTGATTTAAAGGAAACTCCACAGAAATATCAAGATATGATCCTAGAGGATTTCGAAAAGGAAAAGGATTTCGGTAGATCAAAACTATTTAACTTTTTCGTGGAAAAACGACTTAAAAACTTAATTACAGATATCGGTGACTTCTAAAAAATCTCTAACATATCCTAGACAAACAGCAGAATATCCTTTTGTTCCCCATGGGCTACTTAAACTTCCCTGTGAAATTTTATGTTCATTGCAAAATAAAGGCAAATTATCAACTATGAAAACATTACCTTCTGGATCAGTAACTTCCCATCGTTTTGAATTGGGATTCAGAATTTTACCTGTTCTGATTTTCTCGTGCCTTTCTTTTTGTAAATCAGAAATCCATGGTCGTGCTTTACCTCTGGTTTTCTTAGAAGCGCTATCATATCCTTTTTTACCCACGGTTTCTTTCCATTCTGGTTTACCTATAGTAATTAATCTTTTTCGGTGTGACTCCTTTCCCACAGTTTCTTTCCAAATGGGATCATTTACTGTTTTAGTTTGTTTGGCTATTGACTCACTACTTCGTTTTTCTCTGTTTGCCCCATCGATGCCGTTTTCTTCGATCAGATTGGCCCATAGTGAGGATTCTACTATATGATTATCTTTACAAAATTTTCTTGCTACATCAGTTATACTGGCATCATAATACCAATCGCTATTCCAAATATGTATAGATTTAGCATTGTGTTTTTTAATGTGATTTATCCATCTTTTGCCAGATCCCGGGTATTTTTCTATATCCTCTGTGATGGTCTTACCAAAATATTTCAGATCGCAATGAGAACATTTCTTTATATAAAGCCTCGTGGGTCTAATAGATGCTATTTTATCTGATGCAAAATTCATGTTGGAAACCCTATATTGTTTCTAGAATAGTTGGGCTAAATTTGAAATTAGCCGCGAACTGCACTAATATTTATAATATATCAAACCTTACTAACATACAGGACTTCTGATTATGACACCCAAAGCAATTTCTGAAATTATTGATGAAGCTTGTAAACTAAAGAAAAAGGAAGATAAGATTGAATTTCTCAAAAAGAATGAATCAGTCCCACTTCGTACAATTCTAAAGTTTACATACAATACAGCACAGATTAAATTTCTTTTGCCGGACATTCCTCCGCCATGGAAAAAGAATGGATATAAGGATGTCGAAGGTATGTTATATTCCGAGACTAGACGGCTTCGAATCTTCATAAAGGGTGGCGGTTATGATGATATGAATCAAGCAAAAAGAGAATATCAATTTATATCACTGTTGGAAGACATTGATGATCAAGATGCAGAACTTCTTTGCAAAATGATTCAACAAAAACCACTTAAAGGCCTTTCACTGGAAGTTGTAAAAGAAACCTTCCCACAAGATTATCTAGCAATGGAGACTAATAACTAAATGCCTAAAACATTCAAAAAATTTCGTGATGAATGGGACGACGAATGGGATGCAGGAGATGATGATTTCCGTAAAAAAGACAACCGCCTAAAAGATCGCAGAGACCAGCGCCGGAAAAAGGTAAGTGAAAAGAACTCCAAATTTGATGAAACAGGTGATGAATAAATGCAACTTTTTGATAATGTAATTTTGACAGATGCAGATGGTTGTTTTCTTAATCTCGAGCACACGTTTCACATGTGGATGTCAGAGGGTGGGTATTCACCAAAAGATACTGAATTGTACAGTTTTCACCATATGTATGGCATCTCAAGAGACGCTTGCAATACGCTGTTTGAATCGTTCACTAAAAGTGGTGCCATAGCAAAACTGCCGCCAGTAAGAGATGCAATCAAGTACATCCGAAAACTACATGAAGAACATGGCTATGTATTTCATTGCATAACAGCAATTCCCGATACAGAACAATTGTATCGAGCACGGATGAAAAACATCCAAAATTTGTTTGGCAAGACTGCATTTGAGAAACTGGTATTGTGTGACGAATCAGCCAACAAGAAAAAACATCTGGAGCTATATAGGGACTCTGGTTGCTACTGGATCGAAGATTTGCCAAAGAATAGTTTAGTAGGCGTTGAACTTGGGCTGGACTGTATACTAATGGATGGGCGCTATAATAAAGATTTTGACCATCCCGATGTAAAAAGAGTATATAACTGGAAAGAAATTTACGAAACTATAACCGGGATCATATAAATAGGTTTGTAGGTCAAATATTATATCATGCCATGAAAGGGTGATCTACACAGATCACCCTATTTTTTATTTGGAGAACAGATGCCAACATATTCGATGAGAAACACTAACACTAACGAAGAGTTTGAGATAAGCTTCAAATACTCAGAACTAGAAGCTTATCTCAATGATAACCTACACATCAAGCAAATTTTTACTAGATTCCCGGGGACTGTGGACCCGGTAAACGTCGGTGTAAGAAAAACCGATGAGGGCTTCAAGGATGCACTTCGTGAAGTTCGCAACGCACACAGAAAAAATACTATAAATGTATAAACTATAACCCAGGAGGTTACATGCGTAAACGTCTTTCTCGTAAAACAAAAACACAAATCGAAAGAGAAACGGACCATATTATCAACACAAAGTTTTCAATGAAACGTGTCCAACCTAAGACAAAAAACCAGCAAAATATGTTTGACAGTTACTATTCTGGCAAAATGATTGCGGCTCTAGGTTCAGCAGGTTCAGGAAAAACATTCGTAGCAATGTATCTTGCGCTCGAAGAAGTATTGCAAAATAATGATTATAAGCAAGTAATCATTGTTCGCTCCGCGGTACAGACTAGAGAACAAGGTTTCATGCCAGGCTCACTAAAAGAAAAAGAGGCGTATTACGAAACACCTTATATTGATATAACCAACGATTTGTTTGATAGAGGAGACGCTTATCAAATACTTAAACAAAAGGGTCAAGTTAAGTTTATGACATCATCATTTGTCCGAGGCCTTACATTTGACAATTCAATTATTATAGTTGACGAAGCACAAAATATGAATTATCAAGAACTGTCAAGTATTATTACTCGACTAGGCGAAGGCTCAAAGATTATAGTTTGTGGTGATACCAAACAAGATGATTTAACAAATAGCAAAAACAGATCAGATATTTCCGGTCTTGTTAAGTTTAAATCTATCCTAGATAAAATGAATAGCTTTGATATTATTACCTTTACCACAGATGATATTGTTAGATCTGGCATTGTAAAGGAATTTATTATCGCATCTGAGTTAGAAATGGCCTAATTTAAATAAAATATTGGCAGGAATTTAATTCCTGCCAATTTCTTTTCTCTATTTAACTTCTTAGTAATTCTAATTTTTTCTTTAGTTTCATCCGACATTTTTCTCCCATACATTGGGTTATTAATCCCCGAAACATCAGCGTGATTAATGTCCATGTACTTTACTTTCTTTTTATGTAAGAAAGTTTTGTAACAATATCAGATACCGATATACAAATGTATATAAATATAATAAATATTGCTGGTCAAAACTATCTGCTACGACTAGAGGTAATGGAGCTGTGAACTCGCGATTACCAACTTTATTTATAAAAACTTGAATTAGCATAATAAAATAAAAGTGTTGTTGAGCATCTCGGTGCTCAAAAACCTAAGGGGAATATATGCCAGCAGTTGCCGTATGTACAGTGGATACAATTTCCACGGGACACCTTTGTGATGCTACCGCGCTGATACAAGGTGCCATACAGACTAAAGTTACTATAGGAGGGAAACCAGTGGCTATACAAGGTGATGCAATAGCACCTCACACAATACTTTCCGGTTCCTCTTGTGTACCTCATGCCGCTGTAATAAATGCCGGATCAACAAAAGTGTTTGTCGGTGGGATACCTATAGCACGCGTTGGGGATTCTGCAGATCTAGGTGCCATAATATCTGGATCGTCAAAAGTATCTGCCGGAGGGTAAAATGAAAACATTTAAGGAATTTATTCCTAGTCGTATCACGCGAATTGAAGAAGATACGTGCTGAGTTTGAAGAAAAGGGTTATTAGATACACGTACTAATTATTTGCCTCATATCTCATATCTCATTGTCATATGTTTGTGGCGTATATTATATAAGTAAACTAACACTACCTGACTTTATTATGAACTTTGGAGTATTAAAAATTGAAGACATTAAAGAAGACATTTGAGCACAAAGATTTAAATCTACCTGAACTAAGTGCCGAGATTGTAGAAGGCATAGGCCGACTCTACACGACTCCGGAAGGACTCAAATACCCTTCTGTTACTACAGTCATCGGTAAGACTTCTGACCAGTCTTGGCTTGATGCTTGGAAGGCACGAGTAGGAGAGGAAGAAGTTCGAAAGGTATCCGCACAGGCTTCGCGAAGAGGTACCGCAGTACACGAACTCGCGGAAGAATATCTAAAAAACAACCCACAATATACCAAAGGTCATATGCCTAGTAATATTGCTACATTCGGGCAGATTAGACCAATTTTAGATAAACATGTTACTAAAATATACGGTCTTGAAGTGCCGTTATATTCTGATAATCTGCGAGTAGCAGGAAGAGTTGACTGTGTTGCAGACTGGGATGGTGTTCTTTCAATCATAGACTTTAAGACAAGTAAGCGCGAAAAGAAACGCGAGGATATCGGTGGATATTTTACACAAGCTTCTGCATATTCATATATGATGTTTGAACGAACAGGTATGCTACCTAAACAAATCGTGATCATGATGATGGTAGACGATAGTGAACCGCTTGTATTTGT
>Ga0208413_1001733_pt1 | contig 13462 bp, 11 predicted proteins | sample AntAceMetag02UKD_FD_184761 | JGI IMG/M metagenome (GOLD analysis project Ga0208413, IMG submission 184761) | Saline lake microbial communities from Ace Lake, Antarctica - Antarctic Ace Lake Metagenome 02UKD (SPAdes) (version 2) | ecosystem: Environmental > Aquatic > Non-marine Saline and... | reverse complement strand
AAGCAATAACTTCAGAACTCACTCGCGGTGAAATTTCTGCCAGCATTTCCATATAGCGAACCAATAGATCATTACGGGCAATACGGTGCCCCAGCGGGTGACCAATAATCTCTTCTGGGCGCGGTATTGTTGGATCAAAGCTTTCCGAATCGGAATAAAAAGGAGTGTCTGGGGCAACTTGAGACAATGCAAAAGATGACGCCAGGCATGACATCAAAACAGTTAACACAATTCTTTTTCTATAAATCATTGGGTAATTAAGCCTCGTACTTGGAGTTTTAAAGGCCGCAACTAAGCTGGGATTGCGAGTCTATAGCTTTAGTCTATTTACAATTAATAGACTATTCACAGATCAATAAGATGCAGGGAATATCGCTGCATGTCCAGCCGCGTGCATAAGCTCCCTTTTCAGCGGGCAAAAAAAAGGCCCGACTCTTGTGAGACGGGCCTTAGATTCAATAACGGTATTTTACTCAGGATTGCCTATTGGCGTGCCTTCCTTTCTAAACTCACCGTAAAGGAACTCTTCAGAGAACTCGGCACACTTAAATTCAAGTATCTGCATGCTCTCATCCAAGTGGCGATAGATAGGAAAGCTTACTGTCCAAGGTGCAGTAAAGGTATTAGGATCAGTCATCGTCGCTTCATACTGGATATGATTGGCGCCCATTGGCGTCCAACGCTCCTCTACAACCATTTGATAGCTATGGTGGTTACCAGCGCGATCGAACCAAGTATTTTCCATTTGGCCGCTTACGCTAACAACCAAAGTATCGCCTTCCCAATGAGCATTTGAATGCCCCATCCATGCGTCTACCTGTGATTCAAGTTCAGGTTGATCAACATAAACAATTCGATTTGATTCGGCATACTCGTAAGCCACTAAAATCACATCGGTTGATTGAACAATCTGAAAGGGAAACGGTAAATAGTTAGCGCGAGGTACACCGGGCATGTAGCACTTTGTCAAAGGATCAAGATTATGAGCATCGGCTTTATTCAAATCTCTTTGCCGACGACCTTGTTCGTTATAAGGAATACTACCACCCTCAATTATGCCAATACTCGCAGGCACGGCAGAAGCAGCGCCCATTTGACGCGGATGAGGGCCATATGAAGCCGCATGTGGCTCAACATTGTAATGCGCTGTCGTCATAGCCTGCCAAATACCGCTTAAATCGGGCTTGCCTGATGGAGTACGGGCTATCTCGCCACTTTGCGCTGCTGCTTGTAGGGACACAAAGCCTGTCGCCATAATTAAAAGCGATGTTGTTAGTGTTTTTGTAAGTATAGTTTTCATTGATAATCCTTAATTCAATTACCTGATTTTAAAGAGATGTTAGTAAGATATAAAAACTAGCGCGAACCACCTTCGGCGGCTCTTTGCTCTTCCATACGTTCACCACGAAGAATATTTACCATTCCATAATTACCTTCATGGCAGGCATATTCATAAATCTGACCTGCTAATTTAGTCATTGGAACAATTGCCGTAATTTTGTCTGTAAACGTAGAAGGGTCGTCAATGGTGAATTCATAATCAACATTGTCGAACGCAGTTCTTGTAAATTTTTCTGTCAGAACCATGTCTTCGTTAGAGCCAGTACTGTTGAATGTTTGACGAAGACCGTTAAAGTTCTTAGTCACAACGACTAAAGTGTCACCGTCATAATAGCCGCGAGAATCACCTGAGTATGAAGTAATGCTCTCATCAAGTTCCGGCTTATCACCCAACTGGACAATACGCGCATCGTGAATCATTTCTGTCATGATCACGGCAGTGTCTTTGTTCTGAATAATTTGCAAATTATTATTGTACAGACTCGGTGCGAAAGGAGGTCCTGAATTAAAGCCGACAATGCAGCGCTCAGAGAGACCGCGATCTTCTGGGCCATCTTTGGCGATGCCACCAACTACATAACGCACCGGTCGCGTGCTTGGAATATCAGGGCCAAGACCACCATATTGACGTGGTGCGCCTTCGACTGTCGCTGGGACTCGACCGTCAAGCGGATAGATAATATGTGATGATCTAACGGTATCACCAAGGCCTCTAACTTCTAACCAGAAATCGTTGTAGCCGCCAGGGTTATCTGTGGCATCTGGAGCGTCTGGGTTAACCACTCGCTTGGCCGCTAACGCATCGGCTGCGTCTGCTCTGGCTTCTTGTGCCGCGATTGCTTCTTCAATCTGCTCACGAGTCAGAAATTCTTGATTGCCATACTTTTTAGGACGCTGCATTGGCGTGTTGGAGCTAAAGTTCCAAACACCCTGCAAATCTGGCTGTCCATATTCAGTTTTAGGCACTTCGTAGCCAGCATCGGACTGAGCTACTACTGCGCCACTAAGAGCGGTAAGTGTCGAAAATATAAAGAGTTTTTTAAAGTTCATTAATCTGTCCTACGAGTTTTCCAGCAGAGGGGGGTAACTTAGAGCTTTGCTGGGCAATAATCAATAGATAGTCGACTAAATGCAGCCATGAGAGGAACAGCTGCATAAAGCGCCTTCGCCGGAATCATCGGTTTAACAGCACCAAGAGCTCATCGGTCTACTCTGAGTCTCTGGTGAAGCGAGTAAGCAAGCTCGAGGTGTCCCAGCGCCCCCCGCCTTGAGACTGAATCTCACTGTAATAGGAATCAACAATTTCAGTAATTGGAAGCTGTGCGCCGTTCTCTTTCGCTTCCGCCAGCGCTATACCAAGGTCTTTGCGCATCCAGTTCACAGCAAAGCCAAAATCATACTGATCGGCGAGCATAGTCTTATATCGATTCTCCATTTGCCAAGAACCCGCAGCTCCTTTGGAAATAGTCTCTATCAGTGCTTCACCATCGAGACCGGCGCGCTTTGCAAAATTCAATCCCTCTGCCAAGCCCTGCACTATGCCGGCGATACAAACCTGATTTACCATTTTTGCCAATTGACCGCTACCCGCAGGCCCGAGCAATTTACTAAAGCGAGAGTAACAATCAATAATAGGCAGGGCTTTGTCGTAGTTTTTTTGATCACCGCCAAGCATGACGGTAAGCGCGCCGTTTTCAGCACCAGCCTGGCCACCGGATACCGGACCATCAAGAAAGCCAATCTTTTCTGCCCCAAGAGTAGAGTCCAGCTGCCGCGCTAAACTAGCAGAGGCAGTAGTATGATCTAATAATAATGACCCCGCTGCCATGCCAGACAACGCGCCGTCATCACCAAAAATAACTTGCTTTACATCTTCATCGTTTCCAACACAGCTAAGCACCACATCACAGCCGCTGGCAGCCTGCGCTGGTGTGACCTTAAAACTGCCGCCAAACTCTTGCACCCATTTTTCAGCTTTTGATTGAGTGCGGTTATACACACAAACATCAAATCCAGCTTTTGCGACATGACCGGCCATGGGGTAACCCATTACGCCTAAGCCGATAAATGCTACTTTCATTTTTCTCTCCTACAAATCCTAAGATGGTTTAAGCACAAACAGTTGATTGCAAATTGCTAGCGTTGGTAAATGCTTTTGCCGCGAGCAAAAGTCTCTACTATTGCTATGTCTTGTAGCTGTTCAGGTTCTGAACTCAATGGATTGCTTTCTAAAACAACAAAATCTGCCCGTTTACCCAATGTGATCGAACCTTTCTCTGCCTCTTCAAAATACTGATACGCGGCCCCAAGAGTAATCGCTTTCAAAGCTTGTTCAACTGATGCTCGCTGATCGGGGCCTAAAACATAGCCACTTCTGGTTAACCTGTTAACGGTAATCGATACCAAGCGCATCATATCTGGCGGAACTACAGGCGTGTCATTGTGGATTGTTAAAGGAATATCTAACGCCGCCGTTGCCGCAACTGGGCTAATAAACGAAGCCCGCTCTTCGCCGAAACTTAATCGATGCCAGTCACCCCAAAAGAATGGATGTACTGAATAGTAGGACGCTATGACGCCCAATTCTTTGAACCTAGGCAGGTGATCTGGGCGCATCAGCTGAGAATGGATTACCACCGAGCGATGATCAACGTCCTCGCCAAGGTTAAGCCCGCCTTCTACTCCGTCCAACATTAAATCAATGGCGGCATCACCGTTTGCATGGGCCAACACGGGCACACCACGCGCGATTAAATCGGGCATTCTCTGGATATACGGCTCGGGGGCATAGCTGGGATATGCAACGTAATCGGGCTGCGCCCCAGACGGCCCTTGAGTATAAGGCTCAGTTAGCCATGCTGTGCGGCCCTGAGGAGATCCGTCTAAGGTGAATTTCACGCCTCCTAATCGTATGCCTCCCTCATACTCAGTCGGAGCGACAGCAGCGAGTTGGTCGTCACTCATTACATTGGCCCATAGGTAGGCAACAATGTCCTGAGGGAAAGGGTCGACCCTGGCCTCTTCTATTAATTGATTGAGATAGTCCTGGCCGATGTTACTGTCTTGGATCGTTGTGATTCCGTAGCTGGCGTAAACCTTTAGCGCCTGACGCCTGAGTAACCTGCGTTGCTCGTCATTTAAATCAGAGCTTTGGCTAGGGAAAAGCCTCATTGCAGTTTCCTCCATTACGCCGTCCGGATCACCACTGCCATCGAGACGTCGGATCACTCCGCCTTCCGGATTCTCGGTTAGCGCGGACACATTGGCATTGGACAACGCTAATGAGTTCGCCGCAAGTAAGTGGCCAGACACATGTCTAATAACGATAGGATGTTGTGTCGAAGCGCGATCCAGATCCTCTCTGGTTGGGTGACGTAACTGCGCTAGCAGTGAATCGTCATAACCCACTCCATGAATCATCTCTCCAGCGGGAATTTGCCGAACCTCAATCCAGCTTCTTATTTCACTTACAATATCATCAATAGAGTTTATGTTACCCACCGGCGGGGAAGATAAATCCAATGCATCGAGCCTGCTAGCAAACGCGGAAAAGTGCCCATGAGCATCGATAAAGCCGGGCAATAAAGCTTGCTCGCCAAGCTCAATAACTCGAGTGTCCCCGCCTTTAAATGCCATAGCATCCTGCGCTGACCCGACGAAACTAATTCGATCACCTTTGACTGCAACCCCTGTAACATCAGACTGATCCATGGTAATTATATTTTGACCTACAAAAATAATATCCACCGAATCGATAGCAGGCGCGGGCGCCGAGGCTCGATCAGGGCTCGGGCCACACCCGATTAATGCCACGCAGAAAACCAACGTTATAATTTTCAAAGTTCGTCACCGATTAGTATTATTGAGTATTATTACTTATCACGGCATCACAGCATAACCCTGACAAAATGAACTTTCTTTCCCGGCTGGCCTGGTGTGGAGCGCATCAAAAAATCAAGGCTTCCCGATTATTCACACCCTTCCTGCCACTAAATCTAAACGCCAGTCTTGCTGAAGCATTATTAGCAACTCATCCATCGACTGAAATCTTGCGCTAGGATCTTTTTGTAAACATTTCATAACAACGGACTCTAATAGTGCCGGCACCCGTTGGCTACATCTGGCCGAAGGCATTTCGGGCGTATCGTTTAAGACACTTGAGATCACCTCGTGCATTTTTTCACCAACCGCTGGTGGCTGCCCACACAATATTTCATAAAGAATCGCGCCGAAACTAAAAATATCGGTTCTAAAATCAATTGCTGGATCGAGGTTTATCTGCTCCGGAGACATGTAATGAGCCGTGCCTTGCGCCTTGCCTTGACCGGTCAGACTGAGATTTTCGATCACACTGGGTTCTGGCTCTTCTTCATCCACCGCGGTGCCATCAGGGTGCCATACCTTAGCCAACCCCCAGTCGAGCAGCAATACTTCACCGTAAGGTCCCGCCAATATATTTTCAGGTTTCACATCGCGATGAGCGACGCCATGGGTATGGGCGTATTCCAATGCGTAACCAACTTGCAATACCAAGTCCATGAGCTGAGTTAAGTCATAGCGGTCACGGTAATCCAATATTTCACGCAAGGTGTATCCGTGCACTAGTTTCATTGTGAAGTACGGAAAACCGCGACCATCTCTGCCTAATTCATAGGTAGGAACCGTGTTAGGGTGCTGCAGCATTGCCGATACACGGGCTTCCCGAATTAAGCGCAGCCGCTCGATCTTGTCATTAGCAAATTCCGGTTTAAGGGTTTTGTAGCAAACAAAGCGAGAAAGGTGCAGATCCTTGCAGGATTTAATCAGTGATTTACCGCCCTTGGCGATAGTACTAAAAAAAGCATAGCGCGTTCGAGGGTCTATTTTCTCAGGCAACGCTTTATCAGTTTCTTCCAAAAAGACTGATTCATAGCTTTTTGGTGGCTGTGGGAAATTCAACATGGCAGTCCTAACTCATTGTATTCGCTAATTTTGACTCGCAGATCGATATAAAACCGATGCTTACGATCAGTATATGCTCAAGCTTAGACTTGTAACATCTTCTTGAGCAAAATTCTCCCGACCTCGGCAAGTAATTCTGGGGTTATAATAAACAAACTTGTAACTACGATTTGAGACTTGGATCATGACCTCTAACGAAAATAAGCGAATCATTGAAACAAGCTTCCATGTGCGATACGCCGAAACCGATGCTATGGGGGTCGTGCACCACGCCAACTACCTCGTTTATTTTGAAGAAGGTAGAAGCCAATACATGCGCGATATTGGCAGTGATTATGCACATATTGAAGCCAGCGGCTTTCAACTGCCTGTGACAGAAACCGGTATTCGCTATGTCAGTAGTCTGCGTTACGGGCAACTTGTCACTGTTAGAACCTGGCTTGAAGAAAATAGAAGTAGACGAGTCACTTTCGCCTATGAGGTAATGAATAATAAAAGCCACAAAGTGTTGGTAAGCGGATTCACTCGTCACGTATGGACCGATACCAGCGGCCGCGTAACACGTATGCCACAGCAGTGGAAAAAGGTGTTCGAATCAGACTTCCCTGCCTGAAATTGAAATCCCGTGAAGAATAAAGTGCCGCATTTAGCTAGACATTTACTCATTTCGCTGTATTTAGTATTTGCGCTCGCAGGGAGCGCCAATTCTCAAATCAGCTTTCCATCCGCCGATAGCGGTGTTAATTATTCTAGCGCGGCGGCGCTTGAGTATCGCGTTGCCGACCAGCTATTGCACTATGGCAAGGGGCCGTTTCAATTTGTACGGTTATGGCTGCCGTCTCCTGTGGGTAAAAACGAACAACTACTAGTATTTATTCATGGTGGCGGTTGACAAAATGAATTCGAAATGGAACATAGCTACACTCTAGCAAACGCCTTAGCGCAGAAAGGCTATGCGGTCTGGTCTTTGGAATATCGACGCACTGGCATCTCAGGCGGGGGATGGCCAGGCAGCTATAACGATGTAAAGGTTGGGATTCAATGGCCAAGCAATTTAAGCCCATTTGCTGCCGATACTGAAGATGTTGTGATTGTTGGCCGTTCTGCTGGCGGACATTTAGCCTTGCTTGCAGGCAGAGATTTTCCTGAAGTTAACAGCATCGTTGGTTTAACGGCGATTACCGACATTGTCAAATATGCTGACGGCACTAACGACTGCGAAACCGCTATTCATGGGATCAATCTTCGCGCAAGCAAAGGAGCTTTATCAAACTGCAAACCCTGCTAATCTAAATTTACGTAAAAAGACGGTGTTATTGCATGGCACCGCTGATTCTATCGTCAATATATCTCAGTCAGATTTACAAAATGCCGCCATGCTGGGCATACAAGAAGCCGATCACTTTGATTGGCTTCACCCAGGTACAGAAGCATTTCGACTCCCACAAGACAACCTAGAGAAACTATTTTGAAACCAACCCTTATCGATGCCATCGCTCAAGATAATGCAGATGAAATTGCTCACCTTAAAAATCAGTTTGAAATTCCTGCTGGCAAAATATACCTCGATGGTAACTCGCTAGGCCCAGTATCAATTTCAGCGAAGCAAGCCGCTCTCGAGGTTGTTCAGCAGCAGTGGGGCAACGACCTTATCGCTAGCTGGAATAAACACTCATGGATTGATTTGCCAATTAATACTGGTGAAAAAATTGCAAAGCTAGTGGGTGCCGGACCAGGCCAGCTTATTTGCTGTGATTCTATTTCAATTAATTTATTTAAAATCCTTCACTGTGGGTTGCAGCTGAACCCTAAGCGAAGGCTTATCTTATCTCAACAAGACAATTTCCCCACCGATCTTTACGTTGTTGAAGGCTTGCAGCGAATTTTAGGTGTCGAGCAGTGCCAGCTTCTCACCACTTCAGACAACGACATCGAAAGTCAGCTAACAGAGCAAGTTGCAGTTCTCTTACTTACTCATGTCAATTTCAGAAGTGGCAAAACCCATGATATTGAAAAAATCACGCGAGCGGCACATGCCAAAGGTATCATCGTAATTTGGGACCTTGCGCATAGCGTTGGTGTGCTCCCGCTGGCTCTTGATAAATGGCAGGTAGATTTCGCTGTTGGCTGTGGCTACAAGTATCTCAATGGCGGCCCTGGAGCACCTGCTTTTATTTATGCCGCAGATCGCCACCAGAACTCTTTCCAGCAGCCCTTGCAAGGCTGGATGGGACATATGGCACCTTTTGATTTTTCAAAAAATTATTCGCCTAGTCAGGGAATGACGCAATTTCTAAGTGGCACGCCTGCGGTTATATCGATGAGCGTACTTAATTCTGCTTTAGATATATTTGACCATGTCAGCGTCGGCCAAATAAGAGACAAGGCAATCGCCCTGATGAACTTTTTCAATAAGTTAAAGCAGGCGTCACCAGAGCTCGATGAGCTTCAGTTAATCTCACCTGAAAGTCTCAATGAACGAGGCAGTCAGCTTGCCTACGCACATCCCGATGCTTACAGCATCTGTCAGAACTTGATAGCCCAGAATGTGATTGCCGACTTTAGGAGACCCGATGTGCTGCGGCTCGGATTTTCCCCGCTTTTTCTGAGCTTCCAAGACATCTACATCAGCATTACCGAGCTTAGTTCAATAATGAAGTCTAAAAGCTACCGTGCGCAACAGTTCACTGCTAGACAAAAGGTCACATAATCAAACGCATTTGAGCCAATATTGTTGATACCTTAAAAATACAGACGCTCAGAAATTAGATATCTCCTGTACTGATGTGCCGGTAACCGCTACTATCCGACCATATTAAGCTCCTGCCGAGATAAGTTACTGATTTTATGAAAAAAGTTGTCGACAAAGTAAAGTTCCTTGCGGTTAAGTCTCTCACCAGACTAGTCCTCGCGGCACTTGAAAATGCTAATAAGCAAATCCTCGCTCAGTCGGTGAAATTCACTAAAACGGCGCTGCCGCCACTTCGTGAGGAGGCGCACCCTGTTGCTGAGCGCTTCCTCAAAAATTTAAACGGCCATTTCGACGCCCTAACAACATTGGTCCCGAACGAGGATCCGGTAGATAATTACGATGCCTTCTCTCTGGCAGATAATGACTATCTGGAAGCGATAATCGCCATGGAAGGCATGGTAAATCATGCTCGCAACAGCGACATTCAGCAATACATCAGTTTTAGTACCCGCCTGAACTCGCTGTTTGAAAATGTGCACATCGATGAAACTAATAACCCTCTTGACCCTGAGCAGATCGGCAATAGCTTTAACCAAGCAATCAGACCACTTGGCTTGAAGGCGCACTACTTACTAACAATTTACCGAGAGTTCAATAAGGCTGTTTTTCACAATTTGGAAGATGTCTTGGTCGAGGCCAATGACGTTCTCATCAAACTCGATGTGATGCCAGATCTTGATATTAAGGCTCGAAACCGTGAACTGCAAAGAGCTAAACGCACAGCAAACCGCCCCACCACAGATGCCCAGACGCGAGCCTTTTGCGATGATGACATTGCCAATAAGGCAGTCGATCTAGTACCACTAGATAACCAAGCCATGTTTTCAATGATGCAGACACTGATCCAGGGCCTAGAAAACAACACATCCAATCCTGTGCTTCCTGTCTCTGCAGCCGCAGCAATTGCGACCAGCGATAGCGACACCGCCGATTTAGCTACTCGGCAAACGGCGCTGGAAGATCGGCAAAGCACACTGATCGCGATGTTGAACCGCGTGCAAAACACATTGCTCAATAAAAATGCAGCTACTACTAGTAGTCCCGCGATTAGTAGTCCCGCGATAAGCAGCCGCAGCGTGGCAGACTCAATAAATCAAACATTGGAAAAAGTCACGCAGTCGGGTGAAATAGCCGCCATCGACCCCCAATCATCCGATGTGATCAATTTGGTGACACTGCTGTTCGAGGCAATCTGGAAAGATGACTCCTTGCCAGTGGTGATGAAAGAGCTAATCGGGCGCACCCAAATATCGATCATAAAAATCGCTCTTCTAGATACAACATTTTTCGGCGACGAACAGCACGCTGGCAAGGTTATCCTTAACGAATTCGCGATGGCAGGAATCGCTTGGACTGAACCTGAGTTATTAGCTTCAGATCCGATCTATATGAAGGTAAAGGAACTGATAGAAAAAATCCTTGCCCAATCCGATCTAGATACCCAATTCTTGCAAAACTGCATAAATGAGCTTCGAGCTTTCAAAACCGAATTCACCGGCCAAGATGCCAATTTGGAACAAAGGCTGCGAGAAACCAGTGATCATTCTGAGCGCCTTGATGATGTTCATGCGTTTGTAGCCCAAAAAATCGATGAGCGTATCCTCAAATCTAATTTGGACCTCTCGATTAGAAAAGTTCTCGACACCTTTATGCACGAATTCGTGGTTAAACTAGTGCTAAAAGAAGGGCCCGGTGGAAGCTCATGGAAACCAGTTATGAGCACCATCGACGTCTTGGTTTGGACTGTCAAAGCAGAAAAACAAGCAGGCGACAAGGAACGATTTGAAAAGATCAACCCACGACTGCTTGATAATCTTGGAAAGGCCTTAGAAATAGGCGGGGCGTCTAAATCCAAACGCACCAAGATTATGCGCCAGTTGAAGCAGGTCCAAGATTTTAGTTTTCACACGGCTGAATTAGCTAGCGCCAAACAAGATGCCACGCTGGCAAAAGCGAATCCCTCGACGTCAGCATCAGCTACTCAAACCGCGAAGCGCGAGCCTCCTGGGTTACCGCGCAACGACCCACATCTTCGACAGATCGATAAGCTTCCCATCGGCGTGTGGTTAGAATTTAAAGGTGTTGCCGGCACTCCGGTTAGATGCACACTCGCCGCAAAGATCGACAGCATTGACAAAATGTTTTTTGTGAACCGCCAAGGTGTCCGGGTCGTCGAATTAACTAGAATGCGTCTAGCTCGCGAACTCAAGGCTGGGTCTGTGAAAATTGTGAGCGAAGGTGCTTTGGTCGATAGGGCAATGGAATCGGTAATCAGCAAATTGAAAGAAGCGGGCAAAATGCCAAGCGCTGCGCCAAAATAAGGCTAAAATAAGCTACACACAAAAACTGTCTATTTGTTTACAGTCAAGTTAGCTCGCCTTTTGCTGATTATCTCTTAACTGGCTACTTCTTAACTGGGCATAAGGAAAAAAGAAGTCTTATAAATTCTCTACAATGCTGCCATTATTTCACTGAAATTTTGATTAATTGGATAACGACCAGCGGTCCAGCCGAGCCTGACTATCACTAAATTTTTTGACGGCACAATCATCATGTTCTGTTGCCGATTGCCTTGAGCGGCATAAGCATCATCAGGAATGTCTGGCCAGCGCAGATCTTCATTACCCCTGTTAAGCCACCATTGGTAGCCATATGCTTTTTGATTTTCTGTGGTATTCGGCGCTGTCGCCCGATTGATCCAGTCTTGAGTGACTATTTCTCGGTCGTTAATAGCACCGCCATTAACCATAAGCTGACCTAGCCTGGCCCAATCTCTTGCTGAAGCATAAAGATAGGAACTGCCAAAAAAGGCTCCACTAGCATCCACTTCAAACACGGCATTTTGAAACCCTAAAGGCCCCGCAATGTTAGTTTTATAATCATCATAGCTTTGCTGGCGCCCACCCAAGACATCAAGATAAATTCTGCTTAGAACATTGGCGGTCCCAGAGCTGTAGTTAAATCGGGCGCCTGGCTGATGTGCCAGTGGGCGGGCAATCGTAAAATCTGACGCCGAAGGACTAGTGAACAGCATCGTAGTTGCATCATCACCGGGATTGTATTGCTCTGAAAAGTCGAGGCCATCGGACATGGTGAGTAGATCGGTTATTTTTATTTTAGAACGCTCATCATTAAGCCATTCAGAAAACTCAGGGCTAGCATCCAAATTTAACAAGCCTCTTAGCTCCAAATTGCCTAACATTACAGACGTTAGGCTTTTCGCCATGGACCAGCCGAGCAAAGGCGTAGTCGAATCAGCTCCTTGGGCGTATGCCTCTCCCAGAATAGAGCCGTTATGAACCACCAGCAGTGCTCTTGTATTTAGACCTGCTACGTTATCACTGATGACCTGAGATTTTAGCAATGCCTGCATACCAGACTGCAAACCGGCTACTTTATTACCAAGCGGCCAAGGCTCATTGCTACTAGAGGACGGTTGGATTTTTAATTCTTGACGCTGTGTGTAGCCGGGATAGTCGACCGAGCAGCCCAAACCCGGAATATAACTAGCTGTCTTAGTGCTAATACCAAGAAATGAAGTTTTAACTACTTTTGAATTTTCATCGGTACTAACGTCAAGCAAATCTAAAAGTGGTGAATACTGAACTAGGTCGTCGAAGGACTGCTCTGCTGAAAACCCACTCACAAACCGCGAGCTACAAAGCAGCTTTGATCCGATTCCTGTTGCAACCCCAGGAGCACTTAAAATAAAAGCCGGAGGAAACCCTGCAAAAGACGCGGCCACGGTTAACAAAATGAGAAAACCAGCAAGGCCAAAGGCAATTTTTTTAATCATGATCAACTAGTCCAATTTGAAGCTGAGAGTTGAAGCTGAGAGTTGAAGCTGAGAGTTGAGGTTAGCAGCCGCTGGCTTCTCCCGTTTCCACATTCTAAAAAAAGACAAAATGAAAGTTTCACTGCAGAGCAAAGCTAGTGCTTACGTTTCCATTTTCCGCCGCACAGGAACAATATCAAACCCAAGGCACCTGCCCCCGAAGCTAACCAGTAAGGAAGGCTGTATAAATCCCCATTTACCGTGTAAGCAAAACCTAACATCGCGGGCCCTATTGCCGTGCCCCACGAAGACAGCAAATTACAAATAGAAAAAATCTTAGCATAGTCTTTTAAGCCGAAGGCATCAGCAATCAATAGCGGCTGGAGCATCAGCAGATTGCCCACGCTAGCACCAAATAACGCCAACCCCAGATACAAGGAGTGCTCGCTGAAACCAAGGGCGAGTATACCCAACGATAAAGCTTGCACTGCCATCATGGTAATCGCAAATAAACGGATCGGTATCTGGCCAACAAGCCAGCCGCCTACCAAGCGTCCAACGATGCTTGCCACTGGTATAATTGCCACAGCAAAGGCAGTCTCCGCGGCAGTCAATTGCTCCTTTACCAATCCATATTGATGGGATATTCCACC
>Ga0208413_1001732_pt1 | contig 13464 bp, 14 predicted proteins | sample AntAceMetag02UKD_FD_184761 | JGI IMG/M metagenome (GOLD analysis project Ga0208413, IMG submission 184761) | Saline lake microbial communities from Ace Lake, Antarctica - Antarctic Ace Lake Metagenome 02UKD (SPAdes) (version 2) | ecosystem: Environmental > Aquatic > Non-marine Saline and... | reverse complement strand
CTGTTTGCACCTGACGCTCAGGATGGTAGCCATTGCGAACCACGCCTTGGCGACCGTCAGTCAAACGACGCTCCTGTCCCAAAGCGCAGCGGCCCCCGCTTTTTGCCAAACATCGACCTGTTGCGCAAAGGAGGGTTCCCGGGCAGTAGAGTATTGGCCGCCATGGTCGCAGCCTCCTTCGGTGCTTATGCCATCGATGGCTCGGCAGCGGGTCCGGTCACTCTGCTTGTATTTGCTATCATTGGTTGGGTGTTGGCACGTTACAAGTATCCTCCCGCTGCCGTGGTGGTGGGGATGTTGCTGGGTGGACTTCTAGAAAACGAAGCACTTAAAACCATGCAACTTAGTTCAGGACACCCTGGGTATTTGCTCGAAAGACCAGGAGCGATCGCTATTTTCGCGTTGATCTTGATTTCGATGGTGCTGACAGCGCGATCAAAAATCAAAAAAGCAAAAGCAAATACTGAAAAAGCTTAATCGCTGTACGAGATCTAGATTAAACACCCCTCATCTTGCGCGCCTCGAGACATGCATTGGTCACGAGGCAGTTGGCTTGTCGCTCTTGTATTTACACGAGCAGCGAAATCGAATTCATCAAAACACACAGTTGCTCTCAATCCAGACAGAACAGTTTTTGAACGAAGATCATCCATAGTAGAATGTAAATTAAGGCATTTTATTCAGCCGAATATATGGATGTTTCCGAAATATGTCAGTAATAGTGACAGAGTTAAAACACAAAAAACTCTTTCCACTCACGGGCGCACAAAGAAATGTCTGGTTTCATCAAAAAGTCGATGTAAACGCCACCGCCTACCATGCGGGACAGCACATCGTGATCGAAGGCGATCTTGACACGCAAAGACTAGACCGCATTCAACAACAGTCGATTCTAGACACAGAAATCCTGAGCCTTCGGTTCGTGGAGGTTGATCAAGAGCCGTATCAGACATTTTATTCTTTGACTGCCCCGCCCTGGCCCAATGGGATCTAGGAAACGAGCAGCAACCGGATCTTTTGGCGGGGTTGCGTAGCTTGATACGACGACTTAGTAAGAACATGTGTAATAACCGCTGGAAGCTCAGTCTGAAAGACCGCTCAATCTCGGGACCTGCGCATTGGCAGTGCGCGGGGCTGACCAATAGTGAGAACGTATTTATGTTGGAACTGATTTAAGCGCCTAATCACATACTGGACAATGACGTGATCGTTGAAATTTTGAGCCAGCGTTCTACAAACGAAGAAATGGGCAAGCATGCGTTGGAAAGTTTGGTGAGCCGTTTGAGGCGTAAATTAGCGTCGATCTCCGAGCCCGATGCCGATGTCGCCATTAAATCTGTATGGGGAATTGGTTATCAACTCCGCATTCCTGTGGATATCGAAAATTAATTTTTTGGAAATAGCATGTCAAATTTAGTGACTCTCAAGTCAGATGTAGTGATCGAGCCTTTGATTGAGCGTTGGTATGCGTGGTCGCATTTGATTTCCCCTGCGACCGCTGCACTAAACGTACCATTTCGCCATCTCACTTTGCTTGAATCATTTGTCAGCGCGCCCGACATTCACGCAGCGGCCTGCCAGAATCCGAGCCTGCGAGGAGGTCCTTTCGTTGATCTTCCAGTAGGTGCTGTCGATGAAGTGCGCGATTTGATCGCGCAAACAAAAAAACGCCAGGCGCATCAGATCGCTTTTGGTGAGGCTCTAAAAGAAGCCTACCGAATTGTCTTGAAGCAGGCGGATGGCTTCAGTATCGAAAAACTTTACCAGGCTTTGCCCGATCCTGTTCGCGGCTATGTTGAATTGTTTTACACCTTGGGTGGTCATCCCGATTTGCGGGTGCTTGAGCCGATGCTCTATCGGAGCCCAGCATTCAATCCCGTGTCTCAGTCGGCGCTCATCTATCAAGCGAACGGAGACGATCGTCCTTTTGCGTTCAGCACGCCTAGATTGTCGCGTCAAGATGCCGTGGAGCTTGAGTGTCCGTTTACGGACGGGATTTATGATTATTTGGCGGCATTGCGCTTAATCCCTCAGCCGATCGACTCGGTATTGGAACGTCTGTCTCAAGTCGGCGTGACTCACGAAAAACTACATGATTTCCTCACTGAGGTTCCTCCCCAAAAGATAGATCGAACGCACAAAGGCGGAACGCGTTGGCGGTATTTTGGGCATGCTTGCATCTTGGTTCAAGCCAATGATGGAACCAGTGTGTTGGTCGATCCCATCGTTGCGTATGATACTCATGGGGGGGTTGAACGCTTTGTTTTGGCGGATCTGCCCGAGCGTATCGACTATGTTGTGTTGACGCATAATCATGCTGATCATGTCCTACTGGAAACCCTGCTGGCACTGCGTTATAAGATCGACACGATTATCGTGCCGACGGCTGGTGGAGGGTTGGCAGATCCATCACTGAAGCTGATGTTGCAGTCGATTGGTTTCAAAAAGGTCGTTGAGATCGAGCCGCTTGGCTTCGTGGAGACTGGCGACATGCGGATCACAGCTCTGCCTTTTTTGGGAGAGCATGGCGATTTGGATGTTCGTTCAAAGGCCGCTTGGCTAGTCAATGCAGGTTCACAAAGTTTACTGTTCGCGGCGGATAGTAATAATCTTGAACCTCTTATTTACGAGCATCTCAGAGAAATGTTTGGTCCAATTCAAACGTTGTTTATCGGTCAGGAGTGTCAGGGTGCTCCTTTTAGCTGGACCTATGGCCCTTTATTGCCAATGCCGATTGACCGTAAAAAAGATCAAACCCGACGTTTGAACGGCTCTGATGCGGTGCGCGGGATCAAAGTCGTCAAGAGTTTGGGAAGTCAACAGGTATATGTGTACGCAATGGGAGCGGAGCCTTGGTTGCAGTACGTGACGAGCATCGATCCATCAGAGGACACGGTACCTGCTGTCAACGCGCGACAGCTCGTAGCTGCTTGCCAGAAATTGGGCTTACATGCAGAAAGACTGTTCGGCAGCGCAGATGTGGTGTTACCGGCTTGAGTTGGAAAAGCGTAAAGAGCTTTGGATTTTCTTCTTGAATTGATACAGGTGTGAAAGACTGTACAGATAGGCTGCCTGGGGTGCTTTGTGATAGCGCCAGATAGGATCGACTTTCCAAAATCGATTAACTGAGCAGATATAGTCATGACCCAGCGCCTCGATTTCATGCCACCAACCGACCGGCATATAGAGTGTTTCACCTTCGGCTAATTCAATGGTCCTACGCTCGGAGAGCGCCGCGCGTAGGAGCGGATATTGTTCAAAATCAGGTTGATCGATATAGACTTGGCTGAAGTTGGAGCGGAGTCCGGCGTGCGACATATCGAAAGGATACAGGCCTTCTTGTACGCTCGGCGGGAACAAGGAAACACGTTTAGTGCCGCGAAATTGCGAGAGCGTGCCATCTTGGCCATCGTAGTGCAATGGTTCGACATGGCCGCCCGGACCGACCCAGACATTGACATCATTGGGTAGTTGACGGCGCAAGCCCGTTTTATTTGCGATTAAATCAATACCCGGTCCGATAACGCGACGAAAGGGCGTGGCACCCATGTCAACCATAGCGAGATAGATACTATCGCGCCCAGCGACTCCGTTGCGCAAAAGGCCGCAATACTCAGAGACACTCATCTTGCGCATTTCGCAGTAGTTCTTCCACTCGACTTTCGGTGTTGAAAAACGATCAGGTCCGTAAACGCGAACGGACACTTCCATATCGCCGACAAAAGCAATGAGCTTTTCGGCATCAACAGGGACGTTGTCATTGAACGCATCCGTCAAAATGACAGGTTTGTTCAGGCGTTGAAACTCGTGATGAAAAATAGCGGAAGACAGATTATTGATGGAAACGCGTTCGATCGCATGAGGGCTTGAATAAGTCATTGGTTGTGCGTGTTTAATGAACGTCAAGCTGATGTTGTCAGTTGTTTGGACTCATGCGCCCTCAAGGGTCGATAGTCGCTTCCATTAAGAAACTCTGGTCGAAGTTTATTGGGTGGCGACACGGGAACATTACTGACCGCGTTGTAGGTCAGGATGGCGATACGACGATTGTGGGGCGATATATTGGGTGTCGACGCATGCACTAAATTACCGTGAAACCAAACTGCGGTTCCTTTCTTTCCTGTTGCGGAAAATAAGCCGCCTGATTCTACAAGTTTGGTCACTAAGGGAGCGTCAATCTGATAGGTCAGCGATGCACTTACGTTGCCCTCCCAGCCCTCGGACGCGTCGTCGGCTTTAGGCGAGTCGACGCAGCCGATGTGATGTGAGCCGGGTATAAAAAAGATCGGACCATTGAATTGATCGATGTCATCTAAAAAAATCATGACACTGACTAAGTTCGAGGTCAGAATGTTGTCTTCGTTTCGCCAATAAATATAGTCTTGGTGCCAAGGCCACATTTCACCTGAAAAAGCTTGTTTAACGTTTACTTTGAGTTGATGGATGTAAACATGATCATCTAGAAGTTGCTGCGCGGGTTCCAAAAACTGTGGCGCGCGAATTAAATCGTTGTAGGCATCGTCATATAGATGGCATCCATGAAAAGCGCGGTAGGTTTTTCCGTCCTTTTCTAAGACATGCCCAGGGTGAGAGTTTGCCTGAAAGGTCTGGGTGCTCGCCAGCAGGATTTTTGCGGCGTATTCGCTCAGCGCCTGTTCTTGAACTAAATATCCATCCCGTTTGTAGGCGCTTAGTTGTTTCGCTGCGAGTTTCATGATCTTGTGGTCCATCTTAGGCAAGTGTTGTTTGCGAGCGCTGGGTAGCAATGTGATTGGATTGTTCTCTGGTGTGTGAGATTATTTATTTAGCCATCGCGCGTTGGAGGCTTAACGGACGCATATCAGTCCATTCGCGATCGACATAAGCCGAAGCTTCGGCCTTCGAGCCGGTGAAGCCCGTTTCTGTCCAGCCATCCGGGGTCGTTTTTTGCTCAGGCCAAAGTGAATACTGACCTTCAGCATTTTTGATCACTTTAAACAGATCACCATCTATGGTGTAAGAATTAACGGGCGAAGTATCCTGGGTCGACATATTGATTATTCCAATGGGTCATTGAGCGGTTAATACCAACATTCGATATTTGCATAGATTGATGAACTGTTAGGTTAGCGTTTTAAAGGTGAAGGATGCTCTTGAATGTTATTGCCGGTTGAAGACTGACCACCTGTACCGGTTGAATATTGACCAGTGGCTTTTATTGACATGAACGCAATAAAATTTAGATAATTATAGCCGTTTAACGGTTTTTGTTGTCCCTTTTTCTTCACATGCACGCTGCGTAGGGCAACGCCCGAAGCGGTGTGCCTTAGTTAACTGTTTAGAACGGCTTCTCCTGCTCAGTTACCGCTTGACCCTCCTTCTGAATGCCAAGCGGGCCTTGCTCGCGCGCCTTGCTCTGAGTCTTCGCTTGTTTAGTGCTGTGCAAGAAGCGATATGACTGATTGCCTGTTTCGACGATGTGGCAGTGGTGCGTCAATCTATCGAGCAACGCCGTTGTCACCTTGGCATCCCCAAATACGCTCGACCATTCAGCAAACGTCAGGTTGGTCGTGATCAATACGCTGGTGTGCTCATAGAGCTTTGACAGCAGATGAAACAACAGAGCGCCACCAGACTGACTGAAGGGCAAGTAGCCCAGTTCATCAAGCACAACGAGATCTAGGCGCGCGAGGCTCTGCGCAATACGTCCTGGCTTGTTGATGTGTTTCTCATGTTCGAGCGCGTTTACCAAGTCGACCGTTGAGTAAAATCGCACTTTTTTGCTGTGACGCGAGACCCCCGAGACGCTCAGTGCCGTCGCAAGATGCGTTTTTCCAGTCCCTGGCCCACCAATGAGCACCACGTTATGGGCTTGTTCAGTAAACGAGAGGTCAGCGAGTTTCTTGATTAGCGCTTGATCAACCGGCGAGGCCGCAAAGTCAAAGCCCGCTAAGTCACGGTGCAGCGGGAAGCGGGCGGACTTCATCTGGTGTGAGATCGAACGCATCTCACGGTTTGTATCTTCTGCTTCAATAAGATGCTCGAGCAACCACTTGGAGGTATCGACGCGGGTGCTTTCACCATTCTCTGTGAGTTCATCCCACGCGAGCGCCATACCGTGCAAACGTAAAGACTTAAGACTTGCTTTGATATCAGGGTGCATGATTGATTTCCGTTTCTTGTGTATGGATGTCGCGTAGTTGGTCGTAGCGTGCCGTGTCGGCGCGGGGGGCCTCTTTAAGTTCGAGATCGGTCTGAGCAAGCTCGGGGATAGGCGGGCTATTTAATCGAGCCAATACATTCTCGATGTGCTCAACACTGACTTGACCACTAGGCGTGACATCTTCGAGCGCAATGGAGACCGCAACCAATACCGCATCTAGTCCCGCACGCGGCACGCTTGCCAGCACATCGGCCATCGTGCGCTCGCCTCCCGGGTAGCGCATAAGTGCCTGACGCAGTTGCAACAACACCTCTGGCATATCAAGGAATGGTGCACCGTTTCTAAGCGCGCCGGGCTTGCGTTGAATCAGATCAATGTAATGTTGCCAGTCATACGTGATCTGCCCTTTATTAGAGAGACGATCGTGACGCGCAATAATCCCATCGCCCGCCGCCACCGTAATCTGTGTGGGATATAAGCGTGTACTAACAAGCTTGCCGGCCCACTCGCATGGGACCGAGTAGCGATTGCGCGCAACACTCACCAAGCACGTGCTGCTCACGCGAGAGGTCTTCTCGACGTACCCATCAAACGCCTCAGGCATGGCCATCAGGTGTTCGCGTTCAATCTCCAACATCTCGGCAATCGTGAACTCTGAGTGCTCGGGGTGAGCGGTCTCGAGCCAAAGCGCAAAGCACCGCTTAGAGAGCCAGTCGTTGAGCTCGACAAACGAGCCAAACCTACGCTCGCCCGCCTCGATCCAGATACGCCTTCGGCTGTCCTGAACATTTTTCTCCACAACGCCTTTCTCCCAACCTGAGGCAACGTTGCAAAAATCGGAGTCAAACAGGTAATGGCTGCACATGGCCTTAAAGCGAGCATTGACGGCCCGTTCTTTGCCCCGATTGACCTTGTCGACAGCGGTCTTCATGTTGTCGTAGATGCCACGGCGCGGCACCCCTCCAAAAGCAACAAAGGAGCGCGTGTGTGCGTCAAAGAGCATTTCGTGCGTCTGGGTCGGGTAGGCCACTAACCAGAAGGCGCGACTGGCACACAACTTCATATGCGAGACCTGTACCTTACGGAACATCCCGCCTACAAGCATTCCCTCTTCGCTCCAGTCAAACTGGAAGGCCTCGCCATTCTCAAAGCTCAACGGCACAAACGCCTTGCTGCCAAGGCCTGACTCATTGCGCCAAGCGCGGATAAAGTCAGTCACTTGGGTGTACCCACCCCGATACCCTTGCGCGGTGATTTGCATCAATAGCGCACGTGCCGTGCGCCTAGAGTCTTTGTGGCGCAGCCGATCGGCTTTAAGCGCTGTAATAAGCGTGGCCTCAAACGGCGTCAGCTTACGAGCATCAAGCTTGCGTTCGTACTTCGGCACCACATCGCCAGGGGCGCGAAGCCACCCCCTGATCGTATTACGCGATAAACCCGTCCTCTTTGATATCTCGCTGATTGATAATTTGTCGCGCATCTTCATGCGCCTGACCTTGCCCAACATGTCCATGGTGATCACCTCAGCTCCCTGCTTAATAAGTAAGCAGGTCGATTGAACACCCTGGTCAATTTTCGTCCGGCACAACCCTCAAAAGCTGGTCAGTTTTCAACCGGCGTCAACACAGCTTGGCCCCAATAGCCCATGACAGGCAGGTCAATCTGGTTAGACCTTCAGTTTTAACGTGGGTATGAATGTGGGTAGAAATAAAAAGCGCCCAGAGAGGCGCATATTTACTAGATATGTGGCGGACAGAGGGGGATTCGAACCCCCGATACGCTATGAACGTATACACGCTTTCCAGGCGTGCGCCTTCAACCGCTCGGCCACCTGTCCTATTGAGTCGGGATGGGTTCCCGTCAATGTAAGAGCAGCAGTTTAGCAGACAGAGCGCTTTAAGGTCTGAGAGGGTCTGCGTTCAGACCGGGGGGCACGAACGGACTACTCGTTATATTGTCTGAATGGATTAGGCGCTGGAGGCGGCGATGCAGGGTTTGGCGCAGGCGGTGTTGTTGTTGCACTTCATGATCGCGGCTTTTATTGCGGCTGGACTGGTGTTAATTCCGCTCGGGAGTTTATGGGACTGGCGCTGGGTTCGCCGACGGCGGCTGCGGCTGGCACACGCTGCGTTGATGTTGTTTGTGGCCTTTGAGGCCGTTATTGGGATGGCCTGCCCGCTGACCGTGCTGGAGGCGTACTTGCGTCAAACATCGGCACCCACGTCGTTCTGGGCACATCAGATCGAGCGACTCTTGTACTGGGATTTGCCACTGTCATTTTTTTTGTGGCTCTATCTGATCTGCGCCGTTTGGGTCTGTTGGCTGTGGTGGCGTGTGCCACCACTTAAGGACTGATAAGGACTAACTAGCGCTCGTAAGCGAGCATGCGCTGCACATAACGCGCAATCGTATCGACCTCAAGGTTCACCGGCTGACCTGGCGCGAGGGCTTTGAGTGTTGTGACCGCGATGGTGTGCGGGATCACATTGATGCTGAACTCGGTTCCGGTCTCGATGTCTTTCACGTCGTTCACCGTCAGGCTCACGCCGTTGACGGTGATCGACCCTTTGTAGGCCAAGTAAATGCCCAGTGACTTCGGTGCGTGCACGAGAAGCAACCAGGATTCGCCAACGGGTTCGAATTTAACGACCTGACCCAAACCATCCACGTGACCAGACACCAAGTGGCCACCGATCTGATCACCGATCTTGAGTGATTTTTCTAGGTTCACTGGACCCGCCTCTTTCAGGCCATGGGTTTTATCGAGACTCTCATACGAAACATCAACGGTGAAATGTTTCGCATCGGGCAAACTGGTGACCGTCATGCAGGCACCCTGAATCGCAATAGAGTCACCGAGTTTGACATCACTCATGTCCAGCTCACCGACGTGGATCTTCAATTGCAACCCAGCATATTCGGTGTGTTCGAATGGCGAAACTGTTTCAATCTGACCAACGGCGGCCACAATGCCAGTAAACATAAGCTAACCCCTACTGCAAGCGCTCATTGCTTGCTTGAATATGTTCGGTCAAGGCTTGCCAGCGATTCATCGCACGCGCCCTGATCCGGATATCAGCCCCCAACGCCTGGTGATCCACAAAAGCCAACTGGCTCGCCTCAGTGAGTTGATCAATACCGGGGAGTTTCAACATCGGCAACCCCTCACCCAAAAACATCGGCGCCAGATAAATCAAGAGCTCATCGATGCAGTCCGATTGCCATAGCGCACCATTCAAATTAGCACCGGCCTCGACATGCACTTCATTGATGCCATGGCGTCCTAACCAAGTCATCACCCCCGATAAATCCACCTTGCCCGGTTGATTGGTTTGCGGCATTTCCGTGATGATCGCGCCCATGTCAGTCAAGGCCCGTTGTTTCATCTTATCCGTACTCGCCGTAAATATCATCAACCCCGGCGTGCTTAGCAGCTTGGCGCCTAGTGACAGATCAAGCTTGTGATCAATCAGCGCACGCTTGGGCTGACGCGGTGTCTGCACCGCACGCACATTTAGCTGCGGGTCATCCGTCTTAACCGTGCCAATACCCGTTAACACGCAACAACTGCGTGCGCGCCAATGGTGCCCGTCAGCCCTGGCCTCAGGCCCCGTGATCCACTGCGACTCGCCACTTGGCAACGCCGTTTTAACATCCATCGATGCCGCCACCTTAAGCCAAGCATAAGGCACCCCACGCACCATGCGCGACACAAAGCCTGGGTTGACTGCCAACGCTTGCATCGGCAAAACCCCCACCGTGACTTCAACGCCAGCCGCCCGCAACTGCTCAATACCCCGACCAGCCACCGCCGGATTGGGATCAACATGACCAATCACCACTCGGGCAGGCTTGGCCTGAATCAACGCACTCGTGCAAGGCGGCGTGCGGCCATAATGACTACATGGCTCGAGCGTGACGTAAACCGTCGCCCCCTCAACCGTGTGTTGCTTGCTTTTTGCATCGCGCAGCGCCATCACCTCAGCGTGCGCGTCACCCACCTTTTGTGTGACGCCCTTGCCAATTACTTGGTCGCCGCGCACAATCAAGCAACCCACCCTCGGGTTCGGCGTTGGCACATACAACGTGGATTGCGCCAAAGCCAAGGCCTCAGACATGTGATGCTCATCAAGCGCTAGGCGTTCAGCACTCATTTAGGCGGGCCCCGCAGTGGCCCTTGCATTTCCTTGATCGCCTGCACAAACTCGCCAATATCCTCAAAGCTCTTGTAGACCGAGGCAAACCGCACATAAGCCACTTTGTCGAGCTGATCGAGCTCATGCATCACCAGCGCCCCAATTTTTTCTGTGGAAACCTCGCGCTCGCCGCTCGTGAGCAGCTGCTCCTCGATACGGTGCACCACCTGATCGATTTGATCCATGCTCACCGGACGCTTTCTGAGCGCCAGCTTCAGGCTCGCCTTAAGTTTTAAAGGGTCGTATTCGTGACGACTGGCATTGCGTTTGACCACAGTCGGCATCGACAACTCGGCCCGCTCAAAGGTGGTGAAGCGACGGTCACAATTCTCGCAACGCCTGCGCCGACGAATAAAGTCGCCCTCATCACCAATACGAGAATCCGCCACTAAGGTTTCAGAATGACCGCAAAAAGGGCACTTCATTGTTAGCTATATACCGCCCTTTCTTCGTAACCGTAGACCGGAAAAGCCTCGGTCAAAGCGTGCACACGCTCACGCACCGACGCCAAATTCGCCGCGTCGGTTGGATTCTCCAAAACATCGGCAATCATATGCCCCGTTTGCATCGCCTGTTCCTCTTGAAAGCCACGGGTCGTCATGGCCGGGGTGCCCAAGCGCACACCACTCGTCACAAATGGCTTTTCTGGGTCATTGGGGATGGCGTTTTTATTAACCGTGATGTGGGCCTCGCCCAATGCCTGCTCGGCCACCTTGCCGGTGATGCCTTTGGGCCTTAGGTCAACTAGCATCACGTGACTTTCCGTTCGGCCCGACACAATACGCAGCCCACGCTCAACCAAGGTTTGCGCCAAGACTTGCGCGTTTTTAACGACTTGAGCCGAATAGACTTTGTACTCTGGCGCAGCCGCTTCTTTAAATGCCACCGCTTTGGCCGCGATCGCATGCATCAAAGGACCACCTTGAATGCCAGGGAAAATCGCTGAATTAACAATCTTCTCGTGTTCAGCCTTCATCATGATGATGCCACCACGTGGACCGCGCAGACCTTTGTGCGTCGTAGACGTCACAAAATCCGCAAAGGGCACGGGATTGGGATACGCCCCACCGGCCACCAAACCCGAGTAATGCGCCAAATCAACCAAGAACAGCGCGCCATTGTCTTTGGCAATCTTAGACAACCGCTCAAAATCCATTCTCAGCGAATAAGCCGATGCCCCGGCGACAATCAACTTGGGGTTTTCTGTTTTAGCCAGGTATTCCACCCGGTCATAGTCCAATACCTCGTTGGCATCTAGACCGTATTGGTGGAAGTTATAGAGCTTGCCAGAGGCGTTCACGCTCGCCCCATGGGTCAAGTGCCCGCCTTCAGCCAAACTCATCCCCAGCACCGTGTCACCTGGCTTTAGCACTGCCAGATAAACCGCTTGATTGGCCTGTGAGCCTGAGTTGGGTTGCACGTTGGCCGCTTCAGCGCCAAACAATGCCTTTAAGCGATCAATCGCCAACTGCTCGACAATATCCACATACTCGCAACCACCGTAATAGCGCTTTCCGGGATACCCTTCAGCGTACTTATTGGTCATTTGCGAGCCCTGCGCCTGCATAACAGCTGGGCTGGTGTAGTTCTCAGAAGCAATCAACTCAATGTGTTGCTCTTGGCGGAGGTCTTCTTTTTGAATGGCGTCCCAAACTTCGGGGTCAACACGATCAAGGGTCAATGTGCGGTCAAACATGTGAGATCCTGGCAAAAAGTCGTCTGGGGAAATAGCGCTGCAGCAAAGGTCAACAAGCAGCATATACGCCACCCGTGATGTCGCCAACCGGCGATGTCACGTTTTATTGTAGCGCCACTGCGATGCCATTGAGATCTTAACCCACCTGCTTGGGTGCCAAATCAGGGTTTAAGGTGTAAGTGCCCGTCAAACTGGCCTCTCCCAACACGTGCCCCTTGATGGCATCAAGTACCTGAGGCCCCGTAAACGTCCCTTCAACAGGCAAACTAGGCACATCCAAGGCATATAGCGTAAAGACATAGCGGTGCAACATGGCGTCGTTCCAAGGCGGGCATGGCCCGTCGTAACCGAAATACTCACCCGCCATATCGCCATCGCCGGCAAACCAGCTGGTGTAATCATTGATCCCTTGACGCGTGCCATGCGGCGTCAAAGGCCCCCCCTTACCCCGCGGCACCACCTCGGCGCAGTACTCACCCTCAGCGATTTCATTTTTGTCGACCCCAATATCAATCAAGACCCAATGATAAAAATCCGTACGCGGCAGGTCCGCTGGGACTTCACGGTCCTCTTGATTGACATCATCGGCCTTGGTTGGTGCATCAGGATCGTGACAAATCATCACGAATGATTTCACGCCAGCCGGCGCATCCTCCCAGACCAGATGGGGATTAAGGTTATCTGCTAGGGCCACATGGCTCTTTGGATCGATTTTTCCAAAGGCGTAGAGTTCTGGGATACAAGCTTGGTCAGCAAACGAAAGACTCGACAATTTCATGACAAACTCCTCTGGTGTGCAAGCGCATAAAGCACTTGGGTAAACCTAACCTAGAAGCTTTGCCGCCGTGCAGCCAAAGCCCCCTACCGAAAGTACGGTTTGCTCGACGAATACGTGTGTTGTTTATCGTGTTGCGATCACAGTAACACGGGCAAATTTACGTTTGCCAACTTGTAAGACATAAACCCCAGGATCTAGTGTTAAACCCTTATCGGAGACCTTTGTCCCATCGATTCGCACGCCCCCCTGCTCCACATTACGCTGCGCTTCAGTGCCAGAACTGGCCAAACCTGTCTCACGCAATGCTTTCAGAATCGCGACCGGCGCGGGTCCTAATGTCATCTCGGGCATGCTTTCCGGGATCGCGCCGTCGCGGAACCGCGCCTCAAATTCGCTTAATGCCGCCTCTCCCTTGCCCGCGCCATGGAATCGGTCCACGATCTCTTGAGCCAGCAGCACCTTCACGTCACGTGGATTACGACCCTGCTCTACCTCGGCTTGCAACCCTTCCATATCGGCGCCCGAGCGAAACGACAGCAACTCAAAATAGCGCCACATCAACGTATCAGAGATCGACATCAACTTACCAAACATCGAATCGGGCGCCTCACTGATGCCAATGTAATTGCCCTTCGATTTGGACATCTTCTCG
>Ga0208413_1001729_pt1 | contig 13489 bp, 10 predicted proteins | sample AntAceMetag02UKD_FD_184761 | JGI IMG/M metagenome (GOLD analysis project Ga0208413, IMG submission 184761) | Saline lake microbial communities from Ace Lake, Antarctica - Antarctic Ace Lake Metagenome 02UKD (SPAdes) (version 2) | ecosystem: Environmental > Aquatic > Non-marine Saline and... | reverse complement strand
CTTGGAGTACGTCAGCCGCGGCGTGAGTGTCACTGACCTTGCCCGCGGTTATCTAGCGGTCGTGATCAATTCAAGTTTCGCCCGAGAACTACCCCAAACTCCTTCGGCGGGCGCGAACTCGAAGAGTCAGGCCCTCGCACAGCATCTTTCCTATGGTGAAGTAGTCAAGTTGATCCAAGCGAAAGTCAAAGACACTGCGCGCAACCGCTTCACAAACTGAATTACACTGACGAAAAGAATCAAGAGCCAGAGAGCACTAGAGAAATGAGAACTCGTGGAAAAAACACAAACCTCTAAGTCAGCAGTAGAAAACGTTCTCAATGTTGGCCGCATGGCAAAAACAGTCATCGCAGCGAACGGATTCTCCCGCTCCACGCAAACCCCGGAAAAAACCGAAGGGCAAAGCCAGTTCAACATGCGTCAGGCAATGGGGCTTGACCCGAGACTCGGAAAAATTCTCTCTAAGGTGTCAATCCGCCACCAAGGCACTCAAGCCTGGCAGCTCAGTCAAGCCGCGACAAGTAATTACATTGACCAAACAGAAGTAGACCTTGCAGTCGCTGGCATCTCGCGTGACGGCTTCTATGTATTCAACCAGCGCGCATCAGCGCAGCAAATAGATGCCCTGGTTAAGTTCGCCGAGCAAACCCAATGCGAGGCCCGCGGTGCCAGGACCCCCCTTGAGGTCTATCCACGCTCAAACCCTGCGGCTGGCCGCTACGACATTCACGAACAGCAAGCCCTGCAAAGCCCCGAGGTTCAAGACTTCGCTACCGACCCGGCCATGGCCCTGATTTCTCAGAAGTACCTTGGCCAGCCTGTGATCATGGACGAGGTTGCCTTCTGGTGGACAACCACGAAAAAAACTGAAGATGCCGACCTCAACGCGCAGCTCTTTCACCAAGATCGCGATCGACTCTCGTTTCTCAAATTCTTTATGTACCTGACAGACGTTGACACCATGACCGGAACCCACGTGTACGTGAAGGGTTCACACAAGAAAATCCCTCGGTCGCTGAGAGCCGATGGCCGCATGAATGACTCCGCGGTACAAAAGGCTGGCCTCGGCGGGAACATCACCGAATTACACGGCCTTGCAGGCACAATCATGGCTGTGGACACAATCGGTCTTCACAAAGGTAAAACCCCGGTTACCACGGACAGGCTGGCCCTTGAAAATGAATTTGCCACATCACTTTTCGGCATGGATTACGAGATTCCAAAATTCGAACCAACCGAATTAGTGCGTAAGCGTTACGCCGAAATGCCCTGGGTGTTACAGCGTTATCGCAACTCAGTCGCGAACTAGTCGCTTGGTCACAAAATTCTTTAGCGCGTGACTCAAGTGACGCACGTATTCCGGTGGTTCGGTGAACTCAACTCCACCAATGCTTGCTTTCCCTGATTCTGACCGATCCAAGTAGCGGAAAGCAAACCCCCGGCGTTTCATCATGAGCCCGTAGGGCAGTGTCGAAACCGCAACATTGGTCAAGAGTGAACCAGGCGAGGCAAGCAACTCGCCCAGTTCACTCGTGGTTCTCGGTCTCACCGCACAACCCAGTTCGTCATAGGCCGAAGGCCCCATCACGATTACAGGGCGACCCAGGTACCCAGCCTCAACTCCGGTGGTCGAGCCGTAAGTCACCACAACGGCAGCCTCACGCATGAGTGCATAAGAGTCCACCGAGGAATGCTGGTCAATGTGAAACTCAGGGTTTGCAAGTTTGACCGCTGACTCCCAATCAAGGTTGTCTTCAGAGGGTTTAATTCGCGCGTGCGGGTGGGTGCGAACTGCTAAGTCGTAGCCGAGATCGCGGCACGCATGTGCCAGAGTGACCAACGCGTGGGGTTGATCTGTGAAGTATTCAGACCAGTCCAAATCTAGCTCGGCGATTTCGTCTCCCGACGAACTGAAATACACTACCAAAGGCGCATCACTGTCGCGATCGATACTCAAACCAGCCTTCTGGCCGCCGGTGAATTGCAAGTTAGCCAAATCAACGTGATTGATTCGCTCCTCAAACCAACTCTTGGCAACCACTTCACGCTCAGTGGGGTCCCAATGGTTGAACATGTTTTTCATGCGGGTTTGCAGTGCGGACCAGTCGTGGGTTTCATCGATTGTGAGATCAAAGTCCGTATCAAGTCCTCCCGTGTCATACGACAAAATGGGAATGCCCGCATCAATCGCCGCCGCTGTTACGGCACTGTCGTGTAGAAAGCGACCGTTATAAATATAAATCGAAGTGACCCCTCGATCTTTAATCACTTGTGAGACTTGGTCGTACACGTAGGCGAAAGAGCGGGCGGCCTGCTCGACATATCTCTTGGGCCACATGTACGAGTCATTCGAAGGGGTCTCGGCCGAAGGTGGTGCATGCAGCACACCTCGGCCAAGTGGCGCACCCCGGTAGGTCACCTCTCTAATACTCGCGCGCGAACAATTCACCCCGGTAGGAATCTCTCCAACAGGCTGCCAACGTGTAATTGGAGGAGCGACAAAAATATTTGGTGAAAGCCCAGTATTAAGCAAGGCTTTGCGTAATTGTTGGTCAACAGTTTTGGTCCGAGTAGCAGTTGCAATCTGGTGCTGTACCTGCCAGCCGATATCACGTAGCGGGGTTTGGTCCGACCACAATGCCAAAGAAACGTCACTACCTAACTCGCTAAGTGTCAAAGTTGTTTCGGCGACTGCGGCAATAGCAAAATCCCACTGAGTGAAAGAGACGAGGAGGGGTCGTTCAAGTTGCGAAGGGGTGAGCACGGAACTCAAGTAGCCAGCGAGTGAATCGTGCTCGGCGGAAATCCGTGGCTCGTGGGGGGAAAGGTTCATGATTAAACGATCGTAGTGCCCAGTTCAGCGTGATAAACGTTTGCTGTTTCTGATGCGGTGCGCAACCATGTGAACTGAGAAGCACGAGAGATTCCTCGTGCGACTATTTCACGTCGAAGTCCAGATTCGGAAAGTACTAATCGTAGTTTTTCGCTCAAATCAAGGGAATCCCCAACTTCAAAATAAATCGCGCCCTCGCCACCAACTTCTGGCAGTGAAGTTGAGTTCGCCAAAATGGTGGGAGCTCCTGAAGCCATGGATTCCAATGCAGGAAGGCCAAATCCTTCATAGCGAGAAGGAAAAACGAATGCCTTCGAGTTCGCATAGGCGGCGGACATGCGTTGGTCACTGAGAACGTCTTGTCGAACCCGATCAGCAATTCCTAATTCAGTAAATCGCGCATTCTCTTCCTTGGTAAAGGGGCCACCACCAATACACACCAGGTTAAGGTCAGGAAACTCAGAGTGGATCTGAGCAAAAGCGCTAAACAACACAATTGCATCTTTGTACTGACCCCGGTTACCCACGTAAAGAAGGTAATCCCGAGGTAAGTCAGGCAGTGGAGCAGAATCGGGAGTAAAGAGTGGATCTACTCCTAGGTGAACCACTGAAATCGGCGCCTCAATGTCGGGATACATGCGGATCAAGTCGCTCTTGGTTGCATGAGAAATACAAATTATGTGATCAGCCCGGCGAACGTAGCGTTCCTTGAGGGTCAACAGATCTAAGCGGCGCCTAGTTTGGGGCATGAACTCTGGGATCATGTCGTAGACGGTGACAATTCGTTTTGCCCCTCGAGTTGGGGCTAGTCCATGGGGAAGGTAGAACGTGTTGTGAATTATCTCGGCTTTTGGGTGCACCTTGATCCGGGCGAAATAGCGTCCCAGAGCGACCCATTCGTTTTTCGCTTGCTTAACCCGCAGCGCTTGGGAAAGCGCCGCGTCATCCAGCACGTAGCGGTTGATTATTGGTGCGCTCAGCGGTAATACATCAACCTCGAGTTCGGGGTGGGTGACAAATTGCCGGGCAATTTCAGCGTGCATTCGAGAAATTCCACCGAATGCCTGGATGGCAAATATTTGTTCATCCAGGGCCAGGCGCACCCGCTTAGAGTAGTCGCACTCGACTAGTTCGCGTGATGCGCTCGCTGAAGCCAAGCATCCAATGCTTGGTCGTAACGCTCAGGCTCACCAGCAACCCACGCTCGGAAGTCGGCTTGGGTGGCATTAATTTCCGATGTATCCGCCAGGGTCTCCGCAATCACCGGCGCCATGTGGTCGGCCCAGTCCTCGGTGTACGCGAATCGGTACCTCTCACCCAATGGGAAGTCCGCCCAGCAATACCCTGATCCACGGGACAATAAAATCGTGGGAGTCCCCAGATTCGCTGCCTCGCGTGGCAATCGGTCCCGACCAGGTAAGTTGCCAATTTCAACGTAAATTGAGGAACGCGCCAATGTTTCACGAACTTGATCGAAACTCATGTTCTCAATCGGCACGAAATCAACTTCGGGCAAACGCCGACGCAAGTCATCAATTTTCCACTGACCCTTAGCTCCGTTGTAGGAAACGACGTTCCGCTCCCGCTCGATGTTTACCGGCGATGCTGGCTGCGGATAGTCGGTCAAAATAAACGAATCACGGTTGTACATTGACCGAAGGAAGCCTTGCCCGTAATAGGACTGGGTGCCAAAATTGATCTCACGCTTCATAAGTGATTGTGCGTAGCGAATTGAAACTGCTTCAATCGCAGCAGACACTATCTGGGTAACTGACTCACCCTTACGTCGTCGAGCTTCACGCCAATTGCGCCATGAACCGGAATCTATTTCTGAGTCGTCATACGGCCACAGCTCTGATGGAATAACGGACCCACTCCCAGCAGGAAACATTGAACAGGAGCCTTCAGTTGCTTTGTAGTAGCGGGCAGCAGGAAGGGGTGAGTTATTCACGCTGAGCCACATCATCCAAATGTGACTGTCTACGGTCCGACCAAGTTCCTTGCGACTCTCAATCGGGGAAACCTCACCGATCACCAAATGGGCATCGGGGTGATCGGGCATTTCTTGCACAATTGGCGAGTCAAATTTAGCGTACTCGGGGTGTTGTACGCGGCCACGAAAGTTACGGAACGGAATCAAATACGCCTCGACACCCTTTTTGCGCATAGAGTCCACCAGCAGGGCTAGAGCTTCAGGCCCACCTGTCCGGTCACCAATTGGTGCGGCAACATAAAACTTGGGTGACGGCACGACTCAACCCTAGGGCAGGAAACCTGAGCCAAAGTTCCCCTGGTCACCAGACCGCAAACGCAAACCAACAGAAGGCGCCGGAGTGCACAAGGGATAGTTGTCCCAGCACTGATCTGACTCCACGGGTACCAACACGGACAGACCAGAAGGCAATAGTTGTCCAACCACGGGGACACTCTCCACCGGAGCTACTTGGTAGGGAATAGAAACCCCCAGAGACCAATCCGAGTCTTGATCGATTGCGGCCCAGTCCAATCGGAACCCGGCACTAAACACGGTCACGGCAATTACAGCAAATGCTCCGCCAACAACCGCTATTCGAGTCAACGCAGACTTCCACAGCAACCACCCGAGCGGAATAGTCAACAGAGTAAAAAGCGGACCCCACGCAAACCGGTATGAAGGTGGTGTCAAAGCAAACCAGGAGACAACCGCGACCAAGCTCGGCAATACGGAAAGTGCAACCCCACGCCAAAAGGATCGACCAAGTCGAATACGAACAGCCAAAACGACGACGGTTAACGCAAGTAACAAAAACAAGTAGGTTTCCCATTGCGTGAACCGGTCAGCGAACCAAACTCCAAACCAGTTAAATCCGTTCACCGACTCCCACATTTCCCTCGGGTTTCGGTGAAACCCCAGGGTTGCTTCACGGAAGGGAGTTGGGTCAGCTGCTTTCCATTCAACGGGAAAGGAAAAGAGTGAGAGCGGGTATTGAAACCAACCGCTCAGGAAAAAATCTCGGGCGGTTGAAACGACGAGGGCTAAAAGTCCAACTCCAATGACTAGCCCACTTCCCAGCGCCAATCCCCGCCGCGATTTTTTTCTGCGAATAGCAAGCAACACCAAAACCACGAGTGTCGTACCAGCAAAGAAGACGGCCGTTGGCCTAAACAATACCAATGTGATTGCCAAGACACCCAACACCACAGCACTTGCAACCCAGTTCTTTTGCGAATGAACGGCATCAACCAAGTACGCACTAGCTACCACGGTGAGAACAAACACTCCGGCGTCCTGCGTGGTGCTCGCAACCCAGAAATCAGCCAAAGCAATTAGTGGAATCAGCGCGACCACTAAACCAACAAGCAGCACATAAACCCCGGGACCAAACCTGCGGACCCGCGAACCCGAAAGTACCCGGAGGAATAAATCAAACCCAACCAGGGTAATCAGGAACCCATTAAGCAAACGGAAACCGTTAAATCCCCACGGTCCATTGCTCAATAGTGCCGCAAGTGGGACTTGTGCATTTGAGTAGCCGAAAGGGAAATAGAGATTTGCTAATCCAGGAATGGCCGAGTACTCGGTTGAGTATCGAATAGCACCCAAGTGATACAGCCCGGAGTCGTAATTTGTTACCGGACCGAGGGCAGCAAAAGCAAAATATAGAATTGCTAAACCGACCGCACCCAAAGCGATTTTCCATGGCCAAAAAACTGAACCCCAAGTGCCTAAGTTGTGACTAACATCGAGGGAATGCAACAGCAGAACCCCAACGACTCCCGCGAGAACAACAAGGAAGAGTGTGGCGGCCAGTGACACTCCGCTGCCAAGTGGTTGCCACAGATTAAGTGCGTACGCCCAGATAGCGATCAGAAGTAGTCCCCACCACAATGAGTGGCGAAGGACGCACCCAAAGTCAAACTCGCGAGAACCTTGGGTGCGACGAAGCACCAGGACGGCAGGTGTCAACCCGACTGAGACGACAGCCCCAGCGCACCCAATCCAGGTCAGCAGGACGAGTAGTCCTCCAGTGAGAATGGGCAGGAATTCCATTAACTCAAAGTACTTCTAGTTGTTTGCGCGGAAAAAATCAATGGTTGTTTCAAGGCCCTCACGCAAAGCAATGGTTGGTTCCCAACCCAAAGTCGCCTTCGCCCGAGTGATATCGGGTTGCCGGCGAATCGGGTCGTCTTGGGGGAGTGGCAAGTATTCAATCCCGGAATCAGTACCGGTCATTGCGATTACCATGTTGGCTAGCTCGCTGATTGTGAACTCACCGGGATTACCAAGATTGATTGGTCCGATCACTGAGTCGTCAGAATTCATCATGGCGATCAACCCTTCGATCAAGTCATTGACATAACAGAAGGAACGAGTTTGCTGGCCCTCGCCGTACACCGTGAGAGGTTTGCCGCTGAGCGCGCTCACGACAAAATTAGAGACCACGCGACCGTCGTGTGGGTGCATCCGCGGGCCGTATGTGTTGAACAGGCGAACCACTTTAATTTTGAGATCGTGCTGACGTTGGTAATCAAAGAACAATGTTTCGGCTGCTCGCTTACCTTCGTCGTAACAAGCGCGAGGACCAATGGGATTCACATTTCCCCAGTAGTCCTCTGTTTGTGGGTGCACGAGTGGATCGCCGTACACCTCAGAGGTAGAAGTGAGCAGAATTTTGGCGCCGGTGCGCTTAGCCAGCCCGAGCATGTTGATAGACCCGTGAACTGCTGTCTTGGTGGTCTGTACCGGGTCGCGCTGATAGTGAATCGGGCTTGCGGGGCAGGCCAGGTGGTAGATCTCGTCGACTTCAACGTAGAGCGGAAAGGTGACGTCGTGACGAATTACTTCAAAGCGGGGGTGCTCCAACAGGTGGGCAATATTGTCCTTGGTGGAGGAGTAGTAGTTGTCTACACACAACACGTCGTAGCCGTCATTCAACAACCGCTCACAAAGGTGCGAGCCAATGAATCCTGCGCCACCGGTAACCAGCGCCCTGCCTTGAGCAATACTCAATTTCTTGCCTTCCATTGGATTGCCGCGTATTTGCGGAGTCGATCAATTGTGCCAAGTGCCGTGGCCCGAAAGTGGTGCTTCCGAGACCAATTATCCGCTTTGCGGTCTACTTGTACCGGGATTGGCTCAGTGGGAAGCCGAACGCTCCCAAGAGGCATGAGCAACGGGTCACCTTCAAATGTGTGGGTCGCCTCCTCATCAAAGCCAATATTTTGCACCAAGTTCGTATTGCAGGTGGCGGTCAGTTGACCCGCGGTCATATTTGCTAACTGCAATTGCCAATCCCAGGTGTCAATGTCACCACGTGCCGTGAGTTCAAAGTTCGACGCCCAGAACATGGCACCAGAAACAGAACGAGCGGATTGATTCCACAACTTCCACGGTGAAATCTTTTTGTACCAACCGGTTGGATCCAGTGTGTGTTTATCCCACGAGCGCTTCCAGGTTGCCCAACCCCACACGTGCGTGATTTGCGCGAAACGGTACGCCTGCTCGGGGTGGGACTGTGCGATTGCTGGCACCACATTGCACCCGGAAACAGCAAACACCCGATCGTCATTTTGGTACCGGTCCAACAATTCAGTGCAAAACGGAAAGAAACTTAGATCAGGAATAATGTCGTCTTCCAGAATTATTCCGCGTTCCACATTTTCAAAGAACCACGTGATCGCGTTGCTCACACCTTGACCGCACCCATGATTTGAATCCTGAAACAACGTGTGAACATCAGTTGTCCAAGTAATGCGCGAGGCTAAATTTCTTACCTGAGCAACCTTCTCAGCCTCCCCAACCCGGTCAGGCCGCGGACCGTCAACCGCAAAGTAAATCGTCGAAGGTTGAATTTCAGCCAATCGATCCAGCAGGACGCTCAAATGATCAGGGCGATTAAACGCCATGATCAACACGGGTTCAGTGAGAGTCATTGCTCCCGTTTTCGTCTTTCTCTCCCAAGGAATTAATCTGCTGCTGCAGGAGTGCGACTTCCTCAGCCAACCGACGGATTCGCCCTTCATGGCGACTGAGCTCGTAACTGAGTTGCACGCTTACCAAAATCAACAGCACAACGGTGACAAAGAACAACAGGTTGACCGGGGTTGCGATCCCGATTGCGAAACTAATTCGATCCAGCACGCTGGGGAAGATCGCAAAAAACAATGCGGCCCCAGAAAAAAACAACCACAGCACGGCGTACTTTTCACGCAAGATTCCACGGCGAAGCAGATAGAAAACAAACACGAACGTAACGACAGCGGTGAACCCGGCCAGGAAATTCGAGGTCATGAGTCATCTCCTCGCGGTGTGCGCCCGCTCTTGAGCCCCGTTGCAATAATCGCCAAGGATGCCCGGCCCAAATACAACGCCGACCACACAGCGTTCTTACTTGGCCGCCCGTGCTGCCGGAAATACATGGTCACCGGAGTTTCTGAAACTGTTAAACCTGCCCGAATCGCAATTGCGAGAGAGCCAACGGTGTCACCCAAGTAGTCAGCCGGATATTCAACGGCAAACAGATCGATTGCCCGAGGCCCAGCCGACCTAAACCCGGATGTTGGGTCGGAAATGACCTCGCGGTTCATGGTGCTCAGCGTCTTGGAAAGCAACACCATGGCCCAACGCCTAGGCCCACCAACGTGGTAGGTGGAATCGGGGTGAAAACGAGTTCCAACCACAATGTCCGCGGTACCCAAACCAGCCAGTAAACGGTCAAGATCAGCCGGATCGTGTTGCCCGTCCGCATCCACCTGAACCAAAGCGGTGTAATTCTCACGCTTGGCGTAGAGGAAAGCGGTCCGCATTGCCCCACCAACACCAACATTGAACGGCAAGGAAATAACCGTGGCCCCGGCTGCGAGGGAAACTTCAGCTGTTCGGTCGGTGGAACCATCGTTGACCACCAAAATATCTGTGTCAGGTCGGTGTTCCTGGACCTTGGCAATTACCTCTGCGATTGAATCTTGCTCATTCCACGCGGGGATGGCGATTAATGAACGTTTGTGAGGCACCTCCCAACGCTACCCCACGCGCGCCCTCATGCGGGGAGTTCCCCACTCACACACCGCGGTTAACATGAACTTGGGTCAAAGTTGGAACAAAGCAGCCGTCAAAGTGGCACTCACCCAAACGTACTTATCCGAGCCAACCGCAGTTATGCTCGCAGTTTAACCCAGTGAGATAGGCGCTAGTGACTCCAGGTTTTAAGGTTTGGTTAGGTCGGGGGCTCCCGATCCTCTTGGCAGTTATTGGCGCTTTAATCGTCATAGCGCTTTCATTTCAAATCTACTTTGAGCAAGTCACTGTCGGAGCAGACTTGTCAACTTACCTCCTTCCGGCGGTCGCGCGCGAACAAGGGCTTGGGCTTGTCTACAAAGATTTTCTCGACATCAAGCCACCGTTAACTTTTGGAGTTTTTGTCCCTTGGATCGCGTTGTTTGGTTCATCACTTGCAAGCATGTGGGCCTTCTATGCACTCCTGCTCGCATTGATGTTCACCGCATTTTTCATCGCTCTTTACCAACAACTCAGACCCTGGCTCGCGGTTTTTGTTTTTAGTTTTTGTGTGATCAACATTCTCTTCTTCACCATGTTGGAAGAATTCTTTTTCGTAACCGAGGTTGTGGGATCAGTATTGGTGTTGTGGGGCTTGGTCCTGGCTCGCTGGAGGCCCACACACTTGGGAACCTTGCTTCTAGCTTCGCTTCTGCTGGGAGCCGCCGGACAGGTTAAAGATGTTTTTGTATTTGCCCCACTTGCACTCCTGCCCATTGTCTGGGCTGCTAGTCGGCGACTAAGGGCATTTGGTGCGCTTGCCGCGGGAGTTGCGTCTGCATACGTGCTCACCGGATTGTTGCTTATCTGGTGGGGGCCAGGAGTCTTGCAGGCGTATTGGGAAATCATTCAACTAAAGCGCGAAAGATTCCCCCTCCCTACTCCTACGGAATTGGCTGACCTGGCAGGTGGCCATTTTTCACAATTGCAACTGTGGTTTCCGTGGCTCCTTTTAGTGGCAGCGGTGCTAGGTCTAGTGCTGGTTGTCAATTTTTTGATGAACCGGAATGACAGTTCTAATTTTCACAACGAAAATTCCAGTGCTTTCACGAGACTTTCATCTGGTGAGTGGATGCTGGTGTTTTTCTTTGGCACGATGTATCTCGGTTTTCTTTGGCAGGGTGCGCCACTGCTCAAATATTTTGCTGTTGCAATGGTATTCCCGATCTATTTGCTTGTTGCGGTTCTCATTTCCCAAGTACTGAAATGGAACACCGGTAAATCTAAAGTTGCGGTGGTAGGGGTGACGACTGCTTTGATCCTTGGACTCTCTCCAGCCGCAGACGCTGTTTTGTGGGCTGTGGGTCGCACAAAGACTTATACAGTGCCACCGATTAGCACTCTGATTGCGCAAGCCGAGTCACCCGGTGATCTTGCGCTTTACACGGAGATTCAAAACTCATCCAATGCTGACGACTGCTTACAAGTGGCTTATGGCTGGTCTGCTACCGCTGACTACCTGTATGCGCTTAGGCCCGCCTGCACTAGGTTCACCCTCCCGCCGCTGGTCGCTCAGACACCGGCACTTTGGGATTCACTTGCCACAGAATTGTTGGCACAACCGCCAGGAATCATAATTTTTGACCCGACACTTGCCACTTCGGGGACTCCCGTTTTCCCTTACGCAGCGGTCCTTGCTCGTTGTTACCGGCAGAGTGATGCGCAACCGATCTTGTATTTTTCACTTGATGATGGGGGGGCAACCCGTGGGTGCATGCAGATCGCGCTTGCTGGACCAAACTAGTTACACAAACTGGGATCCAGTTTCCCAATAATCACACCTTCGTCCTCGAAGGAAACAGACATAAACCCAGTCCAATCAACATTCTGCGTGCGAGTGGGGTCAATCCACACCCAGCGCACACCCGCTTCACACAAAGGTGCAGCGGTAACGGCACTGGGCTGGTCAATAAACGCGTAGGAGGCTGATTCGCGCCCGAGTAATAAGTCTTCACCACCAGCGGGTCCGTAGGGAGCCTGATACCACGTACCCGAAACGAGAGTTTGAAGTCCAGTGAGCGCAGGGACAATTGTCGAGTACGTCAGATTGGTGACGACTCGTTCACCGGGAGAAGAAGAATTTCTGATGTATTTCCCAGCGCGCAAGTAGCTCGCAGGAATTGAATTAACGAACCCTTGATCCAAAAATGGAATCATCAACTCCGGGGGCGAGAAGAATTCGCTGCGAACTGTCGGTGGCAAACCAACCTGCCCGGTTCCAATTCCCAACAGCCGGCCCGGAGCCGTTGCCAAAGTAGCAATTAATACGAACACTGCGACAGCGACACTGAATTTCCGAGCGAAAATAAAAGCCAGAACAACAGCAACGGCAACTCCCGCGACTGGGCCCAACCACCGCAGTGTTGGCTCCCACACGTTTCCACCAGAAGGCCCGGTAGCCCACAGAACCCACACGACCGCGAACACCACAATCGAGGAAGTAACAATTACAAAAGCCAACACAATACGCGAGTGATTCACCCGCCTACAAACAAACTCCCAAGCATTGCCTGCACCAACAGCGCTTAAAGCTGCAAGTGGTCCAGCAGCGGCAGCAGCGAACCACAGTTCGTTTTGTCCGCCATTGAGCAGCAACGCTGAACCCACGCCGACAACAACGAGACCAAGCCCAATTCCCAATTCGGGTCGCGTGCGCCAATTCGAATCCCCCATCAACCACAAAGTTCCTACCCAGCGAACACCAATCCCGATTGCCAAAATCCCAGTACCCAGCGCAACACCAATAATCCCAATTGCAGGGTTCATGCCTTGTTCACTAGATGCGCGATCCAGCAGCGACCCAACCGCTATTCCACCGCCACCATTTCCACCAGCGATGAAAACAAAGTAAGCCACCACCATGGGGATAGCGCCAGCGACCACGAGAGCAATTAGTCGCCTGCTCAATCCGCCGCGAATCGCAACAAACACAACAAGCCCGGCAATCACAGCAGCTGCTACGGCCGCGGTACTCACCTTGACCAAAATAAATCCGACAGAGAACAAGGCGATCACCATCAGGGAGACTACAAAGCGCGAACGACCTAAATCTTTTTCCCAAGCGTTAAGAACGACAAGCACGAACCCGATCAACCACACCGCACTGAGCGACTGGGACGGTGAATCAAAGTTGAATACCGAGCCGTAAACAACACCGAGGTGACCACCCAGCAGCAACAGAATCACTGCAAGTGAGGGAGCCCACGACACTCGACTCAAGCGACGGGTCCAAGCTGCGATCAACGTGACCCCGACCACCAGAGTCACCACCGGCAACACGCGTGTTAAAACCAAAAACGGTTCCGCATTGAAAGTGGTTGTCAGTTGACCCGTCCACGCGTAGGTCAACCAGTGGTAGTGAATCGCTTGGCCGGGAGTGAAAATGCTATCAAAGACTCCGAAGGTGGGAATCGACCGACCGAGGGCTTCAAAAAAAGCCATGTCCCCGTGAAAGCCGCTCCACTCGCCTTCCCAATTAAGTTGATAGCTGCGAACGCTTAACCCGAACGCCACCGAGGCAAGGACACCACCAATGACGAGGGAACTGAGTAGTGGCCAATCAATACCCGAAAAAGATTTAACACGTGAATGTCGCCGGAGAACAAAAACCCACCACAGCA
>Ga0208413_1001720_pt1 | contig 13549 bp, 1 predicted proteins | sample AntAceMetag02UKD_FD_184761 | JGI IMG/M metagenome (GOLD analysis project Ga0208413, IMG submission 184761) | Saline lake microbial communities from Ace Lake, Antarctica - Antarctic Ace Lake Metagenome 02UKD (SPAdes) (version 2) | ecosystem: Environmental > Aquatic > Non-marine Saline and Alkaline... | reverse complement strand
TCGCCAGATCAACGACCTCCGCTCGCCAACCACCATCCGTCACCGCCTCCACGCGCTGCACCGGCTGACCCGTCGCATCCGTCGCAAAGACGGTGCGCAGCGCATCATGCCGCGCCACCACCGCGCGAACGCTGCTCGCCAACGCATCCAGATTCAGCGCCCCCGATAACTGAAACGCGGCGGATACATTGTAGGCCGCGTTGCCCGGCACCAGTTGATCCAGAAACCACAATCGACGTTGCGCAAATGACAGCGGCGCATCCGTTCCCGCCACGCGCCGCGGAATCAGATGACGAGGCGGAGTCGGCGCACCCGTCTTCGCCCCGGCACCTTCCGCCAACAGTCGGGCCATCAGCGCGTCGTCGCTCGCCGCATCGCTCATGAGTCCGCCTTGGCCAAGAGCCGCGCCTTCTCCTCCGGGGTCATTGATCGCAGCCGCAGCCGCGCCCGCGCATACTGCTCCGCGTGCCCCGGGGCCGGCTCCTGCCCGATCAACTCCCGGGCACAACCGGCCACCGTGGGCGCCTCAAAAAACCGCATCAACGGCAGCTCGATCTGCAACTGCTCCCGCAACCGCGAGATCAACTGCGTCGCCAACAACGAGTGCCCGCCCAACTCAAAAAAATTATCCGTCCGCCCCACGGTGGCGATGCCCAGCAACTCGCCCCATAGCGCCGCCACCAATTCCTCCACCGGCCCTGCGGCCGGCACCGCACCCGCGGCTCCCTCCATGATCGCCGCATCCTCCGGCAACGCCCGCCGATCCAACTTGCCGTTCGGCGTGCGCGGCAACGCCGGCAGCACGTGCCAAACCGTCGGCGCCATGTGCGTCGGCACCACCACTTTGACCCAATCCGCCAACGTCTCGACCGTCACCGTTGCCTCCGGGGCCAGCACCACGAACGCCACCAAATAGGTGCCCCGCTGCGCATGCTCCCGCGCCAGCACCGCCGTCTCGACGACCTCAGGATGTGCCTCCAATCGGGCCTGAATTTCCCCCAACTCCACGCGAAACCCACGGATCTTCACCTGATGATCCCGGCGCCCCAAATACTGCAACTGCCCGTCCGCTCCGTAGCGCGCCAAATCTCCCGTGCGATACAATCGCCCCCCTGGCTCCGGGGCAAAGGGGTCCGGCACAAAGCGCTCCGCCGTCAGGTCCGGTCGGCCGAGGTAGCCGCGTGCGACGCCTTCACCCGCCAGCACGATTTCGCCGATCGCCCCCGTCGGCACCAGTTGCAAATCTTCGTCCACCAAATACAGCCGCGAATTCGCGATCACCCGACCAATCGTCACCGGCCCGCCCAGCTCCCGCTGGGCCCAGGTCGAAAAGGTCGTGTCCTCCGACGGGCCATACAAATCGCACACCCGCTCCACTCCCGGAAACTTATACAACCGGTCCACCAACGTCGCCGTTAGCACTTCGCCGCCCAGATTGATCGAACGCACTCCCGCCGGCATCGCCCCCTGCCGCGCCAGTTCGGCTGCCGCCGAGGGCACCGTGTTCAGCAGCGTCACCTCATCGCGCGCCGCCAGCGTCGGCAGCGTGAGGGCATTCTCCGCCACGATTACCGTGCCGCCACTCGCCAACGTCACGAATAACTCGAACACCGACATATCGAAACACACCGAGGTCGAAAACAACACGCCCGCCAGCTCCTCCGGCCCGAAGGTCGCCTGCGCCCAATGCACCAACGCCACCGCCTGTCGGTGCTCAATCGCCGTCGCCTTGGGCCGACCGGTCGATCCCGAGGTGTAAATCAAATACGCCAGATTCGCCGGCACCGCCGGGCCCGCTTCCGCCCCACCTGCGCCCGCGCCCGCCGCCAACCCATCCATCCCTACCGTGGGCAGGTTGTGCTCCGGCAACGCGCTCGCCGTTGATCGTTGCGTCACCACCGCCACGAGGCCCGCGTCCTCAAACATGAACCGCAATCGCTCCGCCGGATACGTCGGGTCCAGTGGCACGTAGGCCGCCCCCGTTTGCAATACCCCCAGCAAGGCCACCACCAAATCTGCCCCGCGCGCGAGGCAAACCCCCACCCGGTCTTCGGGTCCGACGCCCGCCTTACGTAGTTGATCACCCACTACACCCACTCGCACCGCCAATTGCGCGTAGGTCAGTCGCTGCTCGCCATCAATCACCGCGCAGGCCGCGGGCGTGCGCGCCACTTGCGCTGCCCACAGGCTCGGCAGAGTCGCAGTGCGATCATGCGCCAGCGCCGTGTCATGGCCCCACGCCATCACCTGCGCACGCTCCCCGTCATCAAGTCCCTGACCGTTGCCCACCAACGACAACCGCGACACCCGTCGCTTGGGCTCTGCCACCGCCGTCATCAACAGGGAGACAAACCGTGCCAGCAGGCGCTCCGCCGTCGCCCGCTCAAACAACGCCTCGTTGTATTCCAACGACAGCTCCAGATCGCCCGCCCGCTCCCGCGCCGCCAGCGTCAGCTCAAACTTCGCCGTGCGCGATTCCGGCCGCAACGCCTCCAGCTTAACGCCCGCCACCTCGGCGTCACTCACCGGCGCGTTCTGCACAACCAACAACGTCTGAAAAAACGGCGCCCGTGACAGGTCCCGCGGCGGATTCAGCGCCTCCACGATCTGCTCGAAGGGCGCATCCTGATGCGCGTAGGCGTCCAAAGTCGTCGCCCGCACCCGCCCCAGCAGTTCCGCAAAGGTCGGGTCCCCGGCGAGGTCGGCCCGCAGCACCAACGTATTCAAAAACAGCCCGATCATCCCCTCCAACTCCGTGCGCGTGCGACCCGCGATCGGCGTGCCCACTGCAAAATCCTCCTGCCCCGCATGACGACTCAAAATCGCCTCCCACGCCGCCAACAAAACCATGAACAGGGTCGCGCCTTCGCCCCGCGCCAGCTTCGCCACCGCGGCGGCTTCTGCCTGCCCCAGGGTCGTGTGCAGCACCCCGCCGGCGTAGGTCTGCACCGCCGGACGCGGCCGGTCCGTCGGAAAATCCAAGGCCGGCACGTCGGCCAACTGCGCGCGCCAGTAAGTCATCTGCCGCGCCAACTCTCCGCCCGCCAGCCACGACCGCTGCCACGCACTAAAATCTCCGTATCCAATCATTGGTGACGCCAACAATCGTCCCGCATAAGCCGCCGCCAACTCCCGCACCAACACGCCCTCCGACCAGCCATCAAAAATGGCATGATGAAACGTAAACCCGAGCACCTGCTCCGCCGTCGCCGTCTTGATCCAACGCACCCGCCACAAGGGGCCCTGCCCAAAATCAAACGCCGTCGTGGCATCCTCCGCCAACTGCTTTGCCCAATCCCCGCCCTCCGCCGCAATCAAGGGCAACGCTGCATCCGCCATCGGCACCTGCACCACCTCCCCGGCGACCTCCGCCAGCCCGATGCGCAAGGACTCGTGGCGCGCCTGCACCTCCGCCAACGCCGCCCGCAGCCGCCGTCCGTCCAGCTCTCCGCGCACGCGCACCGCCAGCTGTAGGTGGTTCGCCGCGTTCCCGGGTTGTAAACGCTCCAGTAGCCAAAACCGTTGCTGCCCAAACGACGCCGGCACCGGCCCAGCTCCCGAGCGTGCCGCCAAAGCCGGCGGCCCCTCCGCGCCGTCTCGACCCGCCCGATGGGCCGCCACCCGCTCCGCCAACCCCGCCGGGGTCGGCGCTTCAAATACCGCCCGCAGGGGTAGGCCCGGGGCCGCGTATTCACGCACCCGGGACAACAACTGCGTCGCCAACAACGAGTGCCCCCCCAGTTCAAAAAAATCATCGGTCGGCCCCACCGCCGGCCGCACTAATACTTCGGCAAAAACGCCGGCCATCCACGCCACCAACGGCGAACCCGCCTCGGCCGGGCCTGCCGCATTACCCTCCTTCGCCTCCGCCGCCAATGCCGCCTTGTCGACTTTCCCGTTCGGCGTCATCGGCAGCTCCACCAGCGTCGCCCAACCCCCCGGCACCATATGGGCGGGCAGCCGCGCCGCCGTCCACTCTCGCCATCCGGCTTCGTCGATTTCCGCTCCCGCAGCGACCACAACCCAAGCCGACAATTGATCTTCTCCGCTCACCGCCACGGCGACCTGCCGCACTCCGGGATGAGCCGACACCACCGTCTCGATCTCACCCAACTCCACGCGGAATCCGCGCACTTTCACCTGCTGATCGATCCGGCCTAAAAACTCCAATCGCCCCTCCGTATCCCAACGCACCAGATCCCCCGTGCGGTAAAATCGGGCCCCATCCATCGCCCAAGGACTCGAGCCAAAAGCGGTTGCCGTCAGCTCCGGCCGACCGAGATATCCGCGGGCCAAACTCGTTCCGCCCAACCACAATTCCCCCGGCACGCCTGGCGGCACCTGTCCGCCCCCCACCCCCACCACGTAGGCCGTCGTGCCCGGGATCGGCCGACCGATCGGCAACGTCGCATCCGTCGCCGTCAATTCGGTCCACGTCGCGACCACGGCGTTCTCGGTCGGCCCATACGCATTGATCACGCGCCGACCGCCAACCGCCCATGCCTCCAAGATGCCCGGCCGGCAGGCCTCCCCGCCCACGATCAAACACCGCAGCGATTCGCCGGACCCCGCCGGCAAATGCGCCACCGTGCTGGGCGGCAACAAAGCACAGGTTACGCCCGCCGCCTGCAACGTCTCCGCCAGCGGTTCCCCTGGTCGCAACGCCTCCGCGGTCGCACCCACCAACGCCGCCCCGCTCCCCAGCGCCAAACTCAGTTCCCACACCGACGCATCAAAACTGGTCGAGGCAAATTGCAACACCCGGTCTGCCGCCCCCAACGCCAGCATCTCCCGCTGAAACGCCGCCAGATTGGCCCACGCCCCCCGCGACACCACCACGCCTTTGGGTCGACCGGTCGAACCCGAGGTATAGATCACATAAGCCGCTGCCGCTGGATCGACGTCACCATCAATCGGATACGCCTCATCTTCGACCGCCGTCTCCATCAGGTCCTCCCAGACCGTTACGTTCGGCCCCATCCGCCCGGCAAATTCGCGCCGCGCCAAAACATGCGATGCTCCACTATCCGCCAGCATGAAATCGATCCGCACCTGCGGGTAAGCCGGGTCGATCGGCAGATAAGCTCCGCCCGCCCGCAGGACGCCCAACGCGGCCACCGCCCAATCGAGCGACCGCCCCATCCCCAATGCCACCACGGACTCCGGGCCTAGGCCCGCCGCCCGCAACCGCCGCGCCACCGCCGCGCTTCGCCCCGCCAAATCACCGTAACGCACCACGGCTCCACCCTGCACCAGCGCCGGCGCATCCGGGGCTCGTTCCGCCACCGCTAAAAATCGCGCGACCCAATCCGGGTTCGATTGATTCCCGATCCCCTCACCGCTCCACGTCGTCAGCTTCACGCGTTCCTCCGCCGTCACCAAATCAACGGCCGCCATCCGCCCGTCCCCGCTCGCCGTCAGTTGACTCAATGCCAGCTCCATCCGCCCGGCGACCGCTACCGCATCGTCCCGCTGTACCCGTTTCCCGTCAAAAAGCACCTTCACGGCCAGCCGCCCAGCATCCTCGGCCGCCACCAGCGTCAACGGATAATGCGTGCGCTCCAGCCCCCGCGCCTCGGCCAATCGCAGCCCCGCCGGCAACGCTGCTCCCGCTTCGCCCGCCCCCGGGTAGTTTTCAAATACATACAGCGTCTCAAACAGCGGACGCCCCGTCGGCACCGCACTCTCCCGCCGCACCTCGCCCAACGGCGTGTGCTCATGCGCCCGCACCCGAGCCATGCGGGCCTGCTGCTCGGCTAACCACGCAGCCGGCGTCATCTCTTCCGCCACCGTGAACCGCAACGGGATGGTGTTGATGAAAAGTCCCACCGTTTTCTCCGCCTGCGGCAATTCCGGCGGACGCCCCGAAACCGTGCACCCGAACACCACCTCTTCCCGTCCGCTCATGCGCGCCAATACCAGCGCCCAGGCCCCCGCCGTAAGCGTATTTAAGGTGACCCCCGCCGCCGCCGCCCAAGCCTTCAGCCGCGCCGTCACCGCCGCCGGAAAAATCAACACCTCCTCCCCGGCCGTCCCTTCAGCATGTCGGAACGCTTCACCCACCGCCCCCACCGGCAACGGCGTCGGCTCCTCAAATCCCGCCAATTCCTCCCGCCAAAAAGCCGCCGCTCCAGCTGCCTTACCCTGCCGCAACCAGCGCACAAAATCGCGATACTTCGGTGCCACCGGTAAGCCGCCCCCGCCGCCCGCGTAAGCCGCCAACACTTCCTGCAGCACCAGCGGCAGACTCCACCCGTCCAGCAGGAGGTGACTGTGCGTCCAAATCACCTGCCAGCATCCCGCTCCAACCGACGCCACCGTCAAACGCATCAACGACGCCGCCCCGAGATCAAATCCCCGCGCCCGATCCTCCGCCAAAAACGCCTCCAGTCGGTCGCGCCAATCATCGCCCCAATCATCGGTCACCAGCGGCACCGTCACCCGCCGATGCACGATCTGCAGTGGCTTCTCCAAACCCTCCCACTGAAAGGAGGTCCGCAACGCCGGATGCCGGTCCACCACCACCTGCCACGCCCGACCAAATGCCGCCAAATCCAGCGATCCTTCGAGCAAAAACGTCATCTGCTCGATGTAGTCGCCGCCTGCCGGATCACGCAGGTGGTGAAACAAAAAACCTTCCTGCAACGGAGACAGTTCATACACGTCTTCAACGTTGGCTCGGGGGTCGGTCGGCGGCATGGAACTCAAATTCATTGCAGCCGCGAAAATAGTTTGTCGAGGTCCGTCTGACTCACCCCTTCAGCCGAGAAATCCGAGGCCGTAAAGCCGCCCGCCGCGCCATCCGCGCAATGGGCGATGATCACCCGCAAAGCCCCTTCAAACCCGGTCGCCAGACGCTCGATCGTCGCCGCCGTGTGATGCGCCCGACTGTAGCTCCACGCACAACGCAGTTCCCCGCCCGCCACCGCCGCATTCAACTCCACCAAAAACGGCCGCGCATTCTCCAATGCCCGATCGGCCCCGCGCGCCTCCGGTGCCGCCCGGAACCCAACCGCGCCGGCGTCCGCATCGACTTGCCCTAGGTAATTAAACGCCAGTTCCGGCTCAGCCCGCCCACCCAATTCCGCCTGCGTCTCCGCCGAGCCGAGGTAGCGCAGCAACCCGTAACCCAACCCGCGCCGCGGCACCGCTCTCGCCTGTTCCTTCACCGTCTTGATCAGCTCGCCCGGTTCCTCCGCCGCCATCAGGTGCACGGGAAACAACGACGTAAACCAGCCCAGCGTCCGACTCACGTCCGGCGCGCCCGCGATGTCCTCCCGCCCATGGCCTTCCATCATGATCGTGTGCCCGTGGTGCCCCGTCCACTCCATCAGCGCCCGCGCCAACGCCGCCAGCAATAGGTCGTTGATCTGCGTGCGATACGCCTGGCCTGTCTCCTGCAACAAGGTCGCTGTTTCCACCACCGACAGCACGCGCTCAATCACCGTTTCATCCAACCCGCAACCCCGGCCGGGCGCGACTTGGTCTCGCGGCAAGGGCTCTGCCGCCGCCACGTCTCGCCAATACGCCAGCTCACTGCGCGTTTCCGGTGCGTTCGCCGCCGCCGCCAACGCCTGCGTCCACGGTCCCCAATTAGGTGTTGCCTCGGGCAACACCTCGCCGGCGTAGGCCGTTGCCAGTTCATCCAACAACACCCGCCAAGAAACTCCGTCGATCACCAGATGGTGCGCCACGAGCAACAAGCGACCTTCGCCCGTTCCGTCCGCCGCAAATACCACCGCCCGCACCAGCGGCCCGGCCGCCAAATCCAGTCCAGCCTGGGCCTCCGCCACGCCCGCGGCCAACGCCTCCAGCGGCTTCACCGCGCAGCTCACGCCGGATTCCGTCGGCCCGACTTGCCCGGGCTCATACCGCCAACGCAACACGTCGTGCCGCGCTCCGACCAACGCCAGCGCCGCCTCGAACCGGGCCGCGTCAAAACCCACCGGGGTCACCACCAACGCCGACTGATTCCAATGCCCGGGCGCCGCCAAATTCAGGCCAAAAAACCAGGCCTGCGCTGGCGTAAGCACCGGAGGCCCGTCCCCTTGTTTCCCGGCCACCGGTTCTGCCGGCATCGTCTCCGCCACCGCCGCCAATTCCGCCAGCGTCTGATGCGTAAACACCGCCTGAGCCGGCACCCGCCAACCCGCCGCCCCGGCCCGTGCCGCCACTTGCAGGGCGATAATTGAGTCTCCTCCCAGCGCAAAAAAATTGTCCGTCCGTCCCACTAGTGGCACCCGCAGCAGGTCCTGCCACAATCCGGCGAGCACCTCCTCCTTCGCCCCCACCGGCGCAACGACTGAGCCGTCCCGTCGCTCCGCCGTCGCTGAATCAGGCTCCGGCAACGCGGCCCGATTCACTTTGCCACTCGCCAGCAGCGGCCACGTCTCCACCCGCATCAACCGGGCGGGCACCATGTAGGGCGCGAGCCGCGCCCCCAGCACACGCCGCACCGTTTCCGGCCAATCCTCCGGTGCGTCCGGCCACTCTACGTATCCCACGAGTTGCCCAGCCCGCACCATCGCCGCCGCTTTCGCTAAGCCGGGCACCGCCGCCATCGCCGCCTCAACTTCACCGAGCTCGATCCGAAATCCTCGCAACTTCACCTGATCGTCCGTCCGACCCGCATAGTGCAGCTCCCCCGGCGTCCGCCAGCTCACCCGGTCACCCGTTGCATACATGCGACCGCCCGGCGTCGCCGCCCACGGGTCCGGCAAAAATCGCTCTGCCGTCATACCGGGTTGCCCCCAGTAGCCCCGCGCCACTTGCCCACCTCCGACATAAAGTTCTCCCACCACCCCGGGGGCCACCGGTTGTAGGGAATCATTCAATACGTAAAGCGCGCACCCCGCCACCGGCCCGCCGAGCGACACGGACTCGCTCTCGTCGCTGCCACCCGCGTCCGCCCGCCCTACCGCGCATTGAATGGTCGTCTCCGTGGGGCCGTAGAGATTGACCAACGGCACCGGCCGCACCGCCGCCAGCCGATCGCGCAACGTCACCGTCAATACTTCCCCTCCCGAAAAAATCCGCCGCAATGCCGTCAGATCGCTCAGGCCCGGTTCCTCTGCCAGTCGCTCCCACAACGTCGGCACCGATTGCAATACGGTCACCCCAGCCGCCCCCATCGTCGCAACCAACCCCGCCGGATCTCGCTGTGCGCCGGGCACCGCCAGCTCCAAACGTCCGCCCGTCATCAACGGACACCAAAACTCCCACACCGACGCATCAAAAGTGAAGGGCGTCTTCTGTAAAATCACGTCGTCCGGTCCAAACCCCTGCGCCGCATTAAACCCGTCCAGATGCTGCGCGAGCGCCCCGTGTGAAATCGCTACGCCCTTCGGCCGCCCCGTGGAACCCGACGTGAATAACACATAGGCCAGCGTCGCCGCCACGGTTGCGCGGGATGGTGCTTCGACGCCCACCACGGGCGCATCCCAAGCGATCAATCGCGTCGTCCCCGTCGTCGGCCAGCGCGATCGCCAAGCCCCGGGCAACAGCACCGCATCCAACCCATTCTCGTTCACGATCTCCGTCCACCGATCTGGCGGATACTCCGGGTCCAGCGGCACGTAGGCCGCCCCCACACGCCACACCCCCAGCAAGGCCGCCACCAGCGCTGGCTCGCGATCCGCCAGCACCGCCACCGTATCCCCCTGACGGATACCCGCGGCCCGCAGACGCGCGCCCATGGCCGCCGACTCGGCGTCGAGCCGCGCATAGCTCCAAGCTTCGTTTCCTTGCGTCACCGCCAGCGCATCCGGCGTGCGGATCACCTGCGCCGCAATCACCTCCGGCACCAAATCCACGCCCGCTCTCACCGGCTCTCCCCGACTCCACCGCGTCACCGCAGCCGCCTCGATCTCCGGCACCCAAGCCAGCGTCCGCACGCCCGCTTTCGGGGCCGCGACCATCCCAGCCACCACCATTTCATAACGCTCTAAAAACCGCTCCGCCGTCGCCCGGTCGAAGAGGTCTCGATTGTATTCCAAACCGATCTCCAACCCGCCATCTGCCGCCTCCGCCACCGTCAGCGACAACTCAAATTTAGCCGTCTCCCCCTCCGTCTTCACCGGCACCAATTCGAGGCCCGCCAACCTCAACGCCGCGCTCGGCGTGTTCTGCACGCTGAACATCACCTGAAACAACGGCGACCGGCTCACGTCCCGCGCGGGCTGCACCGCCTCCACCACCTGCTCAAAGGGCGCCTCCGCCCGATCATGCGCCGCCAACATCCGCGCCCGCACCGCTCGCAGCAGTTCTACAAAAGTCCCCTCCGGTCTCACGTCCGACCGCACCACCAGCGTGTTCACAAACAAACCGATCTGCGCCTCCCACTCCGGCCGGCTCCGGCCCGCCACCGGCGTGCCCACCGCGAAATCAGTCTGCCCGCTGTGCCGCCATAGCCACACTTCCCACGCCGCCAGCATCACCATGAACAGCGTCGCCCTTTCTTTCCGCGCCAGTCTGCGCACCCCAATCGCCGTCTCCGCCGCCAACCACAACTCGACTCGTCCCCCCCGATAGGTCGGCACCGCCGGTCGCGCCCGATCAAGGGGCAACTCCAGCGCTGGCACGTCCCGCAAATCCTCCGCCCACGCCGCCACGTGCTGCGCCACGACTCCCGCCGATACCCGCGCCCGTTGCCACCGCGCATAGTCACCATAACCCAAAGACAAAGGAGTCAACGCCTCCCCCGCATAGAGCCGCGCCAGCTCCCGGACGAGTATCGCCTCCGACCACCCGTCTGTCACCAGGTGATGCACCGTCAATTGCAGCCAATGCCGCTCCGATCCCAGCCGCCAGATCGCCGCGCGCCACAGCGGCCCGTTGGCCAAATCAAAGGGACGCGCAGCCTCTTCTGCCGCCCGCCGTCGCGCCTCCGCCTCCGAGCCCACAGCACCGCGCCGTACCGGCACCGCCAACGACGGTCGCACTTCCGCGCGGGCCCGACCCTCGTGGGCCGGAAACACCGTCCGCAGGCTCTCGTGCCGCGCCCCTAAAATCTGTAACGCCTGCCCCAGCGCCTCTTCATCCAACGCCCCTCGCGCTGCCAGCACGGTCGGCAGGTGATAGGTCGCGCCCACCTCGCCCAGCTGCGCCAAAACCCACATGCGTTCCTGCGCCGGCGACAACGGCACCTCCGCACCCGGCTCGCGCGGCCCTGGCGTATCCTGAATATCAATACTTACGGACTCCGTCCCGCTCACCGCCGCCGCGAAGCTCCGCACCGTCGGGAAATCAAACAACACCCGCAACGCGACTTCTCCGCCCAACGCCGCTCGGGTGCGCGCGATCACTTGCGTCGCCAACAGGGAGTGCCCGCCCAGATCAAAAAAGTTCTCGGCTGGTCCCACTGAGGGACGCCCCAACACATCCGCCCAGATCCCCGCGAGAATTTCCTCGCGCGGACTCAACCGCGGTTCGCCGTTTCCCTCCGCCGACGCGGAGTGAGCGTCGTCCCCATCCTCCGGCAACGCCCGCCGGTCCAACTTCCCGTTCGGCGTGCGCGGCAACGCCGGCAGCAGGTGCCAAACGGTCGGTGCCATGTGCGCCGGCACCACCACCTTGACCCAATCCGCCAACACCTCGGCCGTCACCGTCGCCTCCGGGGTCAGCACCACGAACGCCACCAAATAGGTGCCGCGTTGGGCATGCTCCCGCGCCAGCACCGCCGCTTCGACGATCTCAGGATGCGCCTCCAGCCGGGCCTGAATTTCACCCAGCTCCACCCGGAACCCGCGGATCTTCACCTGATGATCCCGGCGGCCCAAATAGTGCAACTGCCCGTCCGCCCCGTAGCGCGCCAAATCTCCCGTGCGATACAATCGCCCGCCCGGCTCCGGGGCAAAGGGGTCCGGCACAAAGCGTTCCGCCGTCAGGTCCGGGCGCCCAAGGTAACCGCGCGCCACGCCTTCACCCGCCAAGACGATTTCGCCGATCGCTCCCGCCGGCACCAATTGCAGATCTTCGTCCACCAGATACAGTCGCGAATTCGCGATCACCCGCCCAATCGTCGCCGGTCCACCCGGCACCCGCTGCGTCCAAGTCGAGTAGGTCGTGTCCTCCGACGGACCATACAGATCACGCACCCGCTCCACCCCGGGGAACGCATACAACCGATCCGCCAACGCCGCGGTCAGCGGTTCGCCCGCCAGATTGATCGAGCGCAACCCCGCCGGCATCGCCCCCTGCCGCGCCAGCTCTGCCGCCGCCGAGGGGACCGTGTTGACCAGCGTCACTTCATCACGCGCCGGTAAATTCGGCAGCGTGAGGGCGTTCTCCGCCACGATTACCGTGCCGCCACTCGCCAGCGTCACAAACAACTCAAACACCGATAGGTCGAAACAGACCGAGGTAGAAAACAACACCCCCGCCAACTCCTCCGGCCCGAATACATGTTGCGCCCAATGCACCAACGCCACCGCCTGCCGGTGCTCAATCGCCGTCGCTTTCGGCCGACCCGTCGATCCCGACGTGTAAATTAAATATGCCAGATTGGCCGGCAACGCCGGGCCCGCCTCCGCCCCATCCGTGCCCAACGCCAACGCATCCATCCATACCGTCGGCAGGTTGTGCTCCGGTAGCGAACTCGCCGTCGATCGTTGCGTCAACACGGCCCCGAGATTCGCGTCCTCAAACATGAACCGCAAACGCTCCTTCGGATACACCGGGTCCAGCGGCACGTAAGCCGCCCCCGCTTGCAATACCCCCAACAAAGCCACGATCAAATCCGCCCCACGCGCCAGACAAACGCCAACCCGATCCTCGGACCCGATGCCTGCCTTCCGTAGTTTATTCTCAACTACACTCACTTGCGCCGCCACCTCCGTGTAAGTCAGCCGTTGCTCGCCGTCTATCACCGCCACCGCCTCGGGCGTGCGCGCCACTTGCGCCGCCCACAGGCTCGACAGCGTCGCGGTGCGATCATGCGCCAACGCCGTATCATGGCCCCACGCCATCACCTGCGCGCGTTCCTCATTATCAAGTCCATGCACGTTCCCCAACGCCGCCTCCGCTCCCGCCGCCAAACGCCCCAACAGGGTGCGGAAATATTTCACCCAACGATCCGCCAGTTCATCCGGCAGTCGCTCCCGGTCATGCAGCATCAGCAACGTGATCTCCTCGCCCGGCGCCACAATCATCGTCGCCGGATAATGCGTGCGCTCATGGCTATGCGCCTCTTCTACCCGCAATGGCCCCAACGCTCCTGCCAGCGCCTCGTCGATCGGGTAATTCTCAAATACCAGTAAGGTCTCAAACAGCGACCGGTCCCGCGGCACCTCCGTCCAACCTTGGATTTTCACCAGCGGCGTGTGCTCAAATTCTCGCGTCGCCATCACGCGATCCTGCAACGCCCGCAACCACGCTCCCACCGGCCGCTCCGCCTCGATCTTCGCCCGCAGCGGCAATGTGTTAATAAACAGCCCCACCATGCTTTCCGCCTGCGGCAAATCCGCCGGTCGGCCCGAAACGGTGTGGCCAAAGATCACGTCCCGATCCCCGCCCAGCCGCGCCAAAAACAGCGCCCAAGCGCCTTGGAACA
>Ga0208413_1001718_pt1 | contig 13556 bp, 12 predicted proteins | sample AntAceMetag02UKD_FD_184761 | JGI IMG/M metagenome (GOLD analysis project Ga0208413, IMG submission 184761) | Saline lake microbial communities from Ace Lake, Antarctica - Antarctic Ace Lake Metagenome 02UKD (SPAdes) (version 2) | ecosystem: Environmental > Aquatic > Non-marine Saline and... | reverse complement strand
AACCCAGAAAATAATTCTCAAACTATAACGTCAAATTATGCGGGTATGGCAGTTGGGGATTTATATATAGGAGGGTCAATGTCCGGACCTGGAGCACCGTCTGGCGGTGGTGGTGGTACGTCTAATTGGGTCCGGTTGTATCATACTACAGGGGGGGGTTATAACGGGGATTGGAAACCACCGAATCTCGATTCGAATAGTACACCGGGTCTTTACAATACAGGAACCGGTGTGTATACATGTCCATCCACTGGCTGGTATAGAATAGATTTTTACGTGACAGTTGATATGAATAATCAGACTTCCACGTCGCCTACGTATATTAATATGTATAAAAACGGTATACGATTTCAGCGTTATTTTTCAAGACCACTGGCGGGTTTATATAGTGGAAACAACCCACCATATTACGGCGGCTTGTCGCCGTATATAGTTGTTACGGGACACGAATTGGTATATTGTAATACTAACAACCAGTTAAGAATGATTTTAGGTGCCTTTAATTTGCATGCAGGCGGCAATAGTGCACCTGGGTTCTCTATTTATAAAATATCTTAAAGAACAAAAATATAATACTAATACAGATGGAAGAAGAACACCCATTCCCGCAAGATATAGGTGTAAACATAAAAGAAATTATCGAATCCCTTACTGAAAACACACCCGAAAATTGGTCATGTTCCCACCCATTCGGATACGATACGTTAATTATCGACGATGGATCTGAAAAACCTAACAGGGATGCATTCGAAGCCGCTATAAATAAAGCTCGTATAGAATTTCCTATCAAAGTTCTCAGGGGGGAACGAAATAGGCGATTACTCGAAACCGATTGGACACAGGGTAGGGATATCGTATTATCTAATGATGAAGAATGGAAGGTATATCGTCAGACACTTCGCGATTTACCGTCGAGTACCGTAGATCCATCCAATCCTATATGGCCATCAATTCCTACATAATACTTTGCACATTTTAGGAAAACTAAAACGGGTAAAATATACGGGACTTATCGCACAAGAAGTCATGAAAGTTCTTCCAGAAGCTGTTGTCACCGATAAAGATGGATATCACTCTATAGCGTATGGTAATATGGCTGGTATTCTTGTCGAAGCCATCAAAGAGTTGAAAAATGAACTCAATATCGAAAAAATGATAAACTCTGATCTTGAAAAACGTGTATCGGCTTTAGAAAATGCTTAAAGGGTGTACAGGCTATATAATCATGGATAATCTTATTCAAATCATTCCAGTTCTCAACGAAGATGAAGTAAATGCTTTGAATATGTATACCGACGAAAAACTCTCCTTTATACGAAGTACAACCTTTAACGGTGAAAATTCAAAAATAGTTTCGAGTCGAACGAGTATTGAATGTACTCTACCCGAAAATGAAGATATTACCAAAATGGTACATGGAAAAATAAATGCAGCTCTCGATGAATATAAAAGAAAAATACTCCAAATACATTCAGGTTACAATAATCACCCATTACCCGGAGCCAATGACACGACATCGTGGCGAGAAGATATACGTATAATTCAATACACGGAGGGGCAGTATTACGGATTTCACCACGATCAGGGGACTGTACAGGCGAGACGCGAGTATCACAGACAAATATCAGTTATTTTATATTTAACAGATGATTTTGAAGGTGGTGGAACAGCGTTTACTCATAAAACATTTAAACCGAAAAAGGGAGATGCAATCATATTCCCATCGAACTGGTGCTATCTTCATCAGGGAAATCCGGTAACCAACGGTACGAAACGTGTAGCGGTTACCTGGTATTACGTAGATTCGAAACGCTAAAATGTAACACGTGATGTTTTGTCACGCGGTACATTCATAATACTTACTTCTTAATCGAGTCCATCGCAGCGAGAGCAATCACACCTACTATGAAGAACATAACAACGTAATTACATTCCGTGTTATCGTCCATGATAGCTGGTGCTTGCTGTTTATTTTTAGACGCACTATACTCCACCTTCTTCTGATCAGTAGAAGGTGGTGGGTCGTCACCAAAATCGATGGGACTGTACCCTATCATTTATTCTATGTTTACAAATTAATTTCAACCTTCTTCTTACGCCCACCACGTTTAGCTTTCACCGCGGGAATTTTCACCTGCTTCACATCACTTTCATCTTCAGGTGCGTCCACACCCTGGACAGATACGATATCGGAAATATCATCGTCGTCATCGTCGAATGCTGGTGGGTTGAAAGCCGACGTACTCACCGCGGGGTTGGGGGGCATCATGATATTTCCCATGAGACTTGAAATGTCTAGCCCGGGCCCCTGCATTTCGTGGCGCCCACCACTACCACTGGTGTTTTGTTGTGGAGAAGGGTTCTTACCGTTCACCATAGTCGTTTGGACCGCGCTCATCATGTTTTGTACCAGGTCTGGGTTTTGTTTCATGACATCATTCATGTTGGGCATCACTTGTTTGAACATACTATTCGTGAGATGGAACATCATCGCACTTCCACCGAGCATCATTACCAGTTTGATTTCTGGCGCGACATGCATCTTCGTTCGGTACTTCACGTACAACTCTTCAAATACTTCGTCGTAATCGTCAACATTTTCCATGATGTTTTCCGACCAACCTTCGAGTTGAACATCGAGGGGGTTGTATCGCTTGTTCATAAATTCTAAACCAGTCACACAAGCAATCAACATACGTTTAGAGAATTTCAGTGATTTATCAACGTCAATACTATAAGTGATACGCTTAACTTCCGTGCGCAAGTCGTCGATATTGGAGTATACGTTCATTCGTTTGTTAATCGTAAATCCCTTCTTTTCTAGTCGACCGAGTTTGTTCACGAGATCCGCCTTCTCCTCATCAATCGTTTTGTACCCCGGGGACGGTTGTTCGGGTTCTTCAGATGCAAAGTCGCCTCCGCCTTCGTAACCCATACCCCCGTTTCCCATTTGGGGTTCATCTTCATATTCACCATAGTCTATGGGATCCTCGGGTTGTGGTGGTGAAGGGGCGCTCGTTTTATTTGGGTTCGCGAATGAGTCCATATCCTCCTGAGTATCAGCGTACTGATATTGTTGTGGAACCGGTTGCCTAGTATTCTGCATCGTTTCGGGTGAGCGACGCATCACTTGGGGTTTGGGAAAGTCGAGTTGAATTTCGTTAAACATCGCCATCTCGTCATCGTCAAGTTTCACGACGGATTTATCATTTCTATTAAGAATGATCTCACCGTCCATTACTTTCTATATTGAAACTAATCTTTTTTCTTTAACGCACTTTATAAAAAAAATATCAGTAGATAATAAATGAAACTTAACAATACCGACCGTTTGACTCTCAAAGTTATTCTTGGTGTTCTATTTCTTCTCACTATCATATCTCTTATGATGCCCAAGAAAAGTATGTACCAACCTAAGACGATATCAATCACGTCAGTTGGTAATGGTGGGTCCATATTCACCCTCCCCCGGGGAACACAATGCCTACCGGGGTCCGAACAGACTTCCGATGCATACACTATCGATAATGTCGGTGTGTGTGGTAGTCAAAAAATGGCGAGCGATGCCGCTAGTTATCAAATCTCGGACGGAATCGGTGGCGTTTTAATCTAAGCTATTATAAATGGCTCTCGTCACATCGAATTCTATAATTCCCGACCTCGAACAAGAATATCACACGGTTCTGGTGGACACGATTGGACAATCGGACAAAAGTACGTTCACTGTACACTTACAACAGGAGCTCGAGAACGTTGTACAAGTCCGACTGGTCGCAGCTCAGGTGAGACCTTCATCTACCTCCAACGTGTGTTCCATTTCTGTTCAAGAATTAGACTCACAATTTACACAGCGTGCAACAAATGAACTATATGGTCAATCATCACAGTCACCACTTAACAGGGCATTCGGAACTATCCTAGATGATGGGTCTGGGCGATTCAATTTTAAAAATAATTACCCCGTGGTACAACAATATATCACACCCATTCGGAAAATTTCACGGCTTAATATTACACTTCGTGATCAGACTGGTCTTCCAATTACCGGTACACTCGAAAATTATTTTATATTCAGATTTACGTGTAAGAACAAAAACCTTCCAGGGCATTAAAAGAGGTTTAAATTTTACCTCATAGTATTATAAATGTCCGCGGGTATTGTCCAATTGATCGCAATCGGAGCCCAAGATGAACATATAATGGGTGAACCCGAAATATCGTTTTTTACCTCTACATTTAAGAGGCATTCCAACTTTTCACAATCCATCGAAAAACAAACGATCCATGGAGCTGTGAAAAATAATTCAATGTCCAGCGTTCAATTCGAACGAGCGGGTGATCTTCTCGGGTACGTCTATTTCACAATCGATGATACCACCAAAGCCCTCGACATTCAACGGTGGGACACGATCATTGATAAAGTGGAGCTCTATATGGGGGGGTCACTTATTGATTCACAAGATTCAATATTCACAGAAAAGATCGCCGTCGACACGTTCGCTCAAAATGTGTCCAAGAGTTCAAATGGTACACACCCGGGTGTGAGCGCACGTTCGTACTTTTATCCACTCCGTTTCTTCTTCTGCGAGGGACCCCAATGTGCAATCCCCCTCGTAGCATTGAATTACCACAACGTCGAGATTCGTATTCACTGGGCGACTGCGGCTTCTAATTATAACGTAGAGTGCTACGCCAATTATTATTACCTCGATAACGAGGAGCGTGGGAACATCGCTTCTCGGAAACACGATCTTCTCATCACTCAGGTACAGAAAAACTTCGCCTCGGGCACCATCGTTCAGGATCTCACATTCAATCACCCAGTGAAGTACCTCGCATCGTCTGATACAACTACAGATGGTGCACTCACATCACCAGAAAATAAGATTAAATTAAATATAAATGGTCTCGATGTATCTAATTTTAAATGGGGAAAACCGCATTTTATTGATGTTATGAGTTACTATCACACAGGGTTTGTGACGTCCCCAGATTTCTTTCTCTATTGCTTCTGTCTATCCACGAGTTCCCTTCAGCCTACAGGCACACTCAATTTCAGTCGTCTCACGTCAGTCAAAATCATGAGTGAAACTATGCCCATAAATCACCCTATATACGCGGTGAACTATAATATATTACGCATCGAAAATGGTATGGCAGGTCTCATGTATGCGAATTAAAATGCGATACTATATTAAATGGTCAAGAATATACCGACGATTGAACGGTCGACCAGAATCCGTTTCGGTAAACATACATTGGAAGATCAGGCTGAAAATACAATTGTTTTTAACGCATCTAATGCACCATTAAACGCAGTTAATCCAGGTGCAGTGTATCTCACACCCATTCGTTTTAGAGAGGATTTTAGTGACCCGAATATCACTCTTTTGATGTACGATATATCTACAGGTGAAATCACTGAATCAGGTGCTGCTGCATCCGAATTAACAGAACCACCATTAGAATTGGTTTCTCGATACGGTGCAAATCCCGGTCGGACCACACACACATTATTTCTGAATAACGTACAAACCGCTTTTACCACCTTATCAAATGTAGGAATTGCGAACACAACGCCAATACATACTCTAGACGTTGGTTCGAATCTGTATGTTCAAGATACCGGTTCTAATGTACTTTATATTAGGGGAAACACGTATATCTCACATAATTTAGAAGTTGGTGGAAATATCAGTTTTACCGGTGGCGTCACGAAAGTCGACACGACCAATATGCAAATCTCAGATGCTATAATTGAAATTGGTAAAGGTAACTCCACAAATGATACGACTACCGATTTAGGTTTTATTTTTACGAGACCCGTCGGGGAATCGAATGTGGTCATTGGTTTCGACGAATCGTCTGATAGACTACTCATAGGATATTCTGACTCTTCGGCGAACGAGACAGTATTAAATACTAAACTTTCAGAAACTTTAGATGTCCATCTACATGGTCGTTTGTTTACAGAGTCTAGTATAGGGGTGGGTACGACAAATCCAACGTCAAATCTCCACGTTACCGGTAATGCATATATTCTGACAGACTTGACTGTTGATGGGGATGCAAAGTTTAATACTAATACACTCTACGTGAATGTGAATCGAGATAGTGTAGGTATAAACACATCCAACCCAGACGCAAATCTACATGTAGAAGGTAATGTGTACATATCTTCCAACCTCGCCGTCAACACAGACACACTATTCGTCGAGACCATAAATTCGAGTGTCGGTATTAATACAAGTACACCTAACGCAAATTTACACGTCGTCGGGAATGCCTACGTGTCCTCTAATTTAACCGTAGCTATAAACACGTTACATGTTGACAGTGTCAATGATAATGTGGGAGTGAACACACTTTCACCTTCCGCCAAATTACACGTCGTTGGTAATGTATACGTGTCCTCTGACGTTGATATAGGTGCGGCGAATCTCACTGTGGACGTTGATACGTTGTATGTTGATAGTATCAATGATAGTGTTGGTATTAATATGAGTACACCCGCGGCGAATCTACATGTCACAGGCAACGTATATGTATCCTCGGACCTTGACATAGGTGCGGCGAATCTCACAGTGGACGTCGATACGTTGTATGTTGACGCGATCACAGATCGTGTCGGTATAAATACACCAAACCCGTTAACAACCCTAGACATTCGTGGAACGGCGTATGTTCAAAACCAATTAGAGGTTGGAAATGGTTCAAATTTTATTGTGGACGATTCAACTTTTTACGTACGAGCAGACACAAAAAGTGTAGGTATCGGTACAACAGCACCCAATTCAAATTTACACGTAGAAGGTAACGTATACGTCGATAGTAAACTCACCATCAACTCCCATCTTCAAGTGGATAATGGAACGTTATACGCCGACGCGTTCAAAGATAGTGTCGGTATAAACACCGTTACACCTTCGGCAAATCTGCACGTCGTAGGAAATGTATACGTGTCTTCTAATTTAAGTGTCGACACAGGTACATTCCATGTCGATGCGTTTAATGACCGGGTAGGTATCAACACGAGTACTCCGATAGTAGCACTCGACGTTGTGGGCGCGGGTAGAATATCATCTACTCTAGTTGTTGATAATGGTACACTCTATGTAGACGCCATACAAGACCGCGTCGGTATTAATACATTGACTCCGAGTGTCACGTTAGATGTTGTAGGTGAAACGAAAATAAGTTCAAATTTAAGTGTCGATGTAAACACTTTCCGTGTAGACGCGGTGAATAATCGGGTTGGTATCAATAAAGAGTCACCGTTAGTCGCTCTTGATGTAATCGGTCAGACATATATCAGCTCAGATCTGACAATTCCATCTATACTTTACGTGAACCAGAACGATCGAAAAATAGGTATACGCAATACAACACCCACCGCAACCTTAGATGTTTCTGGGAATGTACACATCACATCGGATGTCACTATAGATTCAGCCAATCTGACTGTTGATACAAATACATTACACGTTAATGCGACCACAAAAAGAGTTGGTATCAATACATTATCACCATCGGCAGCTTTACAGGTAGTCGGGGGTGTGAATATATCGAGTAACCTCACCGTCGATACAAGTACGTTACACGTCGATACCGTATTCGATCGAGTCGGTATAAATACAACGACACCTTCCGCCAATCTTCACGTCGTCGGTGACGTGTATATCTCTGACGCACTTAAGGTAGGCGCGGCGGACTTTAGCGTCGATACTAATACCTTATACGTTGATGCTTCCGTTGATAGTGTTGGTATAAATACGACAACTCCTTCAGCAAATCTTCACGTCGTTGGGAACGCGTATATATCAAGTAATCTCACCGTAAACACTTTTACTTTACACGTCGATACATCTAATGACAGAGTGGGTATAAATACGAATGCACCTGCTTTTGACCTAGATGTTCGCGGTACATCCAATGTGGGTGCTACGACGTGTACAACATTAGAATTAACCGGAACCGATGCCACGACGAGTAAATCCACGGGTACACTCATCTTATCAGGAACCCACGCCGGTATAGGTGTCGATGGAAACATTCACGCATTAAATGTGAATTTTCACGACGCAGAAATACGTTCACTAAATGTTATCGATACCACATCAACAACTTCGAAAACGAGTGGTGCGGTTATAGTGGTAGGTGGAGTTGGGGTTAGTGGTAATGTCCATGGAGCAAATGCGAATTTTGAAGATATTGAAGTTGATAGTATTGTAGTTACGGATGTCACGAGTGCGACGAGTAAAACAAGTGGTGCACTCCAAGTTGTAGGTGGTGTGGGTATCGAAGGTGCACTTTTCGGGACGGCCGGTACGTTTGATAGCACGATGACATTAATTTCCGGAACTTCATCAACTACAAAAACAAGTGGTGCACTCATCGTTCAAGGTGGAATTGGCGCGACTGGTATGATTAACGCCGGAAATGCAAACCTGGAAAATCTCGAAGTGGATAATGTTACCATAACAGATGTAACTCCATCTACGAGTAAAAATACAGGGGCTTTATTACTTACCGGGGCAAATGCAGGTATAGGTGTAGATGGTAATGTATACGCGACAAATTTTGTCGCCACGAACAAAATAGCCTCACAGAACTTGACCACACAGAGAATACCGTATGTGGGGGGGAATAAGTTCCTCGAAGATTCATTTATAACAGTCGGGACCAATGAAATCATAGTCAACTCCGACCTTACAGTTAACGGTAACCTTTACCTCGAGGGTGAGACATTTGTCGTTAATGCACAAAATATCACAATCGAAGATCGTATTCTAGGTATCGCCAATAACAATACGGTACACACCCTAGATGTAGGTATTATCATGCAACACCCTGGTAAAAACATAGCCCTGATTCATCATGGTGAAGATGGGGAAGATCACGAACACCAATTTACGATCGCATACACACAGAATACCATTACAGATACTCACATATTTGACGACACCGCAAATGTTATCACTGTGAATATCATAGGAAATCTTCTCGTACAAAACAACCTTACTATCAGTAATATAGCAACATTCGGCGATACGACCCCATCAACGAGTAAAACGACAGGTAGTGTACTCGTCGCGGGTGGGTTGGGTGTATCGGGGGCCGTGTATGGATCCACTGCGAGTTTCGATGGGGTCACGACTATTACTAACAGTACCCAATCGACTCTAAAAACGGATGGTGCACTCGTAGTGATGGGTGGTATAGGTGTTTCGGGAGCCCTGTATGGTTCTACTGCAAACTTTGATGGTATAACCGCGATAACTAACGGAACACAATCCACAAACCATACGAACGGAGCTCTCGTCGTGAGTGGTGGTGTGGGAATCGCAGGAGATATCAGAGTAAATAACCAAACATTCTTAAATGGTATCACGCGTGTAACAAATATAACACCATCGACAAACGCAGATACTGGCGCTCTACAAGTAGATGGTGGCGTGGGTATAAATGGAACTGTACACATAGGAACACACGCATACATCGAAAATGGGCTCATCACAAATACTAGTGCTGTAACGAAGAAGACGTATTCATTTAAAGGGGTGTTGACGAATGGTACGACGACGGGTGATGCAACCGTCAATCTTGTTTTCACGGGTCACGTGTTTCATGCAAAAATCATCGCCATATTAGTAGAAGGTACAGATGATGTGAGTACATTAAGTTTTGAAGTTACGGGTGGATTTACGGGTGGTAGCGGTACTGGACAAAGTATTGCACGAGGTCCCGTTTCCGTTTTCGGTACATCAGTAGATAATCCCTGGAATACTACAGTCGCTATCACCGATCATGATGATATATCCTTTGCGCCATCAGAAACCATGGCAGCTGACGGTAGTTATAACGTATTCGTCGAATACATTTCACCGACGACCGCAGGTAAACTCGAAAGTTATGCGATAGGTCTTGGAAGCCATGTAAATTTTAACTATTAATTCCAATTGTCCCCATTTCCTCCAAAGTGCCTCCCATTTTGTAAGAAAATAACCTCTTCAATTAGTAAGAGATGTCGGCCAACAAGAAGACTCTCATCGATGGGGATTTCCAGGTTGGGTCGGGCCACTTTTACGTCGATGTAGAAAATAACAGGGTTGGTTTAAATCAGATGAATCCGACTAGTAGTCTCGATGTGAATGGGAACGCCTACATCGCGACGGATATGACCATCGGTTCGAACGTCTTGGTCGGTTCGAATGTCATAGCTCAAAAATTCACGGGGAGTGCATCAGGACTCACATCGATCCCAGCCGATCAGATTTCCGGTGTTATCTCGGTGGCGAACGGCGGTACGGGAACAAGTACGAGTACGGGTACGGGTGACCTAGTGAAATCTGATACTCCCACATTTACGGGGACTGTCACGGCAGGTACGTTTTCGGGAAGTGGCGCGAGTCTCACGAACATTCCTCTCGACCAGGTGACCGGTGTTCTCGCGGTCTTGAACGGTGGAACGGGGGTCACTACAACAACTGGGACGGGTAGCGTCGTCTACTCAGAATCACCAACACTCACTGGAACGGTCGTAGCCGATGGCGCGAACTTTTCATCTAACATTTCAGTCTCAAATGTGTACGCCGGCTACAACACGGATACCACATCATACCTGGGACGCGCAGCCGTAGGATTTTCCGGAATCACCGATGAAGCGACATTCGCACATATAGACGTAAACTCAACGAATAACTACGCACTCAAACAGACCGCTACTGGTGGGACTCATGTGAACGCGGCTACCACAAAATCCGTGATATTTTCTATAAATGATTCTGAACAGGCACGTATAAATACGACGGGTGTGGGTATAGGCACAGATAACCCCTCGTATAAACTGGATGTACACGGAACCGCTAACGTCGGTGCGTTGACATGTACGACTGTTTCGGGTGACGGATCAGGTCTGTTAAATGTCCCCGGGTTTTCGTGGCCGACCCATGCTAACGGGGTTGACATATATCATATCACTGGAAACGTCGGTATCGGGACGACTACACCTGGTACCACTCTCGAAGTTGCAGGTACGGCGGGTGTGGCAATCCTGAAAAGTGCAGCATCGGCGGCAATCTCAACGTATAACTTCATTCTCAATGGACCCCGCCCTGGGACGACATCGGGGGGTGCTATTCACTTCATAAACGGTTCTACGAGAACTGGAGATGGTGACGGGAGTACCTATACGATTCGGAATGATAGTGGTAAATTGCGTTTGGGTAATGCGAGTTACGATACCCTCCTAGAAGGTAACGTCGGGATCGGGGTGATGATTCCTAACTCGAAGTTACAGGTGAATGGCACCGTCACGGCGAGTTCGTTCAGTGGAATCCAAGTGGGCGACGTTCCAACCTTAAACCAAAACACGACTGGTTCTGCTGCCACACTGACGACAGCACGAACGATTGGAGGTGTTTCCTTTAACGGGGGTGCGAATATAACCCTCCCAGGTGTTAACGCCGTTGGGAACCAAAACACAACTGGTTCTGCTGCCACACTAACGACCACGAGGACCATCGGTGGGGTTTCCTTTAACGGGGGTGCGAATATAACCCTCCCAGGTGTTAACGCCGTTGGGAACCAAAACACAACTGGTTCTGCCGCTACTCTAACAACTTCTCGAAACATAAATGGTGTCGCATTTAACGGAGGTAGTGATATAAATGTTATTAGCACTTCTACTTTTGGAGTATCTGCTACGGGTGGTGCAAATGCTGCTGTGTCAGCTACTAATAAATCTAATGGACTTGGGGTTGATATTGCCTTTACTCTTCCCCAAGGTCCTCCTGGTGCTAACTCGACGGTGGCTGGTCCTGCTGGTCCTCCTGGTGCTAACTCAACGGTGGCTGGTCCTCCTGGTCCTGCTGGTTCTGTCGCTGCTGGTGGTACCATAAACAGGATTTTACCTTATAGTAGTACGTATGCTAAAGGTTATAATAGTGCAGCAATAGAGGTACGTGAATATAATTTGCAGGGCTCCGCTGGTGGAACAGAATGGGAACGTGCACCTCGCATTGGATTTCATTGGTCTGGTCGTGTAGCCTCACAAATTATATGTGATAGTGCAGGTACTATAAATATCGCGAATAACCCCGGAACTGGTTATGAGAAATTAAGAGCCGGACCAGTAGAAGCTCTTGGAGAGATTTACACAACTTCCATGATGCGCCTTAATTACAACAACCCCACAATCAACTTCCAGGATACTGATCATCGTGCATGCTTTCTACACAACAATAGTAATTTGCTTTATGTTTTAAATGGTACCAACAATGCTACGGGCTGGAGCCAGGTAAATGGTCAATGGGCGTTCGTATTCAACTTATCGAATAATGATGCGACGTGTGGTGGGAATTTTTCCGCAGTCGGTAATGTAACAGCGTATTCAGATATTAGACATAAAAAAAACATAGTCAAAATTAGTGATTCATTAAACAAGCTACATAAGTTAAATGGATACACATATGACCGTAAAGATACTGGTAAGAGATATTCAGGACTCATCGCACAGGAAGTTCAGAAGGTCCTACCCGAAGTTGTTAACAAAGATGAAAAAGGATATCTTTCTGTTGCATACGGAAATATGGCTGGACTATTCGTAGAAGCCATCAAAGAATTAACAACACAACTCAAAATCGAACGAGAAAGGGTAGATGTTCTTTCTAAAAAATTAGGAATATAAAGAAATACACCCTATATAAAATACAAATGGACGATACTCTTCATTGTAACACCACTCTTACGGTGAATGAGATTGATAACAGTGCTACCATTAATATCAGTTTGTGTAACGTGTGCTATAGAACCGTACAGACCATATCCGATGACCCGGCTGAGTGGGTGAATTACCTAGTAAAAAACAGTATCGAATCTCGAGCTATGGATATATGCGATCGGGAAATTGAAACTCATCTCAAAAATGGTACTATGCCTGCTAACATATCAAAAAAATCACTCATCCTTAATCATAAAATTGATGAAACACACACACACTACAAACCCAGTTAACATACATTCCTCTAAAGTGGACTGTGTCCCACTTTACAAGAAAAGATCCTGAAGATAACATTGAACCATGAAGTGGTCCATGTCCCGCTTTACAATAAAAAAATCGTACACCTATAGTCATGTCCTTTGAAAAAGATGGATACATTTTCAAACGACAGTTTCTATCAGAGGAGTTGTGTGACATTGGTAAAAGAATTAAAAGAAAAAATTGGGTAGTAGTAGATGACTACTACATTACCCGTGACGAGTGGCCAATCGCACCAAGTCCGTAGAAGTCGTACATGAAAAACACAAACGTTACAAACCCATACCATAAACTCTCTAAAGTGCCTAATAAAATAACCTCTTCAATTAGTAAGAGATGTCAGCCAACAAAAAGACTCTCATCGATGGGGACTTCCAGGTTGGGTCGGGCCACTTTATCGTGGACACGGAGAACAATTATGTCGGTTTCAACAATTCTGTACCCCAAAACAAAATTGATGTCCAGATAGGACCGCGTACAGGTACACACTCAACCAACAAACCCCTCTATGTCACTG
>Ga0208413_1001706_pt1 | contig 13596 bp, 20 predicted proteins | sample AntAceMetag02UKD_FD_184761 | JGI IMG/M metagenome (GOLD analysis project Ga0208413, IMG submission 184761) | Saline lake microbial communities from Ace Lake, Antarctica - Antarctic Ace Lake Metagenome 02UKD (SPAdes) (version 2) | ecosystem: Environmental > Aquatic > Non-marine Saline and... | reverse complement strand
CTAACAGGTATTCAGCTTTCCAATCGTTCTGAGCAAACGATTTGAGATCCTGCCACTGTGTTCTTTCCTTCCAAACACGATTAGCAGCATCTTGCCAGTCATTGTGGCGGATGGCATATGCCAGACGTGTTAGCAATAATTTCAATTGCGCCTGTTGTTGAATCTACGTTAGGAACTAAAAAGCGGATGTTCCTGTCATTATCAACACGGAAAATTGGTTCAGTGAGCAACACACTGTCGGCGTTGCCGCTGGGTGCTCGGACGCTGAAGTCGCCTAGAATCTTAACAACACCTGTGCCGTTGCTTGCAATAACAATGTCTTCGTTATTATTAACACTGCTGAGTAGAGCATAGTCTTCACCTGCTTTGGGATTTCCTGCTGCATAAGTTTCACTTGTTCCTTGAAAGTCTCCAAAACTAAATTCAAGTCCGGCGCTGTCCAGCAGTATCTGTCCCGCAGAGTTGATAGTAACGCCTGGTCCGGCTTTGATACCGCCGACGATAGTGTCAGTAGCAATAGTGAATGGTATACTGAATCCACCTGCGGTAACACCATCACTCCGGCGCAATACTCCAATTGCCTCATCGTAGAAAAGAGTGCCGGAAGTACCTACATAGGTAGTAGCATCATATGCTTGTTCGCCTGCGGCAAGTTTTCTAATAGACATCAGTAGCTCCTAATTAATTTATGTCGTCGATTTCGTCGCCGGCAACAACAATACCAGCCATCTTTTTCATACGATCTAGTTCGCTAGGTGCTTTGCTGCTTTGATCATCATAAGCACTAGCCACACCTGCTACTTTCTTTAGTAATTCGTGTTTTTGTTGTAGTGCAGGGACCATTACTGGTTCGTCATCTAGTTCGGGCTCTGTTGGCGTAATTGCCGTCATCCGTTGCTGAGTACTGTTTTGACTCATACCAGCATCCTGGCCTTGCTTTTGATCTAGCAAGTCTGCTAGGTCTCGTAGTATGTCAGACATTTTCATGTTTTATTTTTCTTATGTTGTCCAAGGACGTCCTATTACTAGTCCGCCTGTATTGGCATTGTCAACTACTGCATCATCACTGTACTGTGTTGGTAGTTGCGTAATATTGTATGTTGCTCTAGCATTACCATCAGTTGCTCGCTTGGTTGCAGCCAAATCTAGTTTAGCCTTCTGCTTGAGTTCTTTAGTTGCTAGTTCCGAAATGCCGTTTGCTGCCATTACTTCATACCACCTAGTCTTTTAATGTCATTAAGTTCTGTGTTTGTCGACGAACCTTGTTTTTTCATGAAGCTGACAATCATGTTGTAGTCTGCCATGGTGGCTACCCCGTCTTGACTCAATTTGATCACTGCTTCTGCTACGTCGTGTAGATCAGCATCTTGTTTGGCATCTTCGCGAGCCAGCTCTAGCAGGCGTATAAACAGGGGTACATCTAGTTTTATAATGTCCATAATCTAATCCTTGTCGAATATTTAGTTAAATACAACATGATAGACAAGAAACCTTTTAATGAACTGCTAAAAACCATGAAAGACTCGGGAAAATACCGTGTGTTTAACGATATTCTGCGTGAAGCAGGCAAATTTCCCGAAGCTATATGGTACGGTCCGTACAATATTAAGAATATTGTAAATTGGTGTAGTAATGATTATCTAGGTATGGGGCAGCATAAAGTGGTATTAGATGCAATGCACACTGCTCTAGACATGACAGGTGCAGGGTCAGGCGGTACTCGTAATATCGGCGGAACTAGCCACTACCACGTGGCCTTGGAACATGAACTGGCCACCCTGCACAACAAGGCCAAAGCCTTGTTATTCAGTTCAGCTTATGTGGCCAACGAGTGGACATTGATTGCCCTAAGTAAGATCGTTCCTAACATTCACTTTGTGAGCGATAGTGAGAATCATAACAGCTTGGTTGTGGGCATGCAACACAGCCGAGCAGCTAAAAGTATTTTTAGACACAACGACCTACAGGACCTAGAGGATAAACTCAGTGCTGTGCGACTAGCAGGCAATACCCCCTGTGTTGTGTTTGAGTCTGTCTACTCAATGGATGGCGATGTCGGGCATATCAAAGAGATCTGTGACCTAGCTGATAAGTATGGTGCCATGACATATATCGATGAAGTACATGCGGTAGGGCTCTATGGTCCCCACGGTGGTGGGAAAGTCGAAGAGCTTGGGCTACAATCCCGTGTTGACATAGTTAACGGTACATTAGGGAAAGCCTATGGAGTCCAAGGTGGCTATATAGCTGCCGATGCTGAGATCATCGATGCCATCCGTTCAGTAGCTGCTGGGTTTATCTTTACAACCAGCATGAGTCCAGTGGCCTGTGCAGGAGCCCTAGCTGCTGTTAAATACCTAAAGGATCATCACGAACTGCGTGACAAGCACCAAGAGCGTACTCGCAAGTTGAAACATAGATTAACAGTGGCAGACCTTACGCCAATGGAGACTAGCACTACTCACATTGTGCCTATTCTTGTAGGAGAAGCTAAACGCTGCAAGGCCATAAGCGATGACCTTATCAATGAACATAACATCTATCTACAACCTATAAATTCGCCGACGGTTGCCGTGGGCACAGAGAGGTTGCGTATTGCTCCCACTCCGTTTCACGATGATGGTATGATTGAAGATTTAATTACTGCGTTAATTGCATCATTTAATAAATTTGACTAGAGCGTAGATAATTAAAGTATTCTTTAATACCGTCGTTTATATTAATGAATCTTTTAACGTTGACACCTGCCTGTTCCAAATAGTCAACTGAAGCACAGGTATCTTTCTGATATTGTGCCTTTAAATCTGCAGGCATAGGTATATAAGTTTTACGACCTCTTCCATAATGTTTAATTACTGCATCGGCTACAGTTTCAAAACTCTCACTACGGCTAGTTCCTAAATCATACATACCTTCTTTGTAATTGTTTAAGAAGTGATAGACTGTACGAGCAACATCTTCTACATATATAAAATCACGCTTGTACTCTATACTGTTTTCAAATATTTTTAATTCCGAAGTTTCTGCTAATTGATTGTACCATTGATAGGGAGTACTTGCCATCCTACTCTTGTGATATTCATTTGGTCCATAAACATTAAACAATCGAAGCATTACTCCGTTGGTAATTTCTTGCTCGCTGGTCAACTTACTAAATGCATAATGATTAAGAGGACCTGTACCATTTCCATATACTGCCGCAGAACTAGCAAAGATAAACTTAATGTCGTTCTCAGCACAAAGGTCATGCCAACGACGTGTACTTAGTACGTTTGTATCATAGATAGATTTCCAATCACGTTCTAAAGTACTGCTGTTTGCGCCAAAGTGAATTACTGCATCAAAGTCTTTAGGGTTTGTTATAATCTCTTTTGTAGAATGCAATCCTAGATATTGTTTCCCTATAAGATTACGGAACTGATCTCCTGCGGGTAAATCATCAAACAAATATACATCGTTGATCCCCTGCTTGTTAAGGTAGCCTAGGATAACACTGCCGATGAAGCCGGCTGCGCCCGTTAATGCTATCATATGATCTCTTCCATGGTTGGAGCATAGCATCCAAGATGCTGTACTGTGACTGCTGCTGCAAGGTTTGCAAAATCTATTGCTCGTTTTATATCGTTAGTGTGTAGGTAGTCATAGGTCAATGCGGCTAGGAAGGTGTCACCAGCCCCCGTTACATCTACTACTTCTACCTTAGGTGCAGGTACATCAATATCAAACGATTTGCACGTCACACCTCGACTGCCTCGAGTAACAATCAATCCACTACATTCACTTTTAATCTTGCTGTATTCTAACTCGTTGATCTTAACCCATGCACCTTGCATACATTCTAGGTCAGTCTTCTTAGTGTCAATAAACACAGGGCAAGATACATTTAGAATAATGTCCATGATTAGGTTGTAGTCAACCACACCTTTATTATAATCACTAATCACCACAGCGTCGTAGATATCTGGTATTGCTGTGTCAAACGTAATAGGAGTTGATTGAATATCTTCGTCGACTCGCATAATCTGCTGGCGACTACGGCTATCTACTAGCCTAGTTTTAGTGCTGCGGTGGCCACAGAGCAAGTTAACATTACAACCTAGTGCTTTAAGATTAAGAGCAACATTGCCAGCCATGCCTTCTCGTTCTTCTTTATGTGTGGGAACAAACACAGGCACCGGAGCCTCTGGACTCAATCTATCTACTGTACCATATTGATATATGTCTACACACGTATCACCTATCAATAATATGTTTAATTTTTTCTGTTGTTGAATATCCATTTATTCTCTCAAAGAATATTAACTGCTTACAGACATCTTGTCCGATTACAGGCTTGCCGCGATAGTCACTGCCTTTTACCATGATGTCACAGGCATTTACTAGACTAATTAATTCAGTGTCAGAGTTAAACACGACGACCTCGTCAACCCATTTATTGTGAGCCAACATAGTCAATCGCTCATACTCATTATTAATAGGACGGCTAGATCCTTTTAACGATTTCACTCGGGCATCACTATCAATGCCTACAACAAGAAAGTCCCCTAGACTCTTAGCATACGCTAGCAGCTCTAGATGACCCACGTGCATTATATCAAAAGTACCGTTAACCAGTACTTTTGTCATTTTGACTATCGCCTGGGCTGATTCTAAAGTTATCTCCTACACTGTCAGCAGTACTAACTTCAAAGATAATCGAACCAGGAATTAACGCTTCGAGCTGGTGAGGGACAAGAGGCATATTCCTCCATACGTCACCTTCGTTAAGTTCTTTTTCGTATAGTGTTGCAGTGGCAGTATCAATCCAAAGCAACTTAAATTTGCCGGCGTTGACAAACCAAGTTTCGTCTTTGTCTTTATGAAAGTGCATGGAGAACTTTGATCCAGCCTTTTCAAATACCATAAGTTTACCACAGTATTTGTCATTGGTTGCCCATATGATCTCAAAGCCCCACCCTTTATCTACTTTGCCTTCTAGTCTTGTCATTATGGTCTCTTATCAATTACTTTGTCAGCAAGGCCGTATTTGACCGCTTCGTCTGCTGACAAGAAGGTGTCAAACTTCATTGTTTCAAATAGTTCATCATAATTTTTGCCTGCTGTATTGTGTCGCACATACAACTGAGTGAGCCGTTCGTTAACTCGTTTGCTTTCTTCAAAGCTGCGGCGCGCATCTTCAAACTGTAGATCCTGTACGTGAACTGATCCGCTTGTACCACGTGTGCCTGAGCTAACACGATGGATCATAGTACGTGCTTCAGGCAACAAGAACCGTTTTCCCTCGGCGCCAGCTTGTGCTAGGAATGATCCCATTGAACAGGCCTGACCCATGACAAATGTACTCACATCGGGCTTAATAAACTGCATTGTATCATAGATGGCCAGTCCTGCTGTGACTGCACCACCTGGGCTGTTGATAAACAAGCTGATGTCTTTGCTTGGATCTTCTGATTCCAAAAATAACAACTGTGCTACAATAGTATTGGCCATCATGTCCTCTACAGGACCGTTCAGCATGACGATGCGTTCTTTTAGCAAGCGGCTGTAGATGTCATAGGCTCTTTCGCCTTTTGATGTGGATTCGACTACCATTGGAATAAGTGACATAGGGTTCCTTGTTTAATGTAAAAATATAGTATAGCGTATGTAATAATTATTGTCAAGAGGATTGACACTATCATAATATGGCTATATAATAGTTCTATTGTTCATATACAGTTAAATACTGTTTTGTAAGAAGTTTATCATGTCGACACTATTATTAAATGCAGATATGCAACCAATTAGTCTTTTACCATTGTCAATTGTAGATTGGCAGGAAGCCGTGCGATATATGGTGTTGGATAAAGCCACGGTATTAGATTGGCACGAGGATTGGATCGTCCATTCTGCACGTTGGGAAACTAGAGTGCCGGCTGTGTTGTTGCTGAAAGAATACCAGAAACCCAAGCATACAATGCGTATGAGCAAGAGAAATGTGTTCTTGCGTGATGACTACAAATGCCAATACTGTGGCACAGATGTAACAGATCAAAATGCCACGCTTGACCACGTGCATCCTGTTAGCCTGGGAGGAAAGACCACTTGGGAAAACTCAACTACTGCCTGCAAGACCTGTAATTATAAGAAGGCAGCCAGTACCAAAATGAAGCCCAAAATCACACCTTGGAAGCCGCACTTTTGGGACTTGGTTGCCAATCGTAAGAAACGAGGGTATCACATACAACATCCTAGCTGGGCGACCTATTTGGGTGTAGAATGAGTTGACAGGACCTTTGGGTCCTGTTATAATATTAGCATACATACACAGAAAGGCCCAAAATGGCAGAACCCGTAGAATTACATGTGACACAGAACTTCGACGAGAGCGGTTGGGACGTTTGGTTTGACCATCCCCTGGGCGGCCGTAATGTGTTAAACGAAGAAAGTTTTGCTACACAGGCCGAGACTCTAGTGTTTGCACAAGAACAAATGGATAGTGCAGATGTTGGAGACCAGGAATGACTCGTACTAAAAAAGGTAGCCGTAGTTGGTTTGCCGAAAATCTTAAAGAAACATTACATCCTTCATTGAGAAGCTATGTTGATGTAAAGCAGTATTGTGACAGCAGTACCGATTCTAAAGTATTCGGAGTATATCTGCGCCACGAAATGAATCAGCAGGTTCGTGTAAAAATTGGTAAAGGTGTTGTTTATTTTTACAACGGCAGATCCATTTGTACACGCGACCATTTGAGCGCAACAGAAAATCCACTTGAAACAGAAGTGTTCATTCCTTGTGTTAGCGAAGAAGCAGCCCTTACATTAGAAGACACTTTGCATCGTTACTTTGGAAAAATTGAAGGCGTACACGGCGCGGTTGAATCCGTATTTGAGATCATTGATGCTCGTTGGAAAGCTCCGGCAGTTAACAGCGAAGGATCAGCAGGTGGAACTGAGAACTTTGATTTTAGTGATATCTGGGAATCACGGATTGAAGTGTTTACCGGTGCAGTAGCCAAAGTGACTACTCAAAAAAATGTAAACGTTACTAACTTTGCAACCATAGCTCGCAAAAATAGCCAAGTGAAGGGCAGTGACACTATGGTTGAGTGGTTGCAGGCAGGTGGCGACATGAGCGATTTTTATCTGCTTATGAAACCTCGAGCAGGTAAGAATACCACAATGTTCTTTGGTATTGCCAAGTACATTGACTCATTAAAGGCAAACCAGTCTACAAAGAAAATCATCATTGACTTTATTAGTCTATGGCCCAGCGCATTCGAAGGTGCCAAGAAAGACCTAGCCAACTTCTACTACATGGAAGGTGTTACCCTGGCAGGTGTAGACACGAGTGATGATGACTGGCAATATAAATTAGATCTACTGTTGAATGATCACGAAGTTGATGCAGTATTCCGATTCGCAAGTATGCAAAGTATCGACATGAGTGTTGCGGTAGAGTATAACGACGATGAAGATCGTGAAGGCGCAGAGATTACATTTGAATCTGCAAAATGTGAATACTTTAAAAGGAACCCAGCAGACATCTGTGTGATCGACGAAAGTGATCACGGCATGCGAACACAGCGCAGTAAGGATGCATTGACATTGTTTGGCTACGCTCGACGCATGTGGATGAGCGGTACAGACCTGTATGCATTGCGTCATGAAGTCCGCCCGGGCAATCACTTCTTGTATGACATATTTGACGAGATCAGAGATATTAATAATGCCAGCATCAAGATGCCTAAGATGCGTAAGCATAGTCTATTAGCCAAGACTCTTCCGTTAGAAGACCTTGATATTAACACTATGGATGAGCAAGAAATTACTCGCAAACTTGTAGCAGTATTTGAAACTACCAAAGTCGGCAAATGGAAGTTTGATCGAGTCTCTAGTCGGTTTGTTGATGCTAAAGGTAACAAGATACAATTTGTCAAGTTCGGCGAAGTAAATCGTCTGTGGAACATGATTTACTTTTGGGAAAATAACAAAGGCCATCGCGCACCAGAAGATCATCGCAACATCTTCTGCTGTATGCCTAGCGTGGCAAGTTGTTTAGCATTGTACAATCATATCCTAGATAAAGAAATTGAATGCGATCATGTGCCGCTGACTGCAAATACATTTGCCAGTGCCAATCGAATTGAAAAGCAAGTTAACGATGCAATGGTAGGTAAGAAGACTATCTTCCTTACAGTTGGTCGCATGTTGCGCGGAGCCAAAGCACCGTGGAGTGCTGTAGTTCGTTTCGATGCGTACAGTGACTTTAAGATTGGATTGCAACTTGAACTACGTGGACAAAATACAACTGAAGATTGGTTTGATGTCTATGACGCTAACATGTTCCGCTCTAGTGTTATGCAATATGATCTTATCCGTAGTCGTACTAACGGCGGTAAGATTGACAGCACAGGACGTACATTACACAGCCTGATTCCTATGTTCCGCAAGGGAGAGTTTGATAGTGAAGAAACCACTTGGGATGACATCCAAGAAGATTACTTTGCAGGTAATGTAGTAGAAGGCATGAAGCGCCGGAACTTGTTAGATCGTGTTGGTCTTACTAATGCGCAAGCCCTATTGGATAAGGTGTCTACGTCTAGCACTGCTGCCAAATCAAACAAAGATGCACGTGAAGGCAAGGCAGGATCAAGTACGCGACCAAGCGGTTCGGCCAAGGGTGAAAAAGATTCAATGGAAGAATTGATTAAAAAGGGTATGACTATTTCGAGTATGTTGCCAATCCTATTAGAGATTACTGATTATAAGTATACCGAAATTGACGAGCTGTTGGCAAATGTTCCAGATGATGTATTTGACTCTTGGTTGAAAGACAAGTGCCTTGACAACAAATAACAATTAATGTATAATATCATTAACATATTTGAAAGTTAGTAATGAATCTCAATAAACTACTCGTTAAACAATTATTTGTTGAAGAGCTTATTAATGAGCAATTACAGATTGCATCTAAAAAGATGCAACAAGCCAATTTTGATTTCTCTCAATTTAGTAATCCTGCCAAGCAGGATGTTAATGTGCCGGAATGGATGGCTGACAGAGAAACTCAAAAGATTACAACTGCTAAAGATATAGTTGACTTCTCAGTGGGAGATGGTCAGCTCATTATATCGTTTCTAAAGACACATACAGTCAACAGTATTACTATTTGCGATAGTAAATTGATCAACTTGCATACTACTGCTAGCCGAATTAAAAAGCATGATCAAACTATTGAAGTTATAAGTATACTATACACAGATATAAGTGACTTAGGAAGAAAAATTATGAATACTAAACCAGCGCCGTCGTTTGATTGTGTACTAACTAATCCACCTTTCCAAGGCAAGGGCAATCCGTTACACTTACAATTTTTATCGATGGCATATAATCTAAGCAGTAGATATGTATTGTTTGTACAGCCAAGTACATACCTTGTTGATCAAAAGAAAGAGAATGAATACTACCAAGACACGCGAAATCTAATTAAAGATCATTTGGTTAGTACGACACTGTACACTAAGGATATCTTTGATAATGCTCAATTGAACACTGGCGTGGCTGCTATTATTGTTGATAAATCTTCTACAGTAAACTCATATGATGTTGAATACTACAATCTAAAGAAAGTTGTAACATATGATAGCATTGAAGAAATTAATAACTTTGCCAGCAAAGACATCTTTCATAGCATTAAGAAAAAGGTACTAGCAGCCGCGAAGAAGAGAAACATTTTTAACGATGTTGAAAGTACTGGCGACTTCTGTGTTCCAATTCCTAAATTGCAACGTTATCGCTTCTTGCCTGCTCGAGCAACTGTTGTGTTATCAAAAGACTACACAGACGATCATGCTGCCTACTATGCTAGTCAAGATTTAGCAGATGCTGCCTTTAATCATTTAAAGACGCCGCTGGCTATTCTTGCATTGCATATCTACAAGTTAGATATGAACTTGGCTAGTGGAAGGAATATGAGAAGTGTTCCATCTTTTACTACAGTTAAAGAGTTTAAAGATGCTGAGAATGTAATTGGGTTAACACAAGACGAAAAAGATTGGTGCGCTAATATCTACAAAAATAGTACAGACTATATTAAATTCTCATGAAGTTACAAGATGTGATTTCACATGTTAGAGATAGAAACTATCTAAGCGAGATAGATAGGGATTATGTACGAGTTAAAGCAACTGGTGAAGTGTTCACACCTTTAAATGTTATTACAAAAAAATTAAATGATTTAGAATCTTATGATCCTCTCATTTTTAAAGATGTAACTAAGACTTTTTTAGAACCTAGTTGTGGCGATGGTAACTTTCTTAGCGAAGTACTAATTCGTAAGATTGAAAACGGAAGTACATTTGAACAGGCACTCCAAACCGTCTACGGTGTTGACCTGATGCAGGACAATGTGGAACTGTGTCGTGAACGATTGCTCTGCGGTCGAGAAGACCTTAGATCTATTGTAGAACAGAATATTGTCTGTGCCGACGCACTGCGTTATCATTACCGTTTTGATCATAGTCATCCATACGATGATGAGGTCAAGGAACAGAAAAAAGAACAGTTACTTTCCAATCTTTTCGACTTTGAATAGAAATTAGTTGACAACTGGCTCCTATGGTGCTATAATATACACACTGTAAACAAATAGGAACCCAAATGCGTACACAACCAGAATACATTATTGGACAGCTAGAAATACACCCCAGTAGACTCAACAAAGAAGGCATTCTTGAAAGCGCAATGGAGGAGGGCCTAGATGAGTTCTTTGAAGGCGTCCGTATGTGTTTGGACAATCTTTATACTTTTGGTGTCAAACAAGTTCCAGAGTCCACAGTGGACGGACAGGGCCTCAGCTGGCTCAACTTTAAACAACTAGCAGAGGCTCTGTATCGTCGTGAGCTTACCGGTCATGCTGCTCGTGATGCCATTGAATTGGCCATGGGTGTGGCCACCCAGAGGCAATGGAACCAATTTTACCGTCGAATTCTTATCAAAGATATGCGAGCTGGCTTTAGCGAAAAGACAGTGAACAAGGTTGCCAAGAAGTTTCCGCAGTATCGAGTTCCTGTATTTGAATGCCAATTGGCCCACGATGCTGCCAATCACGACAGCAAGCTCACTGGCATCAAGCTGGTAGAGAAGAAGCTGGATGGTGTTCGCTGTCTAACTGTGGTTGACTACGAAAACAAAACTGTGGTGCAGTACACTCGCAATGGCAAGGTACTGGAGAACTTCAGTCACGTAACTGATTACCTAGCTGGCTTTATTCAAGAGTTTGGACGTAGCTACGTACTAGACGGTGAGATCATGAGCGGCAGCTTTAATGAACTAATGAAGCAGGTACATCGCAAAGACAATGTGGCTGCATCAGATGCTGTGTTGAACTTGTTTGACATCATTCCCCTAGTGGAGTTCAAGCAGGGCAAGAGCACAATGGGGCAGCGTCGTCGAAGTGCGTTCCTCAAGGGTTTTGAGAACATCTTTAACGACAGCGGTATCATCACTATTGTTCCGCAAAAACAGTTTAACCTAGACAGCATGATCGAAGAGATTGAGTTTAAAGACTACATGAAGGCCATGATTGCTGAAGGCTACGAGGGCGTCATGGTCAAAGATCCCGATGCTGTATACGAGTGCAAACGTAGTGTGGCATGGTTGAAGATCAAGCCCTTTATCGAAGTGAGCCTCACAGTGACTGGTGTGGAAGAGGGTACTGGTCGCAATGTGGGCAAGCTGGGAGCTATTGTATGCGAGGGAGTAGATGATGGTAAGAGGATCGTAGTCAACGTGGGCTCGGGATTTACAGACGAGCAACGAGCAGAGTATTGGGCGGCCAAAGATGCGCTTGTTGCACAGGTGGTAGAAGTCCGTGCAGATGCAACCAGTCAAAGCCAAGACAGCGAAGACACATATTCTCTACGCTTTCCTAGGTTCCTACGCTTCCGTGGCTTTAAAGCAGGTGAAAAGATCTAATATGAAAGTGTTTCCGTTGGCAGACAACTGCCCTGCTTATCTATTGAGCTATGTAATGGATCAGCCTTGGTTTGATGAGCTTCACCAGCACCTGCGTTCTACCAACTGGCATGATTATGTGTTTGACATTAAATCTCAGAAAGAAAGAACTACGAGTTTTGTTAAAATTGCCCAGGCGAACGGACTAGGTGATAGGTTCAAAGTGGACAGAGGACGACTGGCAGTTTTCTTAGATGAAACTCCTGAATTAATCATGATGTTGTTAAAGGGTGAAAAATGAAAGAATTTACAGGATGGATCAAGTGGGTATGGACTAGAATGGCCAGGTGGCAAAAGCTATATCTATTAGGGGCTGCGTTTGCAGGTGCCAGTGTCGTTGCCCACCCAGATGTTCGACCCTATCTACTGGCAGTGCCTGCTGCCCTGTTGTTTGGCTGGCTGACCCATATGGCTTGGTCCATGTTTAAGGACAGTTGGAATAAGTACAAGGTCTATAGAAACGAAATGTTTAACACTATTAAAACATCAGACAAGGAGTGAATATGCAGGAAAATGAATTCGAATACAACAACGAAGAAGAAGCTGAAGTAGCACAGATCAACAGCTTGATTGCCACTATGAACACTGTAGACGGCCTAAGGGCTCAATTGGCAGCGCAACGTCAACGGCCTAGTTTAGAAGAGTGTGCAGAGTGTGGAGAAGAAATTCTCAAGGCTCGACAAGTGGCAATACCGGGGGTGCAGTTTTGCATCCACTGTCAAACTGTCATGGAGCGCTTTAAAACCAACTATCGACCGCTTGGTTCGAACTAAGAGTAACCACGTTAGTCCACAGGCCCTCAGGGGCCTGTTCTAATAGCCAATCAGGCCCTAGGTTGTGGGCCACTAGCCAAGAGTTCTCTTTGCGCCATGGCCCTAGGCCTTTCAACTCTGCTTGTAGTTGATTGGGGCCCCATGAAGCGTAGCCCATTACCATGCGAAACTGTTGGGGGTGGTCGCCGTTGGCTATACAGTGGAACATCTCTACATTGCTGGTCATGGCCCACTGATCTGTTAACTGTACAGTACGGTCACCCTGCCAGTCTGTAGAGTGTATCATCCATATGCTGGTAGTACCCATAGGGCCTCCCCAGTAGACAGGCACGTTGGGCATGTGCTCGGGCAGATTGATGTCGTCAATATTATCAACAACATCATTAAGGGTATATTCTGTAGCTCTGTTGACGCAGAGTGCAAAGCTACCCTGATCATTCACGTGGGTCAACATCATTACAGCATCGCGAAATCGGGGGTCAGGCATACCCGGGGGTGCTATCAATAGATCAGTGGCTCGGACTGGTTGGATCATATTACCCTCTATTAACTCCAATCAGGAAGCTCTCCGCCATATTTCTTGCCTTTGATCTTCTTGCCACGTACTGCAATGCGAGTCGATCCAATCTTGTGTGTCTTGGCTCCATCACGAGCACGAAAGCCCTGACTCTTGCACGAGCTTAGGTTACTGGCACCTAGAGCCCGATCACTCTTTGAGCTTTGGCACAGCTTGCGGCTAGCAGCTTCATCAACATCTGAATCTTCACTGCTGACTCCGTACATGACTTCGTCGTTTAGCGGAAAGCTCAACTGCATAAAGCGTT
>Ga0208413_1001699_pt1 | contig 13614 bp, 10 predicted proteins | sample AntAceMetag02UKD_FD_184761 | JGI IMG/M metagenome (GOLD analysis project Ga0208413, IMG submission 184761) | Saline lake microbial communities from Ace Lake, Antarctica - Antarctic Ace Lake Metagenome 02UKD (SPAdes) (version 2) | ecosystem: Environmental > Aquatic > Non-marine Saline and... | reverse complement strand
CAAAAAAACTGCAGCAATCGTTGGGCATGGAAGATCGAGCCAGATTAGATCAGTACTTCTCGGGTCTACGTGATTTAGAGCGTCGCTTTGATCTCCAACTCACCAAACCTGACCCCCGTGAAGCATGCATTATCGGCGGCGCTCCAAGTGACCTGCCCTCAGGCCTTAATGCTGACCTAGTTCAAACGCGTCACCGAATGATGACCGATCTTATGTTGATGGCTTTGGCCTGCGACCAAACTCGAGTTTTCAATATGTTTTATGCCTCTGCTTTTTCGGCAACGACTAAGCCCGGCTATGACAAGCCTCATCACACGGCGACTCATGAAGAAGCAGTTGACCCGGCCCTACAGTGCCAACCCAACACTTCTTGGTATACACGTCGTGCCATGGAAGAATGGGCTTACTACGTGCAAGCGTTGGCAAATTTCAAAGAAGGCGACGGTTCGCTACTCGATAACTCGTTGATTTACGCCACAACGGATCAGTCATTCGCTAAAATTCACGGCATCGATGGCATCCCGATGTTTACCGCAGGAACCGCCGGCGGCAGGATTAAAACGGGTCTTCATCTAGATGGCGCGGACACCCCCGCTTGTCGTTTAGGCTTTACCGCACAGCGCCTGATGGGGCTAGATATTCCCTCGTGGGGCGAAAAGAGCAACAATACCTCGGATGAAATAAGTGAAATACTGGTTTAATTCTACTCGGCAAACTCCACCTCAGCTGCTAGCTCTAACAGGCCTGCTAGCATACGCTGCCTGCTCACTGAGCTCTGCTGCCGATAGTACTAATACTCTAAAAGAGAACTTCAGGGACATACCAACACCACCTGCCTTTCATGTTGAGGCAACCCTTCTCGACGGGCCGGTTTTTGCAAATGCCAATGGCAAGACGCTTTATAAATGGTCACAGCATAGGCTTAGGAATGGCTACAGCGGCGAAGCGCCCGGTACACCCGAATGTTACGACGACGTGCTAACCGTAACAGCAGGGCTGATGAGCCCCTACCCTCCTGGCATAATACTTCCAGAACTTGATAGCAGAGTTAGCTGCACAGATTTGTGGCCTCCAGTTTTCGCAGACGATGATGCACAGACCATAGGCGAGTGGACAATAGTTGAGCGAAAAGATGGCAGCAAGCAATGGGCCTTTGATGAGCAGCCGCTTTACACTTCAGTTCGAGACAGCCGTCCCGGCGATGTATTAGGAGGCACTACCCGCAGATTTGGAGGTGATTCACCGGCTAAACGAACACCAATTGGCCCGCCTACTCTTCTGCCGCCGGGCTTCGCCGTAAGATCAACGTTTATCGGCCGCTTGTTGGCCACAGACAAAAATAACTCGGTTTACTCCTTTGATCAGGACAGCGCCATCACTGCCGCCTGTGTTGAAGATTGCCTAAACAAATGGCAACCAGTCATAGCGCCAGGCTTAGCTAGGCCGCAAGGCGAATGGTCTGTGTTAGAACGCTCGCCTGGAGTGAAGCAATGGGTCTTCCGTGGCAAGCCGCTTTACACTTATTCGCTGGATCGGCGCTCTTGGAGCTTAAAAGGCACTGACATACCAGGCTGGGAAAATGTCTTCACCCAAGCGGCACCGCGTTTACCGAGCAGCTTTACCAGCCAAGCGACAATTCAGGGCAATGTACTCGCTAATGCAAACGGCAAAACTATTTACGTTTATAACTGCGGTGAAGACTCCGCCGACCAGTTAGCCTGCGACCACCCCGAAACTACGCAGGTCTATCGACTTGCTATGTGCGGCGCTGGTGACCCAGAAAAGTGCCTTAGCTACTGGCCTTACGTCGAGGCTCAAGTGAGTGAGTCAGCCCCTGACGAGAGCCCGTGGACGATAGTTTCCATTGATCCCATGACCGGACGCTTTGCTTCAGCCAATCAGTCTAGCGCTTTAAGAGTTTGGGCCTACCGTGACCGCCCGGTATTTTTGTACGGCGAGGATAAACGGCCAGGAGATGTAAACGGTGCAGGCACCGGAGAATGGCGTGGACAGCGCAACGGTCTGCGAGCTATCTGGCTAAGAGACGACTACATGAGTGGAATATTATAATGCACACAATTCAACGGTTAATCTTTGCAACAGCCGCCGCAACAGCCCTTGTGAGCGGCAGTGTCAGCGCAGGTGATAGCGCCCTGCGCGATGGCAAGATTGGCTATGTAATGACAGACATGTTCTGGTCGGTGTATCAAACCCCGGACGCTGAACAGGAATGTCCTCGCGGTTTCAATGACGGGCCCCGTGAACAGTTTGCCCAATTATTTCCTAATCATGAAGAGTTGAGCGTCGAAGAAACCCAACTCAAACAAGAGATCCGAACCTGGCATCCTACTACCGAGCCAGATGACTTTGAGTTCTTATCAGTGGAAGGGGATCTGTCCTGGGGACTAAATCTCGATGGCAAAACAGGACCAAACGACTTTACTCATCCTGACGGCACACCGGGAATCGACAACGAAGTCTATCGCTCCGTCGGCTGTATTATCGGCTTCAGAGGACCCGATGGCGTCGAATATATTTTCCAGAACAAGGCCATTGTCGATGCGCCGTATAACCGCATGATGATTGAACTTAGTGATGTTGATAACCTTGAAAATGATAACAGCGTGACTATCACCGTCTCTCGCGGTATGGACCGTCTGTTAACAGATGCCACTGGCGCGAAGATAATGGCAGGCGGCACCCAAAGAGTCGATACGCGCTGGGGGAAGAGTTTAATCAGGCAGATGCAAGGCAGTATCAAGAACTCAGTGCTCACTACTGAGCCCATCGATGATTTGATCATTCCTTGGATGAATTTAGGCGTGCCATCGATTCACCTTATTCGCGATATGCGTTTGCAGCTAACGCTGACATCGCAAGGTGCAGCAGGCCTCTTGGCAGGCTATGCGGACGTGGATACTTGGTATAAGCAGCTAATACGTAACGACTCGACTCATCACCTGAGCAACGGCCAGATCTCGGGCATCTCACTGTATAAGGCTTTAAGACAGTTTGCCGACGCCTATCCGGATCCTGAGTCCGAAGAAAACACCGCTATTTCAACATCGTTAGATGTGAAAATGACGCAGGTATTTATAACTCATTAACTCCGCAATTTAACTAGACCTGGAACTTGCTAGACAGGGAAATTAGCTTCCTTGTCTAGCAGCAGCACTTAGCCTAAATACCAAATTTGAAAAACTAAGCTAAACGCCTAAGCTGTAACCTACGCCTTCGCTAAAACCTACTTAAGGCCACCTAAACAAAAGCACAAGGGATGTTTAAACGCTGGCCTTTTCACCTTTAAACCCCAAACCATCCTCCGGCTTAGATGCGCTGCTATCAAGGTAATCTTTGGCAGCTTGCAAAGCCTGCAATCTAGTATCGTAATAGACTCCGGTCGGTAAGCAGCAATCCGCCTCCAATCCCGCCAGCGTATCTCGCACATCTTGGTTCATCCCAGAAATATAGATTCGCTTGCCCGAATCCTCTGCATCACAGCCTATTGTCTCTACCGCGCGAGCTGCTGACACATCAATAAAAGGCACTCGACTAAAATCCAGTACCAAGGCTTGCCCATAGCCTTTTGATTTCTCACGTACTTGATGGCCAAGATCGGCGGCCGCGCCAAAACTCAGCGGACCACCAAAATCAAAAAGCGAAATACGTTTGTTAGCCGATTTAAACAAACGATCTTCTTCTTCGGTTAAATCGATCGACAAACCTTCGGTGGTGACCCCACCAAGTTTCTGAAGCTGCATATCAGAAATCTGTTTAACGAAAGCTAATGACGCCATCACTACTCCAGCAACAACCGCTGTGATCAAATCTACAAAAACAGTAAGACCAAGTACCAGCACCATCAATGCAAGATCCCAGCGAGGGCCTTTATGAGCCCGCTTCAAATACCCTATATCAATAATGTCATATCCGACCTTGACCAAAATTCCCGCTAACACTGCGTGCGGTATCTTCGCCGCTAAAGGAGCCAAAGACACCACTATGGTGAGCAGTAACAAACTATGGGTTATACCTGATATTTTTGTGGCTCCACCGGTTCGAATGTTAACAACGGTACGCATGGTTGCTCCGGCCCCCGGAATACCCCCGAACAATCCCGCTAACATATTACCGATACCTTGCCCGATAAGTTCTTGATTAGAGTTATGCCTAGTGCGGGTCATATTGTCAGCAACCAAAGAAGTCAGCAGGCTATCGATAGAGCCAAGCAAAGCCAAAACAATAGCGGCTTCGATCACAATAAAAAGGGTGTCCTGACTAAAGCTAGGCATGATAAAAGAAGGCAGCCCAGTCGGAATATCACCCAATACAGGAGCCCCGCTAATGAAAACAGAAAGGACTGTACCGATTAGCAAAGCCGCTAAGGGGGCAGGCACAAACTTACTCCACTGTTTTGGCCATTTAAAAACGATTGCCAAAGTCACAAGCCCGAGCCCTAAAGCGACCCAGATTGGATCCATTACAGCGGCAGGAATCGCCGTTAATGCCGGAATGGTGCCACTTTCCTCTGGCTCATGACCAAACAAACGGCTTGCTTGCAGCGCAATTATAATGCAGCCAATGCCGCTCATAAACCCAGACACTACGGGATAAGGAACTAACCTTATGTACTGCCCAAATTTCAATACCCCGAAGATAATCTGCACCACGCCAGCTAACACCACAGTTGCAAACACTAAACTCGCGTCGCCGTTGAGAGAGCCATAGACACCGGCAAAAACCACGATCATCGGACCAGTAGGACCCGATATCTGAGAATTAGTACCGCCAAATAAAGAAGCAAAGAAACCTACAATAATTGCCCCGTATAGACCTGCGATAGGGCCAGCACCGGATGCCTCCCCAAAAGCCAATGCCAATGGCAATGCCACGATACCGGCTGTTAAACCGCCAAAAAGGTCGCCACGTAAGTTGTCCCTAGTAAATCCAAACACCGCCTACCTCACTTCAGTTTTTCCGAATTAAAATTTATTATTCCCGAATTATTCGTCTTTTAATTCAACTAATAAATATATTATCGAGAATACCATTGTCCCTCAAATAATAAAGCCCTGTGAAGCAATGAACTGGATTGGTTTGATTGCAGTGAACAGCCAAGTAACACGCTGTCGATTTCCTGCGGGCAGCTCACGCTATTTCGACAGCCCAATGTCAGGGCGAATGATTAGTCAGGTAGACTGGTTAAAAAAGGCCAGAAAGTGTCCTCTTAACCTGAAGCAAGTATGAAGATTTTTAGAAGTGTACGGGGAAGGCCTCAGTCGATTTTCACTGCATTTAGCCAGCGTTCATCAATGGACTTAAATGACTAGGGACCGCCTAGCAAGAATGAAATGTTGGATATGAAGATATACCTTCGAGCCAACACACCTCATTAGCCCGGTAATGATTTATTTACACGGCAACAGTCTTGTCAAGGAAGGCAAAAGGCTAACCGGCAAATAGTAGTCCAGCTCATAAAAATTCCCTATTTAAATTGCCAGCGATCGCCTGGTTGAAGTATGTTTTTGGCCCCCTCTCCTTCCAACCAGGTTCGGGCATCCGGAAACCCGCTCAGCCATGCATCGAAAAAAGCAGTGCTTAGAGCCATAATAGTTTCATGATGCAAAGGGCTGCGAGGAGTTTGCGAAGATGAGATTGGACGGTCTGTAAATGCGTGATGCTCTCCCCCCAATAAAACCAGCTCGTACTTAGCGCCTGCGGGCAAGGCAGGAAAGACAGCCAACCGACCTTCGACTGTAGTGCCTCCAACTTGGGCCACATCATTAGTGCCGGTCATCAGCAACCAAGGAATGTCGACACCTTTGTAAATTTCCATCGCATTTTCAATGCTGGGGCTGCTGCCACTAAGCGGCATTGCCACACTGATGCGCCGCTCTCTGGTATCTCTGAAGGCAAACTGTACCTTCTCACCGCTTACCCCTTGTGTAGTACGCGCGCCGAAGGAGTGGCCTGACATAGCAATGAGCGCCATATTAAAGCGGCCAAACAACTCATTGCTAGGATCGGCATTCCAAACATCAAGCTGATCGATGACCGAACTAACATCTTGGATGCGGGCATTAGCGTTAGCCAATGAAGCTGCCGCGTTTAAGGTGCTTAGCCATTGCGACTGTGGGACACCTTTTAGAATATCTTCGTCACTACCGGGGTGTTGCATAAAAACAACGCTATAGCCGCGAGCCGCCCACTGCTCCCCCAAGTATACGGCCGTCAATAGACTGCCTCCAAGCCCGTGGCTAAAAAGTATTAACGGGCGAGGTTTACCTGATTCAGGCAAATAAATTAGCAGCGGGATTTCTCTCGCGCGGGAGGTGTCGTTTGCAGAGATCTGTAGCGTTTGAATATTCCGAGCATCTACTTTTAATGGATCATAATCACCAATCGCAATCTGCAGCGGCAATTCATTGTAATAGAGCTCAGTTGGGTTTAGTTGCTCTGAATAGGCAAAGTAAAAACTTAAGCGCTGCCCTGATAGCGCTAAGCTCCCTATAGTCGTGTCCTCTAGTATAGAAATCTCTTCGCTGGCACTCAATATTTTATTTAACGCGGCGGGCTTGAGAGAATCGAGCTTAAGATCCCAAAGCTCATAGGCACCGGTAGAGTCTCGATAAAAGTAATTATCACCGACGGCGACGATTATATAGAGATTGCCGACCTGACCAATATGGGCAGGCTCAAGCTGGAGCCTGGCGGCAATGGTAAGCTGCTCGAAGGCATCAAACTGATTCTCAAACACCTCCCTATCATTGGCTCTGGCTCCGCCGAAAAACTGCGCGTGCGTCACGCTGGCGCTAACAGATTTAGTAACACCTAAACTGGGCAATTCAGCGGCATTGCAAGCGCATGCTATAGAAAAAACCAATGAAAATAATAGGCGGCTAACTCTATTGGGCTGGGTATTTGGGAAAACTGCAGCTAACACAAAATAACCTTTGTAATGCTTATGCAATATTAAATTCAGTTGTTGAGTCAGCCTTATCGTATTGAGATATTGCGAACTTATCTACTGATTCTTTGACACGCCTTGAGAAGCCTATGGAAATGCGCAGCGCTATGATTAGGAGTCTAAGGCAGGGGGTTAAAACTAAGGGATTAAAACTAAACCTTTTCTCATACAAACTGTTTATCAAGGCAAGAGATAATCTATTGATAGGAGTCGCCATGCAGGCCTTAACCCTCTTGAGAGATGCTGCAACTTATCATTCAGAGCCACCGCCGGCAGTGGCTAAAAGAGATGGGAGACGCACAGACCCAAATTGTTTTATCAAAGCCCGCTTTTGTGCCCCCACCCAACCTGGCTTAGTTATCGCCTCCGATTCAATTGAAGTGCAAACGTCACAAACAACAGAAAAACCCCCAGCCCTAGTCCTTGTCACCTCCTCGCTGCCGGGTCTGCCACTGAGGATCTGTATAATACGGCGCATCAAATGGCTCTAACATTTGCCGGCCCTTGATCAGGTCCGCGGCCCTTTCAGCCAACATCATAGTTGGCGCGTTGATATTGCCATTGGTGATGTACGGGAAAACCGAGGCGTCTACTACTCGTAAATTGGCGATACCCCTTACCTTAAGTTCCGCATCTACAACGGCGGTATCGTCATTGCCCATCTTGCAGGTGCCGCAAGGGTGATATGCGCTATCTACCGCATTAGCAACAAATTCATCAATCTGCTTATCAGTTTCAATATCATCACGAGGTGAAATCACTTCCTCGCGATAGGCATCCATAGCAGGCTGATTCATGATTTCTCGCGTCAAGCGCAAAGCATCTCTAAAGCCCTGCTTATCATTTTCTGTTTGTAGGTAGTTAAACTGTATCTTGGGCGCATTTTTTATATCGCCGCTTGTCGCGTGAACGAAACCACGGCTAGTAGGCCTGTTATGCCCGACATGCACCTGAAACCCATGCCCCTTAAAGGCAGAGCGCCCGTCATAGGCTATAGCACCGGGAAGAAAATGGTACTGAATATCTGGCCACTTAACGCCTGCTCTAGAACGAATAAATCCACAGGATTCGAAATGGTTGGTACTACCCAAACCATCGCGGTGCAACAGCCAGCGTAAACCTATTTTGCCTTTGCTTATTAAATCTAGCTCGCCGTTGAGCGTAATGGGCTGCTTACAACGATACTGGAAATTGAACTCTAAATGATCCTGCAAATTTTCCCCGACGCCGGGAAGTTCATGCACGGTCTCTATGGCTGCAGCCGCAAGCGTTGCCGCGGCTCCAATACCGGAAACCTGCAATAGCTGCGGAGAGCCTATAGCGCCCGCTGCAACAATAACCTCGCGGCGCGCAAAGTAACTTCGAGCTTGGCCGCCAATCTGGCATTCAACACCTTTGGCTTGCTTGTCCTCTAAAATAAGACGTCGTGCCAATGCATTCTTAACTATTTGCAAATTAACACGGTGGCGAACCGGACGCAGATAAGAGTAGCCGGTGGACGCTCGAATTCCATCTGCAACATTCATGTACTTGGGGCCAAACCCTTCTTGCTGAAAGCCGTTGTAATCAGCAGTCTCAGCGTATCCAGCTTCGACACCGGCTTGCACAAACGCTCGGTACAGCGGGTTCTTCATGCGATTTCCACCACTGATATCGACCGGCCCGCCACTGCCGGCATACTCACTATCAACGACACGGTGGTTTTCAAGCTTCTTAAAATAAGGCAAGCAATTTGCATAGTTCCAACCATCCGCACCACTTTCCTGCCAAGAATCGATATCTCGAGGGTGCCCGCGCACATACACCATGCCATTGATGGAGGAAGTGCCTCCTATCACTTTACCGCGCGGGCAGTTCATGCGCCTATTGTTTAAATACGGCTCAGGCTCTGACTCGAAGCCCCAGTTATAAGTGGCTGAGTTCATTGGAATAGAAAGTGCCGATGGCATACGCACGAAAATACTTGCATCACTTGCGCCGTACTCTAGCAGTAACACTCTTATGTTCTTATCCTCGGACAAACGGTTGGCAAGGATTGCCCCAGCCGACCCTGCTCCAATAATCACATAGTCATATTCATTGGACGAATTCATTTCACTCATAGCGCTCTCATCTTGTGGCAGTGCAATTGTGTTTAACTTAAGCGCCGCATTTTGATTTTTTTATCTAGCTTAATCTCAGCAGCTGATGTCTGTTCTTAAAAAGCAATCCGTATATCGCGGCATACAGACTGATTACTACCAGCCCAACCCATTCTATTTTGATCGGAGTAAACTGATACAGCAAGACAAGGCCGTAAATAAGCACCCAGTTTGCCAGCACGTAAGTTGCTATACCCAGCAGCTCTATTCCTAAGCCAAGGTTATCGGTGTAAAGGCGTATTAGTGAATCCAAAGAATTGACGACGAAGAGAATACCAACTGCAACCATAGCTAGAGTCAGGATTGGACCCACTGCAATGCCATTAACGAAATAGTAGTAAAGGGTGGTAAACCATAATGCCAAGGCAATAGATGGAATAATGAGCAAAGCGGCCAATAGCTGCCAGGTCTTCATGGGCGTGACGAATCGAGCCACGAACTGGCCAATCATTATGCTCCAAGAAAACCACCAGAACAGATACCAGCCATGGTAGTCGCTAACCGGAATAAAAAAGTGCTGGATATTACTGAAGTACTCGCCTATGCCGGCAGAGGTTTGTGCGAACTCAGTAAAGGAAACATCGGAAGCGAAAGCAAGCGACAGTCCTAAAAGCAGAAAGAGTATTGTTGATGAAATGCTCAACAGTTTTACATAGCGGATATGGGAGCTAGAATATACGGCAAACAAGACGATACCCCCAACCAAGCCGAATTTCTGAAAGTCACTGATACCTTCGATGTAATCGGGAACTGAATCGAGAAAGAGGAAACCGGTAAAGGCACAGGTGGCGATAATGACAAGGTTGTTCACCAGTTTCACCGCTTTGATTTCAAACAGCCGTACTTTGGGCTCAACGATGCAAAAATAAAACGTCGTTAAAAAGTAAAAAATCCAAACCAAAAATCCCCAAAAACCAAACTCAATGGCAAGCGGATTTGCGAAACTGTATTGCTCCTCACTAGCGTAAACAGGAAATTCCACCAAGGGAAACATAATCAACCCAACGTCCAAACCAGAGGTAAACAAGATCGCACAGAAAGTAAGCAGCGACGCTGGACTGCTACCTTTACATTCCACGCGCCCCCATCTAACGCAGATATACAACGAGGTCAGCAAGGTGATTGTTGTGGCAACACTAAGTATCGAGTACATTTTTTACAGTGATTGAGGGAAAAGAAGCTCGAGTGATGGCATGCATTTTCTGCTGCGCGCGCGGGTAATTCGGGAGCCAGAAAAACCAGAGTATCCGCCTCATCACTAATTGTCCAGATTCGCACAAGCGAGCATTGGCGTCCCCCTTCCTCAAGAGCTATCAGCCAATCTAAAAGCTTCTATTCACTTTCACCTGCACAGGAATGGGATGGGATAGACCGAATGTCGAAGTGATAGTGCTGTGTGGGTAAAACCCTAGCTATGCTTGGGCGATATCGATCCCCTTAAAATCATTAGATACATTTTGAACGGGTGCTGCGTCCTCTAGCACTGAATCATCAGTGCTATTGTCAGTACCATCGCTATCTGGAAACAAGGTTGCGAAACTGCTTGCCAATAAGACAGTGATGGCAAGAAAGGCAAGTGCTATGGTAAGTATACGAATCATAAGTAAAAGGTAGCTTAACAAGGCCAATAATAACAGCGAATTAAGCGTAAACAGATCGATTATATTTTTATATATAATGGGATTAGAACCTGCCACGAAGCAGCCCTTAACCCAAGGAAGTCCTCTTTAAGAGGGAGTAAAAGCGACCAGCAAGATAGCTGAGCTCAAAGGTAGTTGAAAAAAGATAGCCGAGCTAATCCTATGCCGAATAAGTACAATCAGGCTATCACCATTTCACTTTAGATATTCATAGCGGGCTAAAAGCGACCACCTCGTTTTGGCTAAGATCCGGGAGATCAATACAGTGACAAATAAAAACTCAATAGAATTATTTAACCCCAAGCGTCAACTTGCAGGGATTGCTTGTTTGCTGACTTTGATCACATTTACAAGCTTGCTTGAGGCGGCAGAACTAAAGCTACTCCGATTTGGCCCAGCTGGGGAAGAGAGAGCGGGCATTCTCGATTCACAAGGCCAGATTCGAGACCTTTCGGCGTACGTCGATGACTTTACACCCGACATGCTTTCGGCTGAATCCCTCGATGAGATCGCGCAGATATCAATCTCTCAGTTACCAATCGTTCCAGGAAGTCCGCGTATTGGCGTGCCGATTACCGGGGTTGGAAAAATAGTTGCTATTGGCTTTAACTATGTAAATCATGCCGCCGAGATGGCCGTCGAACTGCCAACCGAACCACTGGTATTCATGAAAGCCACTTCGGCATTGACCGGTCCTTTTGACAATGTGATTCAACCACGAAACGCTAACAAACTGGACTATGAGTCAGAGTTGGTCGTTGTTATTGGGCGTCGAGCGCAGTATATATCCGAACACGAAGTCTTCGATTACATTGCCGGCTATACGGTCGGACATGACGTCTCTGAGCGCGCTTTCCAACGCGAGCGCGGTGGCCAATTCACCAAGGGGAAAAGTGCCGATACTTTTGCGCCCGTGGGGCCCTATCTGGTAACGACTGACAGTATTGATGATGTTCAGAATCTTTCGATTTGGTCGGAGGTCAATGGGGACATGCGCCAAGACGGCAATACCGCAGACATGGTTTTTAGTGTTAAGGAAATCATAAGCCACCTCAGTCAATTCATGACTCTTTACCCTGGCGACCTTATATTTACTGGCACGCCAGCTGGGGTTGGTGACGGCATGGTGCCACCACGCTATCTGAAACCTGGGGATGTTGTCCGTGTCGGCATCGAGGGTTTAGATTTTCAGCGCCAAACTGTCGTGGCGCCTAGGTAGTCGCTTTTACGATGACCAATTGCTTATAAGTTGGCTATAAGCTACCTATAAATTAACTAACAAATACCTCTCATTAGCTGACAGGACTTAGATTACTCAAATGAAAATTCTTTCATACTGCTTTTTTATAAGCCTTTCGATGACAACGATATCTTATGCTGATGACGCCAGAGAGCCGAGCGGGCTGGACTATAATCTATCCATGGCGGGGGCGTTGATAAGCGACTGGTGTGAAAAAAACTGGCAAACATCTGATCACATAAGTATCCACGCATGTAACTATCAATTATCCCAAGCTTATGATTGGGAGCTTTCCTCTGCGCACTTTGAGGAATGCACCGTGCAAGCCACAGGTGATATTGTGAAAATCGCAGATTGTATGGTTTCTCGATTTAATACTTGGCTGGCAAAAGAAAACCTCTAAAGCCGAGCCAAGCGGTAGAACTAATTCCTATGCTTGCTCTGCAATATACTGCTGTAGCTTAGCCATAGCCGCCTGAGAATGAGACCGCAACTTGCCTAGAATAACCTGCTTTTCATGGTCACCTTCTTCAACATCCTGAACCAGCTTCGAGAAACCGTCTAATCTATTGTTATAAAGCCATGTCCTTATTTCTTTATTTTTTGACCAGGTGTGTTGATTCATCATAAAAGCGGCGGTGAGTCGCAGCCAGTCCATGTCAGTGTTTGGAAGAGGAACAACATTGCAAAGCTTATTCTTTTCTTCCTCGGGATAGGTAGCTTCGATGTGGGCGATAAAAGCCGCACTAAAAACCGGCTGATATGAGCGAACAGTTTGGGGGGTGATCAGCTTATCTTCAAAAATCGGTTTCACAATAAGGTTACTAATCGCGCTGGCCGAGCAATCTACAAACAAGCTATTAGCGGGAGTGGCTATGCTACCTTGCTCTAAAACGATTTCATCTACCCCAACGTCTAATACTCGGCCCATACGGATAACATTTTTAATTCGTCTGAGTTCAGTCAACTCAAGGGAGCTAATAGTTGCCCCATGAAACATTTTCGGCCAAACGCTCATATCAATTCGAAGAAAAACACCTGCATCTTCTAAGCTTTTGAACATATCCTCCACTGATTCAGAATTGGCTATAGCTTCCATCTGATTAGCTTGAGCACCAATGGCATCATTGAAAAACTCTTTAGTAGGCTGAGTATTCTTTCGATCAATTAACCATGCGTCTCTGGGCATTACCCAACTAATAGAGTTCGCATCGACTCCATTTTCAAGCAACCAAAGACAAGCATCAATTCCTGTCTTGCCGCCACCAACGATGACGTAGTTATCTGGCCGTGTAGTGATTTTTGGTAAATCATTGAGGGGCATGAAGCGAACGCCCGCCGCTATTGAGAAATTGGGCGTATGCGTAGAGGGAACTGTAGTTTTTAAATAGGTAGCATCAACTGTCTTTTTATTGACCTCCACCTTGTATTGCTCCGCCGTTAATAGCGATTTGAATTCACCGTTTCCGCTATATTCACACATCGGAAAATACTTAACGCGGCCAGTCGGCAAAAACTGCTGGCGCATAACCTTGTCAAAATAAGCGCTGACTTCCGCTCCAGATGCCAACTCATTCAGCCCTTTATTTAAACCCACCTTATCAATCCTTGCGCCACTTAATTCTC
>Ga0208413_1001692_pt1 | contig 13644 bp, 13 predicted proteins | sample AntAceMetag02UKD_FD_184761 | JGI IMG/M metagenome (GOLD analysis project Ga0208413, IMG submission 184761) | Saline lake microbial communities from Ace Lake, Antarctica - Antarctic Ace Lake Metagenome 02UKD (SPAdes) (version 2) | ecosystem: Environmental > Aquatic > Non-marine Saline and... | reverse complement strand
GGCTCGCCGAGAACATTCTTTCTTCGAATTATCTCAAAAATTATCAAAAAAGTTTCCGGAAACGGATTCCGAGCAACTCACTGCCGTCATAAAAACCCTGCAGGATCAAAACCTTCAATCAGATGATCGGTTTGCTGAGTCCTATGTTCGCTATCGTCGATCTAGGGGCTTTGGTTATTTGCACATCAAAGCAGACCTTGCGAGTCGCCGAGTAAGTGAAGACACTATTTCCCTGTATTTGCTCAATGATGACGGCTGGGCGGCGATGATTGAGGCATTGGTTTTGAAAAAGCTAAGGGGTGGCAAGTGTTTTCTTTTTGGTAGCAAAGATCATCGAAAAATCATGCGGTTTTTGACTAGCCGTGGCTTTACTAGTGATCAAATCAGAAATGGCTTGCAATCCTGGCTAGTCTAACTGGGTATCAGGCGACTCAAGATATTCAAAATTAAGTTCGTTGTTTCTATTTTGAGTTGAAATGGTGGTATGGTTTGCGCCTAATACTAGTGGCTAACCTTTAAAATCATTTCACCGCTGGATATTTACTATGCAATATTTTAGAAATATCAACACGACTTTCCTCGCTGCTGGCCTTCTATTGTGTGCATCTCCTTCAAATGCTAACGAATTCTATCTGCTGAATCTAAGCTTAGGAGAAGAGTCAAATGTGCCGAGAGGCATTGACGATTTTCATGAGCGGGAATCGACTTTCATGCGCGCGGGTATAACAGCTGGAAAACGAATTCAGCTCGGTATAAACGACTCGCTGACCTTCGCGGGTAAACTAGGCTATCGTCGCTTCGATGAGCTTCGTGGATTTGACCGAATTGAGTTAGGGGTTAGTGCAAGCTACCGCTATAAATTTGGGTTTGGCCCATTTGCCCCGGCCGTAAATGCTAGCGTTAATTATAATGTGGAAAATGGTGCAGGGCAGGCTCGCGACACTGAGGCTGCCCAAATCGAACTTAGCGTCGGCAAACGGTTTCAGTCAGGCTTTACTCTTGAGGTTGGCATCGACTATCAGCGTAACACCACCAATGATTTGGAGGATGATCCTGCTGTAGAGACCTTTGGCTATGATCCGATAAATGTTTTGCCCAATGAGCTATTTGATTTCGAATCTATCAGCGCCTTTTTCGCTGCAGATTATGAGTTCGCTAGCGGTTGGCGCACAAGCTTAAACTATCGCCGCATTAACGGTTTTACTGTCGCCAGCACCACTCAACCCTCATTGAGAATCTACAAAATTTCTGATGCTTTTTACTCTGACCCTGCGTTTTCAACTTCTGACTCAAAGAAACCTTGGTTTGGCTATTTACTTGAAACTAATTCAGACCAGTGGGAGGGGGCCTTGAGCATTCCCTTATCGATGGACACTTCCATTGACTTCAGTGTTAACTGGACCGATATTAGTGCGCCTGAGCGCGGTAACTATCAAAACACCATTCTTGCCATTACGCTTATACATTCCCTATAGGGCAGGGTTTTTCACGTTATGAAGCTACGTCTAAATCTTATCGGCGGTTTTTTGTTTTCGGTTCTCGGCGCTTATGGCAACGCCCAATCCTTGAGTGTTCAGCTTAATGATGGGGAGGGCAATCCCATTAGCGACGCAGTTATAGAAATTCTACTGCCAGATGAAATACGCTCCGAGTATCAGCCCGGAGCTGATGCGACAGTGGATCAACTGGATAAAGAATTCGTACCTAATATATCGGCAATAGTATCTGGGAACAGCATCTTTTTTCCAAATAGCGATGACATTCTTCATCATGTTTATTCGTTTTCGCCAACTGTCTCTTTTAATATTCCGCTGTACGGCAAAGGAAATTCTGACCAGTATAGTCAGACATTTAACTCAGTTGGTGTTGTTGAGATAGGCTGCAATGTTCATGATTGGATGCTGGCTTATATTTATGTGGCAGAAACTTCTCTCAGTGCGATCAGCAACGATATTGGGCTAGCTATTTTAGAGACGGTCCCATCTGGTACTTTTGAGCTGCGAATTTGGCATTCTCGTTTACGGGATAACAGTATGGCGATGACCCACACGATTGAATTTTTTGATGGTGAGCAAGCAAATCTAAGCTACACACTTGAGTTGAAAAGAGGTCGCCGAATTCGCCGTTCCCCTTCGTCGAATAGAACTCGGTATCGTTAATTTTGTTGACAAACTAGGCTATTACTCATGTTAGCGTTTGGGAGTTTTAGATCGCGTTTAAGTTTTTTCCTTTTGTGCCTACTCACGCCTGTCCTAGGCGGCATTTTTTACTACGTTAATCGAAATAATATCGAATACACCGAAGAGACTATTAATAGTTACTTAGAATTGGGTGCTGACGTATTTGATTTTACTAGAGCCCAGCAGGCAGAGACCTTGCAAGCGATCACCAATAGCCTAACCTGGGGTTTTGGTTTTAGAGCCGCGTTTGCTTCAAACGATCCCGCAACACTCTTTGGTGCATCATTGAATGTTCTCGACAGATCTATTGGTAAAGCCGATATGCTAATGATTGTAGATCTGAATGATAACGTCGTAATCGACACAAGTTTGCAAGGCTATACAAAGTTGTCAGGGGCTTGGTTATCTTTAATAGAGGAAGCAGATGCAAATGAAGAAGGCCTGGCGGAGGCGATTGTTGCAATCGATGGCGATCCATTTCAATTAATAGCATTACCACTTTATCTGCCTAGGCAAGTGGCTTGGATTATCGGTGGGTTCGCACTGGATCAAAACTTTGTAGAGAGAGTTAAAGAAACCATCGTCTCGGAGGTCAGCATAATACGCCGCAGCGATGGGAGTAATTTAGAGGTTGTTGCGTCTACTTTGAGTACTGCAAGGCAGCAGATATTAGCCGAGCAAATGCCAATAAACTGGTTGGCCGTGGATAGTCTTCAACGGATAAGTCTGGAGGGGGAGGAATTTACAACGCTGCTGCGTAGTCTGTTTGGATCTTCTTCAGATGAACTACAAGTGCTCGCTATTATTCAGCGCTCTTATGATGAAAATAACGAGAATGTTGTTCAATTCCGGACCCTGCTTATTGAGTTTTATGCGGTGATTATAGCCATTAGCTTGATCGCTGTTGTGTTTCTTTCGAGATCGATTACTCAACCACTGGCAAAGCTTGCAAGCGCGGTCCAAAAAATCGAGGAAGGCGAGTATGGGAAGCCTGTGGAGGTTAACTCCCAAGACGAAATAGGGGACTTAGCAAATTCGGTAAACTCTATGGCTCGAGGGTTAGCAGAAAAGGAAAAGGTTCGAGATCTTTTAGGTAAGGTGGTCTCCCAGCAAATCGCTGAGCAGCTTTTGAACAATCCGGTGGAGTTGGGGGGCGAAGAAAAAATAGTCACTATCCTCTTCTCAGACATAAAGGGTTTTACCAGCTTTTGCGAAGGGCTGCGTCCGCAAGAAGTGCTAGTTCAATTGAATCAGGTTCTCAGCACCATTAGCAATATCGTGGAAAAACATAATGGAGTGGTCGACAAATTTCAAGGCGATGCTGTGATGGCGCTATTTGGGGCACCAATTTATTCGGAATTTGATGCTACCAATGCCATGTCAGCTGCCCTAGAAATTATTGACGCATTGGAGATAGGCGATTCCCGGTTGAGGGCCTGCATAGGGATCAGTACGGGGCTTGTTGTTGCCGGAAACCTAGGGTCCAGTAACCGCTTGAACTATTCTGTAATAGGCGACACTGTTAATTTGTCAGCCAGACTAGAGAGTCTAACTCGTCTGTATAACGTTACTAACATTGTCAGTGAGGCTAGCCGAGACGCTGCACCAAATTACTTTTATATGGAATTAGACGAAGTCTGTGTGGCGGGTAAAAGCCAAGCAATTAAGATATTTCAGCTGGTGGGGCTGTCTGATCAGATGTCTGCTGAAAAGTTAGCCATGTCAGCTGCCTTCGCGGCTGCTCTAAAGGCTTACCGAGCACAAAACTGGCGCCTCGCTCAGAGATTGTTTTCGCAATTGGCAGCCTCATGCGACAATGAGACATTGCCTAAGGTTTTCCTCGAAAGAATTGAGAGCTTTCAAATCACCCCCCCTGCAGAGGGTTGGGATGGTGTCTATATTTTCGGTAAAAAATAACCTTAGATGGACTAAACATCTACTCTGGACCTAATAAATGAAACTAATTAAACCTTTTCGCGGCCTTCGGCCAACTCGTGAGCTTGCGGCAAAAGTAGCTTCCCATCCTTACGATGTATTGAACCGTGAAGAAGCCGCTGAATTGGCAAAAGACAATCCCTACAGTTTCTTACATATAAATAAGCCTGAAATTGACGTCGCCGCTGATGTGGATATTCACGATCAGGCTGTTTATGACAAGGGGGCTGAAAACTTAAAGCGCTTTATAAGCGAAGGCACTCTAGTGCAAGACAGTGAAGAAAAGCTGTATGTCTACAAGCAAGTCATGGGGAACCATGAGCAAGTTGGCTTGGTTGCGGTGGCCTCGGTAGACGCCTATGAGAAGGGTTTGATTAAGAAGCATGAATATACTCGGCCGGTAAAAGAAGACGACCGAGTGGCACATATCGATGCCCTGAATGCTCAAGTAGGGCCTGTCTTTCTCACTTATAAGTCAAAAACCGCAATTGATTTATTGATAGATAAAGTAACCCTGACTGCTCCTGAGTATGAATTTGATGCCGAGGATGGCACGCATCATGTGTTTTGGGTTATCGAAGATTTAGCGTTGTCCGCTGACATTGAGGCGCAGTTTGCACAGGTGGATTGCCTTTACGTTGCTGATGGCCATCATCGCTCAGCTGCAGCATCAAGAGTGAAGCACTTAAATGCTAAGCGTAATGATGATCATGTGGGAGATGAGCCTTATAATTTCTTTCTGGCTGTCTTATTCCCTCATGACCAGATGCAAATTCTCGATTATAACCGAGTTGTTAAGGATCTTAATGGGCATTGCGATGCGGAATTTTTGGCAGCCCTTGGGAAATCATTCGCGGTAAGGCCAGTTGCTGACGCAGCAGAGGCAAAACCTCGTCAAGAAAAGGAGTTCGCGCTTTATCTCTCAGGGCAGTGGTACAAATTGGTAGCGAATTCTACGTTAATGGGCTCTATTGACGCCAGCGATCCGGTCAAGAGGCTAGATGTTAGTCTTTTGCAGGACTCCATATTTACACCACACCTTAATATTCTTGACCAGCGCACCGATAAGCGGGTCGATTTTGTTGGTGGTATTCGCGGCCTTGCTGGACTGGAAAAGCGTGTGGATAGCGGTGAGTGTAAGGCAGCATTTGCCTTGCATGCTACCTCCATTGAAGGTCTGATGGATATAGCTGATGCCGGTGAGGTAATGCCTCCAAAATCGACTTGGTTTGAGCCAAAGTTAAAAAGTGGTTTGGTCGTTCACCTGCTGGACTAATGTTTTTAAATTAGCTTGCTGGGGGTTTGTTGAGGTCGGGCTAATTTGGCAACCTTCAGCGGCTTTGCCGCAGACCTCAGTTCAGAAAATACCGTTGTGCGAAACTTCAAGCGCATCCCAATGTAGTGACAAAGTACTTTGCCGACGCGGCTTTTGGTATCGTTTAGTAAATGCATGGGAGCCTCAGGTTGCTGCAAGAATTAGTATCTAAAGAGTCGGTATGTACCTATTAAACGCCACCAAGCTGAAAAAGGTTTACACGCTCTTTCACCGAGACAGGCTCTATTGTAAGAGATTGGTTTGTAGGCAGTGCAGGTTCTGCCGGAGGAGTCTCTGAGGGCCTAAACTTTTGCTAGAGAAGGGTCTAGGCAGTCCAGACTCAGATAAGCTACGCACTGGCAGACCAGTCACCGATCCCATAGAAAAAGCCGCATCACCTATCAGGTGGTGCGGCTTTTTTACTGGCTAGACTTACAGTCTATTAGGCGGCGTTTTGCTTCTCGGTATTTATCAGGGTTGCCTTCGGCGTGCCAATGGGGATATTTTTTGGCTGCATTGCGTCAGGAATTTTTCTCAATAATTCTATATAAAGCAATCCGTTAGTAAGCCTTGCTGATGTAACTTCTACATGATCCGCGAGTTGGAAACGGCGCTCGAAGTTTCTCGCTGCAATACCTCGATGGAGAAAGTTTTTGCTCTCGGCCTCGGCTTGATGCACGCCTTTTACTAGCAAAGTGTTTTTCTCGGTTTGAATGTTTAGTTCAGCTTCGGCAAACCCAGCAACCGCCATTGAGATTTGGTATTGGTCTGTGTCTAGAAGCTCAATATTATAGGGTGGGTAGCCATTCGCGCCGCTATCTGCGCGGTTCACGGAGTCTAGTAAAGTCGAAAGGTGATCGAAGCCTACAGTAGTTCTGTAAAGGGGTGAAAAGTCAAAATTTCTCATGTTCATATCCTTGATGCCGGCAAATACCGACTGTGGTTTAGCAATATGTGGTTTGCCCATCAAATGATCGGGCGGTTGCACAAGCCTCCTAAGAGCGCTTGCTAGACTCATATATAGGGTTGTTAATGTGTATTTCAAGCGCTGTCTGAAGATTTTTAGTAAAATTTAAGCAGACTTGAAACTTTGCTACTAGCAATGTCTGCAATATTATAATTTTATAATAATCATACTAAACAGCTAGTTAAAGATAATAATTAATGTAAGATATTCTATTTTTCTGTGGTCATTGCTCATTGTTAAGGGGTTTAAAAAAGCCACGCTGCGAAACCTCGTCATAGTTTGTTGTGACATGTTTAGCCTGATGATTAAAGTGATTAGGGTATTGTGGGCGAAGTGTGTACCAATTTTTATTTTACCAAGGTATTATTATTTATACCATGGTAATAATTTATCATCACAGTAATAATATTTGTCTTTTAAAGCAATAAGGAAATGAAAATGGGTGGGTCAGTTTTTGCTTTTGCAGGTGAAAAATTAATAGCAGAAGGTTCAATAGCGCAGGTCAAAGAAAAAATACAAAACTATGTCGATAGGCAAAATTTCTTATTCTTCGACCAAGATAATGGTAAGCAAATAAGTTTAGACTTTGATCCGCGTTTAGACCCACAGCTGCCGAACGTCTCAGAGGGCAGGCCGGCGGTTAAAAATAAGCGCGGTCGACCAAGATTGGGAGTTGTAGGCAGGGAGATCACTCTTTTACCCCGACACTGGGAGTGGCTAGATGAGCAGCGTAGTGGTGCCTCTGCGACACTAAGGCGATTGTTAGATCAACATCGCTTAGATAATACTAGCGTGGACAAAACTCGTCTAGCGCAGGACAGCACTAATCGGTTTATCTATGCAATTGCCGGTAACCTCGGTAATTTTGAAGAAGCGGTTAGAGCCCTCTATGCCAACAATCCTGATGGCTTTGCCGAATGTGTGAAACGTTGGCCGTCGGATATCAGGCAATGTACAAAACACTACTCAGACGGTGCTTGGGGGTGAGGCTGGAGCGCTGTGAGAGGTGGTGTGGCGATGCAGCTTATGTTTGCCCGAGTGCCCAGCTAGACGAGTAACGGAGCGCGCAGATACATACAGCTGTATACTGGCATGCTAATCATCGAGTCCCTATGAATCAAAAGCCATCTACTTCGAACACAGAAAAACCGGCCTCCGCGGCCTTTACGCCGGCGCAATTACGCGCGTTAGCAGGCCAGATAGTGGCGAGTGGAGTTCTGGGCCGCTCAAAAAAATATGCTGCGCTGTTGGATTTTTTGGTCGAGTCCTCGATCGAATCTAAGTCGCCAAAAGAGATAGAGCTGGCAATTAGTGTGCTTGGCAAAAATGAGAGCTTTGATGTCTCCTCAGATGCCAGTGTCCGAGTTTATGTTCATCAGTTACGAAAGAAGTTGGACATCTATTACCGTGACTTTGATAAGAGCGCAGCTTATCGGATTATTATCCCCAAAGGTCAATATACAGTTGCTGCAATTGGCTATAGCCGCCCTTCGAGAATAGCCATTGGCAAAATCTGGTCATTTGCCGAGCTGTTTAAAATCAAGGCTTTGCTGGTAACGGCGGTGATTTTGCTTTCGGCCAATTTGATCTATCTGATAGGGTCCAATTCAGATATTGAGCCGGATCGTTTGGACTCCGTTTCATCGCATGCTATATGGAGGACTGTTCTTGAAGACCAACATCCTATTATGTTGGTGATGGGTGACTACTATATTTTTGGCGAGCTCAATGCCAATGGCAATGTAGCTAGGATGGTGAGAGAGTTTAACGTTAACTCCCGCAGCGATTTAGAGAACCTCCAGTTTCAGGACATTGAGCTCGCTGAAAATTACCTCGACCTCGACTTATCCTATATGCCTGAGGGCAGCGCCTATGCGTTAGCGCGAATTGTCCCGATACTGCGCTCGAGCAATAAAACAGTAAACATAACGATGATGTCAGATTTGTCAGCAGCTGACATTAGAGATAACCATATTGTTTATATTGGCTACATAAGTGCGCTAGAAAAACTCACGCAGATGACCTTTGCAAGCTCAGGGCTACAAATTGGTCGCAGCTATGATGAGCTGATCGATAAGCAATCATTACAGTTTTTTACGAGCGATGCTGGCTTGCCTGAAGATGGCGAGCAATTCAGAGACTATGGAATGTTTTCAACGTATCCCGCTAGCAGTGAAACTCAGGTGGTTATGATTGCGGGCATGCGCGATGCAGGTTTGATGCATACTGCGAAAGCGTTATCGGAAACCCAATTCTTAGATGATTTAGTCGTTGCCATTGATGATGATACTGACGAGGCTGTCGCGTCTTTTGAGGCGCTTTTTGAAGTATACGGTGTAGATCGATTGAACTTCGAAGCAAATTTGGTTTACGTAAATTCCCTAGATGTATCTGCTATTTGGTCACATCACAGTGGACTATAAGGCTACCCCTAGGTGTGCCTTCTAACAGTCAATTGACTCTATTTTCTTTTACCGAATCCCTTCGAGTTTTAATGGCAAGCTGCTTCGCCTTGATTTTTCCGTATTTATTAATCGAGAAGTAGGCATTACGTTGCCTACGCTTGCTACCATTGCCTTGCTGCCAGGTAGCGACCCAAGAATGATCCTTTTCTGAATAGCTAACACCGATTTCTCCCGAAGAATTTAGGGGGGAGACCTTCCTGGGGCTATATTTCGCGAATGGCCAGTTGTCTCTATAAATTTTCTGGCCTTGTTCATCTCGGGCTTTTTTAGCTGCAGCGATGGCTTTGGCTTTGCTGCCGAACCTTTTAAACGGGAACGATTGCTGGAAGCTGTTGCCGTCGTATTTGATTCGTACCCAGGCGCAATTGGTCCCCCGAGACTCGATTATACTTATATGGTGCAGTGCACTCAGTTTCTTCAAGACTACCTCTCTAGCGTATTGTGAATAATGATGTTGCCAAAAAATCTGAATTGGCTCGCAAAATCATTACCATTGATAGAATAGAAAGCGTTTAGTTCAGCTTTATTTCATAAAAAATAAAAGATTTAGGATGATTAGAGGCGCTTAGAAATGCCTAAAAGAAGTTGTGTGTCGGTTGAAAGCCTCGGAAATCGCTTGTGCTAGCGAGCCTAAGTGCCTGCTTTTGATGTTAATTTTTTTCTACTGAAGCTGCTCTACTGATAATGCGAGGAGGTAGGGGCTAACCCTAAGACCTTGGCTACGCTCTAGTTCGCTTTCCAGCTTGCTCTCAAAGCATGCCTTTTTCAAGCCAAACTTATGATTAGCTAAACCCAAGTTAGGCATGAGCCGCCATGTGCTGAATTACGCCGGGCTTACGGCTCTCTACGTGGGATATGCTGTAGCTGTATGCTTTTGCGCTAGGGTCAATGTCCATGGCCTCATCAATAGCAGCGGCTAAGTCAGCCTGCGCTGCTTGCTCTGTTAGGTAGGGCCCGGAGATCTTTACTTGCAGAGTCGGCTCATTGGGTGCGGAAGCCACTATATAAAAGTTTTTAGAATTCACATTATTTCCAGCCGATGGAGTAACAGCTCCAACTCAACTTGTTTTGTGCTGACACCGTATTATAGGCCTTTATCGGCCGCGTAGTAGACACCAATAGTTCCCATACTACAAGATCGGAAAACCAATTCTTTTTCTTACAATTGTAGCTTGATTTAAATGGCCTGACCGATGATCGGGTGATGTTCAAGGCTAGTTCAGCAGTTACAGCAAGTATGTGTCGTAGTTCTCACCTAGCCGATAGCTGCGCTAGGGCACGGAAAGTTTGGCTAAAATATGGCTGAGTCCCAATTGGGCTAAGGTTACCTTTCATTCAAGAGGGCAAAGGGTTTCCAGCATGAGGTTCGTGGGCTGTGAAAAAAGGCCGCCGTCACCAGCTGAAAATTTTGAAGAAAACGAGCTGCTATCAGGCAATATGGCTGCTTTGACTGCTTCTGCTATTAATGGCCTGACCTTTAGCGTCACAGAGTTCTTTGCCGAGGTTGATATCCTTAAGAATATCCAAGTGCCCGCCATTGCGTTTTTTAGCTTTGCTGATGACAATGCTATTAACAGTATTTTGCTCGTTGCAAGACTCTTTTGCGGTATTTAGTTCCTGGCGCTTTTTCTGGCAGAGTGCCGCACTGGGCGAGCTAGAGCTAGAGCTAGAGCTAGAGCTAGAGCTAGAGCTAGAGGTAGAGGCTTGTGTCTCGTCGATCTCGCCATTTTCAGCTTTTTTTAGAAATTCTGGGAAGGATGTTGGAAGGCTTACTGACAGCAGCCAACTTTGGCGCAGGTTGTGGCCTGATTCAATAACGGCTAGTAAATCCGCTTTTTGTCTCAATATGTTTGGGAGTTCATCAAGCCGTCTTGTTTCTATAAGCCTGCGCTTGGCAAGAAGAATATTGGCCAAGAGTAGGCAGTGATCAAGTTCGCTGTCTAAAAGTGCGTAAAGTTCTGATAATTGAACTACTAACTGTCTATTGAACTTTCAAGTGAAAGGATTTTGCTAGCAATGCTGTCCGAATCGATAGTGTAATCTCCGGAGGTAATGCGGTTATCAAGCTCAACGACGCGCGCAGCGTCGATATCTGGTAAATTCTTGATGCGTGATTCCAGCGCGCCCATGTCTACAGCCTGAGAGTTGAATGCTACCGTCGCGCTCGTGGTCTTAGAACTGGTATCGCTAACGGCACGCCGATCGCCCTTAAATTGGGTAATAACGGCTGCTTTGGTAGCGCGGTTTTCAGGCGCGATTTGAGTAATAATAGGTCTGATTTTATTCACAACGACAACACTTCTATATCCATTATTAAGAAAATTATTTCCCTTTGCCTGCATTCCCCAAAAAACATTTTTCGAGTATTGGTAGCGGGTCTAAATTATAACGACTGGTGTAAAAATATCTTTAAGTCGATTTGATGTCTTCTTGATTCAATCTTTAGAAGTTAGAGTTATAATAAGAATAATAGCATAAAATTGATTCAAGCCTCTGTTATAATTGAACTTTTACCTTCCCCGAGCCAGCAGCCTCGGCCTGAATGAGCATTTCTGAGCTGTTATTCCTAACGTTAATTACTTTGCCGAGGGCGCCATCTTGGAGCACCTCGTCTTGCTGTCTGATTGTTAAATTTTTCGATTCTGCGATCAATTGCACTAGGACCCCACGCTGAATAAGCAGTGGTTTAGTTAAACTGTCCAGAGAGAATGGACCGCCGGTCGTTAGTGGGTACTTCAGCTCTCTGGCTATTACTAAATCCCTGTCAGCTACTGGTGTTCGTCCAAGCGTGGCAAACTTTTTTCCGTTAGCCGCATATGCCTTTCCTCAATGGCTGTGCCGCGTCGAATATTGTCCGTAGCACCCAGCACATTACCGAATAGATTAACTTCGGCAGCTAGCTATTTGGTCCAAGGTCGGTACCAGCGCAGCTTGCTTTAACTTGAAGCTTGCCGATGCCTTGCTGATTAACATTTAAAGCAAGCTGAAGACTCGAGGAACAACTAGGCAGATTAAGTCGAGGGTCAATATAACCCACGACAATTTCAATCCGGAGCTCGGGTTGCAACCTGCCAGCGTAAAAATCCTCGAGGAATTGCTCTACTTCATTGGTAATTTGGGCAATGACACTTTGTTCGGCAATCGCAGAAGAGTTTGCTCCTAACACCGTCAGTAGGATGGGAGGCTGCGGTCTTCGTTTCTGGCAAATGACCTAATTACTTCAAGTTTAAACACCACAGCAGATTTCTTAACTTCTCAGCTCAGTTTATTAGAGGGTTTGCTTGGGGGTAAAAAAGATTAATGAACACAATGGCAGGTTCATAGAAAAATTAGCGACGAGTCTTATAAAGTAGGCGTGAGTGATCGGGCGAGAGTAAGCCCAATAGTAAAACCGATGGAAAAATGAATAAATCGAATAGGGAAATTCACAATGTATTCAAAAAAGCTACCTTGGTGCAGTATAAAAGATTGACAGCGAATCGGCAGTAAACGCAGCTAGTCCACGCCGTCTAATCCAAAGGCTAATGACCGGAGCGCTAGACCGGTTAGCACAAGCAAAGGCTGCCTTTGAGAATAACAATATAGAACAAAAAGGCGTTTTGCTGGGTAAATCCATTTCCATTATCGCTGGCTTGCAGGGCAGCCTTGATGAAGAAAAAGGTAAAGATTTAGCAGGCAATTTGGACAAGCTCTATGACTATATGCAACGCTGGCTATTCGAAGCGAATATGAAGAATGATATGCCAATGGTGGAAGAAGTGATGGGGTTGTTGCTGGAAGTCAAGTCTTCTTGGGATGAGATAGCACCTGCCTAGTTGTTAACTTTATGCGCCAGAGTCTCGCGCCAGCGGGCCTTAGCACGCATCTTGAAATTTCTCTCTTAATTGACTGAAAACCAACTACAATGTCTAATTGAAAGTGAAGAGCAGCGACTGACAGCTTCTGGCGGTAAGTTCTGGCTCTCAATTTCAATAAAGCACTAGCTGTCAAAATTCTTTGGCTATTTTGTAGATGGTTTATCGATCATGGTGGAAGAAACAAAAATACTGTTAATCACCGACGAGGAAAATAATCGTCGCGAGTTTGAGACGGTATTAGAGTTCCTTGGTGAAACTGTAGTTTCCGCAAGTTCAATTGACTGGCATGTTAGAGCTAGCGAGGCCACAGCAAAGCCATCCGATATTAGTTTGGCGTTAATCGGGAACTGTTCCAAGTCTGCCGTTGGCGACCTGCTGTGCGATTTGCATCGCTGGGAGAAGGGGCTGCCTTTTGTGCTAGTGGGCCAGGTTGATCTGCCTGAGCATTTTGATGCGGACGTCACCTCGAGAATTACCGCCTCTTTAGGCAAAAAGCTGAGCTATCAGCCACTGCTTGATTCCCTGCATAAAGCCAAGCTATTTCATGAGCATTATAATCGCTTACGAAATTTCGACGGCGTTAAAGATTTTAATATGTTTCGCAGTCTTGTTGGAAACAGTGACGCAATTCATCGGGTCCGACATATGATGGGCCAGGTCGCCAACACTGAGGTCAGTGTTCTCATCACCGGTGAGTCTGGCACAGGCAAGGAAGTTGTTGCACGAAACCTGCATTTGAATTCTGCAAGGGCGGACAAACCCTTTGTCCCTATTAACTGCGGGGCGATACCCAGAGAGCTTTTAGAAAGTGAGCTTTTCGGTCATGAAAAAGGTGCGTTTACTGGTGCCATTTCTTCGCGAGCAGGTCGTTTTGAGCTAGCCGAAGGAGGAACTCTGTTTCTAGATGAGATAGGGGATATGCCTC
>Ga0208413_1001689_pt1 | contig 13668 bp, 8 predicted proteins | sample AntAceMetag02UKD_FD_184761 | JGI IMG/M metagenome (GOLD analysis project Ga0208413, IMG submission 184761) | Saline lake microbial communities from Ace Lake, Antarctica - Antarctic Ace Lake Metagenome 02UKD (SPAdes) (version 2) | ecosystem: Environmental > Aquatic > Non-marine Saline and Alkaline... | reverse complement strand
GGCACCTGCGTCAGCAAAATTGTCGTCGGTTCGCGCCCGCATGTAATCCCGCCAGCGGAACCCTGCATACTTCGCATCTCCAGCCAGCCCCGGAATCGGCTCGACCACAGCGTCACGCGGCGGATTAAAGAAGTACGGGATGCTGTACCGGTCGCTCGCCGTCATTGGGATCACCCGGTGCACGGCTGCGCGGTATCGATCATTGGTCCAGACCTGCATGGCATCGGCGAGGTTGACGACGATCGTGCCCCGCGTCGGTTCGATGTCGACCCAGGTCCCATCGACGGCCTGGGCTTGCAGCCCGCCGGTCATGTCCTGGAGCAGCAGGGTGAGGACGCCCGGGTCGGTGTGGTAGCCGAGCGCCGTCTCGCCGAGGTCATGGAGGCCGGCTCGCTCGCCTTCCGGCACCGGATCACCGACCGGATAATGGTTCAGCCGCACAGAACTCGTCGTGCGGCTGCCGAGGCTGCTGGTCGCGTCGAAGTCGCTTGCCGTAGCGAATGCCAGCGCACGGTGCACGAGTTCGTTGGCGCGCACGGCGAGATCACTGCAAGCATCGTAGAACTCAACGAGGGTGCCGTGGAAGGTGTCGGCGCCAGCAGGCCAACGGTTGTGCTGATCGGTTCGAGGGTCAGCAGGGTCCGTGAAGTCAAACACTTCCTTGCTATCGCGCTTGCGCTTCGTCAACTCCCGGTCGTAGTACCCGAGCGGATTGTCGGCGTCGCGCATCACCGCCAGCTTGCTCTCACGATCACTTGCGAAGAACTGCTCGGTGACTGCCCACGTTCGTTCGATCAGCTCGTCGAGCCCGTGCCCACTCAGCAGGAAGAAGCCATGATCGATACACGCCTGATCAAGCTCACTCAACATCGAATCGGTCGGCGCCGAGATGTCAACGGTCGGAACCAGATGATCAGCCATTGCGAGAGTCTCGCAGAGCACGCATCCACGCAGAGAAGTCGGCGCGAGCATCGATGAATTGGCCGCACACGACGCGTTCAACGAGTTGGATCACCCGAAGTTCGACGACTTCGGGAGCCATGCCTTGCTGGTGTTGCATGGGCTGCGCAGCAACGAGCGGCTCGAGACGTACGAACTCGACTGCTTCATCACCCAGCGCGCGTTGGTCACGGTGCATCTCGGGCCGTCGCCGGCTGTGGATGCGATGCGGAGAGCTGCGATGTCACACCCAGCCCTCCTGGCAGGCGGGAGCGGCGAAGTGGCCGCGCGATTGGCAGACGGCGTCACTCGGCGGATTGTCCACCCTCAACGTGAGACACTCGACCTGGTTCGCACAAGTGAGTCTGAGCTGCTGAGCGATCTGGCGCGTCGGCGATTCTCTGATGTGTTCGATGTGGCACAGCGCACGGCCTCTGGTCTCGACGCTGCGCGGTCGGCGCTTGCCGAGACCGTCGACGCGTACCGAGCTGCTGAAGCCAGGTCGGCGACTGAGGTCTCCAAGGTGCTCACGATCTATGCCGCTGTACTGCTTCCGTTGTCGTTGGTCGTCGGGTTCTTCGGAATGAACCATTCGAATCTCCCGACAATCAGCAGCGACTGGGGCTGGATCGCAGTGGCGATATTGATGGTGCTGTTCGCGATCGGATCGATCGGAGTGTTCGTGGCCCAGGGTTGGATCAGCCGGCCATCTGGACGACGAGCGGGGGCCACCCTTGGGCGAGGTCTGGCCGAGGCAGCGCGGCACCGGTGCACGTCGCAGGCGCAGTGTTCGCAATGTCAACAATGCCGTTGGCGGCGGCGAAGTCTCGACTGAGCAAGCCGCTCACGCGTGGCAAGACTTCCAAGTAAACGAGCAGCGAGAAGCCGAGGCGAACAAGAAGAGGCTACCGTCCGAGCGTGAGCGAGCTCGGCCGTCAGGCCGGTGACGTCGACGTCACTCCGGACATGAGTAAGCCGATGTCGTTGACGTTGAAGTCGGCACGGGCAACTTCGCCCATGATCTCGCCTTCGAGCAGCACGATGATCCTGTCAGATAGCTCCATGACCTCGTCGAGGTCTTCGGAGATCAGCAGGATCGCGGCACCTGCGGCACGCTGTTGCAGCAGCCGTTCGTGGATGTACTCGGCAGCACCGATGTCGACACCGCGCGTCGGCTGAGCAACGACCAGGACGTCTGCGTCGCAGCTGAACTCGCGGGCGATGACGACCTTCTGGATGTTGCCACCCGACAGGTTCTTGGTCGGCGTGTCGATGTTCGGTGTCTTGACGCGATATTCGGCGGTGAGGCCTTCGCATCGCTCTGCAATCGCTGACCGATTCAGGAGGCCGTTCTTCGTGTACGGATGAGTCTTGTAGTCGACGAGCATCATGTTCTCGGCGACGGTGAACTCGCCGATCGCGCCGTCGCGCATGCGCTCTTCTGGCACGTACGAGAGGCCCTTGGCGCGTACCTTGCTCGGGCTCGGCGATTGCACCCAGTCGCCGGAGATGTTCACCCCACCACGGGCAATCGGCCGCAAACCGAAGATCGCTTCGGCGAGTTCGCGTTGGCCGTTGCCGGACACGCCGGCAATACCGACGATTTCACCTGCGTGCACGCGGATCGAAAGGTTCTTCACCGCAAGGTTACCGCGGTCGCCGACGACGTCGAGGTCATCAACTGTCAGCTGAGGTTTGCCGACTTCTTGCGGAGGCACGTTTCGAGTGAGTTCGACAGGCCGGCCGACCATCAGCTCGGCGAGCTGCTCACGCGATGACTCGCTCGGGCGGGTGTGGCCAGACACTTTGCCGTTGCGGAGCACGGTGATCTCGTCGGAGAGATCCATCACCTCGTGCAGCTTGTGCGAGATGAAGATCAAGCCTTTGCCATCGTCTTGCATCTGGCGCAACGTGACGAAAAGGTCCTTCACTTCAGGTGGCGTGAGGACCGCCGTCGGCTCATCAAGGACGAGGAGTTCGGCATCGCGGTACAGCGCCTTGAGGATCTCGGCCCGCTGACGTTCGCCGACGGCGAGCTGCCAGATCAGCGCATCGGGGTCGACGTGCAGGCCGTACCGTTCAGATACTTCGGCGAGTCGTTTCTTGACGGGGCCCATCTTGGCCATGCCTCGTTTGCCACCGAGTCCGAGCGCCACGTTCTCAGCAACCGTCAGGGTCGGCACCAGCATGAAGTGCTGGTGGATCATCCCGATCCCCTGACGGATCGCGTCGGTCGGCGAGGTGATCGTGACCGGCGATCCGTTGAGTTCGATCGTTCCCTCATCAGGCGTGTACAGCCCGTAGAGGATCTTCATCAGGGTGCTCTTGCCGGCGCCGTTCTCGCCGAGGAGCGTGTGCACCTGGCCGGGGAGCACCGTCAGATCGACACCATCGTTCGCGACAACGCCAGGGAATCGTTTGGTGATTCCGGTCATCTGCAACATTGGTGTGGTCATCGAGTGCTCCCAGGTCAGATTTCAGTGCTCGGTATTCGTACTCAGGTGTTCACGTGTTCGTGTTCAGGTAGTGGTCATTCGCCAGCAGGAACGGTGATCGAACCGTCCGAGAGTCCGGCGATCGTGGCGATGCCACTGGCCTTGATGGCAGCGTCGAGGGCGTAGCCATCGTTGAATTCGATCTCGAGTCCACCGTTGCTGAGTGAGATCACAACTGCTTCGCCACCGAGCTTGCCGTCGGCGATCTGGTCGAGGATCGTGTTCAACACGACTTCCCAGTGGTACACCTGCGATGCAACGACGATGTCGGCACCGAGGCCGGTCTGATTTGACTGTGTGCCGAACCACGGGATGCCTTCTTCAGCAGCGATGCCCGTTGCACCGACGACCATCTGTGCCGTACCGGTCAGCACGTCGGCACCGCTCTGAACGAAGGCCTTTGCGGCTTCCGAGGCGAGCAGCACATCGCCGAAGGAGTCGATGTAGTTGACGTTGACTGCGACGTCAGGGTTCTGAGCGAGCGCGCCGGCTACGAAGCCGTCGATGTAGAGCTTGGCGTCACCTGCCGGCACGGGACCGACGACGCCGATCACGTTCGACTGCGTGAGCTGTGCGGCCATCACGCCGTTGACGTAGCCACCTTCGCCGGCGTCAACCGAGTAGGCGTAGATGTTTTCCTTACCGAAGAAGTCGGTCGACGTGCCGAGTGCGAACGCCACCTCGGGGAAATCATCGGCGATTTCTTGGAGCGGCCCACCGAACTGAGTGCCGTGCGCAATAACGAGGTCGAAGCCATCTTCGGCGTATCCACGGATCGCTGCAGCGGCGTCTTCAACGACGAACAGGCCGCCAGAAATAGCCACTTCGACGTCACGGCCCTCAGCGACGCGGTTGACCGAGTCGACCATCGACTGCGTCCATGCGAGGTCGTTCTCAGCACTCGGCGCCACGATGCCGATCCTGATCGGCTCGGCGGATGCCTCAGCCGGTGCGTCGGGCTCGACTGCAGGTGCTTCCGCTTCCGCCTCAGCCTGCGTCTCGGCCGGCGGCTCGTCAACGGGCTCGTCGGCGACGTCATCACTTCCACCACAGCTTGCAGCGACGAGTGCGAGTGCAGTCACCGCTGATGCGATGACTCTGGTTGATGTTGCTTTCATGGTGCTCCCCTTATTGTTGTAATGAAATTGGTGTTTTTGCGTGAGCGACGTATTTGTCACGCCGAACGGTCGAATGGTCGGGTGAGCGCCCCAGGTGCGGCCACCCGGCGACTCACGATCACGAGCACGACGATGGTCAAGACTGCGGGCGCCATCGCCAACAGGCTGGAATTGGCTCCTTCGACGATGCCGAGCGTCTTCAATTGCAACACTGTGGCCTGCACGATGCCAAAGAGCAGCGCGCCCAGCATCACGCCGTACGAACGCCATGCACCGAAGTAGACGAGTGCAATGGCAATGAAGCCCTGACCCGATGTCAGGTTCTGCTGGAAAATTCCGACCTCGAGCGCGAGTGCTGCACCTGCGAGCGAGGCCATAGTGCTTCCAATCAACATGGTGGCGAGGCGAGTCATGTTGACGCTCACCCCGAGCGTGTCCGCGGCCTCCGGCGTTTCGCCGACGGCACGGATGTTCAGACCGAACGTGGTCTTGTTGATCATGAACCAGACGAGGGGTACGAGGGCGAAAGCGAAGTACACCGGCAAGCTGTGCTGGAAGAAGATCTCGCCGACCTTCGGGATGTCGCTGAGCAGCGGAATGTTGACCTCGCCCAAGCCGCGGATCGGCTTCGGGGTACCGACGTTTTTCTGAAAGAGCAGATCCGTGAACCCGAGGCCAAACAGATACATGCCAATGCCGCTGATGCCCTGCTGGGCGTGCATGACCAGCGTGATGAACGCGTAGACCAGTCCCATGATGAGACCGACAACGATCGCACCGAAGATTCCGTAGACGGCGCTGCCTGTTTCGAGGGTGACGTAGTACGCCGAGAACGCACCGAGCAACATGACGCCTTCGACACCGAGGTTGAGCACACCGCTACGTTGGCCGATCGTTTCGCCAAGGCCAGCGAGCAGGAACGGGGTGCCCAATCGGATGCCCGAGGCAAGCGTGGCGACGAGCACCGAGACCGTGAAGAAGTCACCCATCGGATGCCTCCCGCCCTGCCGGTCCACGTGCGGGTTCAGGTGGCGGTGATGCGGTGCCGCCGGAACCCTCGCTGCCCACCGCTTCGGCCCACGCCCGGAGGCGAGTCTTCAGCTTGAGGCTGGCGACAACGAACAACACGACGATCCCGTTGAGTGCCACGATCAGAGCAGCCGGAACCTGCAATTCCTGCTGGAGTGCAATGCCGCCTGTGAGCATCCCGCCGAAGAAGAACGACGCCGGGATCACTGCAAGCGGCGAGAGGCCGCCGAACAGCGCTGCGACGATGCCGTTGAAGCCGGCGCTCTGCGTGAACCCCGATGCGCCACCTTCCGCAATCAGACGGTGCGACTCGGAGCCGAAGACCAGCACCGCACCCGCCACGCCGGCACACGCTCCCGAGAACGCAAGGGCCTGAACAATGCTCTTCTTGACCGGCATGCCTGCATAGCGCGAGGCGTTGGCGTTATGGCCGACCGCACGAAGGCGGACGCCGAGCGCCGAACGGAACAACAAGACGTAGCCAAGTACCGCGATCAAAATTGCGATGAGAACACCGAGATGCAGGCGGGTCCCACCGGGTAGCAGCGGGAGGTCAGCGTTTTCGGTCAGACGTTCGGTCTGCTGAATCTTGATCGCGCCCGACGCCTTGTCGGTCAGCAGGTCCTGCAGCAAGAAGCTCAGAAACTGCGCCGCGACAAGGTTCATCATGATCGTGGAGAGGATCTCGTTCACGCCGGCATACGCCTTGAGCGCTCCGGGGATCGCACCCCAGATGCCGCCGCCGACTGCTCCACCGACGAGCACGAGCGGAACGAGCATGATGCGCGGCAGGTCAGGCAGCGCGAGCGCAACCACCGTCGAGGCGATGGCTCCGGCGATGATCTGGCCTTCGCCGCCGATGTTGATGACGCCGGCCCTGAACGCAATGCAGATGCCAACGCCGACCAGCAGCAGCGGCATCGCCTTGATTGACGTGTCGGCAAGTTCGTCCCACCCGCCGAAAGCGCCGTCGATCAACGCCGCGTAACCGGTGATCGGGTTGGCTCCAAGCGCAAGCAACATCACGGCGCCGAGTGACAGCGCAACAACCACGGCTCCCGCAGGAACAGCAAGGCCGACGAGCGGCGCCAGCAGCGAAGCTGCACTACGTCCGCTCGATATTGGTTCGTCTCGAGCGCTGCCTGAGGCGCGTTCGTCGTGCTTGGTGTTCAATCGGCCCCCAGTTAACTCACTTTGCGTTTCGGGAAGATTAACAAAACGTCAAAGGCGCGATGAAAACCTCGATTTGGTGCAGCTCAGTCGAGTCGCACAGGCAGCCCTTCGGCTGCGTTCAGGAGCGCAATCAGGGTCGGCAGATGCTCGTCGGCACCGCCGCCCGCAGATGCTGTGACTGCGCCGTCAGAACCCAGCAAGAACCTCGGTCCATTGGCGGCATCGAATCGCTCCGAGTCGAGATATAGGCGCGGCTTGATCTCGGCCGGGTCGCCATTCTCCGGGCAAAACGTCAGACAGTTGCCGCACTCATTGCAGAGTTCGCTGAACACGAGGTACTGCTGACGACCCTCGATGTCGGCGAAAATTCCGTCCGGGTCGGCCTCGGCCTTCGGCGTCGGCAGCTTGAAGAAGGCATCGTTTGGACAGACCGTGACACAGAAGTTGCATGCCACACATCCCCACATCTCGAGGTCGTGCTCGACTTCTCGCGGCAACTTTTCGTTGCCTGCCAACTCGTATTTGCCTTTCGACGCACCGAGCACATCGACAAGGTGCTCGGCAGCCGTGTCCCGGTGACCGGCCTCGCGTGCTGCTGCGAGTGCTACTCGACGGAACCCGTCGAGGTCCGTTGCGCCACTTTGCACCACTGCGCCCGTCAGCGCCTTGAGCATCGGAGCGAGACGCCCGTAGCCGCCGGGCTTGAGCAAGTCGGAGCACACACTTGCCGGACGAACCCCCATGGCCACGGCGTCGGCCAGATTCTCCTTGTCAATACCAGCGGAGAAGCTGACCATGATGTCGCCGTCGTGGCCAGGGATCATCAGTTGGCCGGGCAGGGCATCGGCCAGCATGTCGAGTACCGCTGTGGCCAGCACGTGCAACGGCGGACCGGAGAGGTACATCGTCTGGTCGGGCATCCACTGTTTGTGGTTGTCGACGACGAGCGTGTTGGTCAGTTTGATACCGAACCGGTGACCACGATCTTTCGCGTAGGTATTGAGTTCGCCAATCAACGAGATTGCCCGTTCGAGTTGGAGGTCCTCTTCGAATGCCTTCGGCACGAGCTTGACGTCGGCGTAGCCGAGTTCACCGTGCACGATCTCGTCGACGCGATCCGGGCCGAGCAGCGTTGGGTTGAGCTTCACGATCATGTCGAGGTCGTGAGCGTCAATGAGATGCTTGGTGATTTGCTCGATCTCATCCGGCGGGCAACCGTGGAAGGTCGACAGAGTGACCGTGTCAGAAATCGTCGGAGAGAATTCGAGGTCGACGAACTGGGCGAACACGCCACTTGGATCGGCAGCTATCTCAGGGCGGAGGCGTTCGATTTCGGCTGTCGCATCGCGCATCGCGTCGATGAACCCGGCGACCTTCGGTGTTTGGATCCCAGCGAGGTCGTAGCCGACCGACATGTCGAAAACGTGCGGACCTGCGTCGCCCGTCTCGGGGTGTCCGACGTATTCACGGAGCGGTTCCCAGTGACGGAGGATCTCGATAATCATCCACGCCTTGGTGTACTCCTCCACACTCTGTGCGATCAATAATTCCTGGCTCCACTCGATGTTGTAGCCGACCGTCTGCATGTCGATGCAGGGTCGTGCAATCTCAAGTTCGTCGAGCACCTGGACGGTCTTTAACTCAAAGAGACGCGAACCGCCAAGCCACGACAACACGATGTTCTGGGCCATCTGGCTGTGTGGTCCCGCAGCCGGTCCGACCGGCGTTGCTGCCGGTCGTCCGAGAAACTCGAACGACAGATCGACGTCAGGATCGGGCTTCCAGAAGCGCGCCGTCGGCAGGTCGAAGATGCGTTTGCGCGTCTCCCATTCGTGGCCGATTCGGCCGAGCAGCATGCTCAGCGACATCGGTGTGAGCGGCGGTGCATCATGAGCCATGTCAGCACTTTACAAACTGTAAAGACCTGAGTGCAATGTTCTGAACAGCCTGATCATCGGTGCAGTGCATTGAGATAGCTGTACACGGTGATCCGACTGATCCCGACAGCCTCAGACACATCCTCGACTGCGCGCCGCAACACGAAGGCCCCGAGCTCATCAAGACGCCTGATTGCCTGCTGCTTCTCGGGCCGGCTGAGCGTCGGGAGCGGTCTCTGCATCTCTGCTTCGACACGGGCAATGATTCGATCGAGCGAGCCGTGAATCGGCGGGAGCCGGGCGCCGCCGACGACATCGTCACCCCAGACCAGCGGCACATCAGAGCCCTCGACATCACTGGGCCGAACGGACTGCGCGCCCATGGCATCGATGAGCGGCTGCAACGCAGCGATCAGCGGGTGCGGGTCGACCACGTGGAAGATCGTAGAGCGTTGATCATGACACGGCGCCAACGCGCACGACTGTCGATTCAGGCTTCGAGCGCGGCATGCAGGCGGACGGCCTGCTCCGAGGCTTTGGCACGAATCTCGTCGGCGTCAACGCGGGTCGCGACACCATCCCGTAAGGCCGGCTCACCATCGATGTCGACGTCAATCGCACGAATCGTCGGGGTGAACGCGACGTGCCACGGCTCGATCGTCCCGTATGACCAGGTGACTCGATCGTTCTGTGCCTCGGGGAAGAGCTCCCAGCCCCCCTGCAGCCACGACCAGGCCGCATCCGGGCTTGCCTTGACATCGTGATCGCGATGTTTGACGTACGCCAATTGGAACTCAGCGAGCATGTCGGCTCCGATCCCGTCGGTTCCGAGCGCGGTCGGGTTGCTGAACCGGGACGGGTTGGCGTACCCGACCGAGTTGTTCATGTTCGACCGAGGATTGTGCACAATCGTTCCACGCAAGCCGTGATCGTCGGGCAGATGGACGCCGTGGATCAGCATCCAATTGTCACGCGTGAGTTCGCGAATGCGATCCTCAACACCGATGTCGTCCGGCCCCTCGGCCACGTGAATGTGCACACCGACGCCGTGCTTGTCTGCCAACGCAGCGGCCGCCGCAAGCGAGTCGTCGGAACACGTGAACGCGGCGTGCACCCCGACCATTCCCTTGCGCATGCCATCTCCGGGTGTCACAAACTCCTGGAGGTACCGGTCGTTCTCGGCCAACCCGAGCGCGGCGCCTTCGACGCCATGCCGGTCGGTGACGCCATAGCACGTGTTGATCCGCACCCCGACCTCGTTAACGGCTTCGGCGATGACCGACAGCGATCCTTCGATGGCGTTCGGTGATTCGTGATGGTCAATGATCGCCGTCGTGCCCGCTTCGAGTGCTTCGAGTGCACCGAGTTTTGCCGACCATTCGATCATGTCGAGATCGAGCGCCATGTCGAGCCGCCACCAAACGTTCTCGAGAATCCCGAGGAAGTTCGATGGCGTCGCCGGCGGGGCGGGCATACCCCGCGCGAGCGACGAGTAGAGGTGGTGATGCGCGCAGACGAGGCCGGACGTGCTCCCCCGTGACTGGCTCATCTCAGGTCCAGGCGCTTGCGCGCTCGCGGTTACTTTCATTGATCATCGGGAGCTCGTTGTGCCACGTACCGGAGTGCTGACGGAGCGCAGCAGCCACAGCGCCAGCTGTCGGCACGAGCCCGATTTCACCAACGCCCTTAATGCCGTAAGGCGAGTTGGGCTGAGCCGCTTCGACCAGAATCACATCGACGGTCGGCATATCTTTCGGCCGGATGATGTCGAGTGACTTCAGCGTCGTGTTGGTCGGACGGCCAGTCTCGTCACAAGGGAATCCTTCGGTCATCGCGTAGCCCAGACCCATGTGCACGGAGCCTTCGATCTGGCCTTCGCAGAGCATCGGGTTGACGGCACGACCAACGTCGTGTGCGGCCGTAATGTTTTCCACCGTTCCATCCTCGGCGAGCACGACGACCTGCGCCGCGTAACCGAACGTAGAGTGGATAATCGGGTTCTCGATCGGTTTACCAGCTGCCTTCGCAGCGGCAATCTCACCAAGTGAGCTGGTCCAGTCGACTCGGTATTCTCCCTCGTAGTCGACACCGACTTCGCGACCGCCAGCGATGGCTGCTTCGCAAGCCGCCTTGACCGAGCCAGCGCCCATCAGGGTGCCTCGGCTGCCCGTGGTCTGACCGGCACCGAGCTCGCGTGTCGAGTCGACGATCACGTCGATCTGCTCCGCTTCGATGCCGAGTTCCTCGATGGCAACCTGCATGACAACGGTGTGGATGCCCTGGCCCATCTCGGTCCAGCAGTGACGGATCTCGACACGGCCGTCTGCTCGGAAGTGCACGACAGCCTTAGCGATCTCCTTGAAGCCGTTGCCGAGGCCAGAGTTCTTCAACCCGAGGCCCAGGCCGACCGACTTACCAGCAGCGACAGCAGCGTCGTACGCAGGCTTGACAGCGTCGAGGCACTGACGTGCGCCCTTGCAACCGTCGTCCATGACTTGGCCGGGGCCCCACGTGTCGCCGGGCATCACGACGTTGCGGTCGCGGATCTCCCAACCGGAGATGCCGACCTGCTCAGCCAACCGATCAAGCACGCCCTCCATCGCGAACTGCGCTTGGTTGGCACCGAACCCGCGGAATGCTCCGCACACCGAGTTATTGGTGCGAGCTGCGATGGCTTCGACGTCGACGTTGCCCACGGCGTACGGACCGGTTGCGTGACCGGCCGCCCGTTCGAGCACCTTCATGCCCACTGATGCGTACGGACCGGAGTCGCCAATCATGCGAACCTTGATGGCTGTGAGCTTGCCATCAGCATCGCAACCGGCGTCGTACTGCATACGAATCGGGTGGCGCTTCGGGTGCATCAGCAGCGACTCTTCGCGCGACAGCGTGATCTTGACCGGCGCTTCGAGATGCCATGCCGCGAGCGCCGTGTGCGCCTGGTTCGACATGTCTTCCTTGCCACCGAACGCGCCGCCGTTGGAGACAAGTTCGGTCGTCACACGGCTGGTGTCAATGTCGAGCATCGCGGCGATGTCATTGCGATCGTCCCAGATTCCCTGGCCACCGGAGTACACGTACAGACCCGGTTCACCCTCGCCCACGCCCGCACCCGCGCCGACTCGCGTCGGCACAGCGAGCGTCGATTCTGGTTCGAGGAATGCATGCTCGATGCGTTGTGTCTGGAAGGTCTCCGACACAGTGAACGACGACGATGCGAGGGCGGCGTCGGCGTCGCCGCGGGTGTACGTGGACGTCGACAGGATGTTTCCGTCAAGCTCCCACACTGCCGGCTCGGACGAGTTGATCACGCGGACCGGATCGACCATTGGTTCGTGCACTTCGTATTCGACCGCCACGAGTTCGGCGGCGGCACGCGCGATTTGTCGAGTGTCGGCAACGACGACTGCAAGCACATCACCGAGGTAGGAGGTGCGTCCACCGACCGGAATCATGATCGGCCAGTCCTTGTGAATGATTCCGACGCGCTTCACACCAGGGATGTCTGCAGCCGTGAAGACACCGCGCACACCATCGACGGCAAGTGCCGCTGATGCGTCGATCGACGTGATGTCAGCGCGGGCGTGATCGGCCAGACGGAGTGCCCCGTGGAGACAGCCCTCCGGGTTCATGTCGTCGATGAAGTCGCGAATGCCGATCGACAGCTCGCGGCCTTCGTACTTGATGCCGCGTGATCCAACGCCACGCGGCTGGACCACAACAGGAATGTTGTCCTGGGCCAATGCTTCGACGGCGTCGAGGACCTTGATGTAGCCGGTGCAGCGGCAGAGATGGGCACCCAGGTGGCGCGATGCCTGCTCGCGAGTCAGGTCGGCACCGTTCTTGTCGATCAGTGCCTTCGTTCGGACAACGATGCCCGGTGTGCAGAAGCCGCACTGCAGGGCGCCGCATGCAGCGAATGCATCGGCCATCCGCTGCACCTCTGCCGGGTCGAACCCTTCGAGCGTCGTGACTTCTCCTCCGTCGATCTTCTCCATCGATGTCTGGCACGAGACACGCGCCTTGCCGCCTATGAGCACGGTGCAGCAACCGCACTGGCCCGTCGGGGAGCACCCGTCTTTCGCCGACGTGATACCGAGTTCATCGCGGAGTGCCGCCAACAAATGCGGGTGGTCGTCGCGGGCCGTGACCTGCTCGCCGTTGAGGACAAATTTGCTCATGAGATAACTCCGTCTTGCTTCGTCGAGCCGGGCGCAATTGCACCCTTCTGTGCCGTGATTCGTGTGTAGACCTCTGGGCGTCGGTAGCGCTCGAAGTCGAACAATGTCTCTTTGTATTGCTTGCACCAGTCGAGGTCGCACCGGGCGGTGACCAGTTCGTCGCCGATCGTCACGGCCTGCGCAACGATCTGGCCAGATGGCGCAATGATCGCCGACTGAGCGAGCGACTCGACACCCTCTTCAATGCCGCCTTTGGCAACACCGACGACCCACGTGCCGTTCTGGTACGCGCCAGCCTGCATCACCAGATGGTTGTGGAACCCGGCGAGCGCGTTCTGCGTAGGGTCAGGGGCATAGAACATCGGCGTGTTGTAGCCGATCATCACCAGCTCGACGCCCTGCAATCCCATGACGCGGTAGGTCTCGGGCCAACGCCGGTCGTTACAGGTGGCCATGCCGACGACACCGTCGAACGCTTCGAAGACCGGAAAGCCCTCGTTGGACTCTTCGAAGTACCGCCGCTCCAGATGCTGAAACTGGCGCCACGGCTCGTGCGCTTCATGGCCAGGGATGTGGACCTTGCGGAACCGACCGACGATCGTGCCATCGCGTTCGACCAGGATCGTCGTGTTGAAACGATGGACCACACCGTCATCGTCAGGCTCGGTGAGTTCGGCGAACCCGAGGCTGAAACCGACACCGAGTCGCTTGGCCTCGTCGAACAGCGGCTGCGTTTCCGGGCCCGGCATCGAGCGCTCGTAGTACGAGTCGAGCTCGGTCGTGTCGCCCGAGATGTTCGACGCGTCCCCCTCATCGAGGTACCAGCGCGGGAAGAAGGTCGTGAGCGCCAACTCGG
>Ga0208413_1001674_pt1 | contig 13753 bp, 5 predicted proteins | sample AntAceMetag02UKD_FD_184761 | JGI IMG/M metagenome (GOLD analysis project Ga0208413, IMG submission 184761) | Saline lake microbial communities from Ace Lake, Antarctica - Antarctic Ace Lake Metagenome 02UKD (SPAdes) (version 2) | ecosystem: Environmental > Aquatic > Non-marine Saline and Alkaline... | reverse complement strand
ATTTGATAGGAGTCACCATAGGGAGATTCGCCATCAAGAAAAACGATCACCGCCGCAGGAGTGGAGGCATCCTGCCAGTAGTCCATAAAAGTGCTGTCATTGAGCAATCTTTGACTGCGAGTGAAGCGCCCGTTTAATCCAGCCACCTGATACAGAACTGGATAACGCTCATCGGGATTTTCGGAATAACCTGATGGTAACAAGACCGACGCCCGCAAGAAGATATCCTTTTCATAAAACTCTGAAAGTAAATCAGACCTGATGCGAACATACTTCAGGAGCTGCGTATCGTTTGGCAGCACTTCTTCCTCAACAGTTTCGCTCAAATTAAAATTCACCGAACTGGGAGTGGAACTAATCTGCAGCGTCTGGGGCAGTGAGTAATAATTACCGGGAGAATCAAGATCGGAAAGCACATTGTTTTGATCAAGAAGTGCCTGTACCCGCCACTCGCCCTGCTCAAGCTGTGAGATTGACTGCAATGGAAAGCCAGCACTCGGCTTAAACTCAATGTTCTCTCCGCCCCATTGTTCAACATCAACCGCAAAAAACGGAGACGCATTGAGCGGAGCCACCTCGTCACCAATGCTGAGTCTGGGCTCCGCTTGCGCGTCTTTAGTAAAAACCACAAAGAGGCGGCCCGAGTAAGTCGATCCGGCGCCTGGTAAGGAAACAGTAATCTCTTCAACTTGTGCCTGAAGAGTCTGAAAGTGCAGGCAAACGATACAAGAAATGCCAGCAGCTATTACCGGTAAACGCATCTGTAGTCTCCATTTTTTAAAAGTGTAATTTGAATCTGTAGAGTACGTTGATTTGTCAAAGGGTCAAGTGATTAGCTTTGAGATTTTCCCTTGCACAGATGGCTTTCCCCGCTCCTGCTCCCCAAGCCGACCTTCCGATGAACTCAATTTAGGACAGCACCAAGACTCTGTTAATTTTTCTTTTTAAAAAGATGAAAAGTCAGCTGCTCGTGCTTCGTGGTGGTGCGCTCGTTGAAAACTGCCGCTTCAGCAATTAGAAAAACTTCAAATATTTTTCAGTATTTTACGAAATCAATTGGTCAAGCGATTCAATAATATGACGTTGCAATTTTATTGCGCGGGGAAGTGTGCTGAGAAAATCAATCAAAATAGGTTTATTCGTAGACTAGGAACTAAATATGCACTTATTTATAGCGCTTGATGTTTTGCCGGGCGGTGTGTCACCAGTTTTTATGCTCCAACGGTGCTTATGTGTTTTATCTGCCTGTTTATTCATCTATCTATCTGTTTTGGGCAAAGCATCTCCTGAGTTAGAACTATCATCCCAGTACCAATGATTTTGATGGGTGCGGCGGCATGAGTCTTCATTGTTTTGGTGCGTCGACAAAAAAGGGAACCGTTTTAGTGCCAGCTAAGTCGGCACAATACGGCCTACTATCGGCTAAACCATGAATTCACTGGCTTCGAGACTTGTGGCACACGTCTTGCTATATCTCAGTGCGCTTTATGGATCGAGCGCCTATCAATAGGGAGTTACTGCCCTGATTGCTAGGAAGGTGCGCTATGCGCCCTCTGAGAGGCATATACAGTTGCTCATAACTATTTGTTTCGATACTGATCGGTATATATCTGTTTAAATTCAGCAGTTCTGGTGTTATGCGGTTACTCCTAAAATTAAAATAGGAGTGCTTGCGCAGCGTTGCAGGCTAGCTTTTCGACTACTTTATTTTAGGAGTTCATTAATGAAGACCCGCATTCCAAATTTTACCCAGAAAAAAGGGCTTCGATTTTTTATTGCCCTGTGCGCTGGCACGGCCAGCATATCAATTTTTTCCCCGATGGCCTCTGCACAGGAAGATCAGATAGAGGAAGTCGTAGTAACCGGTTCGCGAATTGCAAGAGACAGCGCCACCTCAGCGGCTAGTCCTATTTCAGTAATCGGTGGCGATGGCATTCGAACAGCAGGACAGGCAGACCTTGGTGAGCTACTGCGTGAGTCACCGGCTCTCAACAACTCGCTGCCGGCAAATTTCTCGGCAATTAACGACGCTGGCACAACTGACTCTGATATCGGTCTTGGCCTGCTCGATCTTCGTGGACTTGGCGCTAACCGAACACTAGTTCTGGTCAACGGTCGTCGCCATGTAGCCGGCGGTCAGGGCTCAGCCGCGGTTGACATAAACTCTATTCCTAGCGTGATGCTTAAGCAGGTCGAAACGCTTACCGGCGGTGCGTCGTCTATTTACGGCGCTGACGCGGTGTCGGGTGTTGTTAACTTCTTACTCCGTGAAGGCGGGGACTTTGACGGCATTGAGATTACTGCGCAAACAGGTCTGTCCAGCCGATGGGATACCGAAGAGTATTATGTATCTGCTGCCGGGGGTTTCGAGTTTGCTGAAGGTCGCGGTGAAGCTGTCATTGCAATAGAAGGTTTATCCAACGCCCACGTGTTTGAGCGAAATAGAGGCTTCGCGGGTCCGGCTGTAGGTAATGACATCCAAAACAATCCGGCCATTGCCGCCGCCACTGGTATCAATCCTGACGCTTCGCGTGCCTATGTCCGTCCTACTGGCAACCCAATTTCTAGTCCCGTTGGTGTCTTTAGCATCGCGTCGCAGGATTCTTTTGGTGCAGTGGCAGATGCAGTTAACGGTGTTAGAGCGGGTACTGGTGTACCTCTGATTCCAGGCACTAATATCCCGGTAGCACAGGTTATCGATTCTCCATTCACAGGCACACCTCGTGTATTTAACCCGGGCATTCCAGCGAATGTTAGCCAAAGCCTGTTTGTAGGGGACGGCCTAGGTTCCACCAATCAGACAATATTGCCAGAGCAGGATCGCTGGTCGATAAACCTAAACGGTAGTTTCGAAATCAACGACAATGCGACTGTGTTCGTGGAATCCAAGTACGCATATTCGAATAATGTGCAGGTTCAAGGTGTCGACTTCAACGACGGACTTCCGATCGGGTACGACAACCCTTACATTCCCCCAGCTCTGCAAGGGCAGATCACTGAGCTTCAAGGCTTGGGTATCATTCCGCCTAATCCAAACGATGGAAGTTTCTACGGCTTCGCTTCAAGCCGAGATAGCGACGATTTACTCGTGTTGCCAGAGGACGATGTTGAGCGTGAGACGTTCCGCATTGTCGCGGGTGTCGAGGGCGAATTCGACATAGCCGGCGGCATTCAGTATGAGCTTTCATATAACTACGGCAAGACAACAGTGGATACAAAAAACGTTAATATCCGTCTTGAAGATCGCTTTTATGCTGCAATGGACTCAGTGGTTGACCCTGTATCAGGCGATATCGTTTGCCGATCGAGCCTAGATGCAACTGCGCTGCCTCCAATCGCGGCAGGAACATTTCCCACCCCCGCATTTGCTAGCAATGGCCGTTTTACGGAATTTGTAAGCTTCACGCCAGGCGCTAACAGTGGTTGTGCGCCATTCAATCCTTTTGGTCGTAATTCGACTACGCAAGAATATGCCGACTTCGCCTATATCGATACTCTTGATACTTCAGAGCTTGAACAGAACATTATTTTTGCATCGCTTTCGGGTTCAACGGCAAGCTTTTTCGAATTGCCAGGAGGCCCTATCGGTTGGGCAGGTGGCTTGGAGTACCGTGAAGAAGAAAGCAACTTTGTAGTGTCAGAATTTGAGCTTTCTCAAAACACTTGGGATGGTTCTAACGGCAATGCCGCTCAAGGCTTGGGAGGAAGTTTCGACGTCTTTGAATATTTCGCCGAGATTCAAGCTCCACTTGTTGCGGATGTACCGGGTATAGAATTGCTTGAAGTGACTGGCGCTATCCGTTTTGCCGACTACAGCACAGTAGGAAGCAATGACGCATGGTCGACTGGTCTGCGTTACTCACCTGGCTATGGTCTGACAGTACGTGGAACTCTTTCGGAAGCGGTTCGCGCACCGAATATCGCAGAATTGTTTTCACCACAGCAGCCTGACTTTTTTTCCTTTCAGGATGACCCGTGTACAGTTCAAAATATCAGCCTAGGCACAGCAAACCGCGCGAGCAACTGTGCTCAGTTTGTCCCTAATGGTTATGACGTGAACGATTTCATTACGGCCGGAATTCCAGGTGTAACTGGGGGCAATCCAGCGCTTGCCCAGGAGGAGTCAACTACGATTACGGCAGGTATTGTTTACGAGCCAGATTTCGTCGATGGTCTGCGTATTATAATCGACTACTACAACACTGAAATTGAAGGAGCCATCGATGCACTTTCTCCTGAGCGAATCGCTGAGGCCTGTGTAGATCTAGGGTCAACCTCTAACCAGTTCTGCCCGCTAATCGAGCGAGCTCCCGAAGGCTTTATTACCTTTCACCAGTCGGGTCAGGTGAATTTGGGTGCATTTGAAGTATCAGGTATTGATTTCGCATTTGACTACGGTTTTGATATAGGCGAGTTGGGATCGATCAATCTCGGTGTTACGGGCACGCATCTCCTCGATTTTGATGAGTTTCAAGACCCTATCGATTCTTCAGTTGTTGAAACTCGCGTCGGTGAGTTTGGCTTTCCGGAATGGATCTACAATGTCAACGCATCTTGGACGATAAGCGATTTAAGGCTTAGTTGGGCTGGACGTTATGAGGATAGCCAGCTGCTGCCTTCAATTTCTAATCAGCAGATCGCCGGTAATCCTCTGTTTGTGGATCCATCACAAACTGGCGACTCATGGGTTCATGATTTTAACTTCTCTTATAGCTTTAACGAGCGAGCGAATATCTACGGTGGACTCAACAACGCTTTCGATCAGACTCCCTACTTAGGTAGCTTATCGCGCCCAGCAGGGCCGCGTGGTCGATTTGGATTTGTTGCTGTAAACTTTCAAATCTGATTGATTAAGTAAATCGATTGAATAAGGGATTGAACCGCAGCTATGCGGTGCAATCCGGTCAGCGGGACGTTCTATCGAACGTTCCGTTTTTTTTGCAGGGCAAGAAAACAGCTGGACTTAGCTAAAACTCTTGTTGAGTTTTGTCTATCCGAAGATACTCGCGCCCGTGGATCAAATTAGTAAAGTCGCCTCCTTATCCTATTGCTGTTAGAGCCACTCGCGCGCGCATTCACTTTATAATATCAGTGCCTGTGCAATTGTTTTAAGTAACGTGCGGCCCCCTTTCTCGTTTTAGCGCAAGGCGCAATACCGCTACTCATTTTGACCTTACTGATTCAGCCCAAAGTTGTGGGTGGGGGGTAGAGCACGCCCATGTGTCCGCCGAGCCCCTTATTGTTTTTGCATTTGTTAGGTAGTCATATTGGTCTACAATTTTTCGTTTTACGGCATCAAATAAACTCTTCACCACAGCGTATGTTTTTAAGCTGGTGCCTCGCCATTCTCATTCGTTGATATTGTCCTAGGTAATTTGTCTGGATTAAAACGGTTGCGAGTTAGAGCTTTTATTACAGTGCGGGCAGTTGCCTTAGGTGTGCAAAAAAGGTACCGGCTATTTTGGTGCGTTGATTAAAAAGAGAACCTTTTTAGTGCCGGTTAAGCAGGCATAACATCGCGCTTCTTTTCGCAAAGCCATGGGGTTGCCTGCTATAAGATGTATGGCACATGTCTTGCTATATCTTGGAAGATTAACAGGATGGCATCACTAAGGGATTAGATGTTTATAAAGTAAAAAAATATGGCTCTTGTTATTGATTAGAATTTAAATAGTAGACTGTCAAAAAGTGCGCTAAGCATTAACTTCAGGTTCACAACTTATCCCTTTAATTGTTCTAGTCCTTTGATTGTTTTACTCTCGACCCTACCCCAGACGATTGCAGCGACCTAGATAGCGCTGCAATCGGTCCATACTAAATTCGGAGAACTTCCTATGTACAAGTCGCTCAAAAAACGCACCGCCGCTTACATGCTTTGCATGGCTGGCTTATCAGCATGTTCCGGCGAGGCAGATGTTTCTGCAGAATTAGCATCAAACCTGATAACGGCGGAAGGAATGATCGATGCATTCTATTCGTTTGATGCGAATAGTTTGCAACCCTTTCTCAGTGAGGCAGGCGAGTCGCAGGCGAGTATCCTCAATTACCAAGCTTGGGCCGAAGGTGGCAATTACAAAGTCTTGGTCCGCGCGCCCTGCGTAAGTGAATCCGCGGATACTATCAGCTGCTCAATCACTGTGCAGGATGATCCGGTGGTGGCACTAGAAACCGGGTTTGATGTGACAGATACCTTCCACGTAACATTCGAAGGAGCTGTCATCAAAGGGGTCGAAACTAGCTCCAATGATCAGCCTATTTATTTCGAGGCTAGGCAATGGGTTGAGGCTAACTTACCTGAGGTGATTGAGGGCCCGTGCAAACGCGAAGACGGCATACGTGTAACGCCAGGCGACTGCGCTAGAGCCATGACCGACGGCTATAAGCAGTTTATGGTTGCAAAAAAAGCTGAAGCTAGTTCAGCTTTTATTCCCGATGAATTCGAGCCACCAATTCTGGTGGAATCGGACGACTTCAAGCTGGTACCACTTGGCCCAGATTTAGTTGACCTTGATTTTGCAGCGTACATGTCATCAATCGAGCACCTACAGGAGACCTTTACTCGCAGCGTAAATTGGCCCCATGAAAACATCACTGATGAAGCTGCTATGGACGACATGTTGAGTGAGGATGGACGATTCAAACGACGTGAGTCATTCGCTTATGCGGTGCTTACTATCGATGGCGAGCGGGAAATAGGGTGTGTTTATGTTAGGCCTAGTAGCAAACCTGGGTATGATGCAGAGGTTTCACTTTGGGTTACCAAGGCTGACTTTGATTCGGGTTTTGATGAGGTGCTTTATGAATGGACCGAGCAGTGGGTGGAGATGAGTTGGCCTTTTGCTGACGTTGCTTACCCAGGACGAAACATTGAATGGGCCGCCTGGGACAAGCTTTAAAAAGAGCTATAAATCTTTCAATTTCACATTTGGATAGAACGCTAAAGCAAACTGCTCTTTAAGAGATAAGGCTTTGTCTTTGCCAGCTCCGCATTGAACACCTTCGGTATCGCCACAGTAAGTACCGAAAACCCGATCCCACAAAATAATGTTGCACCCGCAGTTTGAATCAGCTTGCCTTCGATCCATCGCATGGTGAGCTTGATGCTGCGGCGCCGTAGCGAAAATCCAATCGTAAACCGGCAGGGAAGTAAGCGGAAAATTCGCAAGGTTGAGTTTACCGTTCCACATACCAAATGCGGCAGAGACCGCGATAACACTGGCGCTTGCGCCCAGCAGCGCAAGCGTAATGGGTATACCAAGACTTAAGGCTAGATATTCAAGCGGGTGGGTTCGTGCGCCACGCATGCAGCCCATTTTGGTGATGAAGTGATGGGTCGCGTGCATGCGCCACCAAAACAATGATTCGTGCTGAACACGGTGCAACCAGTAGTAAATAAAACCTGAGGTGACGCGAAGAAGCAACGCAGCGGCGAGCAATCCTAAGACTGTGTTGGGCTCTATTGTTATCTGTAAGGGAGCGGCATCACGTACTGCTCGAAAACCGTCAGAGATTGGGGGCCTGTAGTAATCGCTGATTAATGGAGCCCAAAGCAGCCCCCGCCCCCAGAAGCAAGCCAGAAAGCATCTTCGGCTAATTCTTTCGGTTCTAGCAGCCAGTCAGCACGTTTGGTCTAAATGCGTTCAGCAACTATCAGTACAAGGATAGGCAACAACATAATGAGTGCGTAAAGTTTATGGTTTATCCACTAATCTGTGACCAGTGTGGCCACCAGCGCCATAGATCCGAGCACAAGGACAGGCTGCGCAAGAGACCACAAAAATTTGCTTCTATCTCAGGTTTTTGGGACTGGCTTCAACTCATTAATTGAGTCCATGCCAGTAAAAAATTGGTCGCTCATGGATACCTTGTTAAATGCTAGGGTTAAATGTAAATGTAGGTCTAAATCTGAAGTCTGTTGTATTGGCTTTCTTTATGTCTCGTATTATCTTTGTGTCTGTTAACAGCGTTGAACCTCGAAAAAATCAGGCGGGCCTGAAGTGCCACTGACTTTCTGTGCTAGCCTGAGAATCACAAGTTCTTCAATTTTTCGTCCGAATAAAAAGCCAGTGCCAGCTGCTGCCTAATTGAAAGCGGTACAGCCTTTCCAGCGCCGATCTGGCCCACCTCTGCGTCGCCGCAGTAAGTGCCAAAAACACGATCCCAAAGAATAATCATACACCCGTAATTGGAATCAGCCTGTCTGCGTTCCAGCGCATGATGAGCATGATGCTGAGGTGCTGTGGCAAATATCCAGTCGTAGACAGGCATTGTCTTAAGCGGCAAATTTGCGTGGTTAAGTACCCCGTTCCAAATACCAAAAGAGCCAGCCACGGCCATGACACCATCGCTGGCGCCCAGGAGTGCCAGCGCGACTGGAGTACCCAAAAACAGAGTCATATACTCTAACGGATGCGTGCGGTCACCGCGCATGCAACCCATTTTTGTGATGTGATGATGAGTGGCATGCATGCGCCAAAAGAAAAGTGATTCGTGTTGAACGCGGTGAAGCCAATAATAAACGAAGCTAGATACCAACAGCACTAGAAGCGTTGTGCCGAGGATTCCTAAAGTAGATGAAGGATCCAGAGTAATTTGCAAAGGGGTTAGATCACGAACGGCCTTAAAACCGGCCGAGAGCGGAGTGTCGTAGAAATCGCTGTAAAGTGGAACCCAAAGCAAGCCGGCGAAGGCCAGCCAAAATGCGTCCTCGGCCATCTCTTTGGGCTCCAGCAACCAATCCTTACGCTTAGTCCATATTCTCTCTGCGATTATACAAAGTATCGTAGGTAGAATGATCATTATGGCACCAAATAGACGCCTATATTCCCAATCACTGGAAATCATTACTGCAACTAGAATCATCGATCCAAGTACCAGAATGGGCTGAACACTAGCCCAGACAACGTCATTTAAGGTCCGTAGTTTAGGCGTGACGGATGTCCCAATTTTTAGGTCTTCAACAGCTCCATGTGTTAGGTCGCTCATTCAAACTGCTCCAGATTTTGTTTTTGCTAAAAGATGTAACCGATACACCTGCAAAATCTCCGCCACCTTTCGTTGTAAAGAGCTCGCATTTGAAACGATGCTGTCAATAATTATTTAATATAATTATCAATAGCTTAAAGCTTATTTCGAGAGGGTAGCAAGAGGCCTCGCAACGTATGTAAGGAGTGACTCAAAAAAGCATAAGCCGCTCAGCTCAAAAGCCCTCAAATGAATCATGTGGGGCTCTAAAACTGTGCAGAAAGAATCGATCTGCCTGTCTAGCGGCGAACTCATGATGTTAGCAAGTAGCATTGGGGGTATGGTGTGAGAAAGAGACTCTAAGAATTCTATTCAGTGCTATCTAGATGCCAAGTACGTGCGCCATCCACCAAAATTTGAAATGTCTGTCGCGTCGCGAATACCCCCTTCTTCACAAATAAATCCGGGAAGACTTTCTCCTGATTCTAGGGTCACCTTGCCCATGCCAAGAGGTGAAGGAATGCCAGCGACAAAACTGCCAAACTCTGCCATAGGCATGCGCCAAACTTCTACTTCGATAGCGGACCCAGCCGCCTGTGGCACAAGTGCGGGGCGCTTGCCATCTGGGAGTGCAAATAAAGCATAGGCTGGCTTTGTTGTGGTTTTGGTTTTGAATTTCGCACCGCGATCTTGTAACTGCCAGTTAAGCGGCTGCCCCAATAGATGAGCGCCACACACCACAACATCGACTGATTCTTGCGGAGCGACACGGCCAGACTGCGCCGTTGGCGGGAGCAAGTACGGTGAAACACCCAAAGGAAGATTGAGTTGCCTGTGCAGTGCGCCTGAGTAGCTCAACAGCCGCATATCTGTAAAGGCTCGACTAAATAAAGTCACTCCCCAGCTGACTTCTGAGCTCAATCGTCCAACGGGGACGGCAGTCGCGGTATAGTCGAGTAAATTCATAAAATTGGTGTAGGTACCAAGCTTTGAATTTAATGCTATTGGTTCTTTTTCGATCTCAGACCTTAGATAGCAGGAGGGGGTTGTAGGGGTAACCACAAAGTCTACTTTATCCAATTCGCGGTCACAGATTCGCTTTAGTGCTTGCAGTTTATACTGTGCATCAAATGTATCAGTGACATCAAAATTTTCGGTTGTCGCCAGAATTTTTCGAATGACCGGCAGCATGTCATTCGGGCTTACACCCTTTGTTGCCCAGGCACGTTCCGCGACCCATGGGCCCTCGTACAATAGTCTTGCAGTTTTTAGGAATGGTTCAAAGTCAATTGCAACGGCTTGGCCGCCGAGTGTTTTGAGTTGCTCGCAGGCAAAGTGAAATAACTCTTCTGTTTCTGCGTTGTTGTCGAAATCAAGCTGGTCAGGGATGCCGAAGCTAAAGGCTGCCGGCTTTTCATCTTGCCAGTAGGACTTAGTGTTAAACGGCGTGTTTTTTCTTGAGTAGGGATCATTGTCGTCATCAACCGCGGCAACGTCCAAAACCTTTACAAGGTCTTCACTGGTTAGTGCAAGAATTGACACACAGTCCAAGGACTTGCAGGCTGGCACGACGCCGACCGTGCTGAGCAATCCTTTGGTCGGCTTATGGCCAACTATATTGTTAAACGCAGCGGGCACTCGACCTGATCCTGCTGTGTCTGTACCTAGTGCAAATGAAACCTGCCCCAACGCGGTCGCAATAGCGGAACCTGCGCTACTGCCGCCGCTGATGTAATCTTTGTTGAAAACATTCTTTGCTTCGCCAAATGGAGAGCGCGTTCCAACTAGGCCAGTAGCAAATTGATCGAGGTTGGTTTTACCCAATGGTATCGCTCCGGCTTCGATCAGCAGAGCAACAACCGTCGCAGATTTCTCGGCTGAGTATGTAAATGATTCGCAGCCTGCGCTGGTTGGAACACCTTTTAGATCAATGTTGTCTTTAATCGCAAAGGGTATTCCCCACAGAGGTTTTGATTCAATAGATTTGTGTTTCAACGCATCAAAATGAACTTGCAACTCGTCTTCGCTCAGCAAATAAATCCAAGCGTTGTATTCATGTTGAGCCAGCGCTTGAGATCGCAGTTTAGAAAATAGAGATTCGGGCGTCTCGCCACCGCTGGCATAAGAATCATGCACGGCTTTAATAGTTAGATTATTTATTGCGCTCATTATGTTTCTGTCTCCTGTTCGAGCCACATGAGGCATTGGCCGGCCTGAACATCTTGCCCGGTGCGAACCCACAGTTTTTCTATCTTGCCTGAAAATTGCGCCTGAATTGCGATTTCCATTTTCATGGATTCCAATACCATTAACGTTTGACCTTTGCTGATGACCTGGCCCTCTTGAACTTCGATTTTCCAAACATTGCCCGATATGGAGCTGTCTATCGCCACGCATCCTTCGGTGATCTCATCTTCGCGCGCTATGCCTATGGTTGCTTGCGGCGCATCAAAAGTAAATTGACCATCGTCGCGCCAGCGTTGTAACTCTTCTTCAAAGGCTTGTTCGCGCATCGCGGTAAACTTGCCTATGCTGTCGTCATGCTCGCCTAACCAGCTCTGATAGTCAGATAACGAAAACTTGGCGTCCTCGATACGAAGGGACGTCTGACCCTTTGGAAGGTCGCGCCGAATTTCAGCGAGCTCATCAGGGGTTACCTCGTAAAAGTGAATCTGATCAAAAAAGCGCAGTAACCAAGGTTTGGAAAACTGCTCAGTTTGATTGTAACGATTCCACACTTGCGAGGTGCGCCCAACAAATTGATAGCCTCCAGGGCCTTCCATGCCGTAAACACACATGTAGGCTCCACCGATACCCACTGAATTTTCTGCTGTCCATGTTCGAGCGGGATTGTACTTAGTTGTAATCAGGCGATGTCTCGGGTCGATGGGAGTTGCAACCGGCGCACCTAAGTAAACATCACCCAAGCCCATCACTAAGTAGGAGGCGTTGAAGACAATATCTTTAACCTCGTCGATTGAATTTAATCCATTCGTGCGCCGGATAAATTCTAGATTGCTGGGGCACCAAGGAGCGTCAGGGCGCACTGATTGCATGTATTTTTCGATTGCCAATTTGCAGGCTTCGTCATCCCAGCTCAACGGTAAATAAACATTGCGGCTGGGCACGCTCAGGTCGCCGGTAGTTAACGAGTTTACGGTTTTCTCGATAAGGTTTAGCAAGTAGTTCAGTTCAAGTTCTTGGCTGTCGTAGTGGATTTGAAGCGAACGAATACCTGGCGTGAGCTCTCTCACACCAGGTATGCCTTGCTGTTCAAGGGCCAGCATCAGTGCATGGACTTTAAAACGCCGCGGTATATCCAACACCAGTGGTCCGACTTCGATCAGCAAGAAGTGATCGCCAGCTAATCGACAAACTAAATCATCACCTTCCCATTGCATGCGTTTAACAATGGGCTGCGATAATTGTAAAAGGGCGGGATGATCGCTTAACTCTGGTAATTGCAGTGCGTTAATACATGCCAGTTGGGTTTTCTCAGCGTCTACCGCTTCCTCATAGCTGACAGGAATGAAGCGTAGCGATTGACCAGCGGACAGCTGGCCCAATTTCCATAAATCGGCGGTGATGACAGTGCTAGGGCAAACGAATCCGCCCAAAGAAGGTCCGTCCGGGCCAAGTATGACAGGCATGTCTCCGGTAAAATCAATCGTGCCGAAAGCATAGGCGTTGTCGTGAATATTGGACGGGTGCATTCCTGCTTCGCCACCGGAGGCTCTTGCCCAGGTTGGTTTTGGCCCAATTAATCGAACACCAGTGCGGCTTGAATTGTAGTGCACTTGCCATTGACTGGAAAAAAATTGTGCAATGTCGTCATCAGTAAAAAAGTCTGGCGCTCCGTGAGGGCCGTAGATAACACGTAATTCCATAACATCTGGAATCTGAGGAATTGCCATTGCCCGAGGCTCGACATCTGCAGGCTCAGTTAAATGGAGCACATCACCTGTTCTTAATGCGCGGCCCGCATGCCCGCCAAACTGCCCTAGAGTAAAGGTTGAACTTGAGCCTAAGTAAAGAGGGCATTGGATTCCACCAGAAACAGCTAGATAGGCGCGCGCGCCGAAGCCATTGACTTTGCCAACCGTCAGAATTTGACCGGCAGCTACCGCCACAGTTTGAAATCTAGGAACCAATTGGCCATCAAGCTCTGCTTGCATGTCAGCGCCGGTTAAAGCGACCACCGTATCTGATTCAAATTGCAGAGTAGGCCCGTTCAGCGTCATTTCAAGAGCCGGTGCATCGGCTGCATTGCCCAATAGCTGATTGGCTAAGCGAAACGACAATGAGTCCATCGGCCCTGAGGGAGGAACGCCGACGTGCCAGTAGCCTTGACGACCGGGATAGTCCTGTACCGTTGTTTGAGTGCTGGCGCTAAGAACTCGAAATGAAGGAGATCGGAACGAATGGGATGCAAGAGTCTTGGTTAGTAGCTGACCGGCCTGCGCTGCGCGAGTTGCTAGAACCGATGCTACATATTTGAGGTTGGTTTCAATGCCATAGACTCGAGTTTGCTGAAGAACTTGTGTCATGGTCGCTAACGCTTCTTCGCGTGAGTTTTTTGACACAATCAGCTTGCCTAGCATGGGATCAAATAAAGCCGAAACTTCGACACCAGCTTCGACCCACGTGTCGACACGCAAACCCTCCATTTCTGGAAAATAGACTTCGGACAACAGCCCAGCGCTTGGCTGAAAATCTTGCTGAGTGTCCTCAGCGTATAAGCGCATCTGTATTGAATGGCCGGCAGCTTTCAGTGTTGGGCGAATCAATT
>Ga0208413_1001673_pt1 | contig 13773 bp, 14 predicted proteins | sample AntAceMetag02UKD_FD_184761 | JGI IMG/M metagenome (GOLD analysis project Ga0208413, IMG submission 184761) | Saline lake microbial communities from Ace Lake, Antarctica - Antarctic Ace Lake Metagenome 02UKD (SPAdes) (version 2) | ecosystem: Environmental > Aquatic > Non-marine Saline and... | reverse complement strand
GGTCCCGGGACATTGGGAAGGAGACTTGATCATCGGGTTGAAGCGCTCCGCGATCGGGACCGTTGTTGATCGCACGACCCGTTTCACTGTGCTCGTTCACCTACCTCGCGAGCCGGGATACGGAACGATTCCTCGCATCAAGAACGGTCCTGCACTCGGCGGGCTACGGGGCGATCTCGATGAAGAATGCGCTGATCAGGTCGATGTCGTCGCTGCCCAGCCAGCTCGCCCGATCGCTGACCTGGGACCGGGGAAAGGAACTGTCCGCTCACGCCGCTTTCACCGTCGAGACCGGCATCGCGGTGTTCTTCACCGAGCCGCGCAGTCCCTGGCAACGCGGCACCAATGAGAACACGAACGGACTCTTACGTCAGTACTTCCCGAAGGGCACGGACCTGTCGAGATGGAGCAACGACGACCTCAATGCCGTCGCAGCTGAGATCAACTCACGACCACGAAAGATCCTCGGCTGGCGAACACCCGCTGAGGCCCTCGACGAGCACCTACGCTCCCTCCAACAAGCCGGTGTTGCTTCCACCGATTGAATCCACCCGATACATGTCGGGCGATTACCGCAAACAGGACATTGGCTACGGCATGGTCCAATCCGTCGGAAGAACCGGGGTTTGCGGGGACAACAGCGTGGCGGAATCGGCGTGGTCATCGCTGAAACGAGAACTCGTGCACCGCTACCGGTTCGCCACCCGAGCCGAAGCACGAAGGGCGATCTTCGCCTGGATCAACCGCTACAACTCACGCCAACGGCACTCGACGCTCGGCTACATCGCCCCCATCACCTGGGAGCAGCAATATCATCAACCCCAGGCCACCCCGGCCGCGTAACCAACGTGACCGGCAAACGGGGGAAGCTCACACCCGCATTGTCAACGCCCGGACTCTTCGCGATCAACAACCTATCGCGCCGCCGGTGCTGAGCAGCCCTTCCCAACTCTCCAACTGGATGCGCCGGTCGAAGCTCCGCACCACGGCCTCGTTCGGAGCCTCTCCGAGCGCCACGCGCTTGTGCAAGTCACGAATTGCAGCAACGATCTCCGTGGTTCCGTTGGCGACGTGTCCCATTCCATAGCGCCTGACGACATCGGCCTGGACCCCATGGGGGTAGCCCGTCGCGATGACAGCCTTGTTCATGCCGATCAGCTCAAACACTTTGCCCCCGATGACATCCTTGTCCTTGGGATCATTCCAGCCAAGCGCTATAGCAATGTCAGCGCTCTTGACGATCGATAAGGCGTCAGATCTCCCTACGGGGCCATGCAGAACGATGCGTTGACCTAGGTTGCGCTTAGCGATCTCTTGCGTAACCTCGGCTGGGATTTTTCCAACTAGATGGAACCGGCACTCATCCAGGCCGCCCCCGCTGACGAGTGCATCGAGTACTGGGCGGGGATCTCGCTTACCGATGTACCAAGACCCTGCGTAGACGATATTGAGGCCAGGCCCGAGGTCACGAGCCTCAACCGAGGAAAGCTCCTCGCCGGCGAACCCATTCCAGATCGTGTGACAGGGCACCCTGGGCGACAGGCCTCGGAGGGCCTCGGTGAATCCGGGCGTCGCGGCGGTGATGGCGGTGGCCTCATCAAGCCAGTGCCGCTCAATACGTCCTTCGATTCGCCGCCGCCAAGCCGGGTGCGGGTAATAGGTGCTGTTTGTCCAAAGGTCACGATAGTCCGCGAACCAGGGGACACGCTGCGCTTTTGCGATGTGCCGGCCGAGCTTGTGACCGACCCAAGGTGGACCACTACTCACGACGGCTTCATACTCTTTGCCCGCCCAGGCCCCGGTGAAGCAGTCTACTGCGTCGGCGTACCAGGCTCGTTCGCGCTTCGGGCCCGGCCAGTCGAAGAGTGCCCGCTTCGCCGTGCCTCCCAGGTGTCTCACATGCGACCACGGCTTACGCCTCCGGGCCGTCAGTTCGCCCATCGCGGTTCTGCCTGCATGGCCCGGGGCATCCTCCGTCAGCGCCTCAATGGCCCCGCGGTCAAACAGCGCCGGTCGGCCGTCGTATCGAGCGCCCAGCAGAGTCGCATCATGCCCCCGCGAATTCAAGTGCTCCCAGAGCGCCCGGCTACGTTGCGCCCCGATGGCGGATGAGTTCAATTCGAACATAGATACAATAAGAATCTTCACTCAGCAAGGTTTCCACAGTTCCTTTGCGGCAACGAAATCGATTCACGTCCGGCACCGCGCCAGGTCATCTGGGTCAGACTGGCCCAGAAGCCCATCAGGATTGGTGAGAAACGCTGCGCTGCTATACGTCGCCTTGACCCCCTTGACCTCATCCCACTTCCCTTCGGTTCGCCTACGACCCTTGCTGGGTGCTCTTCCTGTCCCTATGGGCCAGCGGTTCACTTCTGGGAAAGGTCCGCATCCCTGCGGAGGCCTTCTGTTCTCGGTGCTCGGCGCCCTAATCCTGAAGACACCGTGCGAACTTCTGGGCGTTGGAAGTGGCTGAAGCGCCGACTTGTATGGAACTCACCGGACGATGCGTGCTGCGGTTCGTAGTGTCCGGTAGGTCGTTGGTCGGGTTGGCTCGTGAAGCGCATGCCACCTTCGGGTTGGCTCTCCCGGGGTTTGCCTCCCGATCATCGACCGGTGGTGGTCTGGCTCAACAGAGGTAAGACCTGCTCCGGCGGGTCTGAAAGTCGGCATGCCGGCCGCTGCTCTTCCATCCATGAGTGCGAGAGAAGCGAGCAAGCAGATGATCATTGGGATCGATCCCCACAAGATGTCGCATACGGCCAACGCCGTGGACCCGGCAACGAACACCACGACAGCGTCGGTGCGTATCGACGCAACGCTGGCGGGCTATCGCGAGTTGATGCGTTGGTCCAAGCAGTTCCCTGAACGACGGTGGGCCGTCGAGAACGCTAGCGGCCTTGGCCGTCATCTGGCGCAGTGGCTCGTTGCCCGTGGTGAGATTGTGCTCGATGTGCCGTGCACAGCGACGGCACGGGTGCGGGAGTTGTCGCGTGGTAGCCGACGCAAGACCGATGTCATCGATGCCGCAGCGGCAGCGAGCGTCGCCGCGCTTCATGGCGACGCAACCGTGGTTGTCGCTGAGGACCACACGACCGTGTTCGCGATGCTCGAGGAACGACGCGCGAACCTTGCTACGCAAAGGGTTCGGATCACGAACCAGCTCCATGCAGTGCTGCGCGATCTCGTGGCCGGCGGTGCTGCGGTTGCGATCACAGCGAAATCTGCCGCGTCATTGCTGCGCACGGTTCGTCCCGAGTCGCCGGCCGAACGGACTCGCAAGCAACTCGCACACGACCTGGTGCGAGACGTGCGTGCGGTCGACGCGAGTTTGGCCGACATCGAGAAGCGGATGACCGCAGCGCTCGACGATCACGGAACACGACTTCGCGAAATCGACGGCATCGGCGCCATTACCGCCGTCCGGTTGATCGGGCGGACCGGACCCGCAGCGCGCTTCGGATCGCCGCACGCGTTCGCCACGTACGCGGGCACTGCGCCGATCGAGATCTCCAGCGGCGAGCACAGTCGGCATCGTCTCTCACGCGCCGGCGACCGACGGCTCAACTCTGCAATCCATCTCGTTGCGGTCACCCAGGTCCGGATGCGCGACAGTATCGGCCGCGCCTACTTCGACAAGAAGATCGCTGAGGGTAAGACCCGCAACGAAGCGATGCGCTGTCTCAAACGCCGGCTCGCAAACCACATCTGGCGCATGATGATCTCTGACGAGCAATGCGCCATCAAAGACCAACACGGCCTCGAAACTGCTGCTTGACAAACACAGAGGAACCCCGGGTTTGATGACTGCTCGTGTTATTGGGTGACAGCCTCTTCGGCTGGTTGTGTTTGACGGTAGTAGTTGGTTTCGGCTTCTGCCGGGATTGTGTAGGTGGCGTCGCTGGTGATTTCGCCGTGGAGTCTGCGCTGGTTGAACCAGTCGACGTAGGTCATCGTGGCGAACTCGATGTCGTCGAGATTGCGCCATGGACTTTGCGGGTAGATCGGTTTCCATTTGTAGAGCCCGTTGAACGACTCGGCCATTGCGTTGTCGTAACTGTCGCCCTTGGATCCGACCGACGCGATGATGTCGTTGTCAGCGAGTCGCTCGGAGTAGCGGATCGACCTTGAACGCTGCGGTCGCTGTGATGAATCAGCTGATCAAGGTCCCGGCCGGCTCGCCGTCGGTTCCACACGGCCATCTCCAACGCGTCGATCGCCAAGTCGCTGCGCAACGATCGGCTGGCTTGCCAGCCGACGATCATCCGGGAGTAGACATCAATGATGAACGCGACATACACCCACCCGGAATGTGTTTTGACGTAGGTCAGGTCCGCGACCCAAAGCCGATCAGGTGCCGGCGCCCGAAACTTGCGGGCAACCAGATCGGCCGGGCGATGCAGCCGGTCGTCGCCCTGGGTGGTGATCGTGAATGCCTTGCCCCGTCGGGCTCCGCAGAGCCCTTCGGCGCGCATCAACCATTCAACGGTGCAGCGCGCCACGCGGATCTCTTCGTGGTTCAGTTGGGTCCAGATCTTGTCGGCGCCAGAGACGAACAAGTTTTCCTCGAACACCCGGTGTACTTCGGCAACGAGTTCGACGTCGCGTAACGCTCGTGCTGACGGGGGTCGTTTCTTGGCGACCCAATAGGTATTCGGGGCAATCCCGCAGTCGTGCTCACGGAGCACTCTGCAGATCGGCTCGACCCCGAACCTTGACCGATGTTCGTCGATGAACGCGATCACTTCTTGGACTGGCGGTCGAGCTCCGCCCCGAAGAAAGCCGACGCCGCCTTCAAAATCTCGTTCGCCCGGCGCAGCTCTTTGTTCTCGCGCTCGAGGGCCTTCAATGGGCCCGCTCATCGGTCGTGATTCCCGGCCGATCACCGGTGTCGGTTTTGACCCGGCGAACCCACTGACGCAACGTCTCGTGATTCACCTGGAGCTTCTTGGCAATCGATTCGATTGCTTTCCACTGCGACGGATATTCGTGCTGATGCTCCAACACCATACGCACAGCGCGTTCACGGAACTCGTCCGGGTACCTGCCCGGTCGACGCTTCTTCTCTGACATTGACTCATCCTCTCAAGAGAACAAGCAGTCACCGATCCCGGGGCGCTTCAGGGCGCCTCAGCGGCCCATCTGGGCTCACGTGTGCAAAGCTAGGCACATGACTCAAACCTCCCCCTGGACAACCCCACCGCACGTCATGTTCGTGGCGGGGGCACGGCCGAATTTTCCCAAACTCAAGCCGGTTCTCGACGCGTTCGAGGCTCGTGGCTGCCCGACCACGTTTGTGCACACCGGCCAGCACTACGACCCGGCGTTGAGTGAAGTCTTCCTCGATGAACTTGGCATCCGCAGGCCGGACCGCCTCCTAAAGGTGGGGTCCGGCAAGCACGGGGAACAAACCGCCCGCCTCATGGCATCGTTCGAGCCCGTCGTCGAGGAGCTTCGTCCCGACGTGATCGTCGTTGCCGGCGATGTGAACTCGACCGTCGCCTGTGCCCTGGTCGGGGCCAAACTCGGCTGCCTGATCGCGCACGTCGAGGCCGGGCTCCGCAGCCGAGACTGGGCAATGCCCGAAGAAGTCAACCGCGTCGTCACCGACCGACTCAGTGACTATCTACTCGCGCCATCCCCAGACGCGGTCACCAACCTCGAAGCTGAGGGCTATCGAGAAGACCAGATCCACTTGGTCGGCAATGTGATGATCGACACGTTGAAGACGAACCTGGACCGAGCGGCCACACGGCTTCCTGGGCTCCTTCAACAATTCGATCTCGACAAGTACGGGCTAGTCACCCTCCATCGTCCCTCCAACGTCGACGACCGGGAGCGATTGGCATCGCTCATAGATGCACTTGGCACCGTGTCGCTCAACCTCCCCCTGCTGCTCCCCGTTCATCCACGCACCAAGCGCACGCTCGCTGAACTCGGCGCGGACCTACCACCGACGCTGCGCCTGATCGAGCCGCAGGGCTACCTCGACTTCATCGCGCTCCAATCAGGCGCGCGGCTAGTGATGACCGACTCGGGTGGCATCCAGGAAGAAACCACGGCTCTCGGAGTGCCATGTCTCACCCTGAGGGAATCAACGGAGCGGCCTATCACCATCACCGAGGGCACCAACGAACTCGTCGGCGTCGAACCGAGCCGAATAATCGAGTCGGCACTGCGTGTACTGCGCGACGGAGTTGAGCCACAATGCCCTGCTCTCTGGGATGGAAAGGCATCAGAACGAATTGCGGACGTGATCATTGAAGGCGGCCCGGCAAGAAGCCGCAAACGGCCGACTGACCTGTGACGAGTTCCATGCCCCAGCAGTGGCTTGTAAGGCCAACGCGTCCAAACGGCGATTTCGTCATCAACATGAACAGCTACGTCCTGTTCGGGGCCAACCCTGTTCACACCGAAACGTCCAACACGACCCAGCGTTGTTCGTACTGCTGGCGGGTGCGGACTCGTGTTGCGGCTCCCTCGGTTCCTTATCCTTGAAGTCCAGAACGTCTCCCTGATCGTTGTTGGCGCCCGCACAGCAATCGGGTCCGGTATCGCCCTGTCAGTCCTCGTCCTCATCATCTTGTTGAGGTCGGTGGTACGGACCGAAAGCATCATTTGCCTCTCCAAGTTGCGATCGGACTGGCGGGCACGGCGGACGCGTTTGAGCGAGACGCTCCTCTGGTGCCCGCGACCGTGAATCAGTCGAAGCTCGTGCCCGTCTTGAGACATCGTCTGCCCTGCATCAAACACGTGGTGGCGAGTCTGGTCGCTGAAAGTGGAAGCCCAAAATGTGGGTCGTCGATCTCGACGACCCAAAGTCGCTTGTTGGTCTCAGAGCCGATCGACATTTTGGCCCGTAATGCGGTTGCGGGTGTCGAGGATGTACTGGCTGTGCTCAACGATGAGATCAAAGTCCAGGTCATCATGGTCCGTGACGAGCACGACGGCGTCGGCCCGCCGAAGCTCATCGGGCGTGAGTTCTACGCGACTTGCAACGACGTCGATGTTGTGTTTGGCGGCCCATGAATCGTGAACCCGTACTTCGGCTCCCAGCTCAAGCAGTCCAGCGATGACTCCAGTGGCGGGTGTCTCTCTCGCGTCATTGGAGTTCTTCTTGTAGGACAATCCGACTACGAGAATCTTCGATCCGTTGACGGCCTTGCGTTGGCGATTGAGCCCCATCTGCACTCTCGTCACCACGTACGCGGGCATCTTGTTGTTGATGTCGTTGGCAATCTCGATGAACCGAGACGTGGCGCCGAGCTGCTGCTCGAACTTCCACGAGAGGTAGCTCGGGTCGATCGGGAGGCAATGACCGCCCACTCCAGGGCCGGGAAAGAACGGCGTGAAACCGAACGGCTTGGTGCTGGCTGCCTCGATCACTTCCCAGATGTCTATGCCGATCGCTCGAGCGTGAATTGCGATCTCGTTGATCAGTGCAATGTTCACATGGCGGAACGTGTTCTCCAACAGCTTGGTCAGCTCTGCGGCACCGGTCGTGCTGACCGGCACCGTGGTGTCGACCACGGCGTCGTAGAAGGCCTTGACCCGTTCGAGGCATGCCGGAGTGAGGCCTGCGACCACCTTGGGCGTCCGCTTGAGGTCCCAGGTTTCGTTCCCCGGATCGATCCGCTCGGGCGAAAAGCCGACGTGAAAGTCCACACCGGCCTTGAGCCCACTCAGCTCTTCAAGCCGAGGAGCGACCACCTCTTCCGTCGTGCCGGGATAGGTGGTCGATTCGAGAACCACTGTGCAGCCGCGTGACACGTGGGGGCCGATCAGGTCGAGCGCCCCCTCGATGTACGAGATGTCGGGAGCGCCGTCACGAAGCGGGGTCGGGACCGTGATGAGCGCGTAGTCGAAGCCTGCGATAGAGCTGGGATCATCGGATGCTCGAAAGCGGCCGGACTTGACGAGTCGTGCAACTTCGCCGTCAGGGACGTCGTCGATGTAGGTGCGGCCCTCGTTCAGCGCAGCGACCTTCTCGACGTCGAGCTCGAAACCGGTGACGTCGAAGCCTTCCTCCACGGCTCGTACTGACAGTGGAAGGCCAACGTAGCCCTGGCCGACAACGACTACCTGTGTCGTCACGAGTTCAACTCGCGCAACGTGTCGGACTGGGCAGACGCGATCACTTGCTCGGGCGTCAGACGAGTGAGTGTACGCATGGTGTCTGTCGGCTTCAAGGGCGACACAGTAACGTAGGTAATTAGCGGGTGCGATTTAGCCACCCTCCGCTCGCTCGCCGCAATCAGGTCTTCGTGCATTTTCTCGTTCTTTCTCAGACCGGCAAACGCGATCTCGATCGGAGGCTGGTGTGGACAATGACGTGGTCGATCCCGGCGTCGGCGAACGCATCGGCGATTGGGGCCAGTTTCACGAACTGCGGTCGGGCGCCGACGATGCTGACGATCCTCACGTGCGGCCTTGCCCGATCTGCACGGTCATAGCGCAGCCCCACTCGCCCCGGTCCAGGCTCCTGCGGCCATCTAGGACACACTTAGCGCTGGGCAGGTCGGACGGAAGCAACGTCTCGTACGCCGCGTGGTCGGCCTGAATGATGACGGCGTCGACGTGCTCGCCGAGGTGGTAGGGATCCCAGCCGAACCCGGCCAGTTCGTCATCGCTGAACATGGGATCGTGGACGCGCACCTTGACTCCGCGTTCTCGCAGTTCTGCGACAACGTCGAAGACCCCCGAGAACGCTGTCTCCTTGACCCCGCCGCGGTAGGCCGCGCCGAGGACGGCAACCGTCGCTCCGCTCAAGTCTCCGAACTCTGCCTCGAGCCGCCGCACCGCGTACTCAGGCATACTGGCGTTTGCTTCTCGCGCTGCGCGCACGATCGTTGCGTCCGGATCGTTGTGCAGGTACAGCCGTGGATAGACCGGAATGCAGTGTCCGCCGACAGCGATGCCAGGCTGATGGATGTGGCTGTATGGCTGCGAGTTGCAGGCCTCAATCACCGCGTACACGTCGATATTGGCCTTGTCGGAGAACTTGGCGAATTGGTTGGCAAGCCCGATGTTCACATCCCGATACGTGGTCTCCGCCAATTTTGTCATCTCCGCCGCCTCGGCGGAGCCCATCGGCCACACGCCGTTCGGGCGTGGCAGATCGTCACGTTCGTCGAAGTCCAACACCGATTCGTAAAAGTCGATACCGCGTGCTTCGCTGGCCTCGTCGATACCGCCGACGAGTTTCGGGTACTTGCGAAGGTCCGCGAACACCCGCCCGGTGAGGACCCGCTCGGGGGAGAAGATCAGGTGGAAGTCTTGGCCCGGCACGAGGCCCGACAGCTCAGCCAGCATGGGGCCGAATCGGTCGCGGGTAGTTCCCACCGGCAACGTCGTCTCGTAAGACACAAGCGTCCCCGCGGTCAGCCCAGCTCCGATGGACGTGGTCGCGGCATCCATCCAGCCAAAGTCAGGCCGTGCGTCGTCGTCCACGAACAGTGGGACCACAACTACGACCGCATCGGACTCTGCAACCGCAGACGAAGTGTCCAAAGTCGAGCGCAGGTTGCCTGCATCAACGGCCTGCCGAAGCAACCCCGCCAGGTGCGCTTCGCCCGGGAATGGTTCAACGCCATCGTTGACGAGGTCGACGGTCTGAGGGTTGATGTCAGCACCGATGACTTGGTGACCCTTCGTCGCATACTGCACGGCAAGTGGCAGCCCGATCTTGCCGAGGCCAACTACGCAGATCTTCATCAACGCTCTCCCTGCTGTAGCGCGACCACACGGCCGTTGGCTGCAGATTCTGCCACGGCGTTCGCTACCGCGACGGTCGCCGCTGCATGCCGCATCGTCACGATGCCGTTCTCTTTGCCAAACACTGCATCTCGGAATGTCTCATGTTCAACCCGCAGCGGCTCTGGTTTCGGATAGGCGAATCGGACGACGTCGCCCTCTGTCACGCCCCGAAAGTTGGCGATATCGCTCCACTCGGTCGGCACGATGCCGTTCTTGTGGAGCGTCAGATCGGCCGTCAATGTGTCTGCAACCAGCATGCCGGTTTCGCCTGTGATGACGGTGACTCGTTCCTTCATCGGCGACAACCAGTTCACGAGATGGTCGGTGACGATGCCGTCGTCGAGCTGACCCGTGATGGAGACTAAGTCTTCATGGGGCCGACCCGAACGGTGGGCGGTGCGGGCGCTGACCGTGGCGTATGGCCGCTGCGCGACCCACGCCGTGAGGTCAATGTCGTGGGTAGCCAGATCCAGGATCACGCCGACGTCAGCGATACGGCCCGGGAACGGACCTTGTCGGCGGGTGGCGATCTGATAGATCTCGCCGAGGTCGCCGTTGGCGATGCGGGTTCTCGCCTGCTGTAGCGCCGGGTTGTAGCGCTCGATGTGGCCGACAGCGCCGACGAGGCCGGCGTCTTCGAAGGCATCAGCGATGCGGCGGGACGAGGCAACGTCAGTGGTCAAGGGTTTCTCGATCAGGGCGTGGACCCCGGCAGCTGCGAGTTGCAACCCGGCGTCGAGATGCAACTGCGTGGGAATGGCAACCACGGCGTAGTCGATTCCGAGGGCGAGCAGATCTTCGATGGTCGCGACGACCGGCACGTTGTGCGGGGCAGCGCCAGGCAGCCCGCCAGTTTCATCAGCGATACCAATAAGCGTCACCCCATCGAGAGAGGCGAGCACGCGAGCGTGGTTGCGGCCCATCATGCCCAGGCCGATGAGGCCAGCGCGGAGATTTACCATTTTTAGGCACCTGCTTTCGCGACGGCGTTCACGGCTTCGACAATGGTGTCGAGGTCGCCTTGATCGAGACTTGGATGAACGGGTAGAGAGATAACTTCTCGGGCGGCGCGGGCGGTCTCGGGCAAGTCGAGGCTCATGCCGAAACTCGGTAAGGCGTGGACCGGTATCGGGTAGTACACACCCGAGCCAACTCCGCGTGCCGCCAAAGCTGCGACGAAGGCGTCCTGGTCATGCCCGGGAACTCGGATTGTGTACTGGTGGTACACGTGCGTCGCCCCCGGCGCAGTGTTCGGGATGACAACGTTCTCCAGATTTTCGCTCAGAAATGCGGCGTTCTGCTGCCGCTGCAGCGTCCATCCGGGCAGTTTGCCCACCTGGACCCGACCAATGGCCGCGTGGATGTCGGTCATGCGGGTGTTGAAGCCGACAATTTCGTTGCGATACCGTTGTTCCATGCCCTGGTTGCGTAACAGGCGCACTGTTCGGGCGGTGCCGGGGCTCGCTGTTGTGACCATGCCGCCCTCGCCGGACGTCATATTCTTGGTGGGGTAGAAGGAGAAACAGCCAGCGTCGCCGAGGGCGCCGACTGGGACGCCGTTCAGGGCAGCGGAGTGCGCCTGAGCTGCGTCCTCAACGAGGAACAGTTCGTGCCGGGTTGCGAGTGCGCTGAACCGGTCCATTGCGGCTGGGTGGCCGTAAAGATGTACCGGCATGATCGCTCGGGTCCGAGCCGTAATAGCGGCTTCGGCTGCTGCGGGATCGAGGCAAAACGACGCTGGGTCGATGTCTGCGAACACCGGTGTGGCCCCGGCGAGCGCAACGGCGTTGGCTGTGGCGGCGAAAGTAAACGACGGAACGATGACCTCATCGCCCCGCGTGATGCCCAGCGCAAGGAGAGCCATGTGGAGTGCGGACGTGCCAGAGTTCACCGCAACGCACTCGCGGCCAGCAACCACGGTGTCGCCGAACTCCCGCTCGAAGGCCGCTACTTCTGGGCCTTGGGCGACGCCGCCGGAGGCGAGGACACGGTCGACAGCGGAGCGTTCTACCTCGCCGATGATCGGTTTGGCTGCGGGTATCATTCAGGGTTCTCCTCGAGGTGTTCAGGTGCGGTTTGCCGGTACCGGGTGCCGGTGACCGGGCAGGTCCATCCGTCAGGCTCGTCCGGTGTAGGTCGTAGAGGTTGGCCAGCGCGGCCGACCCAGCCGACGCGCTTCGCGGGGATGCCGGCGACCAGAGCAAAGTCGGGCACATCTCTGATGACGGTGGAGCCTGCTGCGACGAGCGACCATCGACCGATAGTCACAGGAGCGACGCATACCGCTCGGGCGCCGATGGACGCCCCTCCGAGGACGGTGACCCCCACCGGGGTCCAGGCGTCCGCAGACTTCAGTGTCTGATCGGGGTTCACGGCGCGCGGGAACTGATCGTTAGTGAGGACCGCAGCTGGGCCGATGAAGACGCCGTCGGCGAGGTGGGCGGGTTCGTAGACCAGCGCGTAGTTCTGGATTTTGCAGTTGTCGCCAACGTGGACGCCCGTGCCGACGTACGCGCCACGGCCCACGATGCAATTCGCGCCGATCTGGGCGCGCTCGCGAACCTGCGCCAAGTGCCAGATCGAGACGTTTGGACCAATGTTGGCGTCCGGGGAGACGTCGGCAGTCGGCGCGAACGGCTGGGGAGGAAGCGGTGGCTGTTCTTGAGGCGGCGAAGTGGTCGGCGGTGCCGATGCCCTTGGCTGCGATGGGGTGCTGTGGACGGCCTTCACGACGACAGCGGCGACCTCAGCAACCTGGTCAACGGTCATCGACGAGCCGCTTGGCAAACAGAGCCCGTGTTCGAACAGCATGTCGGAAAAGCCATTCAGCCGGCGGCGGGCCGCGGCGAAGTACGGCTGGCGGTGCATTGGCTTCCACAGCGGCCGGGCCTCGATATTGCTCTCCTCGAGGGCAGAGCGCACCCTGTCGGGTGCGTCGGGAGTATCAAACACGACACAGGCGAGCCAAGCGTTCGATTCACCGCGTGCGTCTGTGGGCATGAACTCGATGCCGTGCGCCTCGAGCTCGCTTCGGTAGTGGTCGCGAATCGCTCGGCGCCGCTCGATCATCGTCGGCAACCGCGACAGCTGGGCCCGGCCCAACGCTGCGAGCAGGTTGCTCAGGCGGTAGTTGAAGCCGAGATCTGTGTGCTCGTAGTGCACGACGGGCTGTCGGGCCTGGGTGGCCAGGTAACGCGCCCGTGTGGCGATCTGCTTATCGTCAGTCACGAGCATTCCGCCACCGCTCGTGGTCATGATCTTGTTGCCGTTGAACGAGAAGACACCGGCCTGCCCGAATGATCCGGCGGGTCGGCCACCCCAGGTCGCACCGATGGCCTCGGCAGCGTCCTCAATAAGCGGCACCCCAAAGCGTGAACAGATTGGAACGATTGCGTCGTAGTCAGCGCACTGACCGTAGAGATCCACCACCACGACAGCGGCGGGCAGGCGGTTTTGTCCGGCCCGCGTTGTCAATTCGGCTTCCAGCAGCTCAGGGCTCATGTTCCACGTGTCAGGTTCGCTGTCGATGAAGACCGGGTTGGCGCCGGCGTAGACGACAGCGTTGGCTGTTGCTGCGAAGGTGAAGGTAGAGACGAGTACGTCGTCGCCAGGCTGCACGCCGAATGTGAGCAGTGCGAGGTGCAGCGCGGCTGTCCCGCTCGAAAGCCCCACTGCCTCGGTGGTGCCCGCGACCACAGCGATCTCCTCCTCGAACCGGTCGAGGTCCGGGCCGATCGGAGCGATCCAACCGGAATCGAAGGCGGCGAGGAGGGCCGCGCGTTCGGCGTCACCGACATCGGGAGGCGAGAGGTAGATGCGATCCCGGCTCATAGATATTTCCGCGGATGGAACGGGAACGTGGTGCTATCGCAAGGTCGCTTGGCCCAAGACCGGGAGAAACTTAAGATCTTCGGAGTGCAATTACGTGGCACGTTCAACCAACAACGCAGGCGCTCTCTCGATAATGCAGATGCCGACGGCGCCGTCACGACGTGGCGCGTGAATCGTGATGGTCGCGTT
>Ga0208413_1001667_pt1:0-12500 | contig 13818 bp, 10 predicted proteins | sample AntAceMetag02UKD_FD_184761 | JGI IMG/M metagenome (GOLD analysis project Ga0208413, IMG submission 184761) | Saline lake microbial communities from Ace Lake, Antarctica - Antarctic Ace Lake Metagenome 02UKD (SPAdes) (version 2) | ecosystem: Environmental > Aquatic > Non-marine Saline and... | reverse complement strand
GACTGCCGATTATAAATCGGAGGAAGGTGAGGATGACGTCAAGTCATCATGCCCCTTACGTCCTGGGCTACACACGTGCTACAATGGGTGTGACAAAAAGTTGCGAACTCGCGAGAGTAAGCTAATCTCTAAACACATCCCTAGTTCAGATTGTAGGCTGCAACTCGCCTACATGAAGGTGGAATCGCTAGTAATCGCAGGTCAGCTATACTGCGGTGAATCCGTTCCCGGGCCTTGTACACACCGCCCGTCACACCATGGGAGCTGGTTATACCCGAAGCTATTATCCTAACCGTAAGGAGGGAGGTATCGAAGGTAGAATTGGTGACTGGGGTGAAGTCGTAACAAGGTAGCCCTACTGGAAGGTGGGGCTGGATTACCTCCTATATAAAGAATAAAAAAGTAGATTTAAAAGGGCTATTAGCTCAGTTGGTTAGAGTGCACCCCTGATAAGGGTGAGGTCCCTGGTTCAAATCTAGGATGGCCCAAATGGGGGTATAGCTCAGTTGGTAGAGCGCTGCCTTTGCAAGGCAGATGTCAGCGGTTCGAGTCCGCTTACCTCCAAAAATATAAATGCTTAAGAAATTAAGAGCTTGTAAGGGATCCCTTGGTATCCAGAAGCGATGAAGGACGTGGCTACCGGCGAAACGCTTCGGGGAGTTGGAAGTAAGCTTTGATCCGGAGGTCTCCGAATGAGGAAACTCGAAATCTTGTTACTGAATCTATAAGTAATTAAGAGCGAACCTAGGGAATTGAAACATCTTAGTACCTAGAGGAAAAGAAAGTAAAAACGATTCCCTTAGTAGTGGCGAACGAAATGGGAACAGCCTAAACTTTAAAATAAATTTTATTTTAAGGGGTTGTGGGGTAGAAAAACAAAGTAAATATATTTTAGCAATATCTTGCTTTAGAAGTTAGGTGAAGTAATTGGAAAATTACACCAAAGGGAGTGATAGTCTCGTAACTGAAAATTTCTTATAATTATCTATACCCGAGTAGCATGGGGCACGTGGAATCCCGTGTGAATCTGCGAGGACCACCTCGTAAGGCTAAATATTCCTGGATGTCCGATAGCGCATAGTACCGCGAGGGAAAGGTGAAAAGAACCCCGGGAGGGGAGTGAAATAGAACGTGAAATTGCATGCTTACAAACAGATGTAGGACGACTTAGCGTCTGACATCGTGCCTGTTGAAGAATGTTCCGGCGACTTATAGTTAGTGGCAGGTTAAGATAGAGATATCGGAGCCATAGTGAAAGCGAGCTTGAATAGAGCGTTCGTCACTAGTTATAGACCCGAACCCGGTTGATCTAACCATGGCCAGGATGAAACTTAGGTAACACTAAGTGGAGGTTCGAACCGACTTATGTTGAAAAATGAGCGGATGAGTTGTGGTTAGGGGTGAAATGCCAATCGAAACCGGAGCTAGCTGGTTCTCCCCGAAATGTATTTAGGTGCAGCGGTGAGTGTTATAGCATAGGGGTAAAGCACTGTTTCGGTGCGGGCTGGTAATTCGGTACCAAATCGAGGCAAACTCTGAATACTATGTGTACAACTCACCAGTAAGACTACGAGGGATAAGCTTCATAGTCAAGAGGGAAACAGCCCAGATCACCAGCTAAGGCCCCCAAATAATTGCTAAGTGATAAAGGTGGTGGGAAAGCTCAGACAACCAGGAGGTTTGCTTAGAAGCAGCAATCCTTTAAAAAGTGCGTAATAGCTTACTGGTCTAGCGGTCCTGCGCCGAAAATTTACGGGACTAAGTAATTTGCCGAAGCTGTGAGATATACAAATTGTATATCGGTAGGGGAGCGTTCCATTGTAGGTTGAAGTGCTAGCGAAAGCGGGTGTGGACGAAATGGAAGTGAGAATGTCGGATTGAGTAGCGAAAACATTGGTGAGAATCCAATGCTCCGAAAACCTAAGGTTTCCTCCGCAAGGCTCGTCCACGGAGGGTGAGTCAGGTCCTAAGGTGAGGCTGAAAAGCGTAGTTGATGGACAACAGGTTAATATTCCTGTACTGACTATTACTGGTATCGAGGGACGAAGAAGGCTAGACTAGCCAGATATTGGTTACTGGTTTAAGTAGTTGAGGTGTTGAAGATTAGAGAAAATAGTCTGAGCTGAGATACGAATACAAGATTTATAAAAATCAAAGTAGTTGATGTCATACTTCCAAGAAAAGCTCGCAATGCCATAAGTAATAGTCACCTGTACCTGAAACCGACACAGGTAGGTAGGTAGAGAATACCAAGGAGCGCGGGAGAACCCTCCTTAAGGAACTCGGCAAAATAACTCTGTAACTTCGGAAGAAAGAGTGCCCTATGGGCTGCAATATCAAGTTCCAAGCAACTGTTTAGCAAAAACACAGGTCTCCGCTAAGTTGTAAAACGAAGTATGGGGGCTGACGCCTGCCCAGTGCCGGAAGGTTAAAGAAGTCGGTTAGCGTATGCAAAGCTGGTAACTGAAGCCCCGGTGAACGGCGGCCGTAACTATAACGGTCCTAAGGTAGCGAAATTCCTTGTCAGGTAAGTTCTGACCCGCACGAATGGCGTAATGATTTGGAAACTGTCTCGAGGAGGGACTCGGCGAAATAGAACTGTCTGTGAAGATGCGGACTACCTGTGCCAGGACAGTAAGACCCTATGAAGCTTTACTGTATCCTGATATTGAATTTTGATTTTATTTGCGCAGGATAGGTGGGAGACATTGAAGCTGTACTTACGGGAACAGTGGAGTCATCAGTGAGATACCACTCTTGTAAAATTGACATTCTAACTTTATACCGTAAACCGGTTAAAAGACAGTATCAGGTGGGCAGTTTGACTGGGGCGGTCGCCTCCTAAAAGGTAACGGAGGCGTACAAAGGTTTCCTCAGATCGGTCAGAAATCGATCTTAGAGTGTAAAGGCAAAAGGAAGCTTGACTGTGAGACCTACAAGTCGAACAGAGACGAAAGTCGGTCTTAGTGATCTGACGCTGCTGTGTGGAAAGGGCGTCACTCAACGGATAAAAGTTACTCTAGGGATAACAGGCTGATCTCCCCCAAGAGTTCCTATCGACGGGGAGGTTTGGCACCTCGATGTCGGTTCATCGCATCCTGGGGCGGTAGTACGTCCCAAGGGTTGGGCTGTTCGCCCATTAAAGCGGTACGTGAGCTGGGTTCAGAACGTCGCGAGACAGTTCGGTCCATATCCGGCATGGGCGTTGGAGCATTGAGAGTGACCTTTCTCTAGTACGAGAGGACCGAGAAAGATTTACCGCTAGTGTATCAGTTATTGTGCCATCAGTACGTGCTGAGTAGCTATGTAAAGTTAGGATAACCGCTGAAAGCATCTAAGTGGGAAGCCGTCCTCAAGATGAGTGCTCTTAGGTTGCGGCAAGACGAGCCGCTTGATAGGCATCCGGTGTAAGTACAGCAATGTATTCAGCCTAGATGTACTAATTAACCGTATTCTTAAGCAAAATTTAGTTAACAACTTTTAATTTCGGTGTTTATAGCATAATGGCACAACGATATTCCATTCCGAACATATCTGTTAAACGTTATCGCGACGACAATACTTCTGGGGGAGCCCTTTGGGAAGATAGTTCAATGCCGAAATTTTTAAATAAAATAATTAAAAAAGGGGTCAAGTAAGATAAACTTACTTGGCCCCTTTTTGTGTTTTAACTCTTCTTTTTAATATATTTTATCTCTTTTATTATTATTTATTTAAGTATTTTCATTAATTTAGAATATAGTTAGATACAGAGTTACTGAATGTAAAAAAATTATGTCTTAAAATAAATTAAAAATAGAACTTTGAATAATTATTCTTGTTTTAAGAAGCTTAAAAAATAATTTAGATAGCAGAAGCTATCTAAACTATTTATGTTCAATTAACCAACAATAACTGGGCTTGTTACAGCTAAGTCTAATGGGAAATTGTGAGCGTTACGTTCGTGCATAACTTCCATACCTAAGTTAGCTCGGTTAACGATGTCAGCCCATGTGTTAATTACACGACCTTGGCTATCAACGATAGATTGGTTAAAGTTGAAACCATTTAAGTTGAATGCCATTGTACTAATTCCTAAAGAAGTTAACCAGATACCTACAACTGGCCATGCTGCTAAGAAGAAGTGTAAAGAACGAGAGTTGTTGAAACTTGCATATTGGAAGATTAAACGTCCAAAGTAACCATGAGCAGCTACGATGTTGTAAGTTTCTTCTTCTTGTCCAAATTTGTAACCGTAGTTTAAAGATTCGTTTTCAGCAGTTTCACGGATTAAAGATGAAGTTACTAAAGAACCGTGCATAGCAGAGAATAAAGATCCACCAAATACACCAGCAACACCAGCCATGTGGAATGGGTGCATTAAGATGTTATGTTCTGCTTGGAATACTAACATGAAGTTGAATGTTCCAGAAATACCTAAAGGCATACCATCAGAGAAGCTTCCTTGTCCGATTGGGTAAACTACGAATACTGCAGTTGCAGCTGCTACTGGAGCAGAGAATGCAACGAAAATCCAAGGACGCATACCTAAACGGAAAGATAATTCCCATTCACGACCTAAGTAACAACATACACCAGTGATGAAGTGTAATACAACTAATTGGTAAGGACCACCATTGTATAACCATTCGTCTACAGATGCAGCTTCCCAGATTGGGTAGAAATGTACACCAATTGCGTTTGAACTTGGAATAACAGCACCAGTGATGATGTTGTTTCCGTACATTAAAGAACCAGCTACTGGTTCACGGATACCATCAATATCAACTGGCGGTGCAGCGATAAATGCGATGATGAAACAAGTTGTAGCAGTTAATAATGTAGGAATCATCACTACACCAAACCAACCGATGTATAAACGGTTTTCTAAACTTGTGATCCAAGAACAAAAACGTTCCCAGATATTTAAGCTTTCGTATCTTTCTAAAGTTGCTGTCATAATCGTCTCCTCTTCCAATTTTAATAATAAATATGGTTCTAATTTTTATTAATTCCCATTAAAAAAATAGTAATAAACTGTTATAAAATTAATCAAAAAACCTAACTATATATACTATAATAAGATACAATGTAAAATTCATAATTCGTTAGTAGACTACAATGAAAATTTTAATGTTTAATGATTATCAATTACCTGGAGTTGCTTGTTTTTTACTCTTTTTTGGAATGATAATGTACTGGATTAGTTTAGCTATCCCAAAAAATAATTTAATCTTCAAACTAAGTAGAGGAACAGTTATTGTTAGTAATATTCTTTTTGCATTAACATTACTAGTTCGTTGGATCGGTGAAGGTTATTTCCCGTTAAGTAATTTATATGAATCTCTAATTTTCCTTAGTTGGACTGTTTCTGCAATTCATTTATTTGTTGAATCTAAAACTCAAAGTCGTCTAATTGGTTCTTTAGCGACGCCTTTAGTATTTTTTATGTCTGGGTTTTCAAGTCTAACACTTCCTGTTGAAATGCAAAAAGCTCTGCCTTTAGTTCCATCATTACAATCAAATTGGTTAATGATGCACGTTAGTATGATGATGATTAGTTATGCTACGTTAATTGTTGGTTCTCTTTTTTCAATTTTATACTTAGCTTTTATTTATTTAAATAAAGAAGAAAAAGAATTCTCTCTTGAAACGAATGCAATTTCAGGAGCTAATGCAGTTTCAGGGACTAATTCAAATTCTAAATATTCTAAAATATCACTATTACAAACAGTTGATATTTGGAGTTACCGTATAATTGGTTTAGGTTTCCCATTTTTAACGATTGGAATTATTTCTGGCGCTGTTTGGGCAAATGAAGCATGGGGTTCTTATTGGAGTTGGGATCCAAAAGAAACTTGGGCACTTATTACATGGCTTGTTTTTGCTATTTATTTACATTCACGACTATTAAAAGGATGGGAAGGAAAAAAAGCTGCAGCTTTGGGTTCTTGCGGTTTTTTTGTAATTTGGATTTGCTATTTAGGTGTTAATTTTTTAGGAAAAGGTCTTCATAGCTATGGTTGGGTTTTATAATGAAATAAATTAAAAAGTTTTATTCCTGATTGTTATCTAATCAGGAATAAAAATTAAAGATTAGTATGCTAATCCCATACTACGAGTTGTTTCACCACCTAAATATACACGTACACTTAAGAAATCCGTTGGACATGCACTTTCACATCTTTTACAACCAACACAGTCTTCTGTTCTTGGAGCTGATGCAATTTGACCTGCACGACAATCTTCCCATATAACCATTTCTAAAACGTCTGTAGGACAAGCTCGAACACATTGAGTACAACCAATGCATGTGTCGTATATCTTTACCGTATGACTCATAATAAGCTCCTAATATTTTTAATGTTCTTTTGATACTATTATAAGGTATAAATGTAATATTTTAAAATCATTATATGAAAATCTCCCCAGGCTGGGCTTGAACCAGCGACCTATCGGTTAACAGCCGACCGCTCTACCACTGAGCTACTAAGGATATACTTACTATTATAAATATGATTAATTATAATAGCAAGCTGTTTATTTTAATTTTTTTCTTTTTTTTGTGAACTGGAAATAAAATAACTTGAATATAATTTATTTTCTAGGTTTCTTATTAGATTTTCAAATTCAATTTCTAATTGAATTTTTCCTCGATTTGTTGAACTCCCAATCCAAATATTTTTTGAATCTTCAACACTCCAAAATTGAGTGTAAGGTAAATAACTAAATAGTGTCGTTATCATCAACAAACCAAATCCAATATAAATAATAATAATACTTGGATCATATTTAATTAGTAATCCGGTAGCAGGTAAAATATCAACAACACTAAATTCATTATTGATTAAATCTCCTAAGTTTTTTATACTCAAAAAGTTTCCATTTTCATCATACGTTAAAAACGTTTGTTGAAATTGATCAAAAATAATAGTTGTATTTTTGTTATTAGAGTTTACCCAGGTTATCCAAGACTTGGTATTTTTATTTAAAGGAAAAACGGGATATTCGTATGTTTGGATATCATTTAATTTTTTAACACGGATACCTAATAAATTCCAATCACTTTGATAAAAATCAATGTTATCGTATCGTAACGGATTGTTAACTGAAATAGTTTGTGTTTTAATTTCATTCCCATAACTATCTAAAATTGATAAATTCGAATAAAATTGATTTATTTTATTGTTTTTATATTCTACCCAAAAATCATTAACTCTTGTTGTAATATTTGGAAGTGATGTTAATAAACCAATTCTGATTGGATTCTGAATATGAAAAATTTCGGCTTTTGGTAGAATTTCTTGTGCTTTAAAATTTTTAAATGCACCAATAGAAGATCCAGCTAAAATTATAATTAAACTGACATGTACCAGTATTGGGCTAATACGTCCTATTAATCCTTTATAACCGTATATTAAATTCCCATTTTGATATGTATACAAATTTAATTTTTGAAATTTCAATAAAATTGCTTCTTTAAGGTAAAAGCTTTTTTTTAATTTAATTGCAAACGGTAAGTTTAAAAAAGATTTCTCTTGTTTTCTAAAGAAATATTCTTTTGAGTTTTGCAATAAGGGAAATTGTCTGGTTATTGTACAACCAATTAAAGATATTCCTAAAATTATTAGAAGGGTCAAGAACCACCAAGTAATATAGACATGATCTAAACCTAAAGAAATAATTAATTTATATGTAATAAAACCATAAATGGGTTTATCTAAAGGATAATTTTCTTCATAAAAAAAGCTTGGTTCATCTTGTTCAATAAAAGATCCAAGTGAGCTTGCAATAGCAATTAATGCCAAAACTCCAATAGCAAATTTTAAATCTACTAAAAGCTTTGATATTTTTTGGATCTTTATTAATTTCATTTTATGTGTTGTTTAAGTTAAAATTATTTGGAAATTAAATTGATAATTTCCAACGTCCTCTACGTCTTCTATTTTTTAATATTTTTCTACCACTTTTTGTAGCTAATCTAGCACGGAATCCAGATGTTTTAATTACTTTTCTACGTCGACCGTTTAATGTGTGTTTTGACATAATTTGTTTTTAATAATTTATTGCATTATTTAAGAAATAGTATAACATACATCGTTGTATTTCTTCGAACATTAGTTTAAAAGATTTAAAAGCTTCTGTGTTATATTCTATTAACGGGTTTTGTTGACCATATGAACGCCAATTAATTGTTTCTCTAATATAATTCATTCGTTCAATATGTTCTGTCCAGTAAAAGTCAATTACAGATAAAATTATTGTTGAACGTGTGTTTTTTAAGAATCCAATTTGATAAAAATTTGATTGTGAAAAACGTAAATCGTTAGAAATCCAAATTTCTTTATAAAAATTTTGTTCGTCTTGTAAATCTTCTTTTTTATTTAAAATCGTTGAATAAGAATCGAACCATTTTTCAAATTTGTATAAAAATTGAATAGAATCTTCTTTTAGGGTTTTCAATGATTTTAATATTTGTTCATCAAAGAACGCTTCGCTATATCTTAAGAATAGATTCTGATATACATCATCACAAAGAATTTCATTTCGAGCTTTAAATAATTGTTTTCGTTGAGTATTTAAAATATCATCATACTGAAAAATATTTTTTCTCATTTCATAATTATATAATTCAACTTTTTTTTGTGCGTTTTCTAAACTATTTGTTAATAATCCAGATTCAAGTGGACTATCTTTATCATCGACAAGATACTCTACCCATCTTTTTATACTATCTCCTCCAAAAATTTTAATTAAGTCATCTTCAAGTGAAACATAAAATTGAGAAGTTCCAGGATCACCCTGTCTACCAGCTCTTCCTCTTAATTGATTGTCTATTCGACGTGTTTCGTGTCTTTCTGTGCCTAAGACAAACAATCCTCCCAAGTTGATAACATCTTTATTTTCGATTTTCCAATCTATATATATTTCATCATAAAGAGTCGTGTATAGTACTTTTAAACTTTCTATTGTACTTACTTTGTCTAATGAATAAGGAAGATTTTTTATGTCAGTCGTTAAATCACTTTCAAGTTTTTCTTCATAATCACGTATAGTTTTTTCACTAAATTTTAAAATATTTTGTGAAACACCTTCGATTTTTTTTGTAAGTAATATATCGGTTAATTTTTGTTTTGTTCTAAAAATAGGATTGCCACCTAATATAATATCTGTACCACGTCCAGCCATATTTGTTGCAATTGTTACAGCTCTTTTTTGACCAGCTTCTGCGATAATTTCATTTTCACGAACTAAATTTTCCGGTTTTGCATTTAAAACTTGATGGGGTATTTTTGAAACTTTAAATAAATCCGACAAAAATTCAGATTTTTCTACACTAGCCGTGCCGATTAGAATAGGTTGTTCTTTTTGATAGCATTCTTGAGTTTGTTCTAAAACAGCTTTCCATTTTGACAATTCGCTTTGATAAACCAAATCAGCAGCATCATTTCGAACCATTGGTTTTGCTGTCGGCAAAACAACTACTTCTAAGTTATAAATGTCTTGGAACTCTTTTTCTGTTGTTTTACCAGTTCCTGTCATTCCTGCTAATTTAGGATACAGGGTAAAGAAGTTTTGATAAGTAATAGCACTTTTTGTTTTTGTTCCACCACCAATCGGTACTTCTTCTTTTATTTCCACAGCTTCATGAATTCCCATACTCCAGCGGCGATCTTCCATTACCCTACCGGTAAATTCATCAACGATAACAATTTTATTATTTAAAATTATGTAATCTTTATTCAATTTAAAAATATGTTGAGCTTTTAAGGCATTTAGAATTTCTAAAATCCAGGGGTCATCTGAATCGTAAAGTGTTCGTTTTCCTAATCTTTCTTTTATTTCTTTATAACCTTCTTCCGTTAAGTTTATATCTTTACGTTTTTCATCTACTTGAAAATGAACATCACTTTGTAAATTACTTATTACGGCTTTTGCTAAATAAAGTTTATTTATGTTTGTATCATCTTGAGGTATTGATAAAATTAAAGGCGTTCTAGCTTCATCAATTAAAATTGAATCTATTTCATCGATAACACAATAATTAAATGGTCGTTGAACAATTTCTTTTCTATTATATGCAGATGAATCACGTAAGAAATCAAATACTAATTCTGAATTTGTTACATAAGTAATGTCCGCCTCATAATTTTTTCTTCGTTGAAAATTATTTTGTTTGCTCTTAACAAGACCTACACTTAATCCAAGTCGACGGTATACTTTTCCCATTAATTTTTGATCCCGTTCAGCCAAGTACTCATTTACTGTAACAACATGAACACCTTTTTTACTCAGTCCATTTAATGAAACAGGTAGTGTCGAAGCTAATGTTTTACCTTCCCCAGTTTTCATTTCGACAATTTTACCTTCATGTAATAATAAACCTGCAAGAAGCTGTGTATCAAAGTGTCGTAATCCAATTTCACGGAAAGAAACTTCTTGTACTAAGGCGAACCATTCTACAATTGAGTTATCTAAACCATTTTCATCAACTGTTCTTGTTACTTTTTCAATTTTTAGATTAAGTTCCTCATCGCTCATTTGAGCCAAAGTAGTTGATTGGTTTTTAATATTGGAAATAAAATTTTTCATTGTTGTTATTTTTCAATTTATTAATTTTTTATATTTTTAAAATTTTAAATTAGTCTTAATTCTTTTTTTTAAAAGAAAAATATTTATATAATAAAATATAGTTTATATTATAAATAATTACAAAGTACATGCCAAATCTTAATAGCTCTTTTTGTATATTAAGACTATAACAATTAATTGATTAAAAAATAGTAATGGAAAAAGATTCTAAAAAGTCATCTGTGTGGCAAAGTACTATAAAAGTGTCGAAAACATTTTTGATAAATTTTAAAAAGTTTTTCGCAAATTTTAATCCAAATGTTTTACAAATTATTCAACTAACATTTATTTATTTTTTTGCAGTCATAGATCTTATTTATGCTATTTTAAATAATGTATTCTCGATGGGAGTTATACCTGAATTATTAATACCTGTCTTTCCTTTAATACAATCAATTTTACAATCGTCAATTTTTAAAATTTGGGGCAGTCCAGAAAAGGTTTTCTTTTTATCTTATGTGGTAATTGAATTTATGATCGTTCGATCTGTTTTTAAATTTTCAAAATTAGTAAAATATAATATTTTATTGATTTTTGCTATGTTGATGGTTCAAGGACTAGTGATTAGTTACTGGGATGTCCTTTTTCACCGTGAAATTGCTACTCCAGTGGCAAAATGGGCTTATGACCAAGGAGCTTTAATTCACACGGATAAAACGCTAGCAATTGTATTTTTCTTCAATACTTTTATGCTTTTTATAGTAACTTATTTCTATTTGTATTTAAGAGCTATTAGTGGTAAGTTCGCTACAATTCCAGGAATGGCATGGTTAACAGATTCGGTAGCATTCTGGTTAAGAATCAAAACTCCTACGATGCGCTTTGGAAAACGAAGAAAAAAAAAATAAACGGAAATTAATATAAATTAATTTCCGTTTATACTTTTTACTCTTGTTCTGGAATTACGTTTACGTAACCAGTGCGTGTAAATTGAACTACTCCATCACTTAATGCGTATAAAGTATGATCTCTTCCACAACCAACTTGTTTACCTGGTTTGAATTTTGTTCCACGCTGTCGGACAATAATATATCCACTTTTTACTTTTTGTGTTCCACTACATTTTAGTCCCAATCTCTTAGATTGTGAATCGCGGTTATTTTTTGTGCTTCCCGCTCCCATTTTATGAGCCATGTTTTACCTCTTCTTTTTAATTAACTTAATGTATCAATTTGAACACGCGTGTAAGATTGTCTATGACCATTCGTACGTGTATATCGTTTTTTAGGTTTTGTTTTTAAAACTGTTATTTTTTTACCTTTTACTTGTTGAATAATTTTCGCTGGAATTTTACTATTCGTTAAGAAGGGTTTTCCGATTTGAACTTTATTTTCATTTCTAAAAAATAGAATCTTATTTAAGTAAATAAAATCGCCTACATTAGCATTATTAATAAAATCGACGTCGTACCATTGGCCAGGCTTTAATAAAAATTGTTTTCCTGATGTTTGAGCAATCGCGTATTTCATAGTTTCTTTTTTATGTATTAGAGTTTTTATTGGAATATTCCTAAATAAATTATATAGGAATTATAGAATAGTTGCAAAATTTGTTCATAAATTTTTAAATTGCGGATAGAGAGACTTGAACTCTCACGAACTTATTCACTAGATTCTAAGTCTAGCGTGTCTACCATTCCACCATATCCGCGTTCATTTTTTCAAAACTAAATTTACTATAATCAATAATAAACTTGCCTGTCAACTTTTCTATTCCCAAATAATTTTATATAATAGAGTTAATAATTAAATACTAAAATAAAATTTATTTATATGAGAATATTTTTCACATTTACGCCAGTTATTTTAGCAGCGTCTTGGGCACTTTATAATATTTTCTTTTTAGTTAAAAAAAGTATCCCAAATTCATAATTTAAAGCTATCTTTTTA
>Ga0208413_1001664_pt1 | contig 13836 bp, 18 predicted proteins | sample AntAceMetag02UKD_FD_184761 | JGI IMG/M metagenome (GOLD analysis project Ga0208413, IMG submission 184761) | Saline lake microbial communities from Ace Lake, Antarctica - Antarctic Ace Lake Metagenome 02UKD (SPAdes) (version 2) | ecosystem: Environmental > Aquatic > Non-marine Saline and... | reverse complement strand
AATTGATGCTGCTGAATGGTGTTGTCCAAAACCAGATTTAGTATTTGGTTTCCAAAAGGTATTAAAAAATTACTACCTTCAGGGTTTACACCAAAACGTTGTAAATGGAGACGTGTTCTTCAACAAGGATGTTTACAATAAGTTAACTGACCAAGAGAAATATGCAATGGAAATTGCTTCTGAAGCGATGATAACTAGAAACATCACAAATAGAGCTGTTGAAAATGGAAAAGCGTTGATTGAATTAACTACCAAACACGGTGTTATACTTCATGATACTCCAGCAGATTACTTTGTTGAATACATGGCTGCTGCTAAAGCTACTATTGAAAAAAACTCAAAAGAAAATGCGTTTTTTGATAAAGTATACAAGCACATGACTGCTCACGCAAAAATCGTAGTACCTTTTATTGCACAAATGGAAACATCTGATGCTTCAATTGGAAATGCATTTGTTAAAGCACAAAAGTAAATAGATAATTTAGAACGGGGGCTTAGTAATCTTAAGCTCCCGTTTTTTTTAAGTAGAAAAAACTTAATCGACGATACAAATCAATAAAAATGGTAAAAAATAAATCTCATTCTGCTGGTGTTAAAGAAACCTTGGATATTACTGATGAATTAATAGCAGAACGTCGAACTAGTTTAAAAATGCCTAAGGATATGATTCCTTGGATGGCAAAAACTATAGAGTTTATTGATCTTAACATGTTAAGAGTTGGTAAAATAGTTTGCTGGATGATAATTCCTTTAATTTTTGCAATGACTTTTGAGGTTATTGGTAGGCATTTTTTTAACAGACCAACACTTTGGGCCTTTGATGTTAGCAGAATGCTTGCAGGTGCATTGTTTATGTTGGGTGCCGGTTACGCTTTATCAAAAGGCATTCATATAAGAGCTGATTTTTTATATAGAAATTGGAATGTTAAAACTCAAGCAAAAGTAGACTTATTTTTATATTTGTTATTCTTTTTTCCAGGCTTCTTAGTCTTTTTTTGGGTAAGTTTTGATTATGCTTATACATCTATATGTGGAAAATCTATTTTAGCAGAATGCTTAGACGGAAAAGTTAGAATTCAAAGAGCTATGGATACTACTTGGATGCCAATAATGTGGCCATTAAAAAGTTGCATGCCAATAGGAGCTTTCTTGCTACTAATTCAAGGAATATCAGAAGTATTTAAAACGTATTATGCGTTTGTGAAAGGTAGATGGCCATAATGGAGATTTTCTCACAAGAAATAATCGGTGCAATAATGATAGGAGTAATGTTATTTGCTATCTTTATTGGTTTTCCAATTTCATTTACATTAATATTTTTAGGTCTTGTGTTTGGTTATTGGGGTTTTGGAAAGTTAGTTTTCTATTTAATGACCTTACAGTTCAATATGATTATGACAGAAAGCACATTGGCTGCTGTCCCGCTCTTTATTTTTATGGGTATATTAATGGAATCGGCTGGTCTTATGGAAAGACTATTTTCTGCTATACAATTAATGTTATCTAGAACAAGAGGTGCTTTATTTTATGCAGTTATGTTTGTATCTACAATTTTTGCTGCTGCAACAGGAATAGTTGGGGCATCAGTAACTATTCTTGGAATTATGGCTGGTAAAACTATGCTTAAATCTGGCTATGATACTAGATTATCAGCAGGCTTAATATGTGCTGGAGGAACTCTAGGAATTTTAATTCCACCGAGCATTATGTTGGTAGTAATGGGGCCAGTTTTAGAAATTCCAGTAACAGATTTATTCGCAGCAGCGATATTACCTGGAATAATGTTGGCATTTCTTTATGCTCTTTACACTACTGTTAGATGTTATTTGGATCCAAAACTTGGTCCAATTTTACCAAAAAATTTGCAACCTAAAAATATGGGTAAGGTTTGGATAGAATTCTTTATAGGCTTGGTACCACCAGCAGGATTAGTATTTTTTGCACTTGGAAGTATATTATTTGGCTTAGCAACACCAACAGAAGGTGCGGGTATAGGAGCTATTGGAGCTCTATTGCTTGCTTTAGCTTACAAAAAATTAACATTAAAAGGGTTAAAAAGTTCTTTGATTAAAACTTTAGAAATTACAGCTTTAATAATGTTTTTAGTTGCTGCATCAAATTTCTTTGGAGCAGTTTTTTCAAAATTAGGAACACCATCTTTGTTAACAGAATTTTTGTTAAATCTTGATGTTAATAGATATGTTATTTTAGCTATATTAATGGCAGTAATCTTCTTACTAGGTTGGCCTTTAGAATGGGTTCCAATAGTTCTTATTGTACTGCCAATTTTTGTACCACTAATTAAAGAATTAGATTTCAACTTAACTTGGTTTGCAATACTTGTAGCGGTAAACTTACAGACCGCCTGGCTCTCTCCACCTGTAGCTCTATCTGCGTATTTTTTAAAAGGTGTTGTGCCAGAATGGGACCTCAAAGATATTTATCTTGGTATGATGCAGTTTATGGGAATACAGGTTCTAGGTTTAATTTTGATTATTGTATTTCCCCAGATTGCACTTTGGTTACCTAGTGTAATGTACCCTTAAGAATTTATTTTCTATTAATATAAGGAATTACAGTTCCAATTAAAATAATTCCTAAAGAAATAAATATCTTAAAAGTAATTTCAGAATCAATTACTAACCAAGCAGATAAAGCGCCTATAGGTCCTGTTAAAGGGTACATGAGGCTAATTCTGCCCACTGGAACTCTTCTTAAGGCATAATTATAAAACAAATAAGAACCAAAAGTTATAAAAGATAAAGCGATTGTGGCTATTACTGATGGTGTAAAATTTAATTGAAATGAATGGCCAAAGGTAGAGTTAGGCCAAATAAAAAATAATATCAAAAATGATAAAATGAAACCGGTAAAATATTGATAAGTATTTACACCTAGTTGGTTAACATTAGATTGCATTTTTTTTCGACCAATAACTTCATTAATTGAAGCAAAAGTCATTCCTGCAAAAATAATAAAATCTCCAATATAATTTCCCTGACCAATAATATTTTGACTTGATAAGAGGATATAAGTCCCAATAATTGTTATAACAGCTCCTATTAAAACCTTTATCTCAATTTTTTCATTTAAAAACATTTTAGCAACAAAAGGCTGCATGATTGGCATTGTGCTTATGATTGCAACAGCATTAATTGGAGATGTAAGCATTAAACCCACATGAAAACTTAATGTTACAAGAAAAGGGTTTAATAAACCCATTAAGAATGGAGTAAGACCTATTTTTTTTATTGATAAATCAACCTTCATTATTAGAGCAAAAATTAACATAAGCAAAAAGGCAACTGCAAACCTTACTGCTAATAGATCAACAATTTGGAACTCTTCTAAAGCTAACTTAACAAATGGAGGCCCACAACCAAAACCGATTACAGCAATAAACATTGCCAAGTAGCCAATATTTTTTTTAAGAAATAGCATTAGATTTAAAATAGTATTACAAATGTAAAAAAAAGATATTGCATTTTAGTTTATTAGTTTATCATTTATCCATGATTCAGCGTAAAAATAAAACTAACCTTATTAACTGGGAATTAGTATCAGTTAACCCAAATGATAAAAATTGGGACTGGAAGGACATTTTCTGTTTTTGGGGAATCAACATACAAAGTATTATTGCTTTTTCCTTAATAGCCTCATTATATCTTGTTTATGACTTAAATATTGTTGTAGTTTTTTTTGGGAGTTTAATTGGGTCTCTTCTAGTGTATTTTTTAGCTAACCTAATAGGCAAACCATCTCAAAAATATGGCTTACCTTTTCCTGTTATTTTAAGATCCTCACTAGGTGTGTATGGAGCAAAATATTTTTCTCTAATAAGAGGAATTATTGGTATTTTTATGTTTGGAATTCAAACATATTTTTTATCAAAAGCATTTAGTTATTTAATTCGAATATTTTTTTTTTCCATCGATGACACCTTTCTTCAGTATGATATTTTTTTAGTTTTTATTTTAGGTCTTAATATTATTGATTGGGCTTCATTTTTAATAGCAATTCTATTGCAGTTTTTTTTATTCAGTAAAAGTCATAAATTTAATAAGTTAATTATAAACTATTCAGCAATAACGGTTTACTCAGGCATGTTGTTATTTTTTATTATTGTACTTCTTCTAGATGTTAAACAGGTCTCAAGGTCATTTGCGGATATTTTTACTTATAACAACGTATTTCTTAAGAGTAATATTGCTCCTTTAATTACTGTAGTAGGAACATTTTTTGCATATTTTTCTATTATCCTTGTAAACTTTGGAGACTTTTCTCGGTATGTTAAAGATGAAGGAGAATTAAAAAAAGGTAATTTAAGTTTATTTCTAAATCTTATTATATTCTCATTTTTTACTGTGTTCATTGTTGTTGGATCTGATGTAATTTTTCACCAAAAGTTTGAGGATATTGGGAAAATACTTACAAATCCTACAGACATTATAGGAACTCTTGATAATATTAACATAACTGTAATAGTTTTATTTTTTATCATTATAGCCTCAGCTTCTACAAACTTAGTTGCAAATTATGTACCTGCACAAAATTCATTGTTAAATTTTTTTCCAAATAAACTTAATATAAAAACCTCTTCTTATATTATTGTCATTTTTGGATTTATAATTGGTATTTTTTGGTTACCATTATTAAGTCAAATAGGAATTTTATCTTTTGTTGATACTTTTACTTCTTTTTTTGGTCCTCTTTTTGGTGTTATTATTATTGATTATTATTTAGCTAAAAACTCCAACTTAAATAATAAAGATATTTTTTCAACAGAACCTGATGGAGTTTATTTTTATTCTAATGGTTGGCATATTAAAGCATTATATTCGATTATAGTTGGCTTTATTTTTTCTGCTTCAACTATTTGGAATATTGACTTAATGTTTTTACAAACACATTCTTGGTTAATAGGATTTGCAATCTCGTCTTTGACATACTATCTTTTAATTAATAAATAGTTTTATGAATAAATTTGATTTAAATAATAAAACAGCATTAATAACTGGAGGTGCTCAAGGCTTTGGTTTGGATGTGGCAAAAAGATTTTTAGAATCTGGTGCGAAAGCTATTATTTGGGATATTGATGAAGAGGAATTAAAAAAAGCAGTTAAAGCTGTGAGTAACCCAAACCTTTCATTTAATGTCGTTGATGTGTCTAATTTTAAAAGTGTTAAAGAAACCGTGGAAAAAATAGTAAAATCTTCAAAGATTGATATTTTAATTAATAATGCTGGAATAACTGGATCAACATCTTCACTTTGGGATTATGATGTTGATGAATGGAATAAAATAGTTCAAATAAATTTAATGGGAACTTTTAATTGCTGCAAATGCATCGTTCCTAATATGATTGAAAATAATTACGGAAGAATTGTAAATGTTGCTTCCGTTGCAGGGAAAGATGGAAATGCTAATGCTAGCGCTTATAGCTCAGCTAAAGCAGCTGTTATTGGATTAACTAAGTCACTTGGTAAAGAGTTAGCTGATAAGAATATTGCTGTTAATGCCATTACACCTGCTGGTGCAAAAACAAGAATTTTAGATCAGATGTCAAAAGAACATGTAGCTAAAATGTTATCAAAAGTACCTAGGGGTAGATTTTTAGAAATAGAAGAGTTTACATCGTTAGTTTGTTGGTTATCGTCTGAGGAAAACTCATTTTCAACTGGTGCTGTATTTGATATTAGTGGCGGTAGATCTACTTATTAAGCGTTATTTTAGACTGACCTTTATAGCCTTTATGTTCTTTAGAAATAACTGGTGCTAATAGTATTATTGACCAATAAATTAAAAGTGCAAATATAGAAATTGATTTCATTGGCATCTATTTAATATCCAATATTGATCTTAGAATGTTTAAAGTTTGTTCAAATATTGTTTTTTTAATTAATAATAACTATATAACATCGTATGATAAAAAAATTCTTAACAATACTATTTGGTATAGTTTTACTTGCAAAAGCTGCAACAGCTGAAAAAACTATTGTTTTCGATTTTACGGCAGAAGAATTTAAAACATTACAGGTCAAAAAGGTTAAAGGTGAAACTCAATGGACTTTAGGATCTAATGATAACGGAAATTATATTAAAGCTGAAGCAGAAGGTGCTGGCTCTGGTCTTGGAAAAGAAGTTACAATTGATCTTACAAAAACACCCTTTATTAATATTACCTGGAAGGTAGAAAAAGATCTTTCTGGAATAATTGAAAATAGTAAAAATGGACATGATTACGCAGCTAGGGTTTTTGTAATTAAGAAAACAGGGTCTACACCATTGTCAAATAGAGCAATTAATTATGTATTTTCTAGCAATAATGAAGTTGGAAAAAATTGGCCCAGCCCTTATACAAAAAAATCTATAGATTACGTTCTATCCAGCACAAAAGATAATTTCAATAACTGGGTTACTGTTAAAGCTAATGTCAAAGAAGATTTTATGAATTTACTCGGGTTAGATCCCACTGATATTTCGGGAGTTGCAATAATGACTGATACAGATAATTCAGGATTAAAAGCCATATCTTACTATCAAAATATTTATTTTTCTGCTGAATAAAGAGTTATTTAAAAAATTTTTTAAGACCCATACTTAAAAGTGATAAAAGTATAGCAACAATAACATCCTCTATAGGCGCAGCTCCCGGTACTGCAAAATTCCAAGTAATCACACCTATTAACCAAATTATATAAACTTTCATTACAATTATTATACCTTAGTTTGATGTTAAAAATGATTTTTTTTGTTAATATATTGAATGCATGAAAATTTTTTTTATACTCTAAAAGTTTATTATGAAGATACAGACGCCGATGGTGTAGTTTATTATGCGAATTATTTAAAATTCCTTGAAAGAGCAAGAACCGAAGCTTTAGTTGTGCTTGGTTTTGGTAATAAAAAAATTAAGGAAGATTTTGGGGCTTTAATAGTAGTTAAGTCATGTAATATCGAATACAAAAAGCCAACTTACCTTGAAGAAGAACTTCAAATAAGATCCTTTATTAAGTCAATTACAAAGACATCATTTTTTATGAATCAATTTATTAGTAGAGGTGAAGATTTGATTGCAGAAGCAAAAATACACTTGGTTTTTATCAATAACGAAGGAAAACCAATGAAGATTCCAGGAAATTTGTTTGAGGATTTGAAACCTTATTTTTGTGACACTATTAAAATTTAGATTATTTTTTTTGCTTTTTTAAGTAAAGAAATCATTTTCTTTGTATTTATAACCTTTGTATTAACATTTCTTGGGCTTGGATGATAACTAGGAATTAGAATCTTACCATCAGGTAGCTGATATTTTACACCATGCTTAAAAATTAATTTTTTGTCAAATTTAAAGTTTTTATTATAGAATTTAATGCAATTATCAAAAGCTATCTTTCCTAATGTTATGATTACCTTTAAATTTTTTAAATTTTTGATTTCATAATCAAAATAATCTGAACAGTTATTTAATTCACTATTTAATGGTTTGTCTCCAGGGGGAACGCACTTTAGAATGTTGGTGATATAGGTACTATTCAATTTTAGACCGTCATTTAAACTTAAAGATTTTGATAGGTTTGAAATATTAACTTTATAGAGGCAGTTAAATAAAAAATCACCAGACTTATCCCCAGTAAAGACTCTACCAGTTCTTGTACCTCCATGTGCTGCAGGTGCAAGTCCAACGATCATTAGTTTAGCATTAATATCTCCAAATCCAGGTACTGGTTTTGCCCAATAAACTTCATCTAAGTTTTGTTTCCTTTTAAGATTTGAAATTTTTTTACTGAACTTAATTAAACGTGTACATTTTTTACATTTAATTATTGAATTATTTATTTTTTTGAATTTAATACTCATCAGTGAAGATAATTAAAATTTTTATATTTCTACTTATATCTTTAAATGTACCATTAAAAGCTTATTCCAATGAAAATATTCAAAATATATTAAATGATGGTGGTAAGATAATATTTATAAGACATGCCTATGCTCCTGGTGGTGGAGACCCAATTAATTTTGATATATCTGATTGCTCCACACAAAGAAATTTAAATGAAGAGGGTATTGTACAATCAATTAATATTGGAAATTTTTTTTTAAAAAATGACATAAAAATTGATAAAATTTTATCTAGTGAATGGTGTAGATGTAAAGAAACAGCTAAATATGCCTTTAAAAAATTTGAGACCAAAAATTTTTTAAATTCATTTTTTAGTCAAAAGTTTGCAAACAATAAAAACCAGCAAATTAAAGAATTAAAGGAATATGTTCAAAACTGGGATAGTAAAAAAAATTTAGTTTTAGTTACTCACTATGTAATAATTTTAGAGGTTACAAATTCTACAGTTTCTTCTGGTGAAATGGTGGTAACTGATAAAAACTTTAATGTTTTAGCGCAACAAGAGATTTCAGTTAATTAAAGTATATTTTATTAGAAATAAATATAGAATATTTTTATGTCATCAAAAAAAGCTATGAAGTTAGCTCAAAAGCAAGCATACGCTAAACATAGAAGTAATATTACAAATAGTAGTTTCGCTGCAAAGAAAACTAATTTCAATAATAAATTAAATAAAAAAAATAAAAAATCTTAATTTTCTTTAATAAAAATTTCGACATTTTTACAGGTAGATAGTTTAGACGTACTTTCTTCTCCATTAATAACTGTCTTGATACTTATAATTGGACTATTTTTTTCAAACACAAATTGTGTATAGAACTGAGGATAGCCAACTTTATCAGTAAAAATTAAACTGTTATCTTCGTAAATAAATCTTTCTACAGAACCTTCTTGTTTTACACTTAAGTCAGTTGATCTATATTTTTTATATGTTTTGTTGTCATATATATAGTTTCGTTTCATTAAAGATTTTTTAAAGTCTAGAATATATTCATTTTTAATAAATCCATCCTTTAAATTTTTACATTTTGTTAAATGCATTATTTCTGAAATAGTTAGTGTTTGAAAATTAACAAAAAAAATTGATAAAAATAATAATTTAGCTTTTAAAATATTTACTTTCATATTTATCCGCATAGTGTAGCGCCACCAGTAAGATTGCCGTCCAAACAATTCCTATGAATGCCTTGGGTCCAGTTTCTGCGCTCCATAAATCTAGGACTAATGCACCAAATACCAATCCAGCTATATAAATTATTATCGCTATTGTTGATTTACTCATTATTTAAGCTTTTTTTAAATAGAGAAATGCCATTTTCTATTTTATGTTTATATGAATCTTTAAAACTCTCTAGTTGCCAACCCTTAAGTCTTTTTTGAATACTGATTAAGTTGTCCTGTTTCCATTGCGCAGAAGTTTCATTTAATTTCCACATTTTTTTCTCTTCATTATTTCGACCGCAACCGTAACAATATCCGGTCTGAGGATCTGTTTTACATATGCTTATACAAGGTGAAATAATCATTTTTTTAAAATTATTAGTAAATTAAATGATTATTAATATATTTTATAATTATTGTCATTGGACAAATGACATCAATAATATATAAAACCCAACAAGTTTGTGGGCGAATGGCGGAATTGGTAGACGCGCTGGTCTTAGGAACCAGTATTGAAAGATGTGAAGGTTCGAGTCCTTTTTCGCCTACCATAAAGTTATAAAAAATTATGAAAGTAACAGTAGAAAACATTAAAGGTTTAAACAAAGACATTAAAGTCTTCATAGATAAAAAAACCATGAATACTTATATGGATGAAAAATACGAAGAGATCAAAGGTACTATTAATTTAAAAGGTTTTAGACCTGGAAAAGTTCCAAAAGAAATTCTTAAAAGACAATTTGGTAAAGCAATTTTTAGTGAAGTTTTGGATAAGGTTTTGAAAGACTCAACTACAAAAGCTTTGGAAGATAATAAGATTAAACCTGCGGGTCAACCAAAGCTTGATTTAAAAACCTATGGAGAAGATAAAGATCTAGAGTATGTAATTTCTGTAACAGAGCTACCCAAAGTTGAGCTTAAGTCAGTAGAGAATATAAAGTTTGACGAATATTCTGTTAAAATTGACAATACGGAAACAGATAAAAGAATTAAGGAAATAGCGAAAAGTCAAAATAATTTTAAAGACATTGCTGACGATGTAAAGGCAGCAAAGGAAAATTTAGTTATTTTTGATTTTAAGGCTACGATTGATGGAAAAGATTTTACTGGCGGAGAAGGCAAAAATACACAACTAATTCTTGGTAAAGATTTATTTATTAAAGGATTTGATGATCAATTAGTTGGTGTTAAAAAAAATGATGAAAAGATTGTAGAGACCACTTTACCTGAAAATTATCCACAAAAAGAATTTGCCAACAAAAAAGCAAGTTTTGTATGCAAGATTTTAGCTGTAAAAAAATCTGAAGAAGTAAAAATAGATGATGACTTTGCAAAAAATTTAGGCGCTAAAGATCTAACTGATTTAAAATTATTAGTATCAAAACAAATTAACGATGAGTATAAAAATTCTTTAGACAGATTGGCTAAAACACAAATTTTAAAAGAAATTGAAAATTTTAAGGTTGAAGAAATCCCTGAAAATCTAATTGAGGAAGAGGTTAAAATATTATCAGAGGGAATGTCTGAAGAGGATGTTAAAAAAAGCAGAAAAAACTTCGAAGAAGTTGCTAAAAAAAGAATTAAAGTTGGATTAATTTTAAATGAATTTGGTGAACAGAATAAAATAAAAGTTACCGAACAAGAAATACAAGCGGAAGTACAAAAACAACTTCGAATGATGCCAGGTCAAGAAAAAATGGTGATGGAATTTTATCAAAAAAATCCATCAGCATTAGCTAGCTTAAGAGGCACAGTTTACGAAGAAAAAATTATTGATTTAATTAAGACAAAAGCCAAACCTAATAAAAAAGAAATAAGCAAAGAAGAGGCTGAAAAAATATTAAAAGAACATCAAAAACAAGACCATGACCACAATCATGACCATGACCATGACCACAATCATGACCATGATCACCCAAAAGAAAAAAAAGCTGAAACAAAAAAAGTAACAACAAAGCCAAAGCCATCAAAAACTAAAGAAACGTACCCAAAAAAAGTTAGCAAAAAGTAATCACAAGTTGTATAAGTTTAAAGAATCAACTTATGACAACAAATTTTTCTGATCAAATGAATACCTTAGTTCCTATGGTTGTTGAACAATCTAATAAGGGCGAGAGAGCTTACGACATTTACTCTAGACTTTTAAAAGAAAGAATAATTTTTCTTGTAGGGCCTATTAATGATAACGTAGCCTCTCTTGTTACAGCACAACTTTTATTTTTAGAATCAGAGGATCCAAAGAAAGAAATTAATTTATATATTAATAGTCCTGGTGGACTTGTTACTGCAGGTCTTGGTATTTATGATACTATGCAATACATTAAACCTGATGTTTCAACTTTATGCATCGGTCAGGCAGCATCTATGGGTTCTTTTCTTTTAGCTGCTGGAAAAAAGGGAAAAAGATTTTCTTTACCTAATTCTAGAATAATGGTTCATCAACCATCAGCTGGTTTCCAAGGTCAAGCTACAGATATTGAAATCCATGCAAATGAAGTTTTAGCATTAAAGAAAAGACTTAATGAAATTTATTCAAAACACACAGGAAAATCTTTTGATGACGTAAAAAAAGCCCTGGAAAGAGATAATTTTATGACTCCAGAGGTCGCTAAAGACTTTGGGTTAATAGATGAAGTGGTAGAAAACAGATCTTAATACACTATATCTTGAATGCCTTTAAGTGCATACTTGATTAGTATGAGTCATCTATATTAAAGTAGATTAAATGATTCGTTTATAAAATTATGAGCACTAATAATAAAAATATTCTTTACTGTTCTTTTTGTGGCAAAAGCCAACATGAGGTTAGAAAATTAATTGCAGGCCCAACAGTTTTTATCTGTGATGAGTGTGTTGAGCTTTGTATGGATATCATTAAAGAAGAAAGCAAAGATACTTTTGTAAAACATCAAGATGGATTACCACCACCAAAAGAAATTTGTGCAGTATTAGATGATTATGTTATTGGACAACCTCATGCAAAACAGGTTTTATCTGTAGCAGTACACAATCACTATAAAAGACTTAACTATGAAAGCAAAGCCAATAAGACAGTGGAACTTTCAAAATCCAACATCCTTTTAGTTGGACCTACTGGATGTGGTAAAACTTTATTAGCACAAACCTTAGCTAGAATTCTTGACGTACCGTTTACAATGGCAGATGCTACTACACTCACTGAAGCTGGTTACGTTGGCGAAGATGTTGAAAATATCATTTTAAAATTATTACAAGCAGCAGATTACAATGTTGAAAAAGCACAAAGAGGAATTGTATACATTGATGAAGTTGATAAAATTAGTAGAAAATCTGAAAACCCATCTATTACTAGAGATGTTTCAGGTGAAGGTGTTCAGCAAGCATTATTAAAAATTATGGAAGGAACGGTTGCAAGCGTTCCACCTCAAGGAGGAAGAAAGCATCCTCAGCAAGAATTCTTACAAGTCGATACAACAAATATATTGTTTATTTGTGGAGGAGCATTTGCTGGCTTAGATAAGATAATATCTCAAAGAGATAGGGGTACCTCTATAGGTTTTGGAGCAAATGTAAAAAAGACAGATGATAAAAATACAGGTGAATGGATGAAAAGTTTAGAGCCTGAGGATTTATTAAAATATGGTTTGATACCCGAGTTTATTGGAAGACTTCCTATGATAGCAACTTTAGAGGATTTAGATGAAAAATCTTTGGTCAAAATATTACAAGAACCAAAAAATTCTTTAATTAAACAATATCAAGAATTATTTAAATTAGATGGTGCTAAGTTAAGCTTTAAAGAAAACGCGATTAAAGAAATTGCACAAAAAGCAATTAATAAAAAAACCGGTGCTAGAGGACTTAGATCAATTTTAGAAAATATTTTATTAAAAACTATGTATGATTTACCAAGTCAAGACAATGTAGAAGAAGTAATAGTTGATCTTGGTGCGGCCAAAGGCCTGTCACAGCCTGTTATAGTTTATTCAAAAAATAACAACAAAACAAAGACAGATAAAACTTCTGCTGCCTAATTTAACGTTAATAACTAATAAATAGCTATTGCAATATTTCTTTTAATATCCATATTTAGATTATGGATGTTAAAATTGAACGACCTTTATTACCCTTAAGAGATATTGTTGTATTTCCAAATATGGTTATTCCACTATTTGTTGGAAGAGACAAGTCTATTGCTGCATTAAATGAAGTAATGAAAAAGGATAAAAAGATTGTTCTAGTTACGCAAAAAAACTCAGAAATAGATGACCCTAAAAAAACAGATGTTTTTATGTATGGTTGTGAAGGAAATATCCTACAGTTATTAAAATTACCGGATGGGACAGTAAAAGTTTTAGTAGAAGGTAGTAAAAGAGTTAAAATTTTAGATTTTAAAGATAATGAAAAATTTATCGTTTGTGAGTACGCTCATCACCATGATGTAGTGACAAAAGATGAGGACTTAATCCCTTTAGCAATGACAGCCGTTAGAAGATTAGAAAAATTAACTTCAATTAATAAAAAAGTTTCAAGTGAAACAATTAATAATATTAAAAAGTTAACAGATGCATCACATATTGCTGACAATATTGCTTCACACTTGACAGCTACCATTTCTGAAAAACAACAAATTTTTGAAACTATCGATGTTAAAAAAAGACTTAATACGATAATTAAAATAATGGAAAATGAAACTAGCATAATAGGTGTTGAAAAAAGAATTAGAGGAAGAGTTAAAACTCAAATGGAGAAGACTCAAAGAGAATACTATTTAAACGAACAACTTAAAGCTA
>Ga0208413_1001638_pt1 | contig 13979 bp, 12 predicted proteins | sample AntAceMetag02UKD_FD_184761 | JGI IMG/M metagenome (GOLD analysis project Ga0208413, IMG submission 184761) | Saline lake microbial communities from Ace Lake, Antarctica - Antarctic Ace Lake Metagenome 02UKD (SPAdes) (version 2) | ecosystem: Environmental > Aquatic > Non-marine Saline and... | reverse complement strand
CCTTGTTGAGGTTGGTTATCCTGAGAATATATTAAGTCCTGCGAGATTTGTAAAACCTCCGGTTTTAGCATCACATAATTAGGCTAACTCACTCTAATTTGGTAAACTTAAGTTGATGTTAACCGTGCGCTAATGCGGCACGTATACCGATACGTATACCGATACGTATACCGATACGTATACCGATTCTTATACCGATACTTAGTTTGTAACTTACCTTGTCTAAAACTTGGATTAAAATATGTGGGATCACTCAGCACAGGGACGCTTTAGCGGCCTGTGAGTTGGGTGCAGATGCTATTGGGCTGGTATTTTATCCGCCTAGCTCGCGAGCTATATCTGTAAATCAGATTGAAGGTATTGTTAGCGGCCTGCCTAAGCAGGTAACTGTTGTTGCCTTGTTTGTCGATCCTACTGTGGAAGAGGTTAATCAGGTTATTGCTACAGGCATGATCGATTTATTACAATTTCACGGTGAGGAGACGCCAGCTTATTGTCAGTCTTTTGGCCTTCCTACGATGAAAGCTTTTCGTGTTGGCAAAGATCACGATTTACAGAAATCTATAGCACTGTACCGTGAGTCAGAATTGATCTTGTTGGATGCCTATGAAAAAGATGCGCCAGGTGGAACTGGTAAGCTATTCGACTGGGATGTGGCCATCAAGGCTGCGCAAAGCAAGGAGCTTAAACTGGTTCTAGCCGGCGGTTTAAATCCTGACAACGTCCAAGAGGCGGTCATCCGTGTAGGCCCTTTTGGCGTTGATGTAAGCAGTGGGGTTGAGTCGTCCCCCGGTAAGAAAGATATCGCCTTAATCGAAAAATTTATTGAAGGAGTACGAAGTGTCTCAAGCTGAGGTAGAAATAGATCAATTCGATGGCCCTGACGCTACAGGTCATTTCGGTCCTTACGGCGGCATTTTCGTCGGTGAAACATTAGTTGCCGCAGTGGAAGAATTGGCGGCTGTGTATAAAGAGCTATCAGCTGATAAAGAATTCTGGCGCCAGTATGACTATGACCTAACACATTATGTTGGCCGGCCGTCGCCGTTGTATTTTGCGCAGCGATTAACGGCACACTGCGGCGGGGCAAAAATCTATCTTAAACGTGAAGATTTAAATCACACCGGTGCTCATAAAATCAACAATACCATCGGCCAAGCATTGCTTGCCAAGCATATGGGGAAGACTAGAATTATCGCCGAGACCGGTGCCGGCCAGCACGGTGTTGCCAGTGCTACAGTCGCCGCTCGCATGGGTTTGGAGTGTCATGTATACATGGGCGCGCAGGACATCATTAGGCAGGCTCCTAACGTCTATCGCATGAAGCTGTTGGGCGCTAACGTTATTTCTGTCGAGTCCGGTTCAAAGACTTTGAAAGATGCCTTGAACGAGGCGCTGCGTGACTGGGCTACTAACGTTGATAACACTTATTATATTATCGGCACCGTTGCCGGTCCGCATCCTTACCCTCAGCTGGTGCGAGATTTTCAGAGCATTATTGGTAGAGAAACTAAAACTCAGTGTTTAGATCAGATCGGTCGATTGCCAGATGCGCTTGTTGCCTGTGTTGGTGGCGGCTCAAATGCTATAGGTATGTTTCATCCGTTTCTGCACGATAATGATGTGGCGATGTACGGAGTAGAGGCAGGTGGCTATGGTTTAGATACAAATCAGCATGCAGCGCCTTTAAGTGGCAATGGTAAGCCCGGGATATTGCACGGCAATCGAACCTATTTAATGACCGATGAGGGTGGCCAAATTATGGAGACTCATTCAGTGTCGGCGGGTTTAGACTATCCTGGTGTTGGTCCCGAACATTCTTGGTTGAAAGACATTAAGCGGGTAAATTATGTGGCCGCGACTGATACCGAAGCGATGGCTGCTTTTCATAAAATGACTCGATTAGAAGGTATTATCCCCGCTCTTGAGACCAGTCATGCAATCGCTTACGCAATGGACTTAGCGAAACGCATGGGCCCCGAGCAAACGATAGTAATTAATGTCTCAGGGCGAGGCGACAAAGATATTGAAACAGTGGCAAAAATTGAAGGGATAACATTGTAAGTATTATGCGCCATATAACTAAAGTAATAAGTGACGCCAAAGCCGTTAAACGGAAATTACTCATCCCCTATATAGTGGCCGGTGACCCGAATATCGATACCAGTTTATTGCTGATGCATCAGTTGGTTGAAGACGGCGCCGATATTATTGAGCTGGGTGTGCCGTTTAGCGACCCCTCATCTGATGGGCCCGTTATTCAGAGGGGTACCGAGCGTGCCTTGGAGCAAGGGGTGTCGCTGATGGACGTATTAGGATTGGTTAAACGATTCCGTGAAAAAAATCCCAATACGCCGGTAGTTTTGATGGGTTATCTTAATCCTGTAGAGATTATGGGCTATCAAAAGTTTGTTGAGCATGCCAGCGAGGCCGGTGTTGATGGTGTTTTACTCGTTGACATGCCTCCTGCTGAGTCCGAAGAATTGCACGGCTTGCTGCGCGCTGCAGATATTGACACTATTTATTTGGTTGCACCAACCACTACTAAAGAAAGAGCGCAAAGCATTGTTAAAGTGACCAGCGGCTACCTTTATTACGTTTCTCTTAACGGTGTCACCGGTGCCGCCTTAATCGATCACGCGTCGGTTGCTGAAAATATTAAGAATTTAAGAGATATGACCGATTTACCAATTATGGTCGGGTTTGGGATAAAAGACGGAAAAAGCGCAACTGCGATGGCCGAATTCGCCGATGGCGTCATTATTGGCAGTGCTTTGGTCACTGAAATAGCTAAACTGACCGAACAAGAAGGTAATTCTGAGTTCCCAATTAGCCAGACCACAGCTATGATTAGCGATGTTCGAGATGCCTTGGACCAAATGAGCTAGCAGCCTACACCGCGACTGACATACAGGAAAACATTTTGAGTTGGATAGATAAGATTTTACCGTCAATTTCCACCTCTGGAGCCGCCGCCAAAAAGAAAGGCATGATGGTGCCAGAAGGGGTTTGGAAGAAATGTCCACGCTGTGACGCGATGCTGTACCAAAAATCGCTCTCAGAGAATCACGAAGTATGCCCTAAATGTGATCATCATCTTCGAATCACTGCCCGGCGCCGGCTAGAACTTTTTCTCGATCCGGGCGAGCAAATTGAGCTGGATGCAGATATTGAGCCGGTTGATCTACTTAAGTTTAAGGATCTCAAGAAATATAAAGATCGTTTGGTTGCCGCTCAGCGTGCAACTGGAGAAAAAGACGCACTGGTAGTATTGAAGGGTTCGATAAAGGGTGTGAAAGCCACTGTTGCCGCATTTGAATTTGGTTTTATAGGCGGCTCCATGGGAGCTGTGGTTGGTGAAAAGTTCACTCGTGCCGTAAATACTTGCATTAAAGAAGGCTTGCCGTTTGTGTGTTTTTCCACAAGTGGCGGCGCGAGGATGCAAGAGGCGCTTTTGTCACTAATGCAGATGGCAAAAACCTCTGCCGCATTGGAAAAGCTTCGTGAAGCGAGATTACCCTACATATCAATTATGGTTGACCCTGTTTACGGTGGTGTGTCGGCGAGCCTGGCAATGCTAGGTGAAATTAACATTGCTGAACCTAATGCTTTAGTGGGCTTCACCGGGCCAGATGTTATCCGTCAAACAGTGCGGGTGAAGTTACCCGAGGGTTTCCAGCGCAGTGAGTTTTTATTGGAGCACGGCGCAATCGACATGATTGTTCACCGTCGAGATTTGTCATCTAAAGTCGCTTCAATGTTAGAGAAGTTGATGCATTTGACACCACAGTCTAAGTCAGCGTCGCAGCCAGAACCTTTAACTGTCGAAGTTGATGTGGCTAATGAAGGCGTTATCGTCCTTGAGTCTAGTCCCGATGAGGCTGCTGCTAACCCTACAAAGCTAGATGAGGAATAGTGACACTACATTGACTCTCAGTGAGTGGCTTGATCACATCTCGAAAGTTCATCCACGACAGATAGAGCTGGGACTTGACCGAATTAAAGAAGTTGCTGATACCTTACATTTGGGCAAACCAGCAACTCGCGTAATAACCGTTGCCGGCACCAATGGCAAAGGAAGCTGTGTCGCCTACCTAGAAGCGCTTCTAGAAGCGGCAGGTTTTAGCACTTGTGCCTACACTTCCCCCCACATTCATCAATTTAGCGAGCGGATTCGTGTTCGCGCAATTGATGTTGACGACGCATTGATTTGTCGCGCTTTCGCGGAAATTGAAGCGGCCCGCGGCGCAACGTCCTTGACTTACTTCGAATACGCCACTCTAGCCGCGCTGTGGATTTTTTCACAACAGCCATCAGATTTTGCACTTTTAGAGGTCGGTCTTGGCGGGCGGCTTGATGCTGTCAACATGATCGATCCTGATCTTGCGGTAATCACCAGCATTAGCCTCGATCATCAAGACTGGTTAGGCAGTGACTTGGAAAAAATAGGCTTCGAGAAAGCAGGAATTATGCGTAGCAATGTACCGACGGTCTATGCAGATTACACAATGCCGTTAAGTATCAGGGCGCGTGCTAATGAACTCGGTAGCCCGCTATATGTTCTAGGAGAAGGGTTCGATTTCAAATTAACAAGACAAGCACAGAGCAATCGAATGCGTTGGTCGGGGGTTACTGTGGCTGGTGAGCCAATTACGCTCGAAATTGCAGACTGCGGCGACTTACATCTAGGAAGCGTTGCTGCGTGTATTCAAACTCTGAATTTGTTGGAAGTGACACTTAAGACGCAAAACCTTAATAGCGCTGTGGCCAGCATTAAGCACCCAGGTCGCTTCGAGAAGCGAATTGACACAGTTAGCGGGCAACAGATGGTGTTAGATGTCGGGCATAACCCTGCGGCCGCGCAGTTGCTGAACCAACGGCTACAAATACTGCGAAAAGAATCCCCCGAAACAGCTAAGATAATCGCAGTTTTGGCTGTGCTGGCGGATAAAGATATCGAAGGTATAGTGGTTTCTTTACAATCTAGTGTCGATATCTGGTATATTGGACAGATTGATGACCAACGTGCGCTTTCTCTTGGAGAGGCTCAGACAAGGCTGGAGAGGGCTTTTCCTGAGTTGGTTTTTAAGCCTTTTGAGACGGTCTTGGAGGCTTGCCAAGCGGCCTGTTTAGCAGCAGATTGCAGTGATACAGTTTTAGTCGTAGGGTCATTTCATACCGTAGCCATTGCCAGAGAGCACTCGAGAGCAGCATAGTTTGCAGCAAGCAACTAAACAGAGAATCGCGGGCTCAGTGGTGCTAATCGCATTAGCCCTGATTTTTTTGCCCATTATTTTTGATGGTCAGGGGAGTTACGACACTCAAATCAGCAGTCGCATTCCTCCTGCACCTATCATTATTCCAATGGCGAACCCTGTGCCGACGCGGCCTATAATCATTGCCAACCAACCAGATTTCGCTGCAGCTTTACCTGTAAGCGATGATACTGAACTAGATGCCAGTGAAGTCGAGCCGACAAACTCAGCAGCATTAACAATAGATTCCATAGTAGAAACAATAATAGACGAGTCATCAGCCAATCGAGGCGCTCAAGCGGCACCAGAGCCTGGGTCTGAAGCTGCAGAGGTTGTTGATTCAGAGCCAAGTTATCTCAGAGAAGCGCCGCAGCTCGGCCCTGATGGCCTACCTCAAGGTTGGAGTGTACGCTTAGGAACTTTTTCTGAAGAAGACAATGCCACTAAACTTCTCGAGCGCTTACTGAATGCAGGCTATAAGGCCTATGTCCGTGATATCGAGCGAGACCAGGCAACGTTGACGGCAGTATTTGTGGGGCCTTGGTTAGACAGAAATCGCGTTGATGATTATCAAAAAGAACTCCAGAACGAGTTCAAGCTTGCGGGTTATGTTGTTCGCTATACCATGGGTACTCTTTAGTAGAGGGTTTTGATTATTGCTTCCTTGAATGAAGTTGATGCAATTATTCTCGTCATTGTTGGCTTGTCTTGCCTGTTTGGCATCTGGCGTGGGTTAGTTAAAGAAGTTCTCTCGTTAGTGACTTGGATCGCAGCATTGACTCTAGCGCGCTTATACAGTGGCGTGCTTGCTGATTTTATGATCAATCTTATTAATAACGAAGGTGCGCGCTATGTCGTCGCTTTTGCAATTGTTTTTGTCCTTGTCATGATGATGGGCACATTGATAAATCATTTGATTTCAAAATTGCTGACCGTTACCGGATTAAAGTTAGTAGATCGTCTGTTGGGAGGGGCTTTCGGCGTTGTTAGAGGCGCAGTGATAGTCGTTGTTATTATGTTTATCAGCGGTGCCTTCGTAAATGAAACGCCGCAGTGGCAAGAATCACAATTGATCCCTTATGGACTATCGTTAATAGAGTGGACGCAGTTATATATCGATATTGAAGACGTAAATAGCGTTGAACCTGTCATTTAAAACAGAGTTTCGCAATTGGAGCCAAGTATGTGCGGTTTAGTAGGAGTAGTGACGAGCGATGATGTCGGGGTCTGTTTGTATGACACCTTAACTGTATTGCAGCATCGGGGTCAGGACGCAGCAGGGATAATGACCTGTGATAACCGCAAGCTAAATCTGCGCAAAGATAATGGCTTGGTAAAAGACGTGTTTAGTACACGTCATATGCGCCGCCTTACAGGGCAAATGGGAATAGGGCATGTTCGTTATCCGACAGCAGGTGGGTCTAGCCCAGCCCTAGCTCAGCCTTTTTACGTCAATTCTCCTTACGGCATCTCGCTTGCTCACAATGGCAATCTCACTAACTCATCAGAGCTAAGTCGCGAACTCTTCAAAGAAGACTTGCGTCATATGAATACGGATTCGGACTCTGAAGTGTTATTGAACGTATTTGCACACGAGCTACGCTTGCAAGGGAAAATAGTACCAAAGGCAGATGATATTTTTGCTGCCGTGGCTGAGGTCAATAAGCGTTGCCGAGGTGGCTATGTAGCGGTTGCAATGATTACTGGATATGGGATCGTGGGCTTTAGAGATCCTAATGGAATTCGGCCACTGGTATTCGGCTCAAGAATCACTGATTCTGGAAAAGAGTACATGATCGCGTCTGAGAGTGTCGCTTTGGACTCGCAAGGCTTTACCCTTGAGAGAGATGTGGCACCAGGTGAAGCAGTTTATATTGATGTTAACAACAAGCTGCATACTAAAGTTTGTGCAGAACCCGCCGTTCACGCTCCCTGTATTTTCGAACATGTTTATTTTGCTCGCCCTGATTCTTTCATGGATGGTATTTCCGTCTACAAGGCGCGTTTACGCATGGGCGAAAAGCTAGGAGATAAATTACTGAAACTGCGGCCCGATCATGATATTGACGTAGTCATCCCAATACCCGATACCAGCAGAACATCAGCGCTGGAGCTAGCCAATCGGTTAGGCCTTAAGTATCGAGAGGGTTTTGTAAAAAACAGGTACATAGGCAGAACTTTTATTATGCCAGGCCAAAAGCAACGGCAAAAATCGGTTAGGCAAAAGCTCAATGCTATTGGTTTAGAGTTTAGAGGCAAAACCGTATTGCTGGTAGATGACTCAATTGTTCGTGGCACTACCTGCAAGCAAATTATTCAAATGGCTAGAGATGCCGGCGCGAAAAAAGTTTATTTTGCGTCTGCAGCACCGGCTATTCGTTACCCAAATGTTTATGGTATCGACATGCCATCTGCGTCTGAACTAATTGCTGCTGGAAAAACCGATGAAGAGGTCCAAGAACTTATCGGGGCCGACTGGTTAATCTATCAAGATCTAAGTGATTTAATATCTTCGGCTTCAGAAGGTAATTCAGATATCGAAAGGTTCGAGTGTTCAGTGTTTGATGGTGACTATGTGACATCGGGGGTGGACGAGGTTTACTTAAAGCGTTTGGAGTACACTCGCAACGACTCAGCAAAAAAATCCAGAAAAAAAAACGGTCAGAGTAAGCAGCAAAACCTAGTCGCAGATTTTCACAACGACTCTTGAAAGGCTAACTGGAACACCGATTTAATAAAATTTTATCAGTTGTTTTACCGGATCAGCCAACATTAGCCAACATTAGCGGAATTCTATGTTTTCTATCAATGCTGAAAAGACAGTGCTCTCTAGTGCCGAAATAGTCGAAAGCCACTCCTCAAAATTAGTTGCTAAAACTGTTGCCGAATTAGGGAAGGCGTTACTAGGCAAGGAGCATCAAATCCGCTTAGCTCTTTGCTGCCTTTTTTCTGGCGGTCATTTGTTGGTGGAAGATCTTCCGGGTATGGGTAAAACCACATTGTCCTATGCCTTAGCAAAAGGCCTAGGTCTGAATTATAAGCGCATTCAATTTACCAGTGATTTATTGCCTGCAGATATTTTAGGTATTTCAATTTTCGATCAAACCAATTCTCAATTTACTTTTCACCCGGGTCCGATTTTTAGTCAACTAGTACTGGCTGATGAGATCAACAGAACGACGCCTAAAACACAAAGTGCACTATTAGAAGCAATGGAAGAACGGCAGGTGACTGTGGACGGCGAAACACGTAAGTTGCCAGATCCATTTTTTGTTATCGCAACGCAAAACCCATCGACTCTTTCTGGCACTTACCCATTGCCCGAATCACAGCTTGATCGTTTTTTAATGCGCCTTAAGCTTGGCTATCCGGATCAAAGGGCTGAGCGCGAGTTACTTGAAATGTCTACCGAACGAGATAAAATCCAAGAAGTTTCTCAGTGCTTGTCGCTTGCTGATATTGAGCAGTTTAGAAAAAAATCCGCTGAAGTGGTCGCAAGTGAAAGTCTTCTGGATTATGTGCAACGACTCATCGCTTTCACTCGAGGCAAGGAAGAATATCATATCGGTTTGTCACCAAGAGGGAGCTTGGCGATGATGCGAGCGGCTAAAACTTGGGCTTTAATGAGTGGGCGCAATCATGTCATACCTGAGGATTTGCAAACGATATTGCCAGCGGTTGTCGCACACCGTTTACGTGGAATCTCAGATGATGAGGGCAGCAGTGGGTTAGCCTTGGTTCAGCGTATGCTGAATGAAGTGGATGTCATCGACTAGATCCACATTGTTACACGCATAACTGACAGCGGACGCACCATGCGAATCAAAACTCTTAACGTTCGCTCTGCTTTTAAAGCGAGATTTTCTCGCTGGATGGCGGCTCGGGTTAAACGCAAAGAAAAAGTTACTCTAAACCGGCGAATAATTTATATCCTGCCCACCCGCAGCGGCTTGATGTTTGTGTTTGCGGCCAGCCTGGTTTTTGTTGCTGCAATTAACTATGCCGTTAGTCTAGCTTTTGGTCTTGCTTTTCTAATGATAAGTATCTTCGTCCTCGCAATCCTCCATGGCTTCAATAATTTAAACCAACTAAAGCTTCGCGGTCTGTCTAGCCCTGCAGTATTCTGCGAGGATCAGGCCGCCTTTAAAATAGAGTTAAGCCGGTTTTCCGGTCGTAACCACGAAGCTCTTGAACTTAGCTTCCCTGACTCTCATGCCACTTACGTTGATCTGATTAAGAATGATCAAGAACCGGTGGAAGTTTTCATAAAGACAAATGAAAGAGGTTGTTTTAAAGCCCCGCTGCTGAGAATAACGACTCACTTCCCATTAGGTCTTTGCCGGGCGTGGTCTGTCGTTGATTTAGATTTACAGTGCATTGTGTATCCTAAGCCAGTGAATTTTTCGATGGCAGATTTGAGTGGCGGGTCAGCTAGTGAAGAAGAGTCAGCTTTCGTTGTCTCTGGAAGTGAAGATTATTACGGCCTGCGTGATTATGTGCCTGGAGATTCGCTACGTCAGGTAGCGTGGAAGAATGTTGCAAGGGGCCAGGGCATGCAGCTAAAACAATTTGTCGACTATGTTGATAGCGAGGTATGGTTGGATTGGGATAGGTTCTATGGCAGCGCTGAAGAAAAGCTCTCCCGTATATGTTTCTGTACCGTCAAGCTTGCCAAGGGGGGAAGTCCATTTGGACTTAAACTGCCTGGGCTTGAAATTGCTCCCGGAGTTGGCCCCGAACACAGAGCAAAATTATTGAGAGCGCTAGCCCTATTCGATAAAGCTGATGTCGGTGAAAGCTGATGTTGATAAAGGCCGATGCTCGCAAGCCCATCTTGGTTTCAAATTTATTGAACAGACAGGTGAACTGAAAGCATGGACTTGAGCTATCAAATACCACGCTCGGCGTTGATCTGGATATTACTTTCTGTGGCGGTAGTCCTAGTGCCGCAGAGCGTTCGCATGCCTGCCTGGATAAGTGTTGTTGCCGCGGTTTGCATAGTTTGGCGTGTGTTAATTTTCAGAGGGAAGCTCAGCTATCCAAGTCGCTGGATGCGAATACTAATTGTGCTTTTTACACTGGCTGTTTCAATTCCACAGATGCGCTCGGTAGGTATTGGTTTGGACAGCGCAGCGGCATTACTCGCACTAGGTTTTGTCTTCAAACTCATAGAGATGAAGCAAAAGCGCGACATCTATATTGTGATATCGCTGTGTTTTGTCATGACGATGGTCGCTTTTTTATACTCTCAAAGCATTGTCGCCACACTTTACAGTTTGGGCGCTATATTAGTTATTCTTGGCGCTATGATCGCGCTTAATCGTTCCATTAATATTTCGGATAATTGGGGTACGAGCAAAATGGCCGGCAAGATTCTATTGCAGGCTATGCCTTTAGCTGTTGTTCTGTTTTATGTGTTTCCTCGTATCGCACCACTGTGGGCTGTCCCCATTCAAAGCAGCGGCGCATCTACTGGCGTATCTAATGAGATGTCACCTGGCGATATTAGCAGTTTAGGTCGTTCTGGAGATCTGGCGTTTCGCGTTCAGTTTGAAAACAGTGAGGCTCCTGCGCATGAATTACTGTATTGGCGAGGCTTGGTATTAACGGATTTTGATGGTGAAACTTGGCGCCGAGAGCGCAGTCGTTCATCTTTTTCTATTGCATCTGCGCGCGCAGATAAACAGTTGCAGTGGGAGGGTCGAATGAGCAGGGGCGGGGCTGCGTTCGATTATAATATTATTCTTGAGGCTACGCAGCAGTCGTGGGTGTATGGACTGCATCTCGCTGAAGCCATTGATGATGAACTGTTTCAAAGTAGAAACTTCGAACTCTTTAACAATGGTCTGGTTACTCAGCGGCTGAGCTATAATCTTCGTTCTTATCTTCAAAGCAAGACTGATTTTGTGTTGGTTGATCGAGTGCGCCGTCAAAACCTTGAACTGCCTAGTGGTGGTAACAGTCAAAGTAGGGAGTTCGCTCGTCAACTGCGCTCATCAGTGACCAGTAATCGTGATTACGTAATGGCTGTATTGAGTCACTTCAGCCAGAATGAATATTTTTATACCTTAAATCCTGCGCTTTTGGGAAATAATCGAATTGACGATTTTCTATTTGAAACTAGAGAGGGCTTTTGTGAGCATTATTCAAGCACCTTTGCCTATCTCATGCGCGCAGCAGGAATCCCGGCTAGAGTCGTCATTGGATATCAAGGCGCAGAATTAAACCCTTTTGAAAACTACATGATGGTTTATCAATACAATGCCCATGCTTGGAATGAAGTTTGGTTGGAAGATGAGGGCTGGGTTCGCTTTGACCCTACCGGCGCGGTATCTCCAGACAGGGTAAGGCTGGGAGTGGAAGCGGCGCTGCGGGACGACCCTGCTTTTCTCGAGCGATCTCTTTTTTCTAGCTCAGGCTTAGGCAGTATAAATTGGATAAATTCGCTTAGACTGCGTATGGATGCGCTTGAATATGAATGGAATAGACGCGTTGTTAATTACGATGAGGATGTTCAATTTGAGCTTTTCGAAAAAATATTCGGTCAAGTTACCGAGCAAAAGATATTATTTCTTTTGTTTGGCTTGGCCAGTGTCGTCGTTATTGTTGTCGCTTTTACGGTCATTCGGTTTGAACCAAAAAGTAAACGGGGACCGGTGCTCTCTGTATATAATAAAATGAGTAAGGATTTAGAAAAGATTGGCTTAGGGAGAATGAAAGGAGAAGGGCCAATAGCTTATCGAGATAGGGTGGTCGCGGCTAGGCCAGACTTGAGGGGCATTATGATGCAAATTACTAGGCTTTACGTAGAGATTAGTTACCAGCGTAGGCAAGTGGAAGAGTCGGAAATTATTAGTCAGGCTAAGCAGATTAAACGGTATGGGCGTCAGCTTAAAAAGGCGCTGCTTAAAACATCGCTGTCCACTTAAACCCTTACTTAAAGCAAACCAGAGCAGTCTGCTTAATTGGCAGTAGCCTAACCTCCCGCGATTTTTACAGTATAGTCCTTCGCCAATGTTTCTCGTAAAGTACTGCGGTGGTCGCCTTGTATCTCAATGACCCCGCCTTTAACCGTTCCGCCAGAACCGCAGAGCGCCTTTAATTTCTTTGCCAAGCTTTTTAAGTCTTTTTCATTTAACTCAAACCCACTGATTAAAGTGACGCCTTTGCCCTTGCGGCCTTTGGTTTCTCGAGATAACCTGATGATGCCATCTGAGTGTGCTGGCAACTTAGGTGTTTTTTCGCAGCGACATTTTGCCAGAGCTTTGCCGCATTGTTTGCAGCGATTGCCGCCAGAGGTGGAATATACGAGTCGTGAATTTGAACTCATAAGCTAGCTCGGTCTCAAATTCTTTAGAGTCTTTGATTAATTTGATAAAAGAATCTTAGTGATTCGGCTTTCTGTAAAATTCTGGTTTCAACCCGCGTTTCAACTCTAAAACAGGCTCTTTGGCCTTACGTTTTGTACAAGGGTGGAAGCGCGTATTTCTCTTGAGCTAAGCGCCGTCTGGCATGTTTTGCTTTTTCACTGCGTAGCGCCTTAACTAAATTGAGGAGCTCAACTGGTTGCCACTGACTTTTCTCTGGCGTAAAAAGTGCCGCTTGAATTTCCCGTGCCTGCAGTGCCAAGGCAACAGCCGTAGTTTGGTTAAGAACATCTTCCATAGTGCGCACGCTATTGTTCTCTAAGTAATGTTTACACCAGACTATTAAGGTCTTACGTACTCCCTGAAAATCGCCACTAGCGCACGCTTGAGTAAGTTGCTTAAAAGCGATTTTCTCGTTGTTGATTGGGTCATACTTCGATGCAATTAAGGAGGCTTTTTGGCCTACGTAGTCGCCAAGTTCTTTTTGTCGTGGGCTAATCACTAGTTTGTATATGCTTAAAGCCACGATAGCTAAGGCGCCTGCAATTAGCAGGTTCAACCAAAAAGATTCCACTTCAATGTATTGCGCTGCTGCCTGATCCTCGATGCCTTGTAGGTCTAGAACCGGTGTTGTGTCTAAAATATCTTCTATGTCGGTGGTACTTGCGATAGCTTGTTCGGAAGGTAATTCCCCTATCGGGCTGGCGATTGTAAAACGAGTGGCTGGCACAATGGTGACTTCTTGCTGATCGGTTTCAACATTCCACCAAGGAATTGAAATTTCTGGAATTTCGATAAGGCCTGCATCAGTTGCGACGATTGAGACGGTCTCAATTCTAGTTCCGACAATGCTTCCATCTACAAATGTTCTTTGAATGTCAGCGGGCTCTGGGTATTGATTAATACCTTCTATATCACCGCTTAAAAATGGCGGCAGAACAGCGCCATCTAATCCGTCAGCTATCATAGCGATAGTTCTCACTGCAGATTCTCCAATCTCAAGTTCGTTTAAATCGGTGCTCCAAGTCTCCTCTAACCTTAGGTCTGTCACTGGTAGCCACATATCCCTGTTCAGTGCAGCGGCAGGTCGCTCCTTAATATCCACTGTAATTCCTTCGATAAAGGCAGTGACTCGGCGGGTATTTAAATTTCGAAAGACGAAGTTACTAGAGCCGTCGGTTACTTCTCCGCGAAATAAAATATCAGGAATTTGTAGTGGTCCGCTTCGCTGAGGAAAAATCACATAGCGCTTCTCATAGACGCCATAGCGAACGCCATCGATTAGTTTTTCATATTGATTAGGCGAGCCAATCAATTGAATAACAGAGTCAGACATTTCTAATTCAGTAAACTGTGG